>Ga0185299_10000047_pt1 | contig 354849 bp, 331 predicted proteins | sample PaiPotPPA55metaG_FD_128002 | JGI IMG/M metagenome (GOLD analysis project Ga0185299, IMG submission 128002) | Iron sulfur acid spring bacterial and archeal communities from Banff, Canada, to study Microbial Dark Matter (Phase II) - Paint Pots PPA... ...
CTGCTGAAGTCGCTCAGACAATTTTCAGCCACGTTGCAACTACGCAGGGCACTATCTGATGCTAAAATCCAAGACTGATGGCAGCGCGGCGATGAAGCGGCTAAGCAAAATTGTTAGACAAAAGTTGGACAAGCAAGCCCGCCGGAAGCGCTCGACGCCTCATAAACACTAGCCGAAGCCGACGTAGCTCAGTTGGTAGAGCAGCCGATTCGTAATCGGCAGGTCACCAGTTCAACTCTGGTCGTCGGCTCCAATCCTCTCAACCACTGCCACTTTACCGATTGCCAGATAAAACGCTTCACCCCTCGTGCCACCGTAGGTCGCCCCGGAAGTATTGCCAAATCCCTTGCAGCCTCCATACCATCGTCAACTGGCGGTACGGAAAGTGTTCAAACAAGCAGTAGGTCACTAAACGGGCCACGTCGCGCCAGCGATTGTAGCGGCGATAAGTCATCTCCTCCAGAAGAACCGATCCAATGGAGATCAACGTAGCAAAGGCGTAACCGAACAACAGGAATTGCATAAAAAACGATCTGCTGAGCACGCCGAGCATTAAAGCCGCTCCAATTGTGAAGTAGCCGGCCAGTTCAATCACCGGAGCAAAGAACTCAAAAATCCACATATACGGCAGAACAACCCAGCCCACGCGACCGTAACGAGCGCGGAACAGCATGTCCCGGTTGGGCCAGAGGGCGTCGATCAGACCCTTTTGCCAGCGTGCGCGTTGCCTCGCCAGCGACTTCAGGTCGGTTGGCACTTCGGTCCAGCACGTGGGGTCAGCAATAAAATTTATGTGATAAGGCCGATGCTTTTCTTGCAGGCTACGGTGAAGCCGGACGACGAGGTCAAGATCTTCCCCCACTGCGTGGGTGCGAAAACCGCCAATCTGCTTGACGAGCTCCCTCTGAAAAACTCCAAAAGCGCCCGAGATGATAGGCAACATATTGAAACTTGCCCAGGCTTCGCGACCGACCAGGAATGCCCGCAGATATTCGATGACTTGCATTACCTCCATGGCGCTCTTCGGAAGCCGCACTTCCTGCAATTCGCCATGCACAACGCGACATCCATTCAGGACTCGCACGATACCTCCTACGGCGACGACCTGGCTGGGATCGGAGAAGACGCCCTCAACGATGCGCAGCAGTGACTCCTTCTCAAGAATTGAGTCGGCATCGACGACGCAAACGTACGGACTAGACGCAGCGTTGAGACCGGCGTTGATGGCGTCGGCTTTCGATCCTGCTGCTTCTTTGTCCAGCACCAACAAGCGGGGTTCCACGGGGCTGCGGTAGATGGCGCGCAGCGGCGCTGTCGCAATGTCGGCAATGTAAAGCAGCCGGGCGGCTTGCAGTTGGTAGGCTTCGTGAAGCTTCTGTAGCGTCAGGTCGCGCGACCCGTCGTTGACTACGACCACTTCGAGGCTTGGGTAGTCCAGCTTTAACAATGCTTGGACACTATCGACGATGAAGCTCTCCTCGTTATGCGCCGGCACGATGAGAGTGATGGGGGGTGTGAAAGGAGAAGCTTTAAGCAGCTCAAGTCTTTGACTGGCCAAACGACGACGGTGGACAACGTTCTTGAATATCGCGGTGATCAGTAATCCGAAGTAAATGACATTGGACAGCAGGTAGTAGATAAAGAGAGTGTCGTTGGAGATTTGGAGGAAACGCAACATCAGGAAGATCCCGCTGCTGCCGCGGTTGCCTTGCCAGTCATTTCCACCTGCCTTCTGGCAGCCGCTACTACCTCCAGCAGTGCGGCGTGGACGGATTCGTACCCGGCGCGTACTTCAAGATTGCTGATGACCTGGTCGATAGCTCCTGAGCGCTCGAGTTCGGAAATGAAAGTTTGCAGCGCATAATCGTCTTTGCCGGCAACCACATCTTCGAGAATCTGTTGCAGATGGGGCTCCATCTGCGCCAGTACCCATGCGGCCCGTTGCCGCACATGGCGGTTGGTATCGCAAAGGGACCGCAACAGGATTCTGATTTTTCCCAGGTCGTCAATTTGTCCCAGCGCCAGCACAGCGCGCAAGCGGACGAACCATTCCTGATCATCGGCCAAGGTGTGAAGGGCAGGCAATGTGTAGGAAGTGTTGGTGCCGCCCAAAGCCCGAGCCGCCGAAGCGCGCACTTCCGGCAGCGGATCGGCCGCCAGCACCAGTAAGTCTTCACCCAGGCCGGCCGAGGCCAGTTCACCCATGACGCGAGCCAGGAGCTCACGGACCGAACCTTGCGACTGTTGCAGATAGTTCAGCAGAATCTCGGGACAGCCGCCGCAACAATGCACTAGCGCATTCTTAAGAGCATGTTCGGGCACGTCGAGCTGCCCAGCCGCCATACAATCCAGAATCGGAATTGCAGCTTCTCTGTGCGCCGTGCGCCCGAGCGCCCGGACTGCGGCGATGCGAGTTTCCCGTGATGGCGAGTCCAAGGCCTCGGCCAGGGCAGGGATGGCTTCGACGGCACGAGTGCGGCCCAACGCCAGCAATGCGGTGCGTTGCTTCCAGCCATGTTCCATGCGGGCTTCGGAGATACGCAGGTCTACCAATCCACTCCTGCGCAGACAATCGACCAACCCAGGCAACTGTTCGGGAGTTGCGGTCTCAATGCCATCGAGCAGAATGGATTCGACGATTTCACTATCCAGCGCGTCGAGGCGCCAATTCCGCAGCGGGATTTTTCCCGAAACAATGTCGTCCCACTGCGTGCGCAGAGCGAAGGTGCGCTCGCTTCTTCTTCGAAAGTAGCGTGCCCGGTACCAGCGCCGCAGAACGATGAAGCCGATGAGCAGGGAAATACCGACGAGCGACCCCAGAATCGCTTTTACCACCAGCCCCGCGGGCCCGAGTTTTTCGATCGCGCTAAAAACGAATCCCATAGCTCAATCCAAAACTGGTGGCCGTTTGACCCTTGGTTCGATCCTGACGAGACACATATCCAGTGACGTCCTGTTTTTCCGCAAACTGGTAGCGCAGGCCACCGCCATAGGTATGCGCTGCGAAGCGGCCGATCTCATCGACGCGAGAAAAATCCTCACTACCGACCGCATAGAAGAGGTTCCCGGTCAGGCGACGCTGTATGGGAAATCCCATCTTCGTCCAGCCGGATGGCGCCCACTCTGCCCCGATGCCCGCGAAGCCAGTACGCGCTCCGGTCACCGTCAGTGCCCCGGTCCATCCTCGGGGAAGGTAGACAAGGTTGCTGCTGCTGAGCGTCAACACGCGCGCGCCCTGATACCAGAACCAACGCTGCTGATAAGAACTTTCCAGCCCTGGCACCAGCCAATTCTCGAAATGGAATCCGTGAGCGTATTCGAAGAACGCCTCGCTCGTGGGAACCACTGCCTGCCGGTTGGCCACGGCGCCACCGGCGTTTATAGAGTCTCCGCGAGTAATGCGGAAAGACGCGCTGGCCAGGAAGTTGACTGCCTCCTGACCAAAACGCTGATAGACATTCGTAGCGAAAACGGTGGACCAGCGCTCGTTCCACCGAGAGCTCAGGCTGATGCTCTGGGATTGTGCCGCGCCGGTGTAACTGAAGAAATTTGTGTCGCTCGCGAGCATAAGTTCATGTCGCGTGCTGGCGTAAAGATTTGCAAGACCCGCTCTGGCGTCGCGACTCTGCGGATCGAACCTGAGCGCTTCCCGATATTCCGAACGCGCTTCCGGCGTGCGGCCCAACAGAACTAACAGTCTGGCCCGCCGCGTCATAACCTCAGGATCGGCGGGAACAAGTTTTAGTGCCAGGTCTAGAACTTGAAGAGATTCTCCGTATTTCTTCTGCCACAGAAGAACGTCAGAGAGAGCAATGAGAGTTTCTGTATCGCTAGGCACTCTCTCGAGCACGAACCCGTATTCCGCCTCGCCTTCGGACCAGCGACCTTTCCAGGACAGGAGCCGGCCGCGCCAGCCGTGGGCTTCAAGGTCTGAGGGAGTGGTTGCCAGACGAGACTCGACGACCGCAAGGGCTGCGTCGAGGTGGCGAAGCGTCACTTCCTCGCGCATTTTTTGCTGCCACTCTTCAGTAGGCTGCGTCAGTTCGTCTGCGCGCAGCCGCGCGCCGGGAAATGCCAGCAGTGCGACGATGAAAGTTATCTGAAGTGTTATCTGAACTGTCGTCTGAGCTAGCGTGTGAACGATCGTCGGCCCTGTCCGCCGAAGGGCGTCGCGCCACCTCTTCTGTATCCCGGTGAAATCAAACGGAATCAAGGTTGGCTCCAAACTCTAGGTGTAGTCCCGCCAGAACCTGAGCGAGCGTTCGAACGGAGACGCGGTAGGGGCGCGCTCCTTGTTTGGCCTATCGGCTTGGGATGTTTCGAGGTAAGTTACTGCGGGTCGTGACTTAACGTGTACGGCGGTAGAGAAGGAATAGATTCTGGTGTCGTAACCGATCTGTGGGAGCTCATCTTAATTCCCAATGCGGTCCTTCCAGTGATCGAGCCAACGGTGGAAAAACGTTTTGGGTCGATCCACCAAATTCTGAAGCGTAGATAGGAGGATATCCGGCGGTTGGGATTTAGATAGAAACGTATCCACCGAGCGCAGCTTGTTTTTCGGCAGCGGCCCATAAGCCAATAAAAGCATGATCGGGACTTGCGAATTGATGCGCTTCATCTTCGCGGCGACCACATCACCATTCATCCCGGGCATTTGATAGTCGAGAACCACCGCATCCACGGCATGCGCGAGGAACAACCTCAACCCTTCGTCCCCGCCGGTCGACTGTAAAACTTCATAGCCGCTTGCTTCCAGCAACATTTTGCGTCCAATAAGCGCGTTCCAGTGGTCGTCTACACAAAGAATTCTTGCCTTAGCCCGAGACATAACTGTGAGGTTCCAATCCGGCCAGAGAGGTTTTGTTCGCCGGTGTTTCGCCCAGACAGGAAAGGACGACTGCCCGACAGAGAAGTGGTAGGCAGATTGATTCTGGATGGGCCGCCGCGTACTTGCAAATTACTAACGTGCAACTAAAGCGATAGTTACTGTTGGGCTTCTGTACACGACATCTGGCCTCGGCTCGGAACTTCGTGGAAAGCGACTATCGGGCGACAGGTGTTTGCGCGCTTTAATGACTTGGAGAGGGCGAGCGTCCCCGGTGCGCGAGAACCGGGGACGCTCGGCTTTTCGGTTGTCGCTAAGAGTGCGGCTGCCGCTCGAGTTCATCGAGTTTTTTCTTCTGATCGTCGTTCAAGAACTTGCGGACTTGCTTGCCAGCCTTTTTCTGCAAACTTCTCTCTTTTTCCTGTCGGGCGTCGTCAGTGAGGCTGTTGTCGCGAGCGACTTTCTGCCTCGCGTCCAACATCTGTTTGAGGATGGGCCTGATTTCGGCCTGCTGATCGACGGCGAGATCCAACTTTTCGGAGAGCATTTTCAGGTGTTGATCGACGGCCGCTGGGGTGCTTTGCGCGTGTTCCTGTTTGTCAGCGCCGCCAGCGTTTGGAGCGGTTTGTTGAGAGGACATGGTACCCGCAACTATGACCAACATGGTGAGGGTCGCAACTAGGCGGAATCGATTCATCGAATTTCTCCTTTTTGTTTCTTGCTTCTTCCCGCGGCACGGGACGCGACGCCGGGTTCTACCGCTTTCAGCGTTTTGTCATATGATTTCGAAATATAACGATGAGAGTTCGCCGCGTCGAGGACGATATTTTCGCTGTTAAGCGTTATCGAACAAAGGGGCAACCAATGTCCAGAAATCAGCACTCTCGATTGGGGGAACAGGCTGGGCAAGGAAGAGAAAAGCGTCGGCGGAAGCCGGATGCGCGCATTCGGCGAACGCACGAGCGGCTTGGCAGTGCATTGGTCCAGTTAATCGTCGAGAAACCCATCGATGATGTGACAGTGCAGGAAGTGCTGGATCGCGCTTCGGTGGGACGTTCCACGTTCTATCTTCACTTCCGCGATAAGAACGATTTGCTTCTAAGCCAACTGGAGATGTTCCTCGAAACGATGAGCACGGCCCTCAGCGTTCGGAAGGAACAGTCAGATCGAGTTTGCCCGGTGACAGAGTTGTTCGCACACGTCGGCGGCCAGAACAAGCTCCTTCGCGCCCTCGCGGACGCTGGTCGTCTCCCAGATTTCTTCGATCTCGCGCAAGGCTACTTTGCTCGCGGAATTGAGCGGAGGTTCCGGGAATCCAAGCGGGTGCCGAAGACTGCGCAACGTGAATTGTGTGCTCGCGCGGTCGCATTTGCGGGGAGCCTACTATCGCTGTTGCGATGGTGGATCGATCGCGGTGCGAAAGAGTCCCCTCGGGAGATGGACGAACTATTTCACCGCATGGTTTGGGACGGAATGCAGTAATGCGCGTGTTACCTCTACGAGGTGAGGAACGCTCGTCTTCTTTAAGCGGCTTACGCCCTGAATACTTTCACCCAATAATCGATCGCGATGGATTAAGATAACGCCGGTCCGACTGCCAGCACAGCCGCTTGCCTCTTTTGCTATCCTTGCCATCGTGGCGCGTACCTTTCACATCGACACCGATACTGCTTCGGATGACGCTGTTGCGCTCATCATGGCATTGCGCGCGCCCGATGTTCGCGTGGCAGCGATCACAACCGTCGCTGGAAACGTACCGGTCGAGCAATCCACCCGCAACGCTCTCTACACCGTCGAACTGTGCGATGCAAACGTGCCGGTCTATATCGGTGCGGGCACGCCCCTGCTGCGCCCCTACCAAAATGCGACTTGGTTTCACGGTCGGGATGGTCTCGGCGACTATAACTACCCGGCGCCAAAGCATTCTGCGAAAAAATTGCACGCGGCCGACGCCGTCATCGAAACAATCGAGGCGAATCCTGGCCTCGTTCTCGTCACTCTCGGGCCGCTCACGAACATCGCCTTAGCCGTTTCAAAAAAACCTGAAATCGCCGCCAAAGTTGGACGCTGCGTCATCATGGGCGGCGCGCCCTGCTGCGAGGGCAATGTGACTCCGGCTGCCGAGTACAACATCTGGGTCGATCCCGAGGCGGCTCGTAGCGTCATGCGAAGTGGCCTGCCGATCGAGCTAGTGGGCTGGCAGCTTTCCCGATGGGACGCCGTCCTGCACGAGGACGATATCGCCCGGATTCTCGATTTCAAGAACCCGATCGCCAAGTTTGCCATCGACTGCAACAGCCAAGCCCGCAGAGCCTACAGAGTGCAAACCAGAGAAGACGGTATTTCGCTGCCCGACCCAATCGCCATGGCCATCGCCCTCGATCCCTCCATTGGTACGGATTGGAGCGAACACTACATCGATGTCGAAACCCAAAGCGAGCTGACGCGAGGAATGACCATTGTCGACAAATTGAATGTGGCCGAAGATGAACGGAATCGGACAGTCTGGGCGCCCCTCCTTGAAAAAAAGAAGAAAGCGAAAGTGTACTGGGCCATGAATATTCCCCGCTGGAAGGAAACGCTATTCGCGGCGCTGAGATAGCAGAGTTCCGCAGTGTCCGTTATAGTCGGTGGAAGTATGTCGCGCCACAGCCGGTTTCCGATTCCTCCCCGTTTCATAATTTTGCTGCTGGCCGCTTTTTCGTGTGTGGCTAGCCACGCTGTCGATTACCAGTACCTGGTTTTCGTTGGCACTTATACGGGTAATGGCAGTCAGGGCATCTACGCATACCGCTTCGACCCTGCAGGTGGCGAATTAAGTCCGGGCGGGCTGGCGGCAGTCACCGAAAATCCATCATTCCTCGTGGCTGATCCAACGGGTCGCTTTCTCTATGCCGTCAATGAACTGGACACCTTCAACGGTGCGACCACTGGTGCCGTTAGCGCGTTTGCTATTGATCGTGATAACGGCAAGCTCAGGTTCTTGCAACAGGTCGCCTCGCTCGGAGCGGCGCCGGCGCATTTATCCCTGGACAAAACGGCGCGATACCTTCTCGTCACGAACTATAACGGTGGTAACGTGGCAGTCTTCCCAATCAAAAATACCGGTGAACTCGGTCCGCACTCAGCGTTCGAGCAGCAAGCTGGTTCCAGCGTCAACCCCGAGCGGCAGGCCGGGCCGCACCCACATTCAATACTGACCAGCAATGACAACCGGTTCGCTCTGTCAGCAGACCTCGGAACTGATCAGCTACTCGTGTATCGGTTCGATGCCAAGAACGGCTGGCTATCTCCCAACAATCCTGCGTTCGCCAAGATAAAGCCGGGCTCAGGTCCTCGGCACATCGCCTTTGCTCCTTCAGGCAAGTTCGTTTATCTGGCGAACGAGATGGCATCAACAGTTGAGGTTTTTGCCTACAACGAGGGTTCCGGAACTCTGGATTCGAAGCAGACCGTCTCCACTCTCCCGAAAGCGTTCACCGGTGAGAACGAAGTGGCGGAAATAGTGGTCGATGCGAAGGGGAGAGCATTATATGTTTCGAATCGGGGAGATGACAGTATTAGCGTCTTCGGGATCAACGCGAAGGATGGAACTCTGTCATTCGTGGAACGCAGCGCCAGCGGAGGTAAAGTGCCACGCAACATCGCCCTTGATCCAACCGGCAGATGGTTATTAGCAGCTAACCAGGAATCTAACAACATTCAATTGTTTCGGGTTGATTCCGGTAACGGCCGGCTGACGGCAGCCTCGCGAGTGTCCAACATCGTTGCACCGGTGTGCATAATATTTGTCCCCATCAAATGAATTTCGCTTGCTCCCCAGCCATTCCTGCTCCTTCTTTGATACGTGGCCGATGCCGCTTTATGCTCGTTTTTGAAGACCGCTTTTAAAGACATAGAAGAGCAGCGCGAGTGAAGGAATGAGAACCACGGCTCCCATCGATACGGCAATTACTAGACTGGATAAGACCGGTCGCGGGCTCGCACTGTTATAAATAGTGATTTCAGGGCGGCGGACGATGTACGGGAATTGGGCGATCCCCCAGCCCAGCAGTATGAAAGTAACCTGAGCTGCCGCCGCAATTCTTGCCCTGCGGTAGGATCGCGACCAGAGCGCGTGGAACGCCGCAATTGTCGCGAGTACGGCACCAATCTCGACCAGCCAGGCGTATGGGTTGCTCCGAAGCCCATCTTTAATTCCGTGGGGACTATTCCCCGCCGCGACGTAAGTGGAAGCCGCCAGGAGAATTGAAGTGACGCCGGAAATCAGCGCTCTGGTCCTGAAGTCAGACTGAAGATTGGGATCCTCTGCTTCAACGGTTAAATAACAGGCGGAGAGATAGGCAAAGAGCGATAGCGAGAGCAGTCCGATCAACAAGGGAAAGGGATGGAACCAGGCTTGAAGAAACCCATCCCCGTTGGATCCATCATTCGCAAGCACAGTATCATACGAAATTCCGCCGATCACGATTCCGAGAAACAGGGGCGTCATGCTGCTTGATATGGAAAAGACTCTTCCCCAGTAAAGCTGCATACGAATGTTGCCCTCGAAATAGTGGCGGAAGACAAAAGATGAGCCGCGCAACACAATCCCGAGCAGGACCAGGTAGAGCGGTACGGCAAGTTTCACAGTGATGGTGCTGAACGCTGCTGGAAAACCAGAAAACATTAGAACTATCAGCAGGACAAGCCAGACGTGATTCGTCTCCCATACCGGTTGGATAGCATGTGCGATCAGATTGCGCTGTCCTTCCCGGTTCGGCCCAAAAGACAGGAGATCCCACAAGCCCGCGCCATAGTCTGCGCCACCGAGCAAAGAATAAACGACGAGCGACATAAGCATCATGCCGGCGAGGATTGCATTTGGAGTCATGCCGGGACCTCGGCTCGATCTCTGGTTTCTTTGTCTGGCATGGAGATGACGTATTTGCTCAAGAGCCATGCAGTGATGATTCCCAGAAGCAGGTAAACCAGCGCCATCACGCCAAATGTGATTGACACGTTCGGCATGGGTGTCACCGCATCCTTAGTGCGCATGATGTTGTAGATGATCCAGGGCTGGCGCCCGAGCTCGGTCACCATCCACCCTGCCTCTAAAGCAACGAAGCCGAGTGGGCCGGCAAGAACAAGCGCCTTCATAAACAATGTGTTGCTGCTAAGTGGGCGCTTTTTCCAGAAGAGCCATCCGGCAACAATGGCAAAGAGCGACAGAAGGCTGGCGCAGCCAACCATAATCTGAAAGCAAATATGCACTATTCTCACATTCGGCCAATCAGACTCCGGTTCCTGATCGAGTCCTTTAATCACAGCGTCCGGATCGTGGAACGCAAGCAAACTTAATCCGTGAGGTATTTCGATGGCGTACTTTGTCTCCCGCTGAGCGGGAAACGGAATTCCACCGACCCGAAGGGGCGCGCCCTGTTCCGTCTTAAACTGCCCCTCAAGGCTGGCAAGCTTCATCGGCTGTCTTGCCGCAACCATGCGGGCCAGTGCGTCTCCGCTGACACTTTGCATCAGAACGGCGACACCTGCGACAGTCAGTGCGATTCCGAGTGCAACTTCATCGAAACGATTTCTGCCGCGGCGTAGCATCAGCCATGCGTGGATGCCCGCGGTCGCAAACCCAACTGCGGTGTACGCCGCTAAGACCATGTGCACGGCCTCAGGAATTGCGGCCGGATTCAACATAGCGCTGAACGGACGGATATTCTCGAATTTTCCAGCTACGATGTCGAAACCGGTCGGCGTATTCATCCATCCATTAGCGAATGTGACGAAGACTGCGGACAGGGCACCGCTAAGAGCAACGATGACTCCCGACAGAAGATGAAGCCGTCCCGATACGCGGTCCCAGCCATATAGGTAGATTCCAAGAAAAATTGCTTCCGTGAAGAACGCAAACCCTTCCAGCGAAAACGGCATTCCGACAACCGAACCTGCGAATTGCATGAACCGCGGCCACAAAAGGCCGAGTTCAAAGGAGAGGACGGTGCCTGAGATTGCGCCGATGGCAAAGAGAATGGTGGTCCCCTTTGCCCATTGCTTTGCGAGAACGAGATAGATAGGATCTCCCGTCGACCTCCACCGCCATTCGGAGATCGTCATCATGAGTGGCAACGAGACGCCGATTGCTGCAAAGATAATGTGGAAAGCCAGCGACATGCCCATTTGGGAACGTGCCGCTAGCAAGTTATCCATATAGCTGATCCACCGATCTGTGATTCACGATCTCTCCGGCCGGGCGTTGCTAAAATTCATTCACGCGCTCTCCCCGGCACAATCGCTCTCTGAGAATTAGAGGATTTACCTACGCCCTCCGTTGCATGATGTTGAGGCAAGTAGTTTTGGACCCTTAATGGCATCGTTGATAGCGATGCCCTGATACGAACCGTTTTTCGGAGCTGCATTGCTACCTGGTATCGTTTTTTCTCCTGAAGCTCTCTGCCTGCATAGGCTTAAAGGCCAGACTCACACGACGCCATAGTTCTGAAGTCGCGAACATGGAAGGCGAGTGACATCCGAGCGTCGCTAGTGTCCATATAACGACGCGGATTCTCCCATCTGCTCTATAGACCGCAATCTGTATCCCCTCAGGCCTATTACTTTTCCTCCCCTGAGCAGGTCGGTCAAGTGGCACACCTCGTGCATTGGGATGGAGAGGTCAAACGTTGAGAGGTCAAATATTGACGAGCGGAGGAATCGCAGTGATACCTAAGATTCGTAAGTGGAACGCAGGAGTTTCCCTCCGCGCTCCAGTAAAGGTTAGCGTGCGGGAAATGCACAGCGAAGAGCCACTCCGTGGCTTTGGAACTTAGAGAGGTAGTAGCATGTTGATACAAAAATGGGTTCTCATTCCCGCGTTGCTATGGGCGTCCGCGGCCTTCGGACAGTCCGCGCATGCAGACATTCTCAACGCACAGGGACAGAAGATCGGTACCGCTCAGGTTCGGGCGTCCGGTAGCGGAGTGCGCATTGATGTGGAAGTTTCGCAACTGACGCCGGGCTTGCACGGAATTCATATTCACAACGTCGCCAAATGTGAAGGTCCGGATTTCACCACCGCCGGTCCACATCTCAACCCGACTTCAAAAAAACACGGGAAAGACAACCCTCAAGGGCCGCACGCCGGAGACTTGCTTAATCTTCAGGTGAATGCGGATGGAGTCGGTAAAGCTTCGCTCTTGGACTCGAACGCTACCCTCGGGGAGGGGCCAAACTCGTTGTTTCATGAGGGCGGCACGTCTTTGGTGATTCACGCGGATGCCGACGATTACAAAACGGATCCAGCAGGCAACTCCGGGCCACGTATTGCTTGCGGTGTCGTACAGAAAAGCACTCAGAAGTAAGTGCTCGGAATGTGAGAACGCTTCGATGCGAAATAAAGTACTGGAGAAGACTCTGTTGGTCGTCGCGCTCACCGCAATTTCGGTGGGCGCTTTCATGCTCCCGGCCCAAAAACAATCAGGTCCGACCGCAACAGCAAGCAGCCAACCATGCCCGAACGATGACAGCGGCTTGACGTTGCCCCCCGGCTTTTGCGCGACAATCTTCGCCGACGGCATTGGTCACGCGCGCCACATGGTGGTCGCGCCAAACGGGGTTCTCTACGTCAACACCTGGTCAGGCAAGTACTACGGGAACGACACTCCGCACGTCGGTGGTTTTCTCGTTGCCCTGCAAGACACGAACGATGCCGGAAGAGCTGATGTGATCGAGCGCTTTGGCGAAACCGTCGACGGCGGCGGACATGGCGGTACAGGGATCGGCATGTATAAGGGATCGATTTACGCCGAGAACAATGATCGGATTATGCGATATTCACTATCCGCCGGCTACATGGTATCGAGCGGCCCTGCCGAAACGATCGTATCGGGATTGCCTCTGGGAGGCGATCATCCCATGCATCCATTCATCATCAGTGCAGACGGAACAATGTATGTCGATGTTGCCACCGCAACCAATGCCTGCCAGCTGAAAAATCGGATGCTCAGATCCCCAGGCCTGAACCCCTGCACCGAACTCGAGACCCGTGGCGGTGTCTGGCGTTATGACGCGAATAAGACGAATCAGACCTTTTCCATAGCTAACCGCTTCGCCACCGGGATTCGCAACGCGGAGGGTTTTGCCATCGACCCAGACGGGCGAATATTTGTCACACAGCATGGGCGGGACCAGTTGCACGCGAATTGGCCCGACCTGTTCCAGCCCGACCAGGAGGCTACGCTGCCGGCTGAGGAATTGTTGCTTCTAAAACAGCAGGGAGACTACGGCTGGCCCGAGTGCTACTACGACGCTTTTGCGCAAAAGCTCGCCCTGGCCCCGGAATACGGAGGCGATGGCGGTAAAGCCATCGGCCCCTGTTCGCGAAAGATTCCTCCGGTTGCGGTGTTCCCCGCGCATTGGGCACCAAACGCCATGGTGGGGTACGACAAGGAACAATTTCCGGCGCATTACCGGCATGGCGTCTTTATAGCCTTCCACGGGTCATGGGATCGGGCGCCCTATGAGCAAGGCGGATACAACGTGGTCTTTCAGCCGATCGAGGGCGACCACGCATCGGGCGAATGCGAAATCTTTGCGGATGGATTTGCCGGAGCGGTGAAGTCTCCAGCCGGAGCCGAACATCGTCCTAGCGGCTTGGCGGTAGGGCCAGATGGTTCGCTCTATGTGTCCGACGATGTGCGGGGACGGATTTACCAAATCGTTTATCGGGGCGGTACGGACTTCGATGCGACAAAAGTCACAAAGTGTCCGAGCGCTTCGGCCCCGGCTGGAAATATTATCCAGGCGGCGGCCCAACCGCCCGAGGGGACGCACCCCGATGCTGGTGCGTCCGCGAACCGCACTCTTGCCGTTCCTCAAGGTTCGACGCGAGAAATGGTTGAGCTCGGTGAACGCATTTATCGCGGGCAAGTGGGAGGAGCTGCATGTACAGGTTGTCACGGTGACAGCGGTCAGGGCACGCCATTAGGTCCCGCTCTAACGGGCACAAATTGGCTGTGGAGTGACGGGAGTTATCCCGCCCTCAGGAAAACAATCACTGAGGGTGTGACGCAGCCAAAACAATATCGCAGCCCAATGCGAGTTTCCTTCCGTACTCGCGAACATGGACAAGAACCTGTCCTGGGCATCGTCATTGGGCGACGCCTACGTGAACCAGCAGAAAGATGTTATGGACGCGGTCCAGGTAATGCGTCAGCGGGCTGAGCAGGCCGGCAATCTCCAAACCAACTCACAGCAGAAAGTAAGCGAAAAGGACAAGTCCATTGTGATCGAAGCCGCTAGTCCAGAGGTGGTCTATGTTCCGACTTACGATCCGTGGATTGTGTACGGAGCGCCTATAGGGATCTGGCCCGGTTGGTATTGGTACCCAGGGCTGTATGCCACCGGACCGGGCATTTTCTTCGGAGCCGGATTCGGGCTTGGATTTTTTGGAGGCTATGGTTGGGGCTGGCATCACTGGGGATTTGATTGGGGACACCGGTCCATCATTTACAACCACAACACTTACATATCCCACAGCCACACCTTCGTTAATCGCGGCAACTATTATCGAGGGGGCCACAACCTGAGTAGTCACGGGGGCCGCGATTTTGGCGGGGGCGGATTTAATCACGGATCTGCATCACGAGGTGCGCAACCCGGACTGCACTCCGGAGCGTTCGGCGGTTTCAATCACGGAGGGGTGGCAAGGAGCCAGTCATTCGGTGGACGTTCTAGTTTCGGTGGATTCCACGGAGGCGGTGGCGGATTTCATGGTGGCGGCGGAGGTCATGGAGGCGGTCACAGGTAATCGACCCAGCGAGCAATCACCATTCTATTTATGGGAGGCAAGATTTTATGAAGTGCACAAGGAAAATATCCGGGATCGTTCCGTATTCGCTTTGTACAGCGATAACTGGCGTCCAACTTATTCTGTTGCTGGCGTGCTTGCCAGGCTTGTCTTTTGGACAGTCATTGAATGGACAGACATTGAGCCGGGAAACATTTCCGTCAGCAGAGAAAGCGAGTACAGCGCTTTTTGCGGCGGTCCAGAGCGATGACGAAGCCGCTATCGCACGGGTTGTGGGAGGCGATAAGGATCTAGTCTCTTCGGGCGATGGCCTCGCGGACAAACAAGATCGCAAGCAGTTTCTGGAAAAGTATCAGCAGATGCATCGACTGGTCGAGGAGCCGGACGGAACCACGCAGCTGTATATCGGCGCCGAAAACTGGCCATTTCCTGTCCCACTGGTCTCCAGGAATGATAAGTGGTTCTTTGATGCCGACGCCGGCAACCAAGAAGTTCGCTTCCGGCGCATTGGAGAGAACGAAACATACTCGCTTGAAACCTGCGTCGCGCTTTCTGGAAGTGAGCAACCGCCCTCTGATATTTCGCATGGGTACTACTTTCGAAAATTGAGTGAAAAGAAAAGTGCTGGAGCGAAGGAGGTCATCTTCATTGCTTATCCCGCAGAATATCGGTCCTCAGGCGTAGTAACGTTCGTCGTTACGTCAAACCACGCGGTGTTCAAAAAAGATCTTGGACCGAAGACGGCCACTATTGCAAAGACGATGAGTACATTGAAGGTGGACCGTAGCTGGCACCGGGCTGAGTAAAGATGGGAAGAACCGAAATCCGCGGAAAGCATATCTTGTTTGTACCGCTGCGATTTCCAATGGGGCACCACCCCATTGGTTCCCGAACTTTCTAGAGCTGGTTTCTGAAATAGGTTTTGGGAAGGGCACGGCTTCAGCCGTGTCGCACGAGACACATAACTGACTGGGCTTAGCCCCAGAGGGAAATTGGGGAGTGCCGGGATTTATCGATGCCGGCGATGCGGCGGTGCGCTATTTCGCTGCCCTAAAAGTGCGAATGTACTTTGCCAGGGAAGCGATCTGCGCTTCGCTAAGACTGTACTTGAAAGGTGGCATGCTACCTCGTCCGTTCTTTATGACCTCCGTCAGTTGAGCGTCAGACTGCTGTTGTACCTTCGGAGAATCCAAATCCGCCGCGTGCAAACTCTTTCCGACGGCGCTGCCACGTCCATCGGCGGCATGACAGCTGACACACTTTACTTTATAAATGTCAGCCCCGGAACTGTTCGCAGCTTGGCCGAGTCCCAATTGTGCTGATCCGAGCAAGGTTGCAGTCGTCAAAAAAGTAACGAGCAGATTGTTAGTCGTCGATTTTCGTATATCGGACATCCTAAGGTTCCTTTCGGCAATTAGCTCCCCGCCCACTCATGGCCGGTAAACATGGTGAAGAACTGAAATCACGTTGCACCTGATCTGCCAAAATTGTGATTGCTCTGCGTTGCCCGGGGGGGTATCGAGGAACTGCATGTCACGCCTGTCCCCTAACGCTAACCACAACCCTCCTCGCTGGCATCGCTGTTGGAAGAGTCACTATTACGACACCGCTGTCGAAATGCGCACCGCAACCTGCCTGAACTTTTCGCCGTTCGGTTAACTGACCTGAATCCACGTATCTGTCGAGTCAGAATAACGTTCCGCATTTGGAACGCTGTTTGCATCTAGAGGCGTGAGAAGCGCGCATTGGAAGAAAGGTAAATCGGGAATTCGGGGAATCAACAATGATCGAAATGTTGGTGAGTACGAATCCGGACTGGGTCTTAACCATCGCGCGCTTCGTCATCGGAATCGTCTTTTTCGCGCACGGTGCTCAGAAGATGCTGGGGTGGTACGGTGGCCCGGGATTTAGCGGCACCTTACGAGTTCTTACTGTGCAGCTGAGGCTTCCTGCTCCTCTTGCAGTCCTGGCGATCTCAGCCGAATTGTTTGGTGGCTTAGGACTGATTCTCGGCTTATTCAGCAGAATTGCTGCTCTCGGAATACTTCTCGCGATGCTCGGCGCCATCGCAACGGTTCACTACCGATACGGGCTGTTTATGGATTGGCACGGGAGTCAGAAAGGCCACGGTTTCGAGTATCACTTGATCGTGATCGCGCTTGCACTTGTTGTGATCGTAAAAGGGGCTGGTGCATTCTCCATCGATTACCTCTGGTACCAGCGCTCCATCGCGGGAACGTCAGCTCGGCAACAAATTACACGGAGATGAAATGAAACTTCTCACGACAGATACCGTAAAGCTCGGATTCATTGGTTTAGGGAACATGGGGAGCCGTATTGCACGGCGCTTGCTCAACAATGGATACCATCTCATCGCGTATGACCGGGATCGAGCCAAGGCGGACGCCATGGCTTCGGACGGTGCGCTCGTTGCTAACAACATCGCTGAACTATCGCAATCGGCCGACGTGATCCTGTCCTGCCTGACGAATGATGAGGCAGTTCAGGACGTCTACTGCGGTGATGCAGGCGTACTCGTAAGCGCGCGACCGGGTACATTTGTGTTCGAGATGAGCACGGTCTTTCCTGAGACTTCGCGCGACCTCTACCACCGTGGTGAGAGGCACGGAATACATGTATTGGACGTTGCTGTCTCCGGCAGTACGCCCGCTGCTGAACAGGGAAATCTCATTTTGCTAGTGGGAGGCGCTGAGGGACTCTTCGAGGCCGCGCAACCATTGTTTGGTACCATTTCGGCCCGATCCTTTCACGTGGGCCCGGCCGGGTCAGGCACCACCATGAAGCTGGTTGTGAATACGTTGCTGGGCGTGGGAATGCAAGCGATCGCTGAAGCGATCCCGTTGGGAGAAAAAGCGGGTATTGAGCGCAACCGTTTGCTCGACGTTCTATCGCAGACAGCTGTGATCGCACCGGCTCATGTGGGCAAGCTCTATCGAGCCGCGCAACAGGATTACAGCCCGCAGTTTCCCCTGAGTCTCATGCACAAAGACTTTGGTCTGATCCTCCAAACGGCGAAATCGCTGAACGTACAGATGCCAGCAACTATTGCGGCGTATCGCGTTAACTCCATGGAATGGGCCGACAATCCGAATGCGGATTTTTCTGCCGTCGTCCGCCGGATGGAAGAACTCTCTGAAGTAGAACCCTTAGAAATCGCAGTCGGTACTCAGCCCGAATAGGAGGCACGCGCAAACAGGCATAAAATCTCCATCGAGAAGGTAGGTCCACGATGATTCAGCTAAAGGTTAACGGCGTTGCCCGCAACTTCGATGGTGATCCTGAGATGCCTCTGCTGTGGTATCTGCGGGACGTCCTAGGCCTGACGGGAACCAAATTCGGCTGTGGCATCGCGCTCTGCGGAGCTTGCACGGTCCATAAGAATGGCGAGGCACTCAGGTCCTGCGTCGCGCCGATGAGTTCAGTGGCGGGAGCCGAGGTCCGAACCATCGAAGATATATCGAGCAACGGGTTGCATCCCGTCCAGAAGATGTGGATGCAGTTTAATGTGCCGCAATGCGGGTACTGCCAATCCGGGCAGATTATGCAGGCGATTGCGCTGCTGAAGGAAAAGCCCAAACCAACCGACCAGGATATCGACGACGGCATGGCGGGCAATATCTGCCGCTGCGGAACCTATCAGCGCATTCGTGCCGCAATCAAAGCTGCAGCGGAGTCGAACGTATGAACTCGATCACAAACGTGAGCCGCCGCGGATTCATGAAAGGCCTGCTGGGAACCGGAGCTCTGGTTCTGGGCGTGCACTATATACCGAAATATGTCCCGAAATATGTAGCGAAAGTAGCCCTGGCAGGACACGAAGATCCCAGGCTGACGGATGCCGATCGAGCTGCTCTACACCCGAACGCGTTTGTCGGAATTGAAACGGACGGTACTGTCTACATCGTGGCGCATCGCTCCGAGATGGGCACGGTAATCCGGACGTCGCTCCCTCTGGTGGTCGCTGACGAACTCGATGCTGATTGGAAAAGAGTGAAGATTGACCAGGCGATCGGCGATAAACGTTATGGCGATCAGAACACTGATGGCTCCCATTCGATCCGTAGCTTTTACGACGTGATGCGTCAGGCGGGCGCCACCGCGCGCGTGATGCTGATTAGTGCCGCCGCCGAAAAATGGAATGTTCCTGCATCTCAGTGCAAAACAGAGCCTCACAGCGTTGTTCACCCGCAGACCGGCCATCGGCTTTCCTACGGGGACCTTGCCGCGGCGGCATCGAAGCTCCCGATTCCCAACAAACAGGACGTGCAGCTTAAAACGAAAGATGAGTGGCGTTACATCGGGAAAGGAATGACCAGCTATGACCTTCTCGATTTGTGCATCGGAAAGGCGACGTACGGGATGGACGTTCGTCGAGACAACATGATCTATGCGTCTATCGAGCATCCGCCAGTCCTGGGAGGCAAAATCAAATCCGTCGACGATAGTGAGGCGCTCAAAGTGGCAGGCGTTCATCAGACGGTTGCGATCGATCCGTTCAAACCGCCGCCTGCGTTCCAACCATTGGGCGGAGTGGCGGTGATCGCCGATAACACTTGGGCGGCTTTCCAGGGACGGAAGAAGTTAAAAATAGAGTGGGACAACGGACCGAACGCGAGCTACGACTCCGACGAATACAAGAAAGAGCTGTACGCAACCGCACGAAAGCCGGGGAAAGTAATCCGCAATGTTGGAGACGCGGATGCCGCCTTCGCGAATGCAGGGCAAGTCTTCGACGCTGAATATTACGTTCCTCTCCTCGCGCACGCGTCGATGGAACCAATGGTAGCCGTGGCGGAATTCAAGGACGGCAAAGTCACAGCGTGGGCGCCCGTGCAGAACCCTCAGGCCGCGCAGGCAATCATTTCGCAGGAACTAGGTATTCCGAAAGAAGATGTGATCTGCCACGTGACACTTCTTGGGGGAGGGTTCGGTAGAAAGTCAAAGCCCGATTTCATCGCGGAAGCCGCCGTTCTCTCGAAGAAAACTGGCCGGCCGGTAAAGGTCGTGTGGACCCGCGAAGACGATATTCGGTTCGATTATTACAATGCCGTGGCGGCTATGTACATGAAGGCCGCTCTGGACGGCAAGGGCACGCCCACGGCATGGTTGCAGCGATCGGTATTTCCTCCGATAACTTCGATTTACGATGTCAACGCGGTGTACGGCGATCCCCCGCATCTTCAACAGGGCTGGACTGACTTGCCTTACGACATACCCAACCTTCGGATCGAAAACGGTCCTGCTCCGGCGCATGTGCGCATCGGTTGGCTGCGTTCTGTCGCCAACATCTATCACGGGTTCGCTGTCCAGACCTTTACCGACGAACTAGCCCATCGCGCTAACCGCGATCGCGTGGAGTACTTGTTGGAACTCCTCGGCACACCACGTACTATCGACTTGAAAGACACGGGTTACCCGAATTACGGCGCGGACCCTACGACTTATCCGTGGGAGACGGGACGTCTCCGGCGCGTCACCGGAATGGTGGCTGAGAAATCGGGTTGGGGAAAACGCAAGATGGGAAAAGGCACTGGGCTCGGCATCGCAGCTCACCGCAGCTTTTTGAGTTACGTGGCCACCGTTGTTGAAGTCGAAGTGAACGATCAGGGCGACATAAAAATTCCGCGTGTCGATACCGTCGTCGACGCAGGGCTGGTGGTTAACCCGGAAGTAGTGCGCGCCCAGTTCGAAGGCGCCGCGGTGTTTGGAACCAGCGTCGCTCGTAGCGGCGAGATTACGGCAAAGAACGGCGTCATCGAGCAGTCGAATTTTGATACATATCCAGTAGCGCGGATCAACGAAGTTCCGTACCAGACGAACGTGCATATAGTGGAGAGCGATGCGCCGCCGGCAGGAGTTGGAGAGCCAGGCGTACCGCCGTTCATTCCAGCATTGTGTAACGCCATTTTTGTGGCCACCGGAAAACGCGTTCGAGAACTCCCGCTCGCAAGAACAAGCTTCGCAAAATAAAAAACTAAGCCATCGGGTGGACTCTTGTGTTCAGAGCTCCCGCTCCTACAAGAAGTACTCGCCTACTCTCAAAGCTGCGTTATCATGCATACACTGCGGCCTCGGCTCGGGGTTCGGTTGCAGCTAGGTCAACCCGAGACTCAATGACCCTGTCAGAGAAACCAACCGTTTTCGTCGTCGACGATGATGCCGGCGTGCGGGCATCGATTCAGGGTTTGTTGAAATCGGCAGGCCTGACCTCCGAGGCGTTCGTGACAGCGGAAGACTTCCTGCGTGCAAAACGGTTCGATGGTCCTAGTTGCCTGATTCTGGATGTGAGCCTTCCGGGGATCAACGGGCTCGACTTCCAGGAGCAGCTAGGAAAGTCAGGTCTCCGTATTCCAATTGTTTTCCTCACCGCACATGGCGACATCCCAATGACGGTGAGAGCGATGAAGTCTGGAGCGGCGGAGTTTCTCACCAAGCCCTTCGATGATGTAGCGCTTCTCAACGCCATTCAACAGGCCCTCGCCCGTGATCGCATCATTCGTCAACAGGACAAGGAGCTTGACGCTTTGCGGAAGGTGTACGAAATGCTGACGCCTCGCGAGCGCCAAGTCATGAGCCTTGTGGTTACGGGCATGCTCAACAAGCAGATTGCATCAGACCTTGGCACCAGTGAAATCACGATTAAAGTTCATAGGGGCCAGGTAATGCACAAGATGAAAGCCGAATCACTCGCCGAGCTTGTGAGAATGGCGGAAAAGCTAGAGCTTTTCAGAAAGACGTAGTAACACGCCGACGCGTGAGTCAACGGGTGTCCGCTCCTGCGAACCGGGTCAACTGGATGAGTTATACCAAAGCATAATTGTGCCGGTTTGCGATCCGGCTTATTCTCTCACCATGGCCATCCGCGAGCCGAGATTGGTTGCGATTGTTGACGACGATGACTCGGTCAGGGATGCCTTGCAAGGCCTGATGAAAGAGGCGGGGCTGCACGCAGTCGCCTTCGCATCGGCCGAGGAGTTTCTTCAGTCGGGAAAACAGCGACAAACTGCGTGTCTAATTTCGGACATCCGGATGCCCGGAATGTCGGGCCTGGAGCTCCAGGAGAGACTGAATACGGAGCGGCACAGAATTCCTATCATCTTTATTACTGCGCATGGCGAGGAAGATATGCGCCTTCTCGCATTGCGAGCGGGTGCGGTCGAGTTCCTGGCGAAACCTTTTGACGACGAGGTTCTGCTCGATAGTGTGAGGGCAGCACTGGATAGTTAACTACATGGCAAGCGTCACGTTCGACACGAAACTTCTGGAGTGGTTCTGTGGGAAACTTGCAGAGACTTCCGTCGGCCGATTGGGATCGAACTGAGCGCAGGTTCGAGCAAATTGTAGGGGAGAGTTCTGCACTCGAATCCGTACTCGACCAGGTCCGGCGTGTGGCGCCTACCGATTCTACCGCGCTGATCCTCGGAGAAACCGGAACCGGGAAAGAGTTGATCGCCCGCGCCATCCATCACATCAGTGATCGCTGCGGACGTCCATTCGTAAAGCTAAACTGCGCTGCCATTCCTTTCGACCTTCTAGAAAGCGAACTTTTTGGACATGAGAAAGGTGCTTTCACCGGTGCTATCGCACAAAAGATGGGCCGTTTCGAAATGGCCGACACGGGAACCCTCTTCCTCGATGAAATAGGTGATATTCCGCTGGCCTTACAGCCCAAGTTGCTGCGCGTCCTGCAAGAGCAGGAATTCGAACGATTGGGAAGCGGCCGAACCCATCGGGTTAACGTTCGCCTGCTTGCTGCGACGCACCGGGATCTAACCCAGATGGTGAACCGGAACGAATTCAGGAGCGACCTCTATTATCGCCTGAACGTGTTTCCCGTTGTCCTGCCGCCATTGCGGGATCGGCGCGAGGATATAGTTCCCTTGGTCTCGTATTTTGTGGATAGCTTTTCACGCCGCATAGGTAAGCCAATTAACGATATCCCTCAGGAAACACTGACCGCTTTCAAAGCGTACGATTGGCCCGGTAACATACGCGAATTGCAGAACTTGATCGAGCGGGCCATCATCTTATCTGATGACGGGGTGCTTCCGAACCCATTGCCAGCGTCGCCTGTTGACGTGATAACCGTCATTCCAGGGCAAAGCACCCTGAAGGATTCGGAACGGGCTGTGATCTCGCAAGCATTACAGGGTGCAGGTTGGGTCATCGGCGGAGCCAAAGGCGCAGCCGCCAAATTGGGAGTGAAGCGCACTACTTTGATTGCAAAAATGAAAAAACTTGGGATCTACCGGCCGGCCCGGGGAAGCGATGAAGATCAGATTAGCGACACGGACGAGACCAGGGATCTCCGATCAACAGTTCAATGAGTTCCAAGAACTCGCCAGTAAAGCCATAGAGACGCGGCACATCCTAACAACAAAATCAAAACCCAGAAGCAAATCATGACGAAGGCGCTGTTGTTCTCGGCATTGGTTTCAGGAATTGATTCCGGGTCGAGATAGTAAATGGCGGTACAGATGTCTGTATCCGTAAGCTCTTCGAGGTTCCACTCCGATTCCTGTTTTCTTGGCATGAGAAATTCCGATAATGCGCCTTCGTGGGGTTCGTGTTCCGGCGTTGAGGCTCCAGAGTTTTTTCAATCACCTAAAGCGTTGAGTGCTGCGAGTACCTGGCGAGACGCTCGAGCCGTCGGAACGTCGCGGGAATGCTCCGCGTGACCTAATTCTCCCATTCGATCAAGAGCTCGGATACGAGCCTCCCGAACTTTCTGAAGCGAACAGCCAAGAAGCAGACCACAGTCATGATCGGAGTAACGCTCCAGGACGGACATTACGAAGACAAATCGCTCGAAGTCTTCCAGTTCCAACACGCGGTAAAGTTCGAAATCGCCGGCAGGTATCGACTCGCCACCGTCGCGCCTTGAGATGTCAGACCTTGAGGTATCAGAAAACGAAGGGCTGCCGTGACAGGGATAGGGCTGCAACGCACGTACTGCATTTTGCACGATGGTGCGCATCGCCCAGGAACGCGCCCACTCGCTGAATACGCAATTGGACGGAACACTCTCTTCGAGACCAGCGACAAAGCATCGTTCTGCCAGGTCCTGATCGCCTGTCAGCAGGAAAGAAAACACGTACAGTTGTTTCAGGTTATCGGCAAAGACCCGGCAAAAGTCCTCGCTGGTCGCGTACTGACTTGATTGGATTCGTGGGGTGCGATTTTTGTTCAGGGCCGTCATGTCTCGCCTCCGTAAACTTTGCCGGTTCGACTGTCCGTACCGTTTTCAAAGGCAAGGCTCGTGCCAAACCAGCGGAAGCCGTAACTCATTGAATTCTCAGTGCTGCATCGGGCTCGCCGTATATAAAAGGTTGGAACCGTCAGCCCGACTGGGTAGCAAACGTCAAGAACAGTCGAAAGATTGACACTAAGCAGGTCCGCAGTCCGCACGCTCTTGGGAAAGTTTCTTGGAAGGTGCCTCAAGGAGTGACTGGGCGCAGTGACTCATCAACGCGTATCAGATACCCATGAAAGCGCGGAGAGCTATAGAAAGGATGTTCTTCGAAGACGCGACGAGGACGAAGGCAGAAGCCAGTTCATGCAAAAGTTCTCTGGGTACCGTCCAAATCCTTTTTAAGGTGAAACGATTTTCCAACCTGGTCGATCCAGGACAAGCGCTGCTTTTATTTTCTGTTGACTCGCAACCCGCTTCAGTTCTCGAACCCGCATTCGGATCGATCATAAAGGGATCCGGGATTAGCGCTACAGCATCCTGGCGGGAAAGAAAGCCGGATCCGATGATGTTTGGCCCTGTGATTAGCTCGCGTAGGGTTTCTTCGTCGTAATATGCGACAGTGAAGCGTTCGGCGGGCCTTCCGACCCACCGCGCTTCGATCACCGCGTATCGCACATCACAGAACTCGCTTGCGTACATACCCTAACTCCGAATTACGCAACAGCACGCCGCGGGCCACTCTCCACGTTGGGCATCGCCGGACCGTTCCCCGCCCCGGTCCGTTTGATGGCCGTCGCGATCTCGGTGAGATCAGCAGGAGTCAGTTCCACATTGGCGGCATCAATCCATCCCTCCACCTGTTCGGGACTTCGAGCTCCGACAATTGCAGCCGTGACTCCGGTCCAGCTGAGTATCCACGCGATGGCAACCGATGAAGTTGAGGTCACGTGCCGCTGCGCTATTGGCCGCAGCGCATCCCGAAGCGCAAGATTGCGTTCCAGGTTGGGTGGGTTGAACTCCGCAGAGCCACGTCGCCAGTCGTCCTTGTCCATCCTCGCGACCCTCTCGGCGCTGAATTGATCCGTGAGCAATCCGGACTGCATCGGGCTATAGCAGATCACCCCAGTTTTCTGCGCGGCGCACCACGGGATCTCGCGTGCTGCCGCGTCGCGATGAATCAAGGAGAAGGGCGGCTGCAGAGAGTCCACATGGTGAATGGCCTCGCAGCGCTCCAGCAAGCCAACATCGAAATTTGATACTCCTCCGAGCCTCACTTTCCCTTCTTCGATCAACCGCAGCATTTCAGCCCACGAATCCGCAATCGGCGTGCCGGTGTCGTCCGGCCAATGGAACTGGTATAGATCAATGCGTTCAATTCCAAGCCGCCGCAGCGACGCTTCGCATTCCGCGCGGATGGATTCCGGCTTAAGAGTTCGCTTGGGCTCTTGCATCCGATCGCGCTCGTCCCAGACCAAACCGCACTTGGTGAAGATGAAGGGCCGCTCGGAAGCTGGCAGTGATCGCAGAAAGTCGCCAACAACTTGTTCGGAATGACCCAATCCATAGACGGCGGCGGTGTCGATCCAATTGATCCCCAGTTCCACAGCCCGGCGCATGGCGTTTTGCGATGCTTTGTCGTCCTGTGATCCCCATCCGTACGCCCACCCGCCGCCTCCGATTGCCCAAGCCCCAAAACCGACTTTCGTAATTTCGAGTCCGCTCGAACCGAGCGCTCGCTTCTTGATTTGCATGATTCCTCCTATGTAATTATGTAAGCAAATCTCTTTCCATCCGCTGAACCTTTGAAGTCACAGCAGTCAACATCATGGGAAAGCGCATGGCCAGTGCGGTGTTGCCAGGCGCTAGGTGGAGGATGGAATCGCACCAGCTTGCCCACACGGCACGGGTGCTGTGGAAAGTAGGCGAGGAATACCAATTGACTGAATCGACTCCTTGCAGGAGCAATGAAACCAGTTGGAGTCGGCGAGTTCCTACCCCAGCCATTGCGGGTTCTGATATGTACCATCGAAGTGGTGGCTGGTCTTGTATGGTTCAAATTCTCCTGCTTGCGCCACTTTGGCAGTCTTCTCCAGCATTGCCGCGACTTCTTTCTGAGTGAGCGGCCGGAAGCCGCGGGCAGCATCGACGGCCTGCTGCAGAATCGGCAAAGAATCACAACCAGTGATCACTACGCTGGTCGGCAAATTCATCGCATAGTGCAGGCATTCCACCGCGGTGACGGTCTTGCTTTGCAGAACGTAAGTATCGCCCATCGACTTCATTCCCAGAACACCAATGTTCTGCTTCACCAGAACCGGCAGCACCTTGGTCTCGAAGCTGTCGTAATGATGGTCCATGACATTGAGCGGCATCTGCACTGCGTCAAATAAAAATTGATGAGCGGAAGCGGTAGCCAGCATCTTCAAATGGATGTCAGGGCTCTTGTGCCCGGTGAATCCGATGAAGCGAACTTTCCCGGCTTTCTTCGCCTCCAGGACGGCCTCCATCGCGCCTCCGGCGGCAAAAATGCGGTCGGCGTCGGTATCGCGAATGACCTCGTGAAACTGCAGCAGATCGATCCGGTCGGTCTGGAGGCGCTTCAGAGAATCATTGATCTGATTTGTTGCCGCCGCCTTGTTCCGGCCGTCGATCTTCGTCATCAGGAATGCCTTTTGCCGATAGCCGTGGCGTAAAGCCTTGCCCATTCGGAGTTCGCTCTCTCCGCCGTTGTAATCCCAACAGTTGTCAAGAAAGTTGATGCCCTGATCGAGACCAGTCCGGACGATGCGGATGCCTTCCTCCGCACTCAACCCCGACTTACCGAAGTGATAACCACCGATGCCCACGATCGACACTTTCTCGCCCGTGTGCCCGAGGCTACGGAATGGGACCTCATTCTTTGGTCCCGCATTCTTAGGATCAGCAGCCCAGGCTTGGCGTCCGATTCTGGGGCTCATCAGCGTCGCCGCTGCAACTTCGAGGAATCTTCGTCTTGTGGCCATTTGCTGTCACCTCGTCACGATTATTATTCCGGTTGGATGCTGGACCAGGCTCGCCTCGGCTACCTTGAAAAAAGATTCTACGCCACGGGAGACGTCATCATGGGCGTAGCGAAGGACCTGTGCATTTCCTCACGGCGGGCAAGTACAAAGGTTCTTCGCTCCGCTCATGACGACAAACATGAGATCTGTCGCCAGGTGCTCTACCAACGGGAGGAAGGTTAAATGCACAGCTTGCGGAATGGAATGAACTGGTGGCAGTCTGTTTCTGGTGTCCTCCAGTTTGACACGCCATCGAAAAATCGCCGTAGTTACGCCCGCTTGCGAGAACGCTCCCAGAGCTCACGCCAGTCCAATTGGCATTTACCCTGACACTTGAACTCGCTTCCGCGGCCTCCCATCCTTCCGCCACATTCAGGGCACACCCAATTCATAATGCTGGAGATTATTTCGCGGGTGGCCCTCGATCCGCTGCATCGTATAACTGACATAGCTCACCTCATCCAGTACGTTTCGAAACAGCAATGCCAATCCCGCCGTGAGCGTAAAACACCGCGAGATGACTGGTACATTCCGAGTTAGAGTCGCACTATTGTCCAATGCACTTTGCATTCCATTCTTTCGAGAACAAGCAAGGCCTTCATCCCGTGCGGGCGCATCTCCTATCTGTTGTGTTTTAGGCTCCCGACTGTCGAGATGGTGACAGGTGTCAAGGCAAGTGTCTTCCAGGTGGCCCAAGCTTCTCACTGGCCATTTCAAAATCTTGATCATGCTGCCAGATGGCTTCGAAACTAGAGTGCGTTGTCATTGGAAAGCAACGTGCCTGTAGTTAGCGGCAGGAGGAGATATGCAACACATGGGTGAACAAATTCAAGGCGATCGGCCCTTAAAAGTGGCCGACTACGAGAGCGCGGCTCGCGAAATGGAGGAGCTTCTGTCACGCCGCTTACCGTATTTTCACGGCCTCGCTTACCGGTTTCTGGGCAACGTGGCTGACGCCGAAGATGCGGTACAGGATGCCTTCCTCACCGCTTACAAGCACTTGAATCAATTCAGAGGAGAATCGCAGTTGTCGACGTGGTTATCGAGCATTGTGTGCAATTGTGCGCGGATGCGCTTGCGCAGGCGACCACGCCACATCCACATCTCCTTGGATGAGCCGACTGGGGCACAGGAATTCACCCTATCAGAGCAATTAGCCTGTGAACGACCGAGCCCCGAAGATGAGTGCCGACGTTCTGAAATGAAGAGGCACTTGTCGCAGGCGGCCACTCGACTCACGCCGGTTTTGCGTACAACACTTCAGCTACGGGATGTGGACGGCCTTTCCACGCGCGAGACCGCTGAGATTCTCGGACTAGCATCCGGAACCGTAAAGTCCCAGTTGTCAAGGGCGCGCGCCAAGATGAGACGGTTGTATCCAAGTCTCGCCGAACGCGCGGCGCGGCTGTGACCAGCTTCCCAGTGGAATGAATGCATAGGTATTAGCTGGGGACTTGAAACGAGATCAAGAACAAACTTGAACGCTTTTCTGCTCGTACATTTTACGATCCGCTGAGTCGAGCATTACGTCAAGCGTGTCCCCATCGTGCCATTGAGCAATGCCGATACTCAGGCTGATTCTGAATTTTTCAAGGTTACCGGCCTCGTTCCAATCGTTCAGCTTATCGTTGATCCGTTGACATACCTTTTGCGCTCCAGGGGTAGCGGTATCCGCGAGAAGGATCAGGAACTCATCTCCACCGTAACGTACAACTGCATCCGAGCCCCTGATTGAGGACTTCAGAATTCCGGCGATTTCCGCCAACACGAAGTCACCTGTCAAATGTCCAAAGCGCGTGTTGACTTGCTTGAATTTGTTCACGTCGATCATCAGAAGACTCAGCGGGCTTTGCCGCCGCTTGGCATGGCTTATGAGCCGTCCGGCGATACCATCCAAAGAACGGCGGTTGTATATCTCGGTAAGAGGGTCGATGAACGACTGCTGCTCGGTCACGCGGTTTTGCAGGGTAGTCGAGATTATTTGCTCACGCAGACGGCGAACTTCAAAACGCTTTGTTACCAGATAGGTATTCAGCAATGCAAGCAGAATGAACAGTCCAATTACAAGCGGACGGGAAACGGTGAGTTCGAAGTGAACGGAGTCATCTTTGAAGGCAGCGCGGAAAAGCAGGGCAAGCAGCCCCGTGCTCACTAGCATGCCTGCCAGCGACACAATTGCCCACAGCTCCCAATCGCGCTTTTCTAGCCGCGAGAGTTGCTTGCTGACGTGTACCAACGCCCCTTCGCCGTGCATCGCCATGCCGGTTCACACCTTCAAAGGAGTGTAAGCCGAAGAGCGGTCACCGTGCACGGGTACTGAAGTAACGATGGAGATTGTTTCCCCAATTCCCTCAACCGTGAGCGCGAATATTCAAGATAATTCGTTCATCGCAGGCAAAGCGCGCCTTGTTATGATGACCGAGTCCGTGCCCTCCTAAAGCTGGTAAGCCAAGATGACGTTGCCTGCAGAACGTGCATCCGAAACCAGGACCTATGAGAGGCCGGAAGGGCCCGCCACAGACTGGAAACATCATTTTGCTCTTTAAGCGCAAAATCCTCGGACGTCTCTCCGTCATCGCCGGAAATACGGTGCAGATTACGGGCCTGTTGGCCGCATGTGTATCCCTGGCTTTGGCACGATCGGCGCATTCGAAACCGGTTGCGATCGTCGCGATGATTGCGGCTTGGATACTGCTCTACTTTTTCTGCCACGGGATTGCGCACTGGGCGGTCGGCAGAATTTTCGGCATTCGCTTCGCTTTTTATACCATAGGAGGAACAGGCAATCCCACGGGCTACCCCGGCGGCATGCGATCGATCTTTGAACATCTTCCTTTCTTCGGGGTTCAAACCGAAAAGGCCTCGATGCAAGAAGCTACTCCTCTTGCCAAGGCAATCATGTGGTCGGCGGGAGTGACATCTTCAGCGGTGGTTCCGACTCTAGGCGCCGTTTTCGCGTGGAGAGCTGGCGTTCCCGGTGGTAAGTTGTTTCTGATTTTTGCGGCGATTTGGGCAATGGCAACTCTTTCCAGCAACTGGAGAAGTAAAACGGGGGATTTTTCCAAAGCAAGACGCGTCCTTTCTGGGCAAACGAAGATCAACTGATACTTCAGACTCCGCGCCAGACCACCACTTTGGTGCTATTTCGACACCTTCTCCACAGATTCCACTGCCTTGATACTTGCATTCCTGTATAGAATTTCCGGATAATCGGGGCAGAGAGTTAACTCCTTTGTTCCGTTATAGCCGAGCAGACTTGCAGCGCATTCTGCGGCTCGCTCCTCGCCAGCTTCAAACCTGGGAGAAAGCGGGACTCGTTAGCGCCAGCGAAGATTATTCCTTTTTTGATCTGGTCCAGATCAAGAAAGTGCGGGACCTCTGCGCCCAGCGAGTGCGCCCCGCCGTCATCCGGCAATCTCTTCAAGCCATGCAAAAACAAGTTGCAGGTATGGAGAATCCTCTGCTTGAAGCGGGAGCGTATCAGAGCGGCCACCGCGTGGCTTTCCGTCATCAAGGACGGCTGTTGGAGCCAATCGCCGGGCAGTTTATGTTCGACTTTTCATCCCAGGAAAGCAGAGTGGTGACCAGTTCGCCGCGAAACGGGCCGGAGCTGGTAATTACCGACGTTGCCGACCTGTTTGCGAGTGGAATCAAACAGGAAGAAAATCCCTCCACTCAGAACGAAGCGATTTCAATTTACTTGAAGGTTCTCGAAATGGATCCTGCTCACGCGGCCGCGCACATCAATCTTGGAACGCTGTACTACAACCGTCAGGATTACTCACTCGCGGAACGGCACTACCGGTCGGCGATTCAGATCGATCCGCGTTACGCCTTGGCTTACTTTGATCTGGGCAATGTTCTGGATGAAACCGGGCGGGTGCAAGAGGCCATCAACACCTACAAGACCGCGATTCAACTTGCCCCCACTTATGCTGACGCCCACTACAACATTGCGCTGGCTTATGAAAAAATCCGCGAGCCACGCAAGGCACTGCAACATTGGCGCACCTACGTCAAGCTTGACACCACTGGCCCTTGGACTGTCCACGCAAAACATCAGATCCAGCGGATATTGCAGGGCGACATGCTGAAGCTCGTGCACAACCGCCCCGCCAACTAAGACTCGTACTTCGGTAAGTCGCTTTCAGCTATCAGCTAACAGCTATCAGTTACTCGCTTCCAGCGTCATCCTGAGCGGAGCGAAGGGCCCCTACTCCCGGCATACAACTTCGAGCTAAGGGGTGCCCACGATGGGGAGGGGAATAAGGCCTGCAATGCTTGTGTAGAGAGCGAACAGATTTGGAGGATGCAAAAAAAAGGCGCGGCTTTCGCCGCGCCACGGGAGAGACCTTCTAACTCGAGTTAGTTCACCGTCAGTTTATTCTCAACACTGAACGATCCTGGTACGGAACTCGCGCGTATTCCAGCAATATTCTTATCCATCGCACGCTCGACCGTTCCATATAGCGTCACGTGGCCGTTCTCCACCACGATGCGAATGGGATCCGCCGGGTCGGTCGCGTAGCGGCCCAGGACCGAGTCGCGATAAATTGCGCTCGCCGTGCGCAGCCGGATCGAATCGTCAAAAATCGAAACAGGCAGCACTTTCACATCATTCACTACATCCTTGACGCCAGGTGTCCGGGCGACGAGATCCAGGGCCATGTCCTTCGGTACGTCGTAGAGGGCATCACCCGTAAGGGTAACGACTCCATCTTTCACGTCGACCGCAACATAATTGAACGCATTGTCGTAGTAACCGACGCGATCGTACGCAAGTTTCTTTGTGAGTTTCTTCGCAAGTTGAGCGTCGGACACGGACTCGCCCGCGACCGTGATGTCGTTGCGAACACCACCGACGTTAGAGAGTTTCTTGACCTTCTTGGCGGCGTCCAGTTTGTCCTGATAAAGGCTGACGGTCCCGGTCAAGATGACAATACCGTCCTCCACGCTCGTGTTCACGCTTTGCAGGTGCTTTTCGTTATGAAGTTTATGGCTAGCCGCCTGCTGAATCTGCTGATCATACCGGCCAGTTGAGGCCATTGCAGTCATACTGAGCAGGACGAGCAAAGCCATAATCATTGCCAATGATTGTTTCTTCATGGTTGCCATCCTTTGCCAAAATTCCCGTTGTTTTGGGATTAACCAACTAGTTAAATAGATGCGTGGCGGAACTCATAAGATGCGTCGCGCAAAAACCTTTACAAACAATTACGTCCTATCAGTTGCTCCATTCGGGGTGTCGATTTTTGGGCTGCTAAGAGTAAAATGCGCACATGACCACCGACGAACGACTGGATCGGTTAACCGAAAGACATCAGGCGTTAGCCGAGAGTCTGCAGTTGCTGACCGCGGATGTGCGGAGCCTGGCGGAGTCCACAAAGGAATTAGCGGAGTCGACAAAGGAGCTAAGGCAGTCAACAACGGAATTAGCGCAGTCTGCAAAAGAGCACGATCGAATTCTGCGCGGTCACGCTGATCTTATTGGCGACCTTGCGCGCGTCGCCTCGGCTCACGATCACCGCATCCAGCGATTGGAAGAGCGGCAAGGTTGATCGAGTAGTTGGAACTGGCGAGACAGTAGCGCGGTGTTCTTAAGTTTTTGAGTAGAAAAAGTTGGCACTGAAAGTTATCTTTTCCGCTTGGACGCTTGTTTTTGTGACACGGTTTCTTTCTTTTTGGCCACAACCTGCTTCGGAAAGACCCGGGCAAAAATCTTATCGATGTTTTTCAACTGCCGTTGCAGATCAAACGCCCGCTCAATCTTTGCCCGTGGCACACGTCCACTAATCTCAGGATCATTCAGCACCAGCTCATGAAAATCGAGATTCTCTCTCCACGCGCGCATGGCGTGACTCTGCACCAGGCGATAGGCATCCTCGCGAGAGATACCGCTTTCTACCAGGTCCAGGAGTAACTGTCCGCTAAAAACAAGCCCGCGAGTGCTCTCAAGATTTGCTTTCATGCGTTTGGGATACACGAACATCGTCTCAATCAGCGTGGCTGTCTTGTTGAGCAGATAGTCAGCGAGCGTGGTCGAGTCGGGGATGATGATGCGCTCGGCTGAGGAGTGTGAAATGTCGCGCTCGTGCCAAAGCGCAACATTCTCGAATCCGGCTTGGGCATTGCCCCGTACGACTCGCGCCAGACCTGAGATCTGTTCGGCGGTAATCGGATTACGCTTGTGCGGCATAGCCGACGAGCCCTTTTGTTTTTCGCTGAAAAATTCTTCAGCCTCGCGAACTTCGGTGCGTTGCAGGTGTCGAATTTCAGTTGCGATCTTGTCGAGTGTCGATGCGATTGTGGCCAACGTGGCTAGATAGAAAGCATGGCGATCGCGCTGAATCACTTGCGACGACACGGCGGCTGCTTTCAATCCCAAGCGGGCACATATCTGCTCTTCAAGCTCGGGCGTGAGATGGGCAAATGTTCCTACCGCACCCGAGAATTTCCCAACCCGGAGATCTTCGGCGGCCGCTTTAAAGCGTGCAATGTTGCGTTGATTTTCTGAATACCAGTTCGCAATCTTGAATCCGAAAGTGATGGGCTCGGCATGGATGCCGTGGGTCCGTCCAATCATCGGCGTATCTTTGAATTCCCACGCCCGGCGTTCCAGCACTTCCGCAAGACGCGTGAGATCGCTTGCTATTAACGCCGACGCTTGCTGGATGAGCAACGCCTGCGCGGTATCGACTACATCATTTGAAGTCAAGCCGTAGTGGAACCAGCGGGCGTGCGGACCAACAATTTCTGCAACCGCGGTGGTGAATGCTATGACATCGTGCTTCACTTCCGCTTCGATTTCGAAAATGCGCGCAACATTAAAGTCGGCGCGCGCACGTATCGCCTTGGCCGCTTCCTTCGGTACGATGCCGGCGGCGGCCAGCGTTTCGGTCGCAGCAACTTCGACTGCCAGCCAGGTGCGAAAGCGATTCTCGTCGCTCCAGATTGTGGCCATCCCGGCCCGGGTATAGCGTGGGATCACGGTCCTGTCTCCTCAGATGGGGAACTGGGGATTGTAAATCACAGACGGGATGTGTGTGCGAGGTCGCGTCCCGCAGCAGAAGGAATGGGGACGGGCGAGGCGCCTGTAGCTCCACCGTTTGTTCACTTCACAGGTTTACTCTACCGTGTGCTTTGCCGTGTATCCTTCGCGCGCGTATATTATCGGTTTAACTTCCTTGCCCTTCTGGTCCCGAATCTTCAGCGGACCTCCGTCAGGTCCCCTGAGCTCAACTTTCAACTTCCGGTAGGTGCCGTCGAGTTTCGAATTCGTGGGATGGTAGCTAATACTGTACTGATTACGGATGTCGCTTCCGACCTGATTAAAAATCTCGGGTAGTTCGCCCTGAAAGCGTGGAAAGTACGCACGGCCGCCGGTCAGGCTGGCGAAGGTTTTCATCTCGTTATCGGCCTGCAAATAGTCCATGTTATTGACCGGTATGATCCCGCGCGTTCGGCAACCATGCACCTCGCAATACTCGCGGACCACAAAGCCAACGCTGATCGGGTAGATCGTGACATCTTTGGTGGACTTAATCTTCTTAAGTATCTGGTCGAGATTAAGTTTGCTGAAAGTATCGATTCCGGTCGTAACTAAAATTATGTACTTCTTGCCTGGAATGCGGTCGAGGCGGTCAAGGGTATCGAAGGTCGCATCGAACAAGTTGGTTTCAGAAAACCCCGGCATCCGTAGCTGATTGAGTGCAGCGACCACAGCGCCCTTGTCCTGTGTGAAATCGGTGAGGATATAGGGCTTCATGTCATAAGAGATCACTGAAACCCAATCATCTTTCTTCAGGGTGCTGGCGAAGGCGTACGACGCGCGCAAGGCCTCAACCAGGAAGGTGTAATTCGTCGATGCGAACTCCACGAGAAGTACGGCGGTGATCGGAGCCTCGGATTGGTTGAAGGTAGCGATAGTTTGCTGCGTACCGTCTTCCATGATTCTAAAATTTTCTTTTTTCAGCCCCGGAATAGTTTGCCCGTCTTTAGTAGTGACGAGCACATCCAGGTTCACGACCGGTACTTCGACCCGAATGGAATAGTCGGGCATGTTCTCGATTTTCTTCGGTTTTTCGGGAGCAGGCGGTGGCGGCTCTTCCTTTTTCTTGGGAATTATGTAAGGTCCAACATCATTTTGCGGTCCGCCCGCCTCGGGTGGCGCGTCCTGTTTATTGGGGCTGGCCGGAGCCTGCTGCGGGCTGCCCTGCGCTAGGGCAGGCATTACTTCAGTAACCATAACCAACAACAGCAAAGGCAACACAATCAGATACTTACGCGGGCGCGCTACCGGAACGCGGTGTCCGCCGATTGCAAATGCAAACATGGGAGGTCCTCAAAAACTTCTATGCTAGTATAGACGCAACAACTCTGCGGTTGGGATGTTTTGCGGGCCCACGATGGTCTCTCCCTTCGCAAGAATCCTCTCCTCGCCCGCGGAGTCAATGCAAAAAGAGTAGGTCAATCTTTGACCTTCGGGGCAATGCATGGGTAAAGCTGTATTTACATTCGGCGTCGTTTTGTATCTTCTATCTTCCGCGTGGTCTTCCGCACAAAACGGACCTGCACCGAAACAGTTGCAGCCTGTCTCCGCCACGCCGGTTATTGCGTCGGCTATCACTGCTCCCACAATTATCCCTCTCGATCAGATTCATGAGGGCATGAAGGGAACCGCTCTGACGGTTTTCCAGGGCGTGAAACCGGAATCGATGGAAGTCGAAGTTCTGGGAGTGATGCGCAATGTGAATGGACCGAAGGGGGACATCATCCTAGTGCGCTTGCACGGCAGCAAGCCCGAATACACCGGAGTAGTCGCGGGCATGAGCGGCAGCCCGGTATATTTTGACGGCAAACTGGCGGGGGCGCTCGCCTTCCGCATCGGCGAGTTTTCGAAGGAGCCGATCGCAGGCGTTACTCCGATTGAAGAGATGATGGAGATCAATGTTCTGGATCGCCGACCGCCGCCGTCGCGCGCGAAGCTCCCCGGAACTACGCAAGATCGAACTACGCAAGATGGGCGAGATGCCGGCCACGCAGCTCAGAGTGGCTCCACGCAAACCGCTAGCACCGGCGCAAGTCCCGCTTTTCCAGCGCAGAATACCAGCAATTATTTGACGCCGATCGAAACTCCTCTCGTATTCAACGGTTTTTCCGAGGAAACCTTGCAGCGTTATTCGTCGCAATTTGCCGCGGTGGGAATTGTTCCTGTGATGGGGATTGGTTCGGCGAGCGATCGTAAGCAGCCGGAACCAATCGAGGCAGGTTCCGCGGTCAGCGCCGTGCTGGTTCGCGGGGATATGGATATCGCTGCCACTTGCACCGTGACTTACGTCGATCCGAAGCGGTTACTCGCTTGTGGACATCCGTTATTGCAGTTTGGTGAAGTCGATCTACCGATGACCAAGGCCACGGTGCTGGCTACGCTGCCGTCGCCGATGAATGCCTTCAAAATCGTCAATACAACGGAGACGGTCGGCGCATTCGTGCAGGACCGCCAGTCGGGCATTATGGGTGTTCCCGGGCGAGATTCGAAGATGATCCCGGTCACAGTCGCCATGCACAGTGGGGCCGCGACCAAAGAATTCCATTACGAGATCCTCAATAATGCCAAGCTCAGCCCGCTGGCCATGATGGCTACGGTATTCAATGCGCTCCACGGCACCAATGAGTATGGCGAGGATATTACCTACCGCATGAATGGTGTGCTGAGCGTTCGCGGATATTCCGATGTTATTCTGCGCAACATGTTTTCCCCGCAGGACAACGGGCAACCCGCCGCAGCAATGGCCGCTGCCACCATCGGCGATCGTTTCGGACGCATCTATACCAACGCCTTCGAAGTTCCCGATGTGCAGGGCGTGAAACTTGATTTCGATCTTGTGCGTGAACGCCGTTCGGCCAAGCTCGAAGCTTCGCGCACGGATATGACCGAGGCCCGCCCCGGTGACCAGATTATGGTTGAGACGGTGATTCGTCCCTATCGGGGCGAACGGCTGGTGCGCCAGATTCCCATCAGGATTCCGACTTCAACGTCGAAGGGAACTCTGCGCATTCTGGTAAGCGATGGAGATACGCTGGACCGTGTACATCGGGGAACTCCCATGATGAACCATGGCTTGGGCTTGGCGCCCACGATCGCGCTACTGAACAAAGAGCGGGCCAACGATCGCGTTTACGTTTCGCTGATCGAATCCGATCCTGAAGCCATGATCGCGGATAAGGTCATGCCCACGCTTCCCCTTTCCGTAATGAACGTCATGGAAAACATGCGTGGCACGCAGGATATGGTTGTGCTTGGTGAATCGTCTGTCAGTGAGGCCTCTACCGAGCCGCTGGACTATGTAGTTTCCGGTGCGCAAATGCTGACGATCAACATTAGATAGTACTTGGGGAAACGGGCGCCTCGCCCGTCTCGTCTTTTCCATCTGCGCGGATAATTCCCTTAGAATGAGGTATGAGTTTGTCTCGGAAGACGTTCGTCCTGCTACCAGCTCTTTTTGTGCTGCTTTCTGCATCCGCCGTTGCCGAAGGCACTCGAACGTGGGAACAATCCACCTTCGAGGAATTGCTTAAAGGCACTCCCAAAGGAGTCGCGCTGCGCAGCGAGGGAGGACTCGAACTCGCCCCCTTCTTTAAAGCACTCGCCACTACGCGGTCGACATATATCTGGTCAATCGCGTCCGATGCCGCAGGCAACGTTTACGCGGCGGCGGGTTCTCCAGCGCGCGTCTATCGCATCTCGCAAGATGGGGAAATCGCAACCATTTTCGAGCCTCAGGAATTGCAGGTTCAAGCTCTGGTCGTCGACAAAAAGAGTGGCATCGTCTACGCCGCGACGGCTCCGGATGGCAAGGTTTACCGGCTCGCTACTGGTCGCCTGAGTCCAGGCAAGGGTACGGTTGTGCCTCCATCGAATGAAAAGAGCTCGTGGAGTGCAACGCCTTATTTCGATCCTGGCACGAAATACATCTGGGATATCGTTCTGGATAACGCGGGTACGCTCTACGTCGCCACCGGTGACCACGGAGAAATTTACAAGGTCAGCGCGAGCGGTCAGAACTCACTCTTTTTCAAAAGCGACGAAGTTCATATTCGTGTTCTCGACGTCGATCCTAAAGGAAACCTGATCGCCGGATCAGACGGTAGTGGGCTGATTTACCGGATCGCGCCGAATGGTGAGGCTTTCGTTCTTTACAGCGCGCCCAAAAAAGAAATCACCGCGCTCGCCATCGACCAAGCCGGAAATATCTATGCCGCCGCGGCAGGAGAAAAGCGGGCGAGCGCTACGACCGCCGCATCTACTATCAGTCTCGGAACGCCGGCACAGGCTTCACCCGCGCCCGGCGGCAACATCAACGTGACGGCAGCGCCTCCCGCGTCCTCCTCATCTTCGTCTTCGTCATCTTCGTCCGCGTCTTCTTTTCCCGCTCCCGGTCTCGGGGCGTCCGGCGGCTCGGAGATTTACCGCATTGCACCCGACGGGGCACCTGCTCGATGGTGGAGCTCGCGCGAGGATCTGGTTTACGCCTTGAGCTTTGACCGCAACGGACGCCTGCTTGCGGGAACCGGAAATCGGGGCCACATTTTCGCGATCAACGGCGCCGACAATTTCACGGACCTCGTCAAGGCCAGTACCACACAAATCACATCCTTCGCGCCCGCGCCCGGCGGAGGACTCTACGCCTCGAGCAGCAATCTGGGGAAACTTTTTCTGCTCGGTCCCGCGCCCGAACCTGAGGGCACCTATGAGAGCGATGTCTTCGACGCGCACATCTTTTCGCTGTGGGGACGCGCTACTTTGAGAAGCTCGGGTAATGTCGAATTGTATGCACGCAGCGGCAACGTTGATAATCCCGATCGTAACTGGAGCCAGTGGGTGCTGGTTGATATGTCAGCTGGAGCGGAGCTGAATATCCCGCCCGCGCGCTTCGTACAGTGGAAGGCCGTATTGCATGCTGGTAACCCGGCGCCTCGCGTGGAAAATGTCTTGCTGCATTATTTGCCGAAGAATGTTGCGCCTGAAATTGACGAGATCATGGTGCAGCCTGGTTATCGTTATCAAGCGATTGCCCGTGCGACTGGCGGTGAAGTGTCCGCCTCCGGAACCGCGCATTCCGAAGCCCCGCCACCAGCAGTGCGCGACCGCGAGTCTGTGGCTATCCGCTGGTCGGCTCACGATGACAACGATGACCAACTTATCTACTCCGTTTACTACCGCGGTGACGGCGAGTCGCGTTGGTTATTGTTGAAGAACAATTTGACAGATCATTTCTATTCATTCGACGCCAGTCTCTTGCCTGACGGTGGTTATACGGTGAAGGTGATTGCCTCCGATGCGCCGTCGCATTCGCCCGGCGACGCGCTCTACGCGGAGCGGGTGTCGAGCCGTTTTGAGGTCGATAGCACTGCTCCAATTATCGAAGGTTTGAATGCCACCTTGGATGGAAAGCAAATTAGAGTGCGCTTCCACGCCAGCGACTCGTTCTCGCCCATCAAACGGGCCGAGTACTCGCTGGACGGCGGAGATTGGCAGTTCGTCGAGCCGCTGGGACAGTTATCCGATTCAAAGACAGAGGATTATGACTTCCACTTAGCGGTTCCGCAGATCGATTCGCCGATGCCTGCGATGGCGCCGAACATTTCGACTGACCACGTCATCGTAGTTCGCGTCTACGACCATTACGACAACCTGGCAACAGCAAAGACATTGCTGCGCGGCAAATAGCACGGATCCGTTGTTTTGGAGGTCAAGGTGGGTTTGCCGCACAATATATATCGTTATACGATATAAATATGTCACGTGGCGATATATAAGAGAGTCGAATCCACCATGCCGCAGCCGGATTATCGAGCTCTCGCCGAACTGCGCTACCAGATTCGACGTTTTCTGCACTTCAGCGAGCAGGCGGCCCGCAACGCACATATCGAACCGCGCCAGCATCAATTTCTCCTGGCTTTGAAGGGTCTACCGCAAGGATTGCGGCCAAGTATTGGCACGCTGGCAGACCGGCTTCAAATTCGCCCGCATAGCGCCGTGGAGCTCGTGAATCGTCTGGCAAAAAGCGGTTTCGTTCGCCGTCGCCAGGATAGCGAGGATGGCCGTGAGGTTTTGCTTATGCTAACCGCAAAAGGTGAGGCGATTCTTCGCGAGCTCTCCGTGCACCACCGGGCAGAATTGCGGAGCGCAGGCCCCACGCTGATGAGGGCTCTTAATGCTGTTTTAAGGCCGCCAGGAAAAGCGAAGATACACAAAACTAAGATACACAAAACTAAGATACACAAAACTAAGATACACAAAACTATGAGTAATAAGGCTAAGAAAGTTAAGGAACTATAGATGTCTACATTTGACGATAAGAAAATGCATGTTTCTCCGGCCAACGGCGCTAGTCTCGATATCGACGACTTCTCTGAGCGCGCACAATTCCGCATGACCCTGATGTCCGTTCTGGCCGCAGGCGTTGGGCTGTTGGCTGGAATTGTGGCGTATCTTCTCTACCGCCTGATCGGACTTGTCACCAACCTTTTCTTTTTCCACCGTTTTTCCGCCGATTTCTCCAGCGCTCGGCTTAATCATCTTGGAGTGTGGGTGATTGTGATTCCGGTGGTAGGGGGAGTCCTGATCGGATTTATGGCGAAATATGGCTCCTCGAAAATTAAAGGGCATGGCATTCCCGAAGCAATGGAAGCGGTGCTCTTCAACCGTAGCCGTATTCAGCCCCGGGTCGCCATTTTGAAACCTATCTCCGCAGCTATCGCTATTGGCACCGGCGGACCGTTTGGCGCTGAAGGCCCAATTATCCAAACCGGTGGCGCGCTTGGTTCGCTGGTCGGGCAGATCGTGCACACTACCGCCTCCGAACGGAAGGTTTTACTCGCCTGCGGTGCGGCGGCCGGTATGTCTGCAACCTTTAATACCCCGATTGCCGGCGTCATTCTGGCAATCGAGCTTCTTTTGTTTGAGTTTAAATCCCGTTCTTTTATTCCACTGGTAATTGCCAGCACGCTCGCTACCGCCGTGCACATGCGACTCTTAGGCAACGGCCCCATGTTTCAAGTCTCTGCCATGGACTTCAGCGTTCCCCGCGCGCTGCCTTTTTATCTTTTACTAGGAGGCTTGTGCGGCTTGGCAGCGGTCGGTCTTAGCAAACTGCTCTACTGGACCGAAGATCAATTCGAGAAGCTTCCCATCGACGAACTGTGGTGGCCAGCCGTCGGAGCGCTGGGGCTCGGGATCATCGGATATTTCGTGCCCCGGGTTTTGGGCGTCGGCTATGACACGATCAGCGACATTCTCAATGCACGTCTCGCGATTGGGTTGCTGCTCGTCGTGATGATCGCAAAAGCCGCAGCCTTGGTTGTCTCGCTGGGATCGGGAACGTCCGGGGGCTTGCTGGCGCCCATGTTTATGTCGAGCGCGGCGCTGGGCGGAGCGTTCGCCATGCTGGCTAACCGCATTTTCCCGGGGTTCCATCTCTCCCCCGGAGCATTTGCCCTGGTCGCAATGGGTGCGGTGTTCGGAGCCGCCTCTCGCGCGACGTTCACTTTCATCATCTTCGCCTTTGAGATTACGCGCGATTACAACGCAGTGCTGCCCCTCATGCTGGTCAGCGTGATCGCACTGGGAGTCGCCATGCTCTTGATGCCGCGTGCATCCATCATGACCGAAAAACTTGCCCGGCGCGGACTTCGCATCCATCACGAATACGAAGTCGACATCATGCAGCAGATGCGCGTTGCTGAGACCATGGATCGCAACGCGCCTACCGTTCCATCATCGATGAGTGTCGGCGAACTCGCCGGGCGCATTGCGAAACGTGACCCTGAAGTGAGCCGCCACCAGGCCTTATTGGTGGTGAACGACAACGGAGAACTTGAAGCCATCATCACGCGCGGAGATGTGCTGCGCGCTCTCGATCAGAAGCCAAGCGGGTCTGCGACCGTGCTTGAGAGCGGTACGGCGAAACTCGTGGTGACTCATCCGGACGAAACTTTGTCTGATGCGACTGACAAAATGCTTCGCTACAATGTCGGCCGTTTACCGGTAGTCGATCGTGCCAATCCAAAACAAGTCGTCGGATATATCGGACGCCCCAACATTCTGGCTGCGCGGCTGCGTCGTATGGAAGAAGAACAGATTCGAGAGCGCGGCTGGATTGGGAGGAAAGCTAACGGTAATTTTGGCTCCAAGGCGACGGGCGGCGTTTACGAGGCTTCCAATCCGAAGCTGACAAATCCGCAAGCGAAGTAAGTCGGTGACCTTTTTCGCTTTGATTAGCGCTGCGAAGATCGTTACTAAGAAGATCATTGCTGCGCGAAAATGATGGACGCGTTTGGATTCGAACTGTCCGTATCCATCATATAAAAATCCTGGATCGCGCAGGTAAGGCCCTGGCCGCTGCAACTGACTGTGTCTTGAACGTAGATCACATAATTCTGCGCCGATGGAGCGCTCAATTGGATTGTGCCATTCCCTGACACCGACAAGGTGTAGAGGCCAGTCACCGCTTGAGTGCCTGGATATTCGATTCCGGAAACGTTAAACACACCACTGCCGGGTGAGGTCAAGAGCAGGTTGGCCGCGATGGAAGTGACGCCGGGATTGCCGTTACTGGTGGTAGCTGCAGCATACGGACCCGACAACTCCGAAGCAGCGAATGCCCCACTTCCCTTTCCCTGCGGATTCATCGTTCCCGTCATTACCGACGAACTGGATTGATCGAGCAGGAATCCGCGATTGGCTCCAGTAGCGTAGAGAATAAAGGTAAGGGGCGCGACGGCCGGGCTCGCATTCGGGTTGCCGAGCATCTGGAAGATATAGCGTCCGTTGGTGCCACTAGCCGCGTAAGTGTAGGTGGAACCTGCAGGAGGGAACTGAACGGCGGAAAGGATCGTCCCTGCATTGTTCTGATCGAACTGGCCGGAGAAATTTCCCTTACCATCGGCGGTGCCAAGCGTGAGCGAGACATTAGTATTAGTATTCGTACCGTTCGGAGCCGTGCCAGTTAGAGCGGATACCGTGGTGCCGCTGAAGGCAGCGTTGTTGTAGGTTTGCGTCGAATCCTGCAGCACCATCATTCCCGAAACTAACGGGTGCGTTGGGTCCGACTGGTCCGTAATGGCATAGAGCGTCAGCGGATTCGTTTTGTTGGATTGTCCGGACGCGATAAAGAAATCGAAGACTAGAGGGACGGGCAATGTCAGCGAAATCTGTCCCATATTGCTCGCGGGGTTATAGCTATAGCTGCCACTTGCGGCGCACGGCGAAGCACAGAAAGCCGCGCCGTTCACATCCATCTGACCTCCGGCTATCGTGCCGCTGGTGCCATTGCCGATCATAGGAAAGACACCGGCATATCCGACACGGTGGCCACCTAAGTCCACCCCGGTAAAGCCGAAAGCGTAGGTTTGGGTGCCGGTGAATAGAGAACTCGACGATGCTCTCTCTGCGATGCCGGAGCCGGTACCCTGGCCGTCCGCTTCGATCATCTGGATGTCTCCGCTACCGTCCAGAACCACCTGAAATTTGTTAGGGAAAATGTTCGCGGGCAACGTCAAAGCGAGCGTGCCTGCCTCGTTGGAGTTGTTTGGATCGGCGGTACTCGGAGTATAAGAACCTCCGGTAATCGAATGTTGAACGGGACCCGCCGATGTCAGTTCCTCTTCCACCCCTGATGTGATGGTTCCATTTGTCGCGCTAAAAGTCCCAGACACGGCAACTGTTGCGGGAACAATCGCGTTGTCATATCCGGAAAAGTGGAAGGCGTAAGTTCCCGTGACACGGGAGGTGACCACGGAGACTTTGGCGCTGGTGCAGTTCTGGGGACCCGCCGAGCAGAAGTTTGGATCGAGTGTCGAAGACGCGGATATCGTAACGCAATTGCCGGTGCAATTGTCGTTCGCCGTGTAGGTGGCCACGCCGGAGCCGTCCGAGATGAAGGTAGCGCAGGCATTGGTATTTACGGTGCATGTCCAGTGGAAGGTCTGCGGCGCATCGTCAGGAACGTTTATGGCGGTGAACTGCTGGGTCAGACCACTGCTCATGGTTACCGCGGCTGGCGAAACGACGGTGGTGATATCAACAACTTTCAAAGCAAGACTGCCCGTGACCGAAGGGCTCGAAATCAAGGCCGCCGTTACCGTGGCCGATCCTGCCGATGCGGGACCAACGTAAGTCGCCGTAGCGGGGGTTGTCGGAGGCGTGACCGGCGTGAGCGTGCCAGGTCCACTCAAGTTCCAAGTGACGGCGGTTTTGGTGGAGTTCGATACGGTTGCCGTCAGTGTCACTGTTTGCGTGGGATAGATTGCAGAAGCGCTGACGTTGCTCGGCGAGGTGATCGAAACGTCCACGGTGGCCGGCGGAGGACCTGTCCCGTTGCCACCTTTGGCGCATCCATTAGCCAGGGCCAAACTTACCAATGCAACCGCGAATAGAGAGTTTTTCATCATGATCCAATCCATGAAACCTGGCTTTCAGAAGTGTTTTTGGCTTCCATTGTGGGCCGCCTCTGATTAGAAGCAGCCACAGGACCATCATTGCCAAAAACCATTGGTCCAAATCTATCTGAATTTGGACGCTTCGGGGTCCGCAGAGTAACTTATGCCTGTTGACGAATACAGCAACTTGCTCAATGGGCAACCGCGGCTGTTTCTAACGAGACCCGCTTGGCGATTTCCAACAGCGGGCGCAACTGCGCGGAGGTAATTCCGAGCGTGCCTCCCGAAAAGCCGTCAATGTAGGCGGAATTGATTCCGACGACCTCGCCTCTCAGGTTCAGCACAGGTCCGCCACTGCCGCCGCGTGCCGTGGGTGCGTCATAGATGAGCTTATCCCCGCTCACATCGCCGATATGTCCAAATGTTGCGGAAGGCCGAATCAGCGATAGTGCCGCCAGTTCACCCGCCGTTTCCGCATTGTCGGGATGAGACGAAAGCCGCTCATATACCAGGGCAGGCGATTTCGCCACCATGCCCGTAACCCCCATCGGGTAGGCCAGGACGCTCACCGATTCGCCAACATGCGGTAAGGTCTGCGATAGCGTCAGGGGGCGGAGCTTTCTGGTGAAGGCAGTGTCTTCGAGATGCAGTACCGCGAGGTCTCCGTGTTCCGATATTGCCGCTGTCTCGAGCCGCACGGGAATTGGCGAACTGGGGAAATATGCCTCCAACTTTTCCAATACGGGAAGACCACCTTGGCGCAATTCGACTGCGATTTCGCGATCTCCGAACCAAGGCTCGGCTACGTGACGATTCGTGGCCAGGAGGCCCGGCGCTACAACAAAGCCGGTTCCGGCCACACGAGCGCGGAAGCTCTGCGGCCGTCCTGACACGTGATAAATCCCGTAGATATAAGCTACTGACTCGCGCGCGTTGTCAACGGTCGCGGCCGCGAATGATTGATCGCCCTGCTGCACGTCATGCTGCTGCATGTCACGCTGTTGCTGCATGTCAGCCACCTCGCGCGTGAGCTCATGCACCTGCTGTTCCAGGCCAGCGGTCTCCGGAGGTGCGTAGTAATGCGCCATTACGCCGGCGCCTACGAGCGCCAGCACGCCCAGCAACCCCTGCACGAAGCGTTGCCAGGTCTCAACTACTTCGTTTTCACCGTTTTCGGAGTTAAACATGGCCCTCTGCCCCGGCGGAGGGATGCACGGGTAGCAGGCATTATCCTGACCTATAAGGGACCATACGTGAAGGGTACAGAAGTCGCGTGGCAGAAGGCCGAAAGTAACTGGAAAGCCCAGCTGTAGCCGGGTTCAAAGTGGGCCGGTTTTCGTCCCTGGAGCCTGATCAGCCCTATTGTTTATTGTTCGATTCCGAGCCGCCGTGCCATTTCCTCATAGAGAAAACCCTCACCCGGACGGTAGGGCTGAATCCACTCGCCATCGATCACAAACTGTGGAATCGCACGCTTGCCGGTTCGCTTCACGACTTCATCAGCAGCTCCGGGCGTAACTTCAATGTTGATTTCTGAGTAGGCAAGCTTGTAGCGATCGAGGAAGCGCTTGGCCTCGCGGCAATCCGGGCACCAGGGGGCAGAATAGACAATAATATGCATGAGTTTGACTGGCTTTGATGCATTTCGAGGGCCAGTAGTTCCGGTTGATATTAAACCCGGTTCAACTCATGTAATGTGCGTTCGTTTTCGACGTTGCCAGTGTTCAGTGTCGTAGACGGCTCAAATAGGACAACCCAGCATTCCTGCTCCGCCACCGGCCGGTGCTCTACACCATGAGGGACAACCACAAACTCACCCGTCTCGATCCATTCTTGATGGTCCGGATAATCCATGCGGAAGCGGCCCTTGACGACGAGGAACATCTCATCTTCGTGCTCGTGATGATGAAACACAAATTCATCTTTAAACTTCACCATTTTCACATACTGCCCGTTGAGCTCGGCAGCGATGTGGGGCTTCCAGTGCTCGTTGATCTTGGAGAATTTTTCTGCGATGTTGACTTTGGACATGAATTCCTCGGGATTTGAGCCGTACTATGAGCTCTCGAGTTTGCAAAAAAAAGTCAAGCCTACTGAAGCACGTTTGGGCGCGCATTCCGCAATTGAACCATGCGGTCCTCGTAGGCGCGGTCCTCGATCAAGACCGTGGTCAAGTGGGTGACGGTCTCATCTCGATCTTGCGTGGCGTAAATCATCACGTCCGGCCTAGTCGTCCACCTCGCGACTGGATAAGTGAATATTCCTCCAAAATCCGTTCTGCATTTGCCGTTCACCCATCGTATCGGGCACTCCAAACTTAGCCGTGAGATCGTGGAGAACTTCATCGAAAGAAAGCAGCGGGCCAAATTGGGCAGCCGGTACGACGGTTGGCCGCGTCTCGCAAAAAACCAACGAAATCTGGACCAGTTTCGTGTCGGCAAAGGTCATGTTTCCTCTGGATTTCGATGACAGTACGATGGTCTTTCCCTTAAGCCCGTCCGCGAGATTGAGGCATTCATCGACTCGTGACTTGAATGTCCACCAATCACTGTAGCCCTGAGTAAGGTCCACCTTAGCCCGGTACGAAAACTTAGGCTCGGTGGCATAGCGCTTCTCTGTGGATGGATCGAGAACAAGCGTAGCGCAGTCCTGGAACTTCTGAGGCGTGCCCTCCGCAACCATGAATTGCAGGAGCGTTTCTCCAATGTGGTGACCATTGATTTCGACGGGGAGAATGGTCTTCGCCGATGCGGAGGTGTTCTGAGAAAAGGCCTGCGCGACGAGCGCAACTCCAAGAAACACCGACTTGAAAAACCGCGATGGTTTCATGATTGCATTTTCGTTTTCGTACGGATCGATTCCGAAGGCTACATTCTAGGCTGGTGTCGTCAAACTCGAGAGGCCACGAACGTGGCGTGCACGTTCGGCTCCCTTCGGCACGGGTAGCCCTTTTTGTTACTCTGGTTCTGTTAGTTGCCGCAAAAACAACAGCCGCCTATTGTAGGCGGCTGTAGATGAACGGTTGTGCTTTTCTTAGTATCCCGCCGGTCCTGCGTTCTGATGGCCGCCGCGCAACGATATTCGGATGCCGCGCTTGTTATTCAGCTTTGTAGTTGTGCTCCAATCGACTTCATCGGCGCTGATCACGCCGTTGCCGCCGCTGGCCAATTCGTAGTTGATACGGCCGTCCTGATAGGTGTAATTACCCACCGAGAGAACCATGCCAGTCTTCAACACGAACACGGGCATACCCGGAGCCGCGCTCGGTCGTGCAACTTTTGAAACGTAGCTGGCATAGGTGACTTGCGAAACTTCCTGCGCCATCGGCACGTCGCTATCGCTCACTTGGCGAACTGCCAACTGAGGAACGGCATTATTATCGCTGGATGCGTTGTAGACCGAGTGGCTCGACGAACCATCAGAGGACGAACCATAAGAGGAAGAGGACGAGTCTTTATAGAACGAGTCGTTCTCTACCCGGGGGCGGCCAAAGAAATGCCAGTTCGGTCCATTGTTGGCCTGGACTTGCGGAATCTGAACATCATCCATTAAGCGCAGCGTGAGTTGGGCCTCCCCGTTTAACTTGGGACGCGGTCCCCGGGCGGGCAGCATGATGATCTTCCACGGCCACAGCGGTGGCAGCATCCATTCGACGATGTCGCGCTTCGCATGACCCTTGCCGCGAATGTCGCCTTGCTTATCAACCTTGTAACCCCGGGTCGAGACAACCTTAGCCTCCAGGGGCAAGTCGCCGTTCGGCATGCCGATGCGGTCGAACTGCAGCTTCAGGTCCCCCTTACCCCAAAAATGGCCGGGGTCCTTCGCCGATTCCAGATGCCCGACGAGGTAGCTGCCGCGCGGAAAAGCCTGCTGGCCAAACTCGGTCACAGAATGCAAATGACAAAGTACGGGATCGCCAACCGCGACGGTAGCCGAGGAAAAGTTAGGTTCGTTCATGGTGCACTTCAAAAGGGTTCCAGCGGGCAGGACCATCTCTCGCGCACTGGCACTCAGGGTTAAAGCAAGAAGGGATGCTGCAAGAACTGCAAACAACCGGTACTTCATTACTCACCTCGGTCTCACGCCCCGGAATTTCCTTGCATTCCAAACTACAGCTGTGAGCCCGCCCCAGTTCCAATCAGTTAACCATAGGATGGGGCCAGGGTCAATCGACCTTTGGTGGAAACCGGTGTCTTTCTTGCAATAGGGAGGGTTTAAGCGATGCCAAAAGCCCGCACCGGAAAAGTACCGAAACCCTCCTTCGGCACACATTTTCGGTCGAGTAGGGGTGCTTCGCTCCGCTCAGATGTAATGAAAACAAAAAAGGCGTGCCTCTAAGGGTAGAGTACGTGCTCGAAGCACAAGCCCTGAAGGAGGCACGAGATGATCCACGTTGGCGTAGATCTTCACCAGAGATTTTGTTACATGACGGCTTTGGAAGCAAGAGGGAAAATCGTACGCAGTGGGCTGGTGACGAACGAGAAGCTGGCGCTGCGCAAGTATTTCCGGCAGTTTCGGGGGAAGGAGGTGCAGGTAGCGGTGGAGGCATGCGGGTTCTGGCCGGCATTTCGCGAAGTGGGTGGAGCCGGAGGTGAAGCGGTTGGTGTTGGTGCATCCGCAGCGGGTGAAGGCGATTGCGTCGGCGAAGCTGAAGAACGATCGGGTGGATTCTCAGACGCTGGCGCATTTGCTGCGCTGCGATTTATTGCCGGAGTCGTGGAAGGCGGACCGGGAGACGCAGGCGCGGCGGCAGCAGGTGCGGTTGCGGGCGACGCTGGTGCGGCAGCGGACGCGGCTGAAGAACCAGGTGCACGCGGTGCTCCATCAGCAGGGGCTGCGCTCTCCGGTGACGGATTTGTTTGGCAAGCGGGGGCGGTGGTGGCTGAACGGAGTGAAACTTCCGCAGCAGGCGCGGGAGTCGGTGAAAGTGTGCCTGCGTTTGCTGGATGGGTACAGCGAAGAAATTCAAAAGCAAAATCTTCAACTAAGTGAAAAAGCAAAACACGACGAGCGGGTGGAGTGGCTGATGACGATTCCGGGGACTGGGAGTGTTCGGCGATGATGGTGCTGGCCGAGATTGGAGATGTGGGACGATTTCGTGACCCGGACGCGCTGTGCAGTTATGCGGGACTGGTGCCGCGGGTGCGGGAGTGGGCGGGAAAGCGGCGCGCGGAAGTTGCTGATCGCATTCTGCGTGTTGCTGCACGAGGGCGCGGTGTTTGACGAAGACAAGTTTGCGGCGGTGTAAGGGGAAGTCGAGAGCGACGCTCAGAGGGAGCGGCGGAGTCCGGACATACCTTATGTGCCTCGAGCACGAATAGAAGCCTGTCCGCATCGCCCAAAAAATACCTGTGGACAGGTACGCCTGTTTTCATAGAAGGATGACAATTAACTCTGCAATTAGTCTGCCGCCGTTGCTTGTCCCGTCTGCGTCGTGAGCGCGCCATACGTCTCGGGGCGCCGGTCGCGATAAAACTGCCAAACTCTTCTTACTTCTTGAATCAGGTCGAGATCCAGATCCGCCACCAACACTTCATCTTTATTACGGCTGGCCTGCGCTACGATCTTGCCGCGCGGATTGCAGAAATAACTCTTGCCGTAGAATTCGCCAATATTCCAAGGCTTCTCACGGCCAACCCGATTGATCGCCCCAATGAAATAGCCATTGGCGGCGGCGTGGGCGGGTTGTTCAAGCTCCCACAGATATTCGGACAGGCCCGCGACCGTGGCGGAGGGATTAAACACAATCTCCGCGCCGTTCAAACCAAGTACGCGCGCGCCTTCTGGAAAATGGCGGTCGTAGCAAATGTAAACTCCAACGCGAGCGTATTTCGTTTCAAACACTGGATAACCCAGGTCTCCCGGCGTGAAATAAAATTTTTCCCAGAATCCGGGATGTACGTGGGGGATGTGGTGTTTGCGATACTTGCCCAGGTATTTGCCGTCGGCGTCGATCACCGCAGCAGTATTGAAGTACAGCCCCGGCATCTGCTCCTCGTAAATCGGAACCACGATCACCATGCCGTGTTTCGCGGCGATCTTCTGCATCAATTTGGTCGTTGGACCATCGGGAACTCGCTCGGTGAGGTCGTACCAGCGGACATCCTGTTCCGCGCAGAAATAAGGACCGTAAAAGAGTTCCTGCAGGCAGAGAATTTTGACTTTCTTTTTTGCGGCTTGGTCGATCAGCTTCAGGTGCTTATCGATCATGGCCTTTTTGATCTCTGGCAGCGGACGGCCGCCCCCCAGCCCGCAACTCGCCTGAATCAGGCCACAGCGCACATTGCGCGACATGAATGCACCTCCCATAGGAGCCGCTAAATACAAAAGAGACGCTAAATATAGCAGACAGTGCTCCTCAATCGGTTGCACCCAAATAACCCTTGTGATAACTTAAGTAATTGTCCCGGGACTTCAGGTTGGGATCAGGGAAGTATTGTGCCTGAACGGACTTGCTTCCACCTGCTGGCGTAGCTCAGTCGGTAGAGCATCGGTTTTGTAAACCGAGGGTCGGGGGTTCGAATCCCTTCGCCAGCTCCAGAAAAACAAGATTCCGGAAACAGAAGAGGTTTACGCGGCGACGCGTGCTAGCGGCACGGCTCTAAAGCACTCCTTCAGTTTTTTATTTTCCGGCGAGTGTAGTTGTCAGGCGGGAGTTCTCGCATTCGGTTTCCCGAACTGAGAAATGCTGTGCAGGTGCTGAGAGTGTTTTTGCGCGGTCCAGCGGTGTTTTCGGATTTGCACAGGTGGGTGAGTGGTTAAAGCCAACAGACTGTAAATCTGTCCCTCTCAGGAGGTACGGAGGTTCGAATCCTCCCCTGTGCACCAGAAGTGACGATAGACGTGAAGCTTCAGTGGATTGACGAGCCTGAGGCGAAGTCGACACAGAGAAGTTGACACAGAAGTGACGATCAGGTTGTGACAATCAAGTTGTGACGGTTAAGAAGAAGTTCGTTGTGGCGCTTGCCGCGTATGCGGTGCTCGGGGTTTTAGCCTGGTTCACGCTGTCGGATGAGCCGATCCGATTGTTGAATGCGAACATCAGGCTCCGGACTGGAACGCTATTGATTCTGGGTTTGTTTGCCTTCAGGTCCGCGCTGTATTTCTGGCGAGTTCGGATCGAAGAAGACCAGGCGAGCGCGAAGCCGACGGATTGATAATGAGAAAGGTCTCGGGCGCGGTGCGGGAAACAGCAGGTCCTTCGCTTCGCTCAGGATGACAAGCTTTTACGTGGGCCGATGTAGCTCAGTTGGTAGAGCACTCCCTTGGTAAGGGAGAGGTCATCAGTTCAATCCTGATCATCGGCTCCAGAAGATTAAGGGTTTGGGTAGGGCACGGCTTTAGCCAGGCCGAAATGCGTCACGGTGGAAGCGGCTTTAGCCGCTGAGGTTTGCTGAGAGCTGACAGCCGAGAGCTGACAGCTGCTTTAGAGGGCGGGAGTAACTCAGTGGTAGAGTCACAGCCTTCCAAGCTGTTGGTCGCGGGTTCGATCCCCGTCTCCCGCTCCAGAAATTGAGCGTTAGGTTAATTTCAGGTGAAGACGGTGGTCTTTGAAAAGGGCTTAATCAAGGTCGAGAAAGAACGGGAGTTCAACGACCTGAAAGCCGCGATTGAAAAAACGTTTAAAGCGGAACGGGTTTCTAAGTACTTGAAGGAGCTTCAGAGTCGCGGGATTCGAGTCCGCGATCTGGAGGCAGCTTTCGCGGCGGATTCGATTGACTTGGCGTCGGGCGAAAAGGCTGGAACAGCGCGGTCCTTATACGACACGTTGCCGGTTCCAGATCAGGCCCAGGTCCGAGAGTTTTATCTTTCAAAGGTCGAAGAGGTTGATCTGGGCATCCGGGCAAAGTTTCATAAGCTTTATCAATATTACTAAAACGCAATTGGTCTAATTTCTATATTGATTTCTTATTTTAGATGAGACGGCCGGCGGGATGCCGGCGCTACAAAGGAAAGAAAAATGGCGAAAGAAAAATTTGAGCGGAATAAGCCGCACTGCAACGTAGGGACGATTGGTCACATTGACCATGGCAAGACGACGTTGACGGCGGCGATCACGAAGGTATTGTCGAAACACAATCCGAAGATTCTGTTTCGGTCGTTTGATTCGATCGATAACGCTCCGGAAGAAAAGGCACGCGGCATCACGATTGCCACGGCACACGTCGAGTATGAAACGCCGAACCGGCACTACGCGCACGTTGATTGCCCGGGGCACGCCGACTACATCAAGAACATGATCACGGGAGCGGCGCAGATGGATGGCGCGATTCTCGTCGTGGCGGCGACCGATGGTCCAATGCCGCAGACGCGCGAGCACGTGCTGTTGGCCCGTCAAGTCGGCGTTCCTTACATCGTTGTCGCTTTGAATAAGTGCGACGCGGTCGATGATCCCGAGCTGCTCGATCTGGTCGAGCTCGAAGTGCGCGAGTTGCTGAAGAGCTATCAGTTTCCCGGTGACGATGTGCCGGTGATCCGGCTCTCAGCGCTCGGTGCGTTGAACGGCGAAGCGAAGTGGGAGAAGCAGATTGACGCGTTGATGGAGGCGGTCGACAAGAGTGTGCCGCAGCCGGCGCGCGAACTCGACAAGCCGTTCCTGATGCCGATTGAAGACATTTTTTCGATTCAGGGACGCGGCACGGTGGTTACGGGCCGAATCGAGCGCGGCAAGGTGAAGGTTGGCGAGGAAGCGGAGATTGTCGGCTTTCGCGACACGCGCAAGACGGTCGTGACCGGCGTTGAGATGTTCAAGAAGCAGCTCGACGAAGGCTTGGCTGGAGACAATGCTGGACTGCTGTTGCGTGGCATTGCGAAAGAAGATGTCGAGCGCGGCATGGTGCTGGCGAAGGGTGGATCGATTACTCCGCACACCAAGTTCAAGGCTGAAGTTTACATCCTGACAAAAGAAGAAGGTGGACGGCATACGCCATTCTTCAAGGGCTATCGTCCGCAGTTTTATTTAAGAACGACGGATGTCACGGGTGTCGCGGAGTTGCCGTCGGGCACGGAGATGGTGATGCCTGGGGACAATGTGAGCCTGGTGATTGAGCTGATCACGCCGGTGGCGATGGAAAAGGGACTGCGGTTTGCGATCCGCGAAGGCGGCCACACGGTGGGAGCAGGCACGATCGCGGAGATCGTGCAGTAGGCAAGTTAGTGTGGCGCGGACATTCTTGTCCGCGTTGCATGCGGCATCGATAGAAGGCCGCGGACAGGAGTGTCCGCGCCACACGAGAAAAAAGCAGGGAGTGAGCAATGCCCCGAGAAATTATTACTTTGCAGTGTCCTGATTGCAAAGAGCGGAACTATTCGAAGACCAAGAACCGCAAGACGACACCGGACCGGCTGGAGCTGAAGAAGTTCTGCAACCGGTGCCGCAAGCACACATCGCATAAGGAAGTGAAATAGATCGGGAGATCTGGCGATCGATGAGCCGATCATCTTGAGCCGATCATCCGGTGAGAGACAGGGGCGTAAGCTCAACGGTTAAACTGTCGGTCTCCAAAACCGAACTTGGGGGTTCGAATCCCTCCGCCCCTGCCAGAGTTTGAGAGGGAAGGAAAAAGGCCAGGTCCGTGATGGGTGTAGAAGCGAAGAAAGTAGAAACGAAGAAAATGGCGAACTCAATCGCAACTGCGAGCGGTGATTTCGGCGATCGACTCAGGTCCTGGCCGGAGCGGATCAAGACTTTTTATCACGACGTGCGGACGGAGATGAAGAAAGTCACCTCGCCTTCGCGCAAGGAAGTCCAGGCCACCACGACCGTGGTCATTATTACTGTGTTTCTGTTTGCCTTCTATTTCTGGTTGGTGGATCTGGCGATCAGCAACAGCCTGGAGCGGATGCTGCATTATTTCTCGCGCCACTAGGCGGCGAGCGAAAGAAGTGAGTGAATGCCGGATACGGATAAAGAGAAGAACGAGGGCGCAGTGGTCGTAGGGCAAGAAGGCCAGGGCCAGCAATCGCCGTCCGCGGAAGCAACGCCGGGCGCCGAAGCTCCGCGCAATCCGAATATGAAGTGGTACATCATCCACGCTTATTCAGGATTTGAGCGCAAGGTGAGAGAGTCCCTCGAATCGCGAGTGCAGGCCTTCGGGTTGCAGAACAAAATTGGCAAGGTTCTGATTCCGACCGAGTCCGTCACAGAAGTCCGCGGCGGCAAGAAGTACACCTCGGAGCGCATGTTCTATCCCGGCTACGTGCTGGTTGAAATGGACATGGACGATCACGTCTGGCACGTCGTCAAGTCGACGCCTCGCGTCACCGGGTTCGTCGGTACTGGGCAGCAACCGACTCCGTTGTCGGACGAAGAAGTGAATCACATTGTTTACAAGGTCGCGGATAGCCGTGAGAAGCCGAAGCTCAAGGTCAAGTTTGAAAAGGGCGAGCAGGTAAGAATCGGCGAAGGACCATTCGCCACGTTTACGGGTGTGGTCGACGACGTGAACGAAGATCGCGAGACGCTGAAAGTGATGGTCACGATTTTTGGGCGGTCGACTCCGGTGGAATTGGAATTTGGACAGGTTGAGAAGGTCGCGTAGATTGCAGGTGGAAGACATGGGCGCGTTCAGCACGAGATTGCGAGTCTGGAATCCCGCGAAGCAGGAAGAGGCTGAAGAGTTGGACGCTGTTGTCGATACCGGTGAAAGGTTCAGCTGGATTTCCCGGGCCCGACTTGAACGATTAGGAGTTCGCCCTGCGCGGCGCACATCTCGCGTAATTGAGGGACGAGTCGTGGAGCGGGAGATGGCTTGCGTTTATATCGCGGCAGGCGGGTTCTCCGCTCCCGATTTTGTGGGGATGGCTGAGCCTGGAGAAATTGAGGTATTGGGAACGCGCACGATTGAAGGAATGGGTCTGGTTACGGATTCGGTCGGAAAAAAACTCGTTCCGGCGGTAGGACTCGGATTCCGGATTCGCTGAGCCGACAGTCTTGCGGCGGGATTAAAGAGAGAGACGGAAAGGCATCATGGCTAAGAAAGCTACAGGATCGGTAAAGTTGCAAATCGCGGCGGGCAAGGCTACGCCAGCGCCTCCGGTAGGGCCGGCGCTTGGACAGGCGCAGGTCAATATCATGGAGTTCTGCAAGCAGTTCAACGCCCGCACTTCGCAGAAGGAGCTCGAAGGGCTGATTGTTCCGGTCGTGATCACGGTCTACAGCGACCGCACGTTCACTTTTATTACCAAGACTCCGCCGGCATCGGTTTTGCTAAAGCGCGCGGCGGGCATCGCCAAAGGATCGGGCGCTCCGAATAAAGATAAGGTTGGGAAGGTGACCGTGAAGCAGGTTGAGGACATTGCGAAACAGAAGATGCCGGACCTGAACGCGGCTTCGGTCGATGCCGCCATTAGGAGCGTACGCGGGACGGCACGATCGATGGGCATTGAAGTGGTTGGATAAGTTTGTATGTAGTAGTCACTAACACTACGGCTCTTCGAAGCAGCGAAGCGGCGGTGGGAGACTTGAGGATAGAAAATGAAGAAGTCAGGAAAGAATATCGAGAAGGCGCGCAAGGCAGTTGAGCCGCGTCCTTATACGCTGCAGGAAGCGGTTCCACTTCTGCAGAAAGTGAAGTTCGCAAAATTCGACGAGACCGTAGAAGTGACATTGCGCCTGGGAGTTGATCCGAAGCATGCTGATCAGATGGTGCGCGGCACGGTCGTGCTTCCTCATGGACTCGGCAAGTCGAAAAAAGTCTTGGTCATTGCAAGCGGCGAAAAAGTTCGCGAGGCTGAGGCGGCTGGCGCGGATTACGTCGGCGGCGAAGATATGGTCGAGAAAATCACCAAGGAAAACTGGACTGACTTCGATGCGCTGATCGCCACTCCCGACATGATGAAGTCAGTCGGACGTCTCGGAAAGGTACTCGGACCCAAGGGATTGATGCCGAATCCTAAGACTGGCACAGTCACGATGGACGTCGCCAAGGCCGTGCAGGAAGTTAAGGCTGGCAAAGTAGAATTCCGCACTGACAAGACCGCATTGGTTCACGTACCGGTCGGAAAGATTTCATTCACGCCCGACAAACTAATCGACAACGCTACCACTCTGATTTCGAGTGTGATCAAAGCGAAGCCTTCGGTGGCCAAGGGCAAATACATTAAGGGATGCTATCTGAGCTCCAGCATGGGGCCAGGCATCTCGCTCGATACGACATCAATCGAGACTGCGGCGAAGGTTTAAGCAAGTGCCGGGCTTGGCTCGGCCGACGGGCGAACCGCCCGTCTCTAGACGAACATTTTGAAAGGGCTGAACATGGCGGTTACTAGAGCAAAAAAAATTGAGCAAGTCGAGAAGCTGAGCAGCGATCTGAAGAATGCTTCTAGCATGATCGTCGCCACCTACTCCAAGCTGACGGTGACTCAGGACTTCGAACTGCGTAAAGCATTGCGTCCGACGGGCGCGAAGTATCGCGTCGTGAAGAACACTTTGGCCGAGCGCGCCGGCAAGGGCACCAAGGTTGAAGAAGCACTCAAGAACCTCACAGGTGTGACCTCAATTGCCTACACCGAAGGCGACCCGGTGGCATTGGCGAAGGCGCTGGCAAAGTACGCCAAGGATAATCCAGAATTCTCCTTCAAGGCGGGGTTGGTCGAAGGACGCGTCATTACGGTCAAGGAGATCGAGTCGCTCGCAACCATGCCGTCCAAGGACGAGCTGTATTCGAAGCTGCTGTTCCTGTTGAATGCTCCTTCGCAGCGGCTGGTTACGGCGATGAACGCAGTGGGACGAAACCTGGCTGTGGTTGTGAGCCAGGGTGTGGAACAGAAGAAATTCAAGGAAGCTTAAACTTCACTTACAAGATTTTCTGGGCAGCAATGCTGCTCGAAAAAAGATTTAGTTATCGCGCAGTCAGGGGTGGCGCGGTCTGAGATTCGGGCGTTGTCTGGCGCTGGAATGGATGGCCTGGTCGCACTGGAAACCTGGCAAGCGATAGCAAAATCGCAAATATTAAATAAAGCGGAGAATTCACATGGCGGATATACAGCAGTTGGAAGAGTCGATCGTTAATCTGTCGCTGCTCGAGGCGGCAGAGCTGGTGAAGAAGTTGGAATCTCGTCTTGGTGTTTCAGCGGCGGCAGCGGCCCCGGTGATGATGGCCGGTGGTGGAGCTGGCGCGGGCGCTGCGGCTCCGGCGGAAGAGAAGACCGAATTCGCGGTCGTCCTGAAGGAAGTGGGAGCCAATAAGATCAACGTCATCAAGGCGGTACGCGAAGTGACGAGCCTTGGCCTGAAAGAGGCGAAGGACCTAGTCGACGGCGCTCCCAAGACCATCAAGGAAGGCGTTTCCAAAGAAGAGGCGGAGACGATCAAGAAGAAGTTCACCGAAGCTGGAGCAGTTGTCGAAGTCAAATAATTCCAGCAGCGCGGGACGGCGGCTATTCAGGGATAGCCCGGATTGGCACCGTCCCGCCTGCAATTATTTGACCGAACAGTGGCTGAATCCTTTGGAGTGGTGATAGAATCTAACAAATAACCCACTTCCTGGCTTCACTGCGAGGCGACAGCGACCTGCATCCTCCAAATAGACCCAGGAAGCGGAGTGGAAACGGGTCGCTGGATTGAAGTATGGCAGCCTTTCCCGCGGGCGGCGGGACGGAACAGGCCTTTTTGAACTGGCTCGGAATTTTACAAGATATTAAAGACTAAGCGTCGAGCACGGCGCCGAAGGACAGACACGTCCTTACGGGGCCGCTATCTTTTTTGGTTGCAACCCGCCCATTTGGTAGTTCCGAAATTGGTTCCGTAATTCGCGTTTGGCAATTATTTAGGCGCTAATTTTAGCGCCACTCATTCCGCGCTGTACCGCAGCCCCGAGCTGCTTGAAAGCAGGAGTCCCAGAGAATGGCAAAACACAATCTTCACCGCAAGCGTTTCGATTTTTCCAAAATTCCAGCAACCATCCAGATCCCGAACCTGATCGAGGTTCAGAGGCGATCCTATGATCGCTTTCTGCAGATGGACAAACTCCCTAGCGAGCGCGAAGACGGCGGCTTGCAGGCGGTATTTCAGTCAGTGTTTCCGATTACCGACTTCCGCAATGTCTCGCAACTTGAGTTCGTCGATTTTTCCATCGGCAACTGGGAGTGCAAGTGCGGCCACCTGAAAGGCCTGCATCACCTCCGTACCACTTGTAAGAACTGCGGATCGACCGTGATCACTGACCCGTTTCATCCCGGCGACGTCCTCTGCCACAAGTGCGGCACCTATAACGCGAACACTCCCGACTTCTGTAACAAGTGCGGCGACCCGGTTGGACTGCAGTTGAAGTATGACGTAGCCGAATGCGAAGAGCGCGGCATGACGTATTCCGCTCCGCTCAAGGTCACGATGCGTCTAACGATTTGGGACAAGGATGAGGCCGGCAACCGTTCCATCCGCGATATCAAGGAGCAGGAAGTTTTCTTCGGCGACGTTCCGTTGATGACGCAAAACGGCACCTTCATTATCAATGGCACCGAGCGCGTGATCGTCAGCCAGTTACATCGCTCTCCCGGCGTGTTCTTTGAGACCGCCGCGAACCGCACTTACTTCCTGGGAAAAATTATTCCCTACCGTGGATCATGGGTTGAATTTGAGTACGACCAGAAGAACGTCCTCTACGTACGCATCGATCGCAAGCGCAAGTTCCTGGGCACGATTTTCCTCCGCGCCCTCGGCCTGCGTTCGAGCGAAGACATTCTGAAGACCTTCTATACCACGGACCGCTTGGTTGTCCGCGATAAGAAGCTGTTTTGGACGCTCGATTCGGCCAGTGACAAGCCGACGAATCTGTTGGGCATGAAACTGGCGCACAGTATCAAGTCAAAGTCCGGTGACGAAGTTGCGCATTCTGGCCGCAAAATCACCGCCGCGACCCTGAAGGAGATTCAAAAGGCTAAGGTCGCCGAGATCGAAATCGACATGACCGATCTCGAAGGCGCCTGGGCGGCGAGCGACATTGTCGACACTACGACTGGCGAAGTGCTGCTCGAAGCGAATACCGAAATTACGGCCGACAAAGTGTCAAAGATTCTGGAATCGGGCGTGGTCGAGCTGAGCGTGTTTTTCCCCGAGCGCGACGACGTTGGCACGGTTATCAGCCAGACGCTGCGACGTGATTCGGTCGCCAGCCCCTCGGAAGCGCTGATCGAAATTTATCGCAAATTGCGTCCCGGCGATCCACCGACGCTCGATACCGCGACGGCATTGTTCCAAGGCATGTTCTTCGACCCGCGAAAGTATGACTTCTCTCGCGTGGGCCGTTTGAAGTTCAACATCAAATTGTTTGAGAACCAGGAAGCCACGAGCCTGGAGCAGCGGACGCTTGATCCGAACGACTTCTACGCGACGATCAAGTACTTGCTGAAGCTGCGCAAGAACATTGGCGCGGTGGACGACATCGATCACCTCGGCAATCGACGTGTACGAGCGGTTGGCGAGTTGCTCGAAAATCAGTTCCGCATCGGCCTGGTTCGTATGGAACGCGCCATCAAGGAAAAGATGAGCGTGTATCAGGAAATGTCGACGGCCATGCCGCACGACCTGGTCAACGCCAAGCCGGTGATGGCAGCCATCCGTGAGTTCTTTGGATCATCGCAGCTCTCGCAGTTCATGGATCAGACGAACCCGCTGTCGGAGATCACGCACAAGCGGCGTCTCTCCGCCCTCGGGCCCGGCGGCTTGTCGCGTGAACGCGCTGGATTCGAAGTGCGCGACGTTCACCCGACACACTACGGACGTATTTGTCCGATTGAAACGCCGGAAGGTCCGAACATCGGGCTCATCTCTTCGTTGAGTTGCTTTGCGCGCATCAACGACTACGGCTTTATCGAGTCGCCCTATCGCAAGGTAAAGAATGCGCGCGTAGTCGACTATCTCATCGTCGTTAACGCAGGTGACAGCAGCTTCAAGGTGAACGATTACGTCGAGAAGAGCGAGATGGAGAAGATCAATGCCGACCTAAAAGAACGGCGCAAGAAGCCGGCCGAGGTCGAGCCCTTCTCTTTCTATCTGTCGGCTTGGGAAGAAGACCGCCACACCATCGCGCAGGCCAACATTGAATTGGACGACAAGGGACGCATCGCCGGCGAACTGGTCAACGCTCGCAAGGCTGGCAACTTCGTCCTGGTAAACCGCGACGAAGTCGATTACGTCGACGTCAGCCCGAAGCAACTCGTGTCTGTAGCCGCATCGCTTGTGCCGTTCCTTGAGCATGACGACGCTAACCGCGCTCTAATGGGCGCGAACATGCAGCGCCAGTCGGTGCCGCTGCTCCGGGCTCAGGCTCCGATTGTCGGAACTGGGATGGAAGGCGTAACGGCGCGTGACTCAGGCGCTGTGATCCTGGCGAAGCGCAACGGAATCATAGATTCGGTTGATTCCGAACGCATCATCGTTCGAGTCGAAGGCGAGCATCATCCGATGCAGCTTTCGCGTGAAGTGGGCAGCGACATTTATCAGCTCACGAAGTTCAAGCGCTCGAACCAGAACACCTGCATCAACCAGAAGCCGATCGTGAATAAAGGCCAACGGGTGGTGAAGGGAGAAGTCATCGCCGACGGTCCTTGCACCGACTTTGGCGAACTGGCGCTGGGACGCAACGTGCTCGTGGCGTTCATGCCGTGGCGCGGCTACAACTTCGAGGATGCGATTCTCGTCTCCGAAAAGATGGTGAAGGAGGACTACTACACCTCCGTCCACATCGAAGAGTTCGAACTCGAAGCCCGCGACACGAAGCTTGGTCCGGAAGAGGTGACGCGTGATATTCCGAACGTGAGTGAATCCACGCTGCGCAATTTGGATGAAGCGGGCGTGATCCGCATCGGAGCCGGCATCAAGCAGGGCGACATCATCGTCGGCAAAGTGACGCCGAAGGGTGAGACTCAGCTCACGCCGGAAGAGAAACTGCTTCGTGCGATCTTCGGTGAAAAAGCCGGCGATGTGCGCGATGCCTCACTCTACTGCCCGCCTGGAATAGAAGGCATCGTGGTGGATGTGAAGATCTTCTCGCGCAAGGGTCAAGAAAAAGATGAACGCGCCAAGACGATTGAAGGCAACCAGATTGCGAAGCTCGAAAAAAACCTTTCCGACGAGATTCGAATTCTGACCGACGAGCGCCTGAAGCGCCTGGAAGGCCTGCTGGGCGGCAAGGAAGTGCAAGCCGATCTGCACGACGAGCGCACCAACAAGCGTCTGCTGACCAAGGACACAATTCTCGATCGCGACGCGATCGAGCGTATCTCGACTCGTAACTTGAAGCGTATTAAGTACGCTGACAAGGATCCACGAGTAAACGAGCAGATCGACGAGATCGAGGAAATGACCTCGCGCCAGATCGACGTGCTCAAGAAGATCGTCAACGAAAGAAAAGATAAGCTCACCAAAGGCGATGAACTGCCGCCGGGCGTAATTAAGCTGGTTAAGGTTTATATCGCCATGAAGCGCAAGCTGAGCGTGGGCGACAAGATGGCCGGACGGCACGGTAACAAAGGCGTGATCGCTCGCATTCTGCCGGAAGAGGACATGCCGTACCTCGAGGATGGAACGCCGGTTGAGATCGTTTTGAACCCGCTCGGCGTGCCCAGCCGTATGAACGTGGGACAGATTCTCGAAACCCACCTGGGATGGGCGGGTCATGAACTCGGCCTCAAGATCGGTGAATTGCTGAAGCAGAACACTCGCTCGGAAGCGATTCGCCGCGATCTCAAGACCTTGTTCAAGGACACTGTGCTAGCCGACACGATTTCGGACATGACAGAAGATGAGCTCGAAGCGGTGGCTCCAACCCTAGCCAAGGGCGTGTTTATGGGTTCAGCTGTATTCGATGGCGCGCGTGAGACTGAAATCAAAGCGTTGCTTTCGAGCGCGGGACTTCCCACGTCTGGCAAGACGAGCTTACGTGATGGCATGACTGGTGAGATTTTCGAACAGCCAGTCACGGTTGGCTATATCTACATGTTGAAACTATCGCACTTGGTGGACGACAAGATTCACGCGCGTTCCATCGGACCGTACTCGCTGATCACGCAGCAACCGCTGGGTGGCAAGGCGCAGTTCGGAGGCCAGCGCTTCGGAGAAATGGAAGTCTGGGCTCTCGAAGCATACGGCGCGGCGTTCATCCTGCAAGAGCTGCTGACCGCGAAGTCGGACGATGTTTACGGACGCACCAAAATCTATGAGGCCATCGTAAAAGGCGAGGCCGCCATGGAACCCGGAGTGCCCGAGTCGTTCAACGTGCTGATTCGCGAATTACAGGCTCTATGCCTGGATGTCGAATTGATTAAGGCCACCGAGAAAAAGCCGGTGGCTGTAGCAGCGGATTAAGGGCAAGTCTCCGGTCTAGCCTCCCAGTTCTTTGTATGAGAGAGCTGAGACAAGCTGGAACCGGGGACCGGTCCAAAGATTTTTAAAGACTTTTGATGATTAGCCATTGCGGTGACGTGCTCTCATTGCCGCCGGTGGCAGAGCTCAAGGCCAGATTCTCACTGAGACTGAGACTGAGAACCGGGAACTGAGAACTGAAGTTGAGAGCCGCTAGTGGACGCGTAACATCCACAGGAAAGCGGAGGAACATGTTTCGTTCGAGCCCATTCGATATGGCAAACCCCGTGGCTGACTTTGACGCCATTCGCATTAGCCTGGCGTCGCCGGAAAAAATCCGGAGCTGGTCGCATGGGGAGGTAACCAAGCCGGAAACCATCAATTACCGCACGTTCAAGCCGGAGCGTGACGGCTTGTTCTGCGCCCGCATCTTTGGACCAGTCACCGACTGGGAGTGTCTCTGCGGCAAGTACAAGCGCATGAAGCATCGCGGCGTAATCTGCGACAAGTGCGGCGTGGAAGTCACACTCTCGAAAGTCCGCCGCGAGCGCCTCGGCCACATCGAGCTGGCGTCGCCCTGCTCGCACGTGTGGTTCTTCAAGGGACTGCCTAGCCGCATCGGCCATCTGCTCGATATTTCTTTGCGCGATCTCGAAGCGATTCTCTACTTCGAAGCCTATGTCGTCGTCGATGCCGGTGATTCCGCGGTAAAAGACCACGAAGTAATCAAGGACGAAGCGAAATATCGCGAGCTCGACCAGCAATTCCGTCCGACAGGCTTCAAGGCCATGATGGGCGCGGAAGCGATCAAAGAACTTCTGAAGCGTATCGAGGTCGATTCGCTCTCCGGTGAACTGCGCGAGAAGATGAAGCACGAAACCTCGCTGCAGAAGCGGCTGAAGTATGCCAAGCGTCTGAAAGTGGTCGAGGCCTTCCGCAAGAGCGGTAACAAGCCGCAGTGGATGATTCTCGACGTGCTGCCGGTGATTCCGCCCGAGCTGCGCCCGCTGGTTCCACTGGATGGTGGGCGTTTCGCGACCTCCGATCTGAATGATCTCTATCGTCGCGTCATCAACCGCAACAACCGTTTAAAGAAGCTGATGGACCTGCATGCTCCCGAAGTCATCGTGCGCAACGAAAAGCGCATGTTGCAGGAAGCTGTCGATGCGCTGTTCGACAACGGACGCCGTGGACGCGTTCTGCGCGGCGCCAACAACCGTCCGCTGAAGTCGCTCTCCGATACGCTGAAGGGGAAGCAGGGACGCTTCCGTCAGAACCTGCTTGGCAAGCGCGTCGATTACTCGGGACGTTCAGTCATCGTCGTCGGCCCCGAACTCAAGCTGCATCAGTGCGGATTGCCGAAGAAGATGGCGCTCGAACTGTTCAAGCCATTCATCTATCACCGTCTCGAACAGACAGGAAACTGCACCACCATCAAGCAAGCGAAAGAAATGGTAGAGCAGCAGGATCCGATCGTTTGGGACATTCTGGAAGAGGTCATCAAAGACCATCCAGTCATGCTGAACCGGGCGCCAACGCTCCATCGCCTGGGTATTCAGGCTTTCGAGCCGGTACTCGTGGAAGGCAAGGCGATCAAGATCCACCCGCTCGTCTGTACCGCCTTCAACGCTGACTTCGACGGCGATCAAATGGCCGTGCACATTCCGCTTTCGCCAGAGGCGCAGGTTGAAGCCAGTGTCCTGATGTTGTCTTCGCACAACATCCTGTCGCCTGCTTCGGGACAGCCCATCACCGTACCCACACAGGACATGGTGCTTGGTCTCTATTACCTGACCAAAGCGAAGCCGGGCGCAAAGGGTGAAGGCCGTTCGTTTGCCAACATCGATGAAGTGACCATCGCACTCGAAATGGGAGAAGTGGAAACGTTGACCCCGATTCGGCTGCGTTACAGCGGTGAGGTTATCGACCTGACTCAGGCATATGACGATCAGGACGTGAACCACACTGAGCCGGTCAACTTCACGCGCGAATACCTGAACACTACAGTTGGGCGCGCGATTTTGAACGACAATCTGCCGAAGGCAGTGCCCGGGGTGAACCTCAGCATGCCGTACATCAATGGCCTGCTCAAGAAGAAGGGCATCGGGCAGTTGGTCAACTATTGCTATCTGCGCTTCGGTCTTGAAGTCACTGTCAAGATGCTCGATGAGATTAAGTCGCTCGGGTTCAAGTACGCGACGCGAGCCGGCCTCTCGATCGGCATCGATGACATGGTCATCCCGGACAACAAGAAGACGTTGGTAAAAGATGCCGACAAGCAGGTTATCGCGGTTCAACAGCAATATCTGGACGGCGCGATCACCAACGGCGAACGCTATAACAAGGTCATCGAAATCTGGTCGGCGATCACGGAAAAAGTTGCCGATGAAATGTTTGGCCAGATGCAGCGGCGGGACAAAGAAGGCCAGCTCAATCCGATTTACGTTATGGCCGACTCCGGCGCTCGTGGATCGAAACAGCAGATCCGTCAGCTTTCCGGAATGCGCGGATTGATGGCAAAGCCGACAGGCGAAATTATCGAGACTCCGATCACGGCAAATTTCCGTGAAGGACTAACCGTTCTCGAATACTTCATCTCGACGCACGGCGCTCGAAAGGGCTTGGCCGATACGGCGTTGAAGACCGCTGACTCGGGTTATCTGACGCGGCGTTTGGTCGACGTGGCGCAGGACGTGATTATCAGCGAATACGATTGCGGCACCGTGGACGGAATTTTCGTCTCCGGTATCGTCGAAGCAGGCGAAATCATCGAACCGCTTCGCGACCGCATCGTAGGCCGCGTATCCCTTGAGAAGATCAAGGACTACGAAGGTCAGGTTGTCGTCGACATTAACCAGGAGATCACCGAAGATCTGGCCGGAACAATTCAAGCTGCCGGAATCGAGCGAGTTAAGATTCGCTCGGTGCTCACCTGTGAATCGAAGCGCGGAGTTTGCGTTATGTGCTACGGACGCAATCTGGCTTCGGGGCGCTTGGTCGAACTGGGCGAGGCTACCGGCGTGATCGCGGCGCAGTCCATCGGCGAACCTGGAACGCAGCTCACCATGCGTACCTTCCATATCGGAGGTACGGCATCACGAGTTTCGGAACAGTCGCGACTCGATGCCAAGAGCAATGGCACGGTGCGCTTCGTCAATCTGCAAACCGTCAAGTCGAAAACTGGCGATCTCGTCGTCATGAATCGCCAGGGCTCGATTGCTGTTGTCGACGAAAAGGGGCGTGAACGCGAGCGTTACGCGGTCGTGTACGGTGCGAAAGTTAAGGTCACCGAAGGCGGCCCGGTGCAACTCGGCCAGGCACTTGTCGAATGGGATCCTTACACCTTCGCCATCCTCACCGAAATCGGTGGCACGGCGCAGTTCAAAGACTTGCAGGAAGGCATCACGCTCCACGAAGAAGTCGATGAAGTTACCGGCTTGTCGCGGCACGTGGTCGCCGATTCACCGGATGAGAAGCGTCAGCCGGCGATTGTGATCAAGGGCAAGGCGAGCAAACGATACCTGATGCCTTCGCGCGCTCACCTCATGGTGCAGGACGGCGATACGGTATATCCGGGCGACGTGCTGGCCAAGATCCCGCGCGAGACTACGAAGACCAAGGACATCACGGGCGGTCTGCCGCGTGTGGTGGAATTATTCGAGGCTCGCAAGCCGCGTGAAACCGCAGTCATCAGCGAAATCGATGGCGTGGTTCGCTTCGGTGAGGTGGCCAAGGGACAACGCAAACTCTACGTGGCAGCCGATAACGGCACGGAGAAAGAGTATTCCGTTCCGCGCGGCGTTCACATCAACGTGCAGGAAGGCGAGCGCGTGAAAGCTGGCGAGCCTCTCATGGACGGACCGCTCAACCCGCACGACATTCTGGCGGTGCTAGGCGAGAAGGAGTTGCAATCTTACCTGGTGAACGAAATCCAGGAAGTCTACCGCCTGCAGGGCGTCAACATTTCGGATAAGCACATCGAAGTGATCGTCCGCCAGATGATGCGTTGGGTGAAAGTCGAAGACGTGGGTGACACGCAGTTCCTCCTCGAACAGCAAGTGGACAAGTTCCGCTTCCACGAGGAGAACGAGCGTGCTATCGCGAATGGCGGCAAACCGGCTACCGGGCGCCCGTTGTTGCTCGGTATCACCAAGGCGTCACTCTCGACTGACTCATTCATTTCCGCTGCCTCCTTCCAGGAGACAACGCGTGTGCTGACCGAAGCTTCCATCCAGGGAGCAGTCGATCATCTGCGCGGCTTGAAAGAAAACGTAATCGTGGGACGCTTGATTCCCGCCGGCACCGGCATGGAGTATTACCGAAACGTGCGTCTCTCTCCAGAAATGGAAGAGGCCGCGAGCAAGGTGCAAGAGGAAGTCTCGCAAGCCTACGAAGATGCCGAGCGCGCGCTCGAGCTTATGCGTCACGAAGGCGAGACAGAAGAGCTCGCGGCGGAGTAAGACGCAGCGAATCCCGGAGGGGCGACCTAGTCGCCCCTCATTTTCTTAGTGGTTCTTAGTGGCTTTTTTTGCATTGCTCTTTCCCGGTGATGTTTGTTTGAATGAATTCTTCTTTGAACCCAATGTCTTTAGCACTGGAGCCTCAGCGCCAGACGGGCCAAACACAGGATCGCAACCCCACCCCGGAGCCGATCCCTGGCGGACTAGTGGTTGCTCCCGCCTTGGGGCGTTTCTGGCGGCTCTTCCGTTTGTCGATCTGGCGCGCCTTCGAGCACGATGCGTTCGCCACCGCTAAAGCGTCTGCCTACTCTTCCATCTTCACTTTTTTCCCCGCTCTACTGGTTCTCGGTGCAGTTCTCGCCAACCTTAGCCGGGGCCAGGTTTATCTCCGTGAGATCTCATATGCGCTTGGCACCATTCTGCCTGCCGGGAGTTCAGCGGCGCTTGCCTACTTAAGAGGTAGCTCTAATCGCACGGGCGGACTTCTTTTTACCACGGCGTTGTTGACCATCTGGAGCGCATCCGGCACCATCATCTCGTGGATGGAAGGTTTCCGCCGCGCCTATCAGCTTCCCAAAACCTGGGGCTTGATCAAGGAACGGGTGATTGCTATTTCCCTGGTTTTGATGGCAGGTCTGCCACTAACTTTCGCGACTATTCTCGTGGCCTTCGGCAGTCGCATCGAAACGCGGATTCTGTTCCACATCGGGCACGAATTCGGGCCTTTGATTCTGCTCTTGTGGGGCGCTACTCGCTGGCTTATCGCAATACTGACGAGCATCGCAGTAATTCAACTCATCTACCACAATGCCGTGCCTCGCACCCAGCCGTGGCACAGCGTCTTGCCGGGCGCCGTTCTTTCCACCGGAATGTGGTTGCTCTCCACCGCATTTTTCGGATGGTACTTGCAACACTATGCCGATTACAGCGTTATCTATGGCTCGCTCGGCGTGGGCATTGCGCTGCTAGTCTGGATGTACCTGATCTCGCTCGTGGTGCTTATCGGCGCCGAATTCAATGCCATGATCTATCCGCGGGGACTCACCAAAGCGCCGCGTCCGCAGGACGGACGGGAAACTCGCTGAAGTTAAGCGCTAGCCGATCTCAATTAATACCACTTTACAGGAGAGGATTCACTACTTGAAAGAACGCAAATTAGATTTGGTTGAAGGAGATTTGCCGCCAAATGGCGGCTCTCCAGAGATCGCTGCTCGCGTACGTCGCGCAAAAATTGTGTGTACGATTGGTCCCGCATGTGATTCGGACGAGATGATTCGCGATCTGATGCTTGCTGGCATGGATGTTGCACGCCTTAATTTTTCGCACGGGACCCATTCTGAACACGCGCGGCGAATCGAGCGGCTTCGCCGAGTGGCGCATCAGCTGAAGCGGACGATTTGTATTCTTCAAGACCTGCAAGGCCCGAAGATTCGCACCGGCCTTTTGAAAGACGGGAAGAACATTACGCTGAAACCCGGTGCCTTGCTGACTATCACGCCACGCAAAGTGACTGGCACCGCGGCGGTCATTTCCAACGATTTTCCCGAACTTGCTCGCGAAGTCGCACCGGGGGCGCGGGTATTGCTTTCCGACGGGCGTATCGAACTGAAAGTGCGTGCGATTCACGGTAATGATGTCGAATGCGAAGTCCTGAATGGCGGTACGCTGGGCGAACACCAGGGGATTAATCTGCCCGATACGTCAATGGCAGTGCCATCCATCACAGAAAAAGACAAACGCGACCTGGAGTTCGGTTTGAAACACGGGGTGGATGTGGTTGCGCTGTCCTTCGTTCGTTCCGCGGACGATATTCAGGCTGGTAAGAATTTAATGCGGGAGTTTGGAAAATCAGTTCCTGTTATTGCCAAACTGGAGAAGCCTCAGGCCATCGACCGCCTCGAGGAAATTTTGGAAGCTGCAAATGGCGTCATGGTAGCGCGTGGGGACCTAGGCGTGGAAATGCGGCCAGAACAGATTCCAATCATTCAGAAATTGGTCATTCAGCGCTCGGCGGTGTGGCGTAAGCCCGTTATTACGGCGACGCAGATGCTGGAGTCAATGACCGAAAATCCGCGTCCCACGCGCGCGGAGGCTAGCGACGTAGCCAATGCAATTTTTGACGGCAGCGACGCGGTCATGCTCTCTGGAGAAACTGCTCGAGGCCATTACCCGCTCGAGACTGTGGCTATGATGTCCCGCATCGTGCAGGAGGCGGAAACTGCCATGACGCGACTTCCCCACGCTCCGCGGCGTCGCCACGAAGATCATCGCTACTCAGTCGCCGAAACGATTTGCGAATCTATCGCACATGCCGCTGAAGATTTGCCGATGGGCGCAATCGCCGTATTTACAGAAAGCGGAAACACCGCGCGCATGCTCTCGAAGCATCGTCCCAAGGTTTGCATCTATGCCTTTAGCCGGAAACCCGAGGTTTGCAATCGTATGAATGCGTTGTGGGGGGTGCACCCCGTGCATGCGGAAGAATGGGAGTCCGCCGAGTCGATGTTGAGAACTGCAGAGAAAGAATTGATATCGAAGGGATTGCTTCGAGAGGGCGATGTGCTTGGCTTGGTGGCCGGAACGAAGCTCACCTCCGGCGCCACGAATTTTATGAGACTACATACGGTGGGCGAGAACAATTCGCGGCGATCGACGAGTGAACGATCGTCGGGTGAACGATCGACGGGTAAACATAAGAAATAGCTCTGGCCTCATACTATCGGCGAAAGCATGAGGTAGATTTGCGTCCATGCAGGCGATTACATTTTTAGATGACTCGCGTGACCCGGCCGTAAAAGGGTTTCTACACTCGCCCGCGAATACAATCGGGGAGGCCCTGGTTCTGACCCACGGTGCCGGGTCCAATTGCAACGCTCCGCTGCTGATAGCGCTAAGCGAGATTTTTGCAGAGAACGGCTATAGCGTCCTTCGCTGTGATCTGCCCTTCCGGCAAAAGAAGCTAACTGGACCGCCATTTCCGGGCAATGCGGAGCGGGATCGCGACGGGCTGCGAAACGCGGTTATGGCTTTGCGCAAGAATGTCGCGGGGCGAATATTTCTCGGGGGACATTCCTATGGCGGGCGTCAGGCTACGATTTTGTGCGCCACCGAGCACGAGCTAGTGTCTGGACTTCTTCTGCTTTCCTATCCATTGCATCCACCTCGCAAGCCGGAGCAACTCCGCACCCAGCATCTTCCGAATCTGCGTACGCCGAGTTTATTCGTGCATGGAACTCGGGATTCTTTTGGCAGCATTGAGGAGCTGAGGAGGGCATTGCATCTAATCCCCGCCAAAAGCGAATTGACTGCAGTCGAGGCTGCGGGGCACGACTTGGGATTTAAGGGCAAGGCCCGCGAGAGGGATCTCCCCGCTCATGTGTTCGCATCGTTTGCAAATATTTTTGATACCAAAGTGTCATTCTGAGCGGAGTCGCTGCTTCGCAAAGCGAAGCAGTCGCGGAGTGGAAGAACCCCTGCTCCCTTATCTATGTTGTGCCGAGCGTAGGGGGCCTTCGACTACGCGGACCGTCCTCTTCGTGGACATCCCACTCCGCTCAGATGTAATGAAAACAAAAAGGCGTGCCTCCAAGGGTAGAGTACGTGCTCGAAGCACAAGCCCTGAAGGAGGCACGAGATGATCCACGTTGGCGTAGATCTTCACCAGAGATTTTGTTACATGACGGCGTTGGAAGCAAGAGGGAAAATCGTACGCAGTGGGCTGGTGACGAACGAGAAGCTGGCGCTGCGCAAGTATTTCCGGCAGTTTCGGGGGAAGGAGGTGCAGGTAGCGGTGGAGGCATGCGGGTTCTGCTCGGCGTTTCGCGAAGTGGGTGGAGCCGGAGGTAAAGCGGTTGGTGTTGGGGCATCCGCAGCGGGTGAAGGCGATTGCGTCGGCGAAGCTGAAGAACGATCGGGTGGATTCTCAGACGCTGGCGCACTTGCTGCGCTGCGATTTATTGCCGGAGTCGTGGAAGGCGGATCGGGAGACGCAGGCGCGGCGGCAGCAGGTGCGCTTGCGGGCGACTCTGGTGCGGCAGCGGACGCGGCTGAAGAACCAGGTGCACGCGGTGCTGCATCAGCAGGGACTGCGCTCGCCAGTGACGGATTTGTTTGGCAAGCTGTCCCGAAAGATCCGGGTGGTGGTAGCGATTCATCGTTAGAGAAGAGGAGGGCGGGTTGCTGGTGAAATGAATCCGGATATTCCATGTCCCAATTTGCATAAAACGAAAAGGCCGCCCGGCAACTTTGGGTGGCCTTTTCTCTCAAGGGAGAATAGTCCTAACGGATGTCTCATCCCATCAGAATTTCTGCGGGAATCTTATGAGCCTTAAAACCACAGTGTCAAGCAAAATTTTAGACTTAAATAGCACTGTTTTCTACGACTTACACGATTAGCCCATAGAGCCAATAACAGGACCTCAAAACCATTAAAATGTCATTTTTGGACACTAAAAAGCTTTGATTGAGGCACTTACCGCTCGCGCGGGAGGGGGGTAGAGCCCTCTTCGAGGTGTAGCGCGATGATTTCCACAGCCTCCCGGCGATCGAAAACCGAGTCGGGGAAAAAGCGCTTTATCAGGATTCGCAACCCCCCAAAAGCGACCCCGGCGACGAGCGCCAGGCCCACAAAGATTCCGCAGAGGATGATTGCGTTGAACAAAAAGTTAGCCAGATTATCCTTCTTGCGTACGTAGGTATTTTCGTTCCAAGTCACGTCGGCTTCATAGCTGATGGAAGACATTAGCGATCTTGCTTCGCTTTGCGAAAGCGGGCCAGCCGCGATGACGATGATCGGTCCCGTACGAGCATCGAAGAAGGGGCCTACGTCAAGAATGGACGCAACTCCGGGCTGCTGCTGTGTGATGTGGTGCGAGGCGTCGATTTGTCGCAACCGTTCGGCGGCGATCTGTGGCGTGGGGTACTCAATCAGCATCAATGTGGAATCGCCCGCTTTCGCGTCGTACCTCGCCATCACGACTTCCGCGCCAGCGCTGAAATCCACCATCGAAGCGGGTAATGGCGAACCAACGCGGTCGAGCCCGACCGGTCCGAGAATATATTTGGTTGTGTTCCTTTCGGGATGTCTATCGTTGGACGCCTTCGGCAGATACGTCGGCAAAGAAGGCGGATTACGTTTGCTGTCCTCCGCCTGCGGGAGCAGCCCTGCAAGTTGACGAAGCTGTGCTGCAGACATCACGCTAACCCGGTCAAATACCGCGTCCACCAGTACGTTTCCCTGATAGAACAAGACGCGGTTATTCGACGACGCTGCCTGTCCTCCAATGGTCTCGTCCGCCATCTCGGGGGATTGGTAATAAGTGAACGCCCCGTAGGCACCGCTTGCGTCCGCAAATACAGCGGCTTTGATTGTCAGGTTGCGTCCGTCGTCGCGTGTGTAGGAAGCTTTTTCCAGCCGCTGGAAACCGTATTCCTTAAGCACAGGAGCGTCGGTTGGATCGGCAACGCTCGGATCATCGCTTTTCGAAATCGTTCCTTTGAGTTGCCAGCCGGCAAATTCGTTGGGAAGGGCCGGTGCAGAGACGGGTTTACCTGGAGTTGCTGACGGTGCAGGCCGATCAACGGCAAACGTCAACGGCGCGAATACTGCGCACAGGACGCAGAGGGCGCACAAAGCCACTAAGATCGCGAGATGTTGTCGCCAGAAATTCATTCCCAGAAATTCTTTCGAGGAGATAGACCTATTCTCTCGATTAGACTACCGGCGGGTCCGGAAAGTTTCCACCGCAGTAGGTCTTTGAATGAGTAAGCGCTATTTTGGCCGATTAGCGATCTGGGGCAATTATTATTGGCCCTCGGGCTTCTCGATTTTGCTGGCCACTTTTACGCCACTCAGTCCGCTGGCATACTTCGAGACTCCGCGATAAAGTGACTCGGCAATGCGTTGGCGATGCTCCGCGGTTCCCATCTTCCGCTCATCGGTTGGGTTTGAGACAAAGGAAATCTCAGCCAGAATGGAGGGCATGTTCGCGCCGATCAATACGATAAACGGTGCTTTCTTGATGCCGCGATTTCGGATCCCCGCACTGTTCAGCGACAACCCTCCGTAGAGGGATTGCTGCACGTCGCCGGCAAATTCGCGCGACTCATCAATCTTTTCTTTCATCGCGATCTTTTTCACCAGGTCCTGCAGTTCGTGAATCGACTTTTCCGAAACCGCGTTTTCGCGAGCCGCTACCTCAAGCGCCTCCGGCGAGGAGGTGAAATTTAGATAATAGGTTTCCACGCCACGCGCGTCCGAATCATGACTGGAGTTCGCGTGAACGGAGATGAATAGGTCCGCCCGCTCGCGATTCGCAATCGCAGTACGGGTTTCAAGAGGGATGAAACTATCGTTGTGCCGCGTGTACACAACTTCTGCGCCGAGTCGCGATTCGAGCAAGCGGCCGAGCCGCTTGGCTACGTCGAGCACAACATCTTTTTCGAGCAGCCCATTCGGACCGATGGTTCCAGTGTCATGACCGCCATGGCCGGCATCGATAACAATCTTCCCAATCTTCAGGCCCAGGGCCCGCGTCAGGGAACGGTCGCCAACAGCTGTGGGACGCGCTTCATGGGTCCTATCGCGAGCGGCGAGACGGCTATCGGCCCGTAAATCTCCGGTGTCGGCGGTGTCATCCGGCGCCTTCTTGAACCGTATTTTTCCATGATCGAGCGCGGCTGCTTTCGACGGCACCCGATCCTCTGCCTCGACAATAGTTTTCGGAATTCGGTGACTCGACCCTTTGACGGCTACAGTCGTCTTGATGACTCCAATTCCATTTACAGGCTGTGCGGCATCCGGTGGCAGGGAATCTGCAGTCGCGTCTCCGGAAGACAAGTCAGTCTCGACGGGTCCGGATTTAGAAGAACGACGGGCGGTGTCGCCGGGATCGGATTGTTCGTTCTTAGCAACCGCATCTTCTCCCGGCATCGGATTGGCAGAATCATCATCCGAATCCGCCGTCGAGTCTTTCGTCGCTGGACTGGCCTTCGGGCCGATTGAACCGGACTTAGAAACATCGCCCGACGCAACATCTGTCTTGGACGGTTCCGGTACGATCATCGTCGCGGGATACTGGCTCGCGCGATTCTGGGTCGTGCGATGCTGGTCGGGAGCGTTCTTGCCGTGAATGTCGATAATCAGCCGGTAGGGATCAGGCAACAAAAATGCGTCGTAGCTGGCCAGGTCGTCGACTTCCAAAACAATTCTCGTGCGGCCGGGCTGGAACTCCGCAACCCGGATTTTTTTCAGAAATCCATCGTCGACATCAAAAGTCTTGCCCACGAGTGTCGACGCCAGCCTGGTATCCCGCAGGTCGAAGAAAATTCGATCGGGATGCGAAATGCGCTGTGAACCAAACTTTATTTCCTGTTCAACGTCGATGGCGACGCGGGTGTAATCGGGCGTGGACCAGTGGCGGACCCCGGTAACACGAGGCAATCCTTCACGCCGGCCACTCAACGTAGTAACGGATTCGGTGAGGCTGGCGCTCGAAATGCTGTTGCTCACTCCAGCATCTGGAACCGGTGGCCGTTGCTTGCGCGCCGTCTTCGGAGGGGAATGTACCTTCGCTTGGGCTTGGGCTTGGGCCTCGGCCTCTATTTCTTTTACGGCGGTGCGCGCGTCATCAGCCAGGCGATTGCGCGGGTAGCGCTTTACGAAGTCTTCAAATGTGGAACGCGCTTCTTCGGGATCGTGAAGGTCATCTTTGAAAATTTCGCCGATGGTAAACAGTGCGTCGAAACGATACTTGCTTCCGGGATACTCCTTGCGTAGAAAACGATACTGTCCCACGGCACCGCGCAAAATCTTGTCATCGTCAAAGCGCCGCCCCATCTCGACCATAAGTTCGGCAACAGCGACCACGCTCGGATCAGCCTTTGATGATGCGGGCGAACCGAAATAGACCCATCGATAGGAATCGATGACGCGCTGATATTGATGACGGGTGCGTTGCGCTGCGGGGCGGCCATTCAAAGCTTCTCGCATACGTTCGGCAGTGCCGAATTGCTGGCGCGCCCAGGTGTCATTATGTCGAACGCGGGCCGTGGCGGTAGCTATGGGTAGGAGAACGAGCAACAACGATGCGCCGAGGCGAAAGGCGCGGCCGCCTCGAGTTAGGGTCGTAGAGGCCTGGGTCTTCACTTCACTGCCGTTCCGTTTTTACCGGTTCACTGAAAACCGCTTGCCGCAATTCCCGGGCCTGATGGCAGCCTCTGTTGCGGCGATCTCTTGCCTTTGAATTCTAGCAGCGGAGTCTGTTTGCCGCTCCTAAACCCGACTACGCTTCTAAAGTTGCTGGGTTGCGGCCGGCTTACTCCGTATTGCTGATGTACAAAACTCCCCGGGCATCGCGCTCTACATGGACCGGTTCATGCGCCGGTCCGCCGAGAACGTAGGAACCGGCAGGTCGACCGCCGCTGTAAAGATTGGTAATGCGGCGAACATAATTCTGGGTCTCCCGAAAACGCGGTACCCCTGCGCTCCGGGCAACTGCACCTGACCCGGCGTTGTATGCTGCCAGACTCAGGCGGACGTCGCCTCTGTAAGCATCCAATAGACTTCTTAGATGCCGGACACCGGCGTCGACGTTTTGCGACGGGTCGAAAGGATTGGAAACATTGAGTGATCGCGCGGTCGACGGCATTAACTGCATCAGGCCCATAGCCCCCTTGCGGGAAACAGCGTTGGGGTTGAAATTCGATTCCACCTTAACCACTGACCGCACCAAGCCGGGGTCGACATTGTGTCGGGAAGCCGCCTGGTCGATGGCGGCGTCGATATCCTGTTGAGTAAAGGTGCGGTTAAGCATGAGGTGATTTTGCGCCCTGCCATCGAGGTAGGTATTCACTTCGGATGCCGCCGACCGCGCCGCGCGCATCACAGCTCCGCTAGTCGGGACGGGCTTAAAACGGTGTTCCGTTGAACTCCAATAAACGAGCGAGGAGCGAGATGGACTGTATGCTTCCCTGGAAGAAGCAGAAGCGGGCTGGACTCCAGTGCTTCCACCGTCGTTTGTAAAGATCCTACGGCCCGTTTCATCGGTCGTCGCTCTAATTGATGCGGCGCGTGCGGCGGTCTCGGCACTTGCCGGAGACGATAATAGACCGAAAATAAAAGAGATAGCGGTCAGTCCCGGGAACAGCGCGAATTGGAGGCGTTTTCCCATACTTAGATCATCGGCCAAAAGGCACTATTCCTTCAGCCCTGAAACACGTCCAGCCCCGCACACACTTGTGCTGACGATTGGGCCAACCGCCCTTTCGAAGCTATTGGGACAGCCAGAATGCAATGATTATAGGGCGCGCCGCAGGCCTGGGCAATCTATCCGAAGGCCGTAGAACCACTGAAGTAATCCGCGTAAGTTACTGAAAGTATTTGATTTTATAAATAGCCGGTGAACCGAGTTCATAGCTGTTCATAGCTAAAGACTTACCCCCGCCAAGTCTACTGCAGGCCAAATCACTCGCAATGCGACGTGTTATTTTTGAACGACAATTTGAACGACAATTTGACGACAAAATGGCCGCTCCTCCGCTTCCACAATCCTCCTCCACCCCGCGCAATATCTACGTCTTTGGCGTCACGTCGTTCCTCAACGATACGGCCAGCGAAATGGCGTACTGGGTGCTGCCGGCCTTTCTCGCATCCATAGGCGCCGGCCCGGCGCAATTAGGAATCATCGAGGGGGTGGCCGAAAGCGTCGCATCCTTTGCCAAGCTTTTCTCCGGATACATCACCGACAAAATTTCGGAGCGCAAGCCCATCGTGGTCGGTGGATATTTTGTCGCCAATGCGGTGAAGCCGTTGCTGGCGCTGGCTTCTTCGTGGTGGCAAATTCTTGGCATCCGCTTCGCAGACCGGCTCGCCAAAGGCGTCCGTGGAACCGCCCGCGATGTGATGGTGGCGGATTCGGTTGCGAACTCGTCTCTCGGCTCCGCCTATGGCCTGATCCAGGCGATGGACTCCGCCGGCGCTATCGCCGGTCCGCTACTGGCGTTGATGGTGATCGGACACTTCGGCATGCGCGGCGTCTTCGCCTGGGCCGCTGTTCCGGGAGCGTTGTGTGTCATCGCAGCCTGGGCGGGCATTCGAGAGGTTCATCGCAGCAATGAAGCACGGCTAAAGGGAGGCGCGGAGTCCTCGTTACACCGACCTGCGGCGGGAATTGGGAATCTCCCTCCCTCATCCACAACAAAAGCCGAATGGTTTCCCAAGTTGCCTGTGAGCTTCTACTACGTGATGGCCGTCGTCACACTTTTTTCTTTGGGCAATTCGAGCGACATGTTTCTCGTCTTACGCGCTGGGAATATCGGCATTGGAGCATCGAAGGCGCCTCTTCTTGGATTGGTGTTCAATATCACTTTCACGCTGGCCTCATGGCCTGCCGGAAAGTTCAGCGACCGCTTCTCGCGATCGGCCCTTGCCGCCGCCGGATATTTGGTGTTCGCCATTGTTTATTTTGTATTCGCCTTGGCGCCGTCCCAGCTCGCGATCTGGCTGGCGATGGCGTTCTACGGACTTTTCTATGCTCTGACAAATGCCGTGCTCAAGGCGCTGGTCGTCGAAAGCGTAGATGGTGCTGTGCGTGGCCGCGCTCTCGGAATTTATTCATTCTTCACGAGCGTCACTACGCTGCTCTCCAGCGTAATTACTGGGGCGCTGTGGAAGGTGTATGGCGCAGCGGTACCATTTTATGTTTCGGCGGGGATTGCTGCAGTCTCGGCGCTAGCGTTACTGGCCCACCGCGCCCCAGCAAGGCCGAGGCGTTGATATTGATAGGCTGCGGTCCCTGGCTTTCAACGGTCTGCCCTCGGCGCTTGGGTATCGTCGTCACGGCACCATTGGAGACCGCAAATCTCACCATACCCGGCAACGGTTTTGATTCACCATGGGCGAGCCGGCCTTACAGTGGAACGCCTCCTGAAATTCTGGCATGTTCGAGACGACGCCGTTGGTGCGATATTTTTCGGGCGAGTGCGGATCAACCGTGGCGCGCAGGCGCTTGGTTTCATCGCGTGTATGGCCGCACCAGCTCTGTCCGTAACCAACGAAGAAGCGTTGGTCGGGCGTAAGTCCGTCGATGGGATCAAGCTTTTGGCCTTTAGTGTCGTCCTTCCACGCCAGATACGCCAGAAGTAGCCCTCCCAAGTCGGCGACATCCTCTCCCAGCGTTAGTTTGCCGTTAATCTTGATGTCATCGACGATGGTGTAGGTCGAATATTGATCTGAAATGCAACTGGCACGCTTTACAAATTCTTTTCCGTCTTCCTCCGTCCACCAGTCACGCAGATTGCCCTGGGCATCGAACTGGCGCCCTTCATCGTCGAAGCCGTGCGTCAGTTCATGTCCGACCGTGCCGCCGGTGTCGCCGTAGTTCGGAGCCGCGTCAGAGTTGGGATCGAATGCCGGAGGTTGCAGCACTCCCGCCGGGAAGTTGATGTCGTTCATTTGCGGGTTGTAATAAGCGTTCACGGTTGGCGGAGTCATGCCCCATTCGCCGCGATCCACGGGCTTGCCAATCTTTCCCAATTGCCGGTCGAATTCGTACTTCCGGGCGCGCTCAACGTTGCCCAGTTCGTCTCCGCGAACGATTTCAAGTTTGCTGTAGTCCCGCCATTTGTCCGGATATCCGATTTTATTTGCCATCCCATGCAGCTTGGCCAGCGCCTGTTGCTTGGTCGCGGGCGACATCCAGGGCAGAGCTGTGATGTCCTGTTCCATCGCCACCTGGATTTCCTTTACGATTTTCAGCGCCTGCTGCTTGGCTTGTGCACTGAAATACTTTGCCACATACGCCTGTCCCAAAGCCTCGCCAAGGTCGTCGTCCACCCCCTCAGTGCACCGCTTCCACCGCGGTTTAATTTCGTCCTGGCCGCGCAGGATCTTTCCGTAAAAAGCGAAGTTTTCATTCACAAATGGCGTTGAGAGAAATGGAGCATCGGCATGCACCAGATGCCAGCGCATGTATATCTTCCAATCAGCCAGACTTTCCTTTGCGAGCTCCTCGTTCATCGCCTTGAAGAAGTTCGGAGCGCTAACATTCAACGACGGCAACGATGGCAATTGAACTTTGGGGAAATAAGCCGACCAGTGAAACTCAGGAGAAATACCTTCCAACTCCGTCCTGGTCATCCTGTGGTCCAAGGCTTTCGGGTCGCGGCGCTCGACGCGTGTCATTGAACCCTTGGCTAGAGCGGTTTCGATGCGCATCACGGTTTGCGCTTCGGCCGTGGCAATTTCGGGCCTGTCGCCGAGAAGCTCAAACATTTTCTGGACGTGCGCCAGATACTGCTTGCGTAACTCGACAGACTTCGCGTCGTCCTTGGTGTAATAGTCGCGATCAGGCAGCCCGAGCCCGCCCTGATCGGCATTGGCGATGACCTGATTTGCATCGCGGAAATCCTGGATGGACTCGAAGTGGAACAGGATGTCGTCATCGATCATGGACGCCGCGACGTCGGCGATTTCAGCCTTGGAGTTGATCTTCGCAATTCTCTCCAGCGCGGGCTTGAGCGGAGCGGCTCCCTTGTCGTCGATTGCCTTCTCGTCGGTGCAGGAAGCGTAGTAGTCGCCTATTTGTTGATCGACCGTGTTGCGCTTCGGATCGGGAGCCGACGCAGCTTCCAGGATCGCGCGCAACCTCCCGAGGTTCTCATCCTGCATTTTGGAATATGTGTTCCAGGATGACTGGTCGGGTGGAATCGGATTTTTTTTGAGCCACCCCCCGCAGGAGTAAGCGAAGAAGTCCACGCAGGGATCGACACTGCGATCCATAGATGTGACGTCCAGCGCAGGTTCAGATTTTTCTGTGGTCGACTGCTGTGCATGGGCTAAGGGAAGGAAACTGGTGAAGAGAAGCGCAACAAGACTAACCCGCAATGTTCCCATGAGGATGAGATTCTTGCCAGCCTCACCCACATATCCGGCGCGTTTTGGTCGTCGTAACATCTTCCTCCTCCGATATCCTTCAAACCGATATTCCTATGGAGACACGGTTATTATGATCGCGTTCGATTTCACGATGCCGTCCTTTGGATTATCGGAAACGGCCCGCGAAACCTGGACTATGTATTCGCCCGGTAGACTCAGGTCGAAACGCTTAGTGATGAGATTACCGCCGCTAGTCGCGGTCGCACCCGGCTTGATTGTGCAGAGGCGAAAATGTCCAGTCGCAAGCTCTGGATGTTTGAACAACTTCTCCCTAGCCAGGTTGCTGCTGTTATCGCGTACATCGTACTCATACTTGACATCCATTCCAAGCATGTTGTTATCAGAGATGCTGCAGTCTAGATCGTGCTTCGAAGTGTTGGTCATCCGAATCGTAAGGTAGACATCCGAGCCGGCCTTCACCACGGAGTTCTCGGCACTGATAGCAACCGTGAATGGCCGTGACGCGGATTGACCTTGTCCGACGCTGGGCGTGATACAACTTGCGATCAACAGCAGAACAAAGATGGTTTTCACAAATCCTCCGTGTCCCTCAATAATCGCCATACACCCCGCGGTTTTCATCACCTCTTTGCGAATGAAATTGAAACAACAGGATGATCCAAGAGTATAAGGCTTGCGTCAGTCAAATGTCGCAGCGTAAGGGAGTGTATTCAAGAAACGATTGTTTTATGTAACTACTGTTCTATGTGCCGACCGGCGCAACCGGATATACGCGAACATAAGAGCCACAGCGCCAGCCACACTATCAAGTACTGCGTCGCGCCATGTACCTGTTCTCGATGGAATATAACTCTGATGCCACTCATCGATGCAGGCTACAAACACGACTCCCAACCAGGCTAGCAGCACTGTCCTTCCTAAGTGGAGTTGATTTTGATCTAACGTCGCCCGCCAACCGCGAAGCAATAATAGCCCCAACATTCCATATCCAACGACGTGACCGGTCTTGCGCAGATAGTGATGAAAGACGAGGAATTTATGGAGATCTATATTTCCAAACAGATGCGTCAAGAGCGCATATAGCATGCTGCTTGTATGTTCGGAGGAGAAAGCATCGGTGGACTCAAATGTAATGAGAACCACCCAGACGAGCGCCGGCCACCAGGCGCGAAGAAGGTTTGGACGGGAAGCTGGCGAATCAGTTGTCAACGCGGCTTCGTCCTCACTCGGCCGCGTAGTTCGGAGCTTCGCGAGTAATCATGACGTCGTGCACGTGACTCTCGCGCAGGCCGGCAGCACTAATACGCACGAAACGAGCCTTCTGCTGCAATTCAGCCACTGTCTGGCATCCGCAATATCCCATGCCCGACTTCAATCCACCGACCATCTGGTGAACGATCATCGCTACGGAGCCGCGATAGGGAACGCGACCTTCAATTCCTTCCGGTACTAACTTTCCCAGCCGGTTGGATTCTTCGCCCATCGCTGGAGCTGCCGTCGACGAATCGCCATCTGAATTCTGAAAATAGCGTTCGCTCGAACCAGCGGCCATTGCGCCCAGTGAACCCATGCCGCGATACGCTTTGAAAGTGCGGCCTTGATACAGGATCAATTCTCCGGGGCTTTCATCCGTTCCGGCAAACATCGATCCCACCATCACCGCTGAAGCACCCGCTGCAAGAGCTTTGCTGATATCGCCGGAATACTTGATGCCTCCATCCGCGATCACCGGAACGCCTGAATCGCGCGTTGCTCGCGTTGCCTCAGCTATGGCGGTGATTTGGGGAACGCCGACTCCGGTTACGATTCGAGTGGTGCAAATTGAGCCCGGTCCGATGCCGACTTTCACGCCATCCACGCCTGCTCGCACCAGGTCGCATGCGCCATCGAACGTCGCTACGTTGCCGGCTATCAATTCCATCTCTGGCAACTTTGCCTTCACTTTTCTGACGGCTTCGAGCACGAGAGAGGAGTGTCCGTGCGCGCTGTCAATTGCCAGGACGTCGACTTTCGCTTTTGCCAATTCCTCGGCGCGCTCCAGGAAATCACCCGTTGCTCCAATCGCCGCACTTACCCGCAACCGCCCTTGATTGTCCTTGGCTGCGCCGGGATATTTCAGTTTCTTCTGAATATCTTTAACTGTGATCAAGCCTTTCAGGTTGTATTTATCGTCCACCACCAGAAGCTTTTCAACCCGATGCTCGTGCAGGATTTCTTCCGCCTGTTCCAGCGTCGTCCCCACCGGCACCGTGATCAGATTTTCTTTGGTCATTACTTTACTGATGGGAATGTCGAAACGGGTCTCGAAGCGCAGATCGCGATTCGTCAGAATGCCGACAAGCTTTCCATCCCGCAAAGTAATCGGCACGCCGGAGATTTTGTATTTCTGCATGATGTCCAGGGCATCGGAAACTTTCGCATCTGGAGACATAGTCACCGGATCGACGATCATTCCGCTCTCTGAACGCTTCACCTTGTCTACTTCATTGGCCTGCTGATCAATCGACAGATTGCGATGGATAATTCCCATGCCACCGGCCTGCGCCATGGCAATCGCCATATGCGACTCGGTCACGGTATCCATGGCGGCGCTAATGATCGGGATATTCAGCCGAATGTTGCGCGAAACTTGAGTCTGTGTGTTGGTATTAGCTGGCACAACTTCGGAACGCGCGGGTAAAAGCAATACGTCGTCAAAGGTCAGGGCTTCCGGAACTGGAAAATGAATCATAAGATTTCGAATACTCTTCTATTGTAGGGAGCACCCGGCCATCCGGCAAATGTCGCTCTTCTCAGCTGGGAAAATGTCAATCCTCTGACCTCCATAAACTCGTGGGAGGGAAAGAAAAGTTTGCCAAACAATGTCGGACAGAGTACATTCCGAGCAGTTTCTGCGCGCCGCCGTGGAGGTGCCATTTGTGTAATAACTTGCGTCACCTTTCGATTCGAATCCCAGTCGTTCTAGCTTTGGCCGCAAATCTGACCACTGGACCAACGATTCTTAGTGCTCAGCAGGCGGCAACCGATGAACCTTCGCTTACCATCCGCACAAACACGCGTTTGGTGGTTGTCGATGTGGTCGTGACCGATAAAAAGGGCCAGCCCGTGACCGGACTCAAGGCCGAAGATTTCGCACTGGAGGAGAACGGCAAGAAGCAGAAGGTCTCGCTCTTCTTTGCGCCAGGGACGGGGAACGGATCCAATCCCACCCCAGCGCCTGCAGGTGTCCTGTCGAACCGTCCTGAGAACGTCAGGCCCGCCGGAGTGCCAACCGTTTTGCTTCTCGATGCGGCGAATTCGCAATTCAGAGACCAGGCTTACGCTCGATCACAAATGCTGAAGTATGTGGTGGAGCAAGGACAAAGTGGTCATACTATCGCAGTGCTTACGCTTACTGACCGGCTGCGGGTGCTTCAGCAATTCACGAGCGATCCGCAAGTGCTGATGACGGCGATCAAGAGTATTCGACCTCAAGAACCAATTTTGCAGAGTGCAGGAGCAGTACCGGAATCGCACGGCGTGTCGACGGCGGGGCTTGACCGCGGCGGATCGGGTGGCGGCGCTGCCAGCTCTGCAGTTGCGTCGGCTCAGTTGGCTGTGCGGGAATTTGCCGATCTGCAGGTGGGCTACAACCTGGAACGTCGCACCCTCATTACGATTGAAGCGATGAAGGGACTCACTAGAATTCTTGGTGGACTCCCTGGCCGCAAGAATGTTGTCTGGCTAACAGCGTCGCTGCCCTTCGATCTGATTCCGGAAGATCGCAACGTAACGGATGCGGAGCTTCTGGCCGACTTGCCTGGCCAGGGCCGGCAGCGGTCGGTATCAGTCAACGCCGCTGGTAACTATGCAGCCGAGGCCCGCCAACTCCATGCGCAGGACATCAAGGAGGCCGAATCGGAATTGGCGAGCTCCAATATTGCGATTTATCCAGTGGACGTAACCGGCTTATTGAGTGGCATGGAAAGGTCCGCGGACCGTGCAGGGTCCGTTTACAACGACACGGCTATCAGCGGTCGCGCTTTGGGCGGTGTCTCAACCCAGCAAGCGGCTCAAGACACAATGCGAGAAATCGCGGCGCAGACCGGAGGCAAGGCATACGTCAACCAGAATGAGATTAAAGACGGAATTATCCTTGCCGTCTCCGATGAAAAGGCCTCCTACTCGCTTGGCTATTATCCCGAGAATAAGAAGTGGGATGGGAAGTTTAGAAGCCTGAAGGTAAAAGTCGACAAGGGAGACACGCAGGTTCGGTATCGCAAGGGCTTCTATGCGCTGGATCCGGCCCAAGACAAGAAAGTCAATTTCGAGCAGGATGTTGCGGCCGCGCTGGAGATGGGAGCGCCAGCTACGCAAGTCTCATTCATGGCCCAAGCCAAGCCCACCGATCCGGGAAAGATGCGGGTAATATTCCTCGTCGACGCTCATACATTAAGTGCGGAAGATGCTGGCGGCGGAAAGAAAATGAACGTCATACTTTATGCGAGCGTTTATAGCGTGGACGGCAAGAATATGGGAACTCGAAGCTTGAAAGTCGATCGCACATTTGACGCTGCGACCTATCAGCAAATTCTCGATAAAGGCATGATGGTACCGATCGATATGGATAAGCCGGCAGGCGGGCAAGTCTTGAGACTCGCTGTGCTTGATAACAAAACAGGGTTTATCGGCACCGCGAGTGGGTCGGTTGGACAATAGAATCTGGTGAGAATCTAAGCACAAGAAGGGGCGTCCGAAATTGGACGCCCCTTCTTATGTCTCTTGGGAATTTTTAATCACGCGGGCGGGTGGAGAATTACTCTTTCTTGTCCTTGTCCTTGCCTTCAGTTTTACCCTCAGCCTCATCAGCAGCCATATCCTTCTGAGCCTGGGCTTCGGCGTCGGCATGTTCCATCGCCTTGCGGTTTTCTTCAGCGCGTTTGGCGCGGATTTCTGCGCGCTTCTGGCGCTTTTCGTCCAGCACCTGCTCGCTGCCGAGAAGCTCGATAAACGCCTTTTCGGCGCCGTCGCCCTTTCGCCACGCGCCACGAACAATGCGTGTGTAGCCTCCGTTGCGATCGCCGAAGCGCGGCGCTACGGTATCGAAAAGCTTGGTCACAGCTTCGCCGGTCATCAGGTAAGAAGCCGCCTGACGTCGTGACGCCAAGTCACCCTTCTTGCCGAGCGTGATCATCTTTTCGACCGATGGACGAACGGCTTTCGCCTTGATGACGGTGGTCTCAATGCGCTCTTCCATGATGATGGAAGTCACCATATTGCGCAGCATGGCGCGCCGGTGTGAAGTGGTGCGGCCTAGTTTGTATCCTGCAACTTTGTGACGCATGTCTTATCCCCAGTTGTCAGTTGCCATGGCATTTTGCCAGTGGAGTATTCGTCAGCGGCGCCCTCAGTGGCTAAAGCCCGCGTCGTTCTTTTACACAGCTCTGGGCGGCACGGCTAAAGCCGTGCCCTGCCCAAAAATCCTCTACTTATTCGCTCTACAGATCGTTGTCGCCGTACGCCGAAGCTGGCAGCACTTGGTTCGAAGTCGGTCCGGGCACGGCGTTTCCGTGCTCGTCGATCTTCATGCCCAGGCTCAATCCCATCGAGGAAAGAATCTCCTTGATCTCGTTGAGCGATTTGCGGCCGAAGTTTTTCGTCTTCAGCATTTCAGCTTCGGTCTTCTGCACCAGTTCGCCGATCGATTGAATGTTCGCATTCTTCAAGCAGTTATAGCTGCGTACGGAGAGCTCGAGCTCCTCAACCGAACGGTTCAGGTTCTCGTTCTTGATCTCGGGACGTCGCTCTTCGCTTGCCGATGCGGTCTCGATCTCTTCTTCGAAGTTGATGAAGATATTCATGTGATCTTTGATCAACTTTGCCGAGAGGCCGAGGGCATCGCCCGGAGTAATCGAACCGTTGGTCCAGACTTCAACCGTCAACTTGTCGTAATCGGTGATCTGCCCGAGACGCGCGGCTTCAACCGTGTAATTGCACTTACGAACCGGGGTATGCACGGAATCGATGGGAATGAACCCGATGCCGAGATCCTCTTCGAAATTCTTGTCGGCGGAGACGTAACCGCGGCCACGCTTCAGGCGCATCTCCATATCGAGCTTGCCGCCTTCGCTCACCGTTGCGATGTAAATGTCCTTGTCGAGCACTTCCACATCGCCATCGGCTTCGATCGCGCCGCTGGTGACTACTCCCGGTTGATCGGCACGTAGATAAATCGCCTTCGGACCATCGCCCGCAAGCTTGAACGGAACCTGCTTCATATTGAGGATGATGTCGGTCGCGTCTTCTACCACCCCGGGGATCGACTGGAATTCGTGCAGAACGCCTTCGATCTTAACCGCGGTAACGGCCGCGCCTTCGATCGAACTCAGCATCACGCGGCGTAGAGCGTTGCCAATCGTGGTGCCGAAGCCGCGTTCAAACGGCTGCGCCCAGAACATTCCGTATTTGTCAGTCAGCGAACTGGTATCGCTCGCTAAACGTTTTGGTTTTTGAAAACCTCTCCAAAGCATGTGTTTCTCCTCTCGGCCATGTGGCTCGATCCAGCTCACTGAGCGGCCCGGCTCAGGTCAAAGCTAGGAAAGGCTGATCTGGCACGAATAGTAGGCCTACAAATCTAACTGTAGAGACGCGGCGTGCCGAGTCTCTGTTTGCAGCGTTTCTTCAGCCGCACGCGAGAGACGGGGCAAGCCCCGTCTCTACCCGAGCGTCTTATTTCGAATAAAGTTCGACAATCAGCTGCTCGTTCACCGGCAACTGAATATCTTCGCGTTTCGGCAGCGCGGTTACGCGGCCCTTGTAGTTCTCGCGATCGATATCCAACCACACGGGCGCCGGCTGATGGCTGGCGAATTCCTTCGCCGTTTCGAGAATCGGAATCTTGCGGCTGCTCTCGCGAATCTGAATCTCTTCGCCAAGGCTAACTTCGTAGGAAGGAATATTGACCTTCTTACCGTTCACTTGCACGTGCCCGTGACGCACCAATTGGCGCGCCTGGCGTCGCGAAATTCCAAAGCCGAGGCGAAATACCACGTTGTCCAAACGCCGCTCCAGCGATTCGAGCAGCTTCGCACCCGTCACGCCCTTGGACCGGACCGCGTTCTCGAAGTAGTTCCGGAACTGGCCTTCCTGGGTGAAATAGATGCGCTTAGCTTTCTGCTTTTCGCGCAATTGCAGACCGTAGCCGACGACCTTGGTCTTCTTGTCTTTCCCGTGTTGGCCGGGAGCGAAGTTGCGCTTTTCAATTGGACATTTATCGCTGAAGCACTTCGTGCCCTTCAGGAAGAGCTTGATGCCTTCCCGGCGACATAGACGACACACTGCATCCGTATAACGAGCCAAGTTATTCTCCTTAATTAGATGACCGGTTTACAGGTTTGGCTTCACCCTTCGTCCCGGACCAAAATTCAATTTTAGTTTGTCATCCTGAGCGAAGCGAAAGGATGACAAAGCAGTAATAGTGATAACAAAACTAAACTCTGCGTCGTTTCGGCGGCCTACAGCCATTGTGGGGAATCGGCGTGGTGTCTTTAATGGACCGCACTTCGATTCCAGACGAGGCGAGAGCGCGCACGGCTGATTCGCGACCCGAACCCGGGCCGCTGACCCGCACATCCACGGTGCGAACGCCATGATCGCGAGCCATGCTGGCTGCGTTCGAGGCGGCTTGCTGGGCGGCGAATGGAGTGCCTTTGCGCGATCCACGAAAGCCGAGCGAACCCGAGCTCTTCCATGCCAGGACATTCCCTGACATATCCGTGATGGTCACGATGGTATTGTTGAAAGAAGCCTGAACGTGAACCAGTCCGTGCGGGACGTGTTTGCGCTCTTTCTTCTTGAACGTTTTCTTCTTGCCTTTTTTGTCGGGCGCCGCGGCGCCGCCTGCTGCAACTGGTTTTGCCATGATTGAAGGTCTCGGTTCCTAAGCTTTTGCCGTCTTCTTCTTCTGCGCGACCGTCCCCTTGCGCGGACCTTTTCGGGTACGGGCATTGGTATGAGTGCGCTGGCCGCGAACCGGCAGGTTCCGGCGATGACGGAATCCGCGATAGGAGCCGATTTCGATGAGGCGCTTGATGTTCATCGAAACGTCTTTACGCAGATCGCCTTCGACCGAACCTTCCGCCTCGATAACCTGGCGGATGCGGTTGACCTCTTCCTCTCCAAGGTCCGATATTTTCTTCATCGGATCGACCTTCGCCGCGTCCAGAATGCGCGCAGCGCGCGAGTTGCCGATACCGTAAATGTAAGTGAGCGCGATATTCGTGCGCTTGTTGCGCGGAAGATCGACGCCTGCGATACGAGCCATGTTCCCTCTCTTAAATTACGTTCTGCACAGCCCCTAAAGGGGGCGTTGTTGCAGCGGCTTGCGGTATCGCTAAAGCGATACCCCTGATACAAAGCGATACCCCTGATACAAAGCGATACCCTGATACAAAACCTAACCCTGACGCTGCTTGTGTTTCGAGTTCTCGCAAATCACCCGCACTACGCCCTTGCGGTGGATGACCTTGCACTTGTCACAAATTTTCTTAACTGATGCTCTTACTTTCATAAGCTAGTTCTCACTTCTCAGTTGCCAGTATCATGACTGCAACTGCGGGAGACGCGGCAAGCCGCGTCTCTACAGAAATTTTATTTATAGCGGTACACAATCCGACCGCGATTCAGATCGTAAGGAGAAAGCTCGACCGCGACTTTGTCTCCCGGCAATATACGAATAAAGTTCTTCCGCATCTTGCCGGAAACGTGGGCCAGAACCTGGTGTTTATTCTCCAATTCCACCTTGAACATGGCATTGGGCAGCGGCTCGACGACCGTTGCCATCACTTCAATCGCGTCTTCTTTACTCATTGACTCCTTAAAAAGCTATCAGCTCTCAGCCGTCAGCTCTCAGTTCTCAGTTCTTTTAACTTCTAACTTCCCTCTCAGCGGGTTAACTGAAAGCTGAGAGCTGATAGCTGAAAACCCTTCACTGCGTCAAAATCATGGGCCCTTGCCGCGTTACGGCTACACAATGTTCGAAGTGCGCGCTGTAACTGCCGTCGAGCGTCACGGCTGTCCATTTGTCGCTCAAAACCTTAGTCTCGGGACGCCCCGAATTCACCATTGGTTCAATCGCCAGAACCATGCCTTCGGTCAACTCCGCGCCTTGGCCCTTCTTCCCAAAATTCGGGATCTGCGGCGCTTCGTGCAGCTTCGTGCCGATACCATGGCCTACGAATTCTCTCACTACGCTGAATCCGTTTTGTTCGACGTGTTTCTGAATCGCCGATCCAACGTGCCCGACTGTGTTGCCAATCTTTACCTGCTCGATGCCCTTGTAAAGTGAGGCCTCGGTCACTTCGAGCAGTTTTTTCAACTCCGGAGTTACTGGCTCGCCTACGGCTACGGTGATAGCCGCATCCCCGTAATAGCCTTCGAATACAACTCCGCAGTCGATGGAAACAATGTCTCCGGTTTTCAGTTCCCGCTTTTCCGACGGGATGCCGTGCACGATCTCTTCATTGATCGAAGTACACAGCACGCAGGGATAACCGTAATATCCCTTAAAGGCTGGAGCGGCTCCAAGCTCCGTAATCAACTTCTCGGCGGCCTTTTCCAAATCCATCGTCGTAACGCCGGCCGCGACTATACCTTTCAGATGGTTCAAAACCTGGCGGACCATCTGGCCGCTGCGCCTCATCTTCTCGATTTCTTCCGGCGACTTGCGGATGATCCGGTCTTCTCCAAAACTCATAATTCATTCATTCGCTGATTACCCGGTTGCGTCGCTAACCCGCCCGGGCAATGACTGTCAATCACCCTAAAAATATGCTCAGTTACTTCTTCCACTGGAAGGTCGGCATCGATCGCTACCAGCCGGCGCTGCTGCCGGTAGTAATCCGCCACCTGACGGGTCTGCCGGTCGTAAGCATTCAACCGGCTGGAAATTACCTCTTCGCGATCGTCTTCGCGGATCAGTAGCTTACTGCCGTCCACATCACACGACTCATTGACGAGAGGTGGCTGAAGGTGGATGTTGTAGAGCCGCCCACAGGTAGGACACGAACGCCGTCCGGCAAGACGCAGCAGTAGTTGATTATAATCCACCAGCAACTGGATCACAATGGGCGGACACTTATCCGACTTGTCAAAGACCTCGGCCTTAAGGAAGGCATCCAGCCATTCCGCCTGCGCCGCCGTGCGGGGAAAACCATCCAGCACAAAGCCGCGCTTACAATCCCGTTCCCGCAATCGCGCGGCAACGATGCCGTACATCAACTCGTCGGGAACCAACTCGCCCCGAGCCATGATCGACTTCGCCTGAAGACCGAGCGGCGTACCGAGCGCGACGTTATCTCGCAGAAGATCGCCCGTCGATATCTGCGGGATACCATAACGGTCAACAATTTGTTTGGACTGGGTGCCTTTCCCTGCCCCCGGGGGGCCAAGAAGAATCACAGGTCCAATTTTTCGCGCGGTCTCGTTGGCCATCGAAATGGCTTCTCTTATTCGTGTTTCCCGCGGAAATACAACCCGCTCCGCGCCGCAAAATGTGTCCGTCCAATTTCTAAGGTCGTGACTTGCGTTTCGTTCGTTGACGGGCCGCTTTTTACCAAGTCCGGCGCCCGCGAATCCGTCCGCTGCGTGGAGTGAATCCATCGTAGTGCCGCATGATCAGCTGCGCCTCAATCTGCGTGACCGTATCCATCGCCACGCCTACTACGATCAGCAGAGAGGTACCGCCAAAATAGAAATTTACCCCCAGGCCATTCGTGACCCATGTGGGCAGATTTTCAAATACTCGTCCGATTAATGGAAGGTGATTCAATTTGATCCCAGCAATCATCCACTCTGGTATCAGCGAAATCAAAATCAGGTAAAACGCACCAACCAGCGTGATACGGGTGAGGACGTCGTTGATGAAATCTGAAGTCCGCTTGCCGGGCCGGATACCCGGAATAAAACCGCCCCACTTCCGCATGTTGTCCGCGACCTCGTTAGGATTGAACACGATTGATATATAGAAGTAGGCAAAGAAGATGATTCCTAAACAATAAAGCAGCGTGTAGAGCGGCTCACCCCACTTCATAGCATCGAGGACAGGACCGATCACCCGGTTGTTATGGAAGGCCGCTCCCAGCATCTGCGGCAAAGCCAGTATTGAGGAGGCAAAGATCACCGGCATCACGCCGCCCGCGTTCACGCGTAATGGAAGGTGAGTCGATTGCCCTCCCATCACCTTGCGGCCAACCACGCGCTTGGCATACTGCACAGGGATGCGGCGCTCGCTGCGCTCGACGTAGACGATAAATGCGACCACCGCAATCATCAGAACCAGCAACATGATGATTGCCGGGGCTGTAAACACTCCCCAAGCCGAGGTCTGCGCCTTCTGATAGAGATCGATGACACCGCGCGGTAGTCCAACCACGATGCCGGCGAAAATCAGTAGCGACATGCCATTGCCGATGCCGCGCTCGGTAATCTGTTCGCCGAGCCACATAATGAATGCGCTGCCAGTGGTCAGGGTCAGCATCGTCATGAGAATGAAACCGGGGCCCGGATTGTTGACGAAATCACCGGCCTTCTGCAGGCTGATGGCGATGCCAAAGGATTGCACCGCGCTCAGAATCACGGTCAGGTAACGCGTCCACTGAGTAATTTTTTTGCGGCCCATCTCGCCTTCTTTTTGCAACTTGGCGAGGGGCTCGTAGACGACGGTCAGTAACTGCAGGATAATCGACGCCGTAATGTACGGCATGATGCCCAAGGCGAAGATCGTGAGCCGCCGGAGGTTGCCGCCGCTGAACAGGTCGACAAAACCCAGCACCGAACCTCGATTTTGCTCGAAGAACTGCGCCAGCCGATCGCCGTTAATGCCCGGCGTCGGGATGTGGCCTCCGATGCGGTATACCGCCAGCAGGCCCAGCGTAAATAAAACGCGCTTGCGAAGATCGGGAACGCGAAAGATGTTCGAAAGCTTTTCGAGCATTACTGCAAGACCTCAAACTTGCCGCCAGCCTTGGTGATTTTTTCCTGGGCTGTCTTGGAAAATTTGTGCGCGTGAATCGTGATTGCCGCGGTCAGTTCGCCGCTGCCAAGAATCTTGACTGGTGACTTGCCGTTCACCATGCCAGCCTTCTTCAGCACATCCGGGGTGATCTCGGTCTCGCTCAGAGTCGCCAGGCGATCGAGATTCACAACATCGTATTCCTCGCGGAAAATATTGGTGAAACCACGTTTCGGCAGACGGCGGTGCAAGGGCATCTGGCCGCCTTCAAATCCGCGGATGAGGCGCGCTCCGGTACGAGACCACTGTCCTTTATGGCCGCGCGTGGAGGTCTTGCCCATGCCGGATCCCATGCCGCGTCCGACCCGCTTCTTCTTTTCCGTCGACTTCTTGGGTGCCCGTATTGTCGATAAATTCATAAAATCTCTCTGTCGAGACGCGGTTAGCCGCATCTTCATCCACAACAGAGACGCGGCAAGCCGCGTCTCTACGAAACTATTTCGATGAGGTGCGGAATTTTCTTCACCATGCCGCGAATGGCGGCCGTGTCCGGACGCACAATCACCTGGTTCAGCCGGGTAAATCCCAGTCCTTTAACCACTCTCTTATGTTTCATCGGAGTACAGATCGCCGACCTTACCCACTTCAACTGAATCTTGCCGCTTCCCACCGATTTTGATGTCTTGGTTGTCATTTCACTTCCTAACGCAACTTTAAGAAATCACCTTTTGAAACTGGCTCTTATAACTCCTGCACCGCTTTGCCGCGCAATTCCGCAACGTGTTCGCGATTTTTCAGACGCTTCAAAGCGTCGAACGTCGCCTTGATTACGTTGTGCGGATTGGTGGTGCCAATCGATTTCGTCAACACATTTTGAATTCCAGCTGACGTCATTACCGCGCGCACCGCTCCGCCGGCAATCACGCCCGTACCTTCAGGAGCGGGCTTCAGCAGCACTTTGCCAGAGCCGAAGCGCCCCAGTACCGTATGCGGCACGGTTGTCTGCGTCAGGTTAATCCGCATCAAGTTCTTCTTCGCGGACTCAATCCCTTTGCGAATGGCTTGCGGAACTTCTTTCGCTTTGCCGGAACCGAAACCAACCACCGCCGCAGACGGATCTCCCACGACGACCAGCGCCGCGAACGACATGTTCTTGCCGCCCTTAACTACTTTCGTCACACGGTTAATTGAGACCACCTGGTCCTTTAACTGGAACGAACCCGCATCGAGTTTTTTGGTAACTCTAGGCATTCTGAAATCTCATTTCTTGTTTTCTAGAACTGTAATCCCGCTTCGCGCGCGGCGTCCGCCAGCGCTTTGACTCGGCCATGATAGATGTAGCCGCCTCGATCAAACACGACCTTGGTGACGCCTTTTTCCTTTGCCAGTTCGGCAATTTTTTTCCCGACCACCTTTGCCGACGCCACGTTACCGCCAGCGACGCGATCGCCCTTGCGATTGTCGGCCGTCGAAGCCGCAACCAGCGTCTCGCCCTTGAGATCATCAATCAGCTGAACATAGATATGGTTCAACGAGCGATAAACATTCAGGCGCGGACGCTCCGGCGTCCCCATAACCTTCTTGCGGATGCGGTCATGCACCCGCTGCCGCGTTTGATTCTTTGCAGTAATTCTTAGCATTTTTAAAAGCCCTCAGCTATCAGCTGTCAGCCATCCGTTCAAACTCTTCAACTTGCAGTTAGGAAGTAACTGAAAGCTGAGAACTGACGGCTGAAAGCTATTTAGCTCCCGTCTTACCAACCTTCTTCTTCAATCTCTCGCCGGCGTAGCGCACACCCTTATTTTTGTACGGATCGGGCGGACGCAGCGACCGCATCTCTGCCGCGACCTGGCCGACCTTCTGACGGTCGATTCCATTCAGCGTCAGTTTCGTCAGCTTGGCATCAATTGCGCAATCGACACCGCTCGGCAAAGGATATTCAATCGGATGCGAATAGCCCAGGCTAAACACCACCATGCCTTTGCCCTTCATCTCGGCGCGGTAGCCGATGCCGACGATTTCCAGATCTCTGGTCCAGCCCTTGGTGACGCCCTCGACCGCGTTGTTGACCAGGGCGCGCGCTAATCCATGAACCGCCGCCTGCGAATCGTTCTCGCGGATAGCGACCAGGTTGCCGTCGTGCTGCTCCATCTTGATGCCGGACGGTAGAGGCGTATCCAGTTTGCCCTTCGGCCCCTGCACGAGCACCGTGTGTCCTTCGAATTTCACCGTCACGCCCTTCGGGATCGGGATCGGCTTTTTTCCAATTCGTGACATAAATATTGGCTCTCAGCTTTCAGCTATCAGCTCTCAGTCGAACCAACCGCGCTTTTACTGAAAGCTGACGGCTGATAGCTGAAAGCGTTCTTCTACCAAATCTCGCACAACAATTCGCCACCGAGGCCCTGACGGCGCGCTTGGCGTCCCGTCATGACGCCCTTCGGCGTGGTGAGAATGTTGATGCCCATGCCTCCGAGCACGCGCGGAATCTCGGTGCGGCGAACGTAGACGCGGCATCCTGGACGCGAAACACGCGCCAGATCCGTAATTACCGCCTCGTTGTTGTTGCCGTACTTCAGATACACGCGCAGGACCTTGTGGCCCTCTTCTTCGGCCGGCTTGAAGTTTGCGATATAGCCCTCTTCCTTGAGGATGCGGGCAATCTCCGTCTTCAGCTTGGAAGCTGGTATATCCACTTTCTGGTGCCGTGCGCGGATTGCATTGCGAATGCGCGCCAGCATGTCTGCGACCGGATCGGTCAACCTCATTGTTTGCTTCTCCTGAAGCCGCTCGTTCGCTCCGCGTTCAGCGGAGAACCTGGCAGCAGCTTGTCTGCTTCTTCACTTCGTCAGTCCGAACCTCGTTAGCCCGAACTGGACCACCGAGAATGCTCTTACCACGACGACTTCGAAACTCCAGGGATCTCTCCCCGCAGCGCCAGTCCCCGGAAACACAGACGGCACAGGCCAAACTTCCGCAAATATGCTCGCGGACGCCCGCAAATCTTGCAGCGGTTGTGCTTCCGCGTCGAGAACTTCGGCTTCTTGACGTTCTGCGGCTTGGTCTTGCTATCCGTCCCGTCTTTCACACGTTTTGCTGTAGTTGCCAAATTCGCTCCTAACTTCAGCTGTCAGCTATCAGCCTTCAGCTCTCAGTGAATCCTTAAACCCGGTCCCGGCAATCGATGGCCCGGTCACCTCATTCCTCACGCTCTAAACGGCATTCCCAGATGTTTCAGCAACGACCGAGCTTGATCGTCCGACCGTGCTGTCGTCACGATGGTCACGTTCATGCCTTTCAGCTTGTCGACCTTCGCGTAGTCAATCTCCGGAAAGATCAACTGGTCGTGCAGACCCAACGTGTAGTTGCCGCGTCCATCGAACGACTTCGTGGACACGCCGCGAAAATCTCGTACGCGCGGCAGCACGATGCTTACCAGTCGATCGAAAAATTCATACATGCGGTCGCCTCGCAACGTCACCATGGCGCCGATCGGCATCCCCTCGCGCACCTTGAATGCGGCAATCGACTTCTTTGCCCGGGTCACGACTGGCTTTTGACCGGTAATCTGCCCCAGTTCGTTCACTGCCGGATCGATCAGCTTCGCATTCTGAGTCGCTTCGCCGACACCCATGTTCACGACAATCTTGTGCAGTCGCGGCACAGCCATCGGATTCTTCACGTCGAGCTCTTTCATCAGGGTCTGCGAAACTTCCTTCTCAAACCGTGACCGTAATCGAGGCCGTTCTTTCGCCGCATGACGTGGAGCCTCAGCACTTGGCTTCTCAGCAACCTGCGCCGCCTGTCGCTTTTCGCCCTTGGGCCTTGGCTGCTTCTCGTCTTTTTTCTGTCCGTCTGTTTTCTGACTGTCTGCCATTTCGTTGCTACCTTCTCTCACGGTTTCGGATTCGTTGAGCCCTGGGCTATGAGCCTTGAGCAATCAAAATCGGCTTCCGGTTCGTGAGCACCTTCAAATCTCTCTGCGCTGTTTGCGCGTAGCTCAGAGCCCATGGCTCGGAGCATTCTTTGCCCCTTACTTATCCAGCGTCGTCCCGCACTTCTTACAAACTCTGACCTTCTTATCGCCACGCATTTCATGTCCCACCCGAACTGGACCGCAGGTCGGACAAACCAGAGCTACATTCGATAGCCGAATCGCTCGCTCCTGCTCGGCGATTCCACCCTTAATATTGCGCTGCGGATTCGGGCGCACGTGTTTCTTTACCATCATCACGTGTTCAACCAGCACCTTGCCTTCATCTGGAAACACGCGCAGAACGCGATGTTCCTTGCCGCGATCTCGGCCAGTCATTACCTTGACCGTATCGTTGCGGCGGATATCCACGCGCTTATGTTCCTTTGTAGTTGCTGTTCCCATTTCCAATCCTTCCCAAATTTACTGTAGAGACGGGGCTCGCCCCGTCTTGCTCGCACCACCGAGATGCGCGGTGGGAGACGCGGCAAGCCGCGTCTCTACGCTAAAGCACTTCTGGCGCCAGCGAGACAATTTTCAAAAACTTCCGCTCGCGCAGCTCACGCGCTACTGGACCAAACACGCGCGTTCCTACCGGCTCGCCAGTTTCGTTAATCAGCACCGCGGCATTCTGATCGAAGCGGATGTAGGTGCCATCGCGGCGACGCACTTCTTTACGCGTCCGCACGATGACTGCCTTGACAACTTTGCCCTTCTGCACCTGGCCGTCGGGAGCAGCTTCTTTCACGCTTGCTGTGATCGTGTCTCCCAGGCTCGCCCGCAGGCCAGTCGAACCACCAAGCGGCAGAATCATCTGCAGCTTGCGCGCGCCGGAATTATCGGCGACCTCGATCATCGATCTCATCATCAGGGACATAATTTGTCTCGTCTCTTTGTTGGTTAACTACTGCTGTTAGCTGCCGCTCTTGCCCGTTTTAGCGGTCAGGTGCGTGCCCGCCTCAGCGTCAACCTCCGGCACCAGCGCCGTCTTGCGTACAATTTCCTTAAGCGTCCAGCGTTTCAGCTTCGACAGCGGACGCGACTCTTCGATCTTGACTACATCACCAGGATGCGTTTCGTTCTTCTCGTCGTGCGCGTAGAACTTCTTGCGAATCGAAATCACTCGCCCGTACATGGCGTGCGCCTTCTTGCGCGTCACTTCGACCACTATCGTCTTCTGCATCTTGTTGGAGATGACGGTTCCGATCAATTCCTTATGATGAGGCTTGCGCTCTTCTACCGTTTGGGTCGCGGTTTCCGCCATTATTTTTTCTCCGTCTTGCGGGACGCCAGTTCCTGCTCGCGCCGAACCGTCTGAACCCGCGCAATATCCCGGCGCAGACCGCGCACCTTTTTCAGGCTCTCGGTCTGTCCCATATTCATCTGGAACTTCAGCTTGAACAACTGGTCCGCCAAGTCGCGTTCCTGGTGCTGAAGTTCAACATCGGTTAAGTTGCGAATCTTTTCTGCTTTCATAAATCAGTTCTCAGCTGTCAGCTCTCAGCTATCAGTTCTCAGTAAGAACTTTCTCGCCTGAGGGCAAATCTCTTGTTGTTACTACCAATCCTTACAGCACTTCGCGCTTTACGAATGTTGTCCGCAGCGGAAGCTTGTGCGATGCCAGCCGCATTGCTTCTTTTGCATCGATGATGGTGACGCCTTCCATCTCGAACAAAATCTTTCCCGGACGCACCACCGCTACCCAATGATCCGGCGCGCCCTTTCCCTTCCCCATACGGGTTTCGGCGGGCTTCTTCGTCACCGGCTTGTCGGGAAACAAGCGGATCCAAATTTTGCCGCCACGCTTTACAAAGCGCGTCATCGCCACTCGGCTCGCTTCGATTTGCCGGTCGGTGATCCACCCCGGTTCGAGAACTTTCAGCCCAAATTGTCCGAAAGCCAACTCCGATCCGCGCCAGGCTTTGCCCGTCATGCGTCCGCGCTGCTGCTTGCGGTACTTAACTTTCTTCGGCATCAACATAATTCGTTTTTCCTGTAGAGACGGCCCTTGCCTCGTCTCACGCTTAACTCATCGGCATTCTTTGCCGTTCGGACGCGGCAAGCCGCGTCTCTACGAAACTCAAAATGCGCCGGTCGTGGCGATTTCGCGTGCCGGCGTTGCTTCCCGCTTCTTTGCCGGAAGAATCTCGCCCTTATAAACCCAGCACTTCACTCCGATCACACCGTAGGTGGTCCGCGCTTCGGTGAAACCGTAATCGATATCGGCGCGCAAGGTGTGCAGCGGCAAGCGGCCTTGCAGATACCACTCGGACCGCGCGATTTCGTTGCCATTCAACCTTCCGCTCACGCGCACTTTAATTCCCTTGCAACCGAAGCGCAGTGCCGAGTCAACTGACTTGCGCATTGCCCGCCGGAATCCAACGCGTTTTTCCAACTGCAGCGCAATCGATTCCGATACAAGTTGCGCGTCGAGTTCGGGTTTGTGCACTTCCTGAATGTCGACATGCACTTCGCGAGTCGTCTTCTTCTGCAGATCCTGCTTCAGCTTGTCGATCTCCGCGCCCTTGCGTCCGATGATGATTCCGGGACGGGCCGTCTTAATAATGATGCGCAGCTTGTTGCCCGGACGCTCGATCTCGACAGAACTCACGCCCGCCGACTTGAGCTTTTCTTTCAGCTCAGTCTTGAGCCTGTAATCTTCAAGCAGCAGCTTGTCGTAATCTTTCTCGACAAACCAGCGCGACTTCCACGGCTTCGTGTAACCGAGGCGAAATCCGTAAGGATGGACTTTCTGTCCCATGTTTGCTCCTAAAATTCTGCTCCCAAAAAATCTCTTGCTACTAAAACTTTCTCGTCCTACTTCTTCGCAGTCGCTTTTTTGCCGACCGCCTTCTTCTTGACTGGCGCCTTGCTCTTAGCCTTGGACTGCACGTGCGCCTTTGCCTTCGGCCTGGCGGGAGCAGCCTTCGCTCCATGCTGCCCGGCAGTTCCGACTTCCGCGCCATTCCGATTTTTCTCTGCCAGCACAATTTCCAGATGCGAGATGCGCCGTACGTAGTGGTAGGCGCGCCCCATCGGAGCCGGACGAATCCGCTTCATGCGGGGACCATCGTTTGCCACCGCGGACTTCACATACAAATTGTCGAGCTCGACATCCAGGCCCTTTTCGGTGCTCAGGAAGTTGGCATTGTCGATCGCCGACTGAAGCAACTTGCCCACCGTAGCCGCGACCCGCTTCTTGGTGAATGCCAGCGTGTTGCGCGCCTCTTCCACGCGCCGCCCCTTAATCAGGTTCAGCACCAGCCGCGCCTTCTGGGGCGAAACTCGCATGTATCGTGCTTCTGCTCGAAATTCCATAATTTGTCTCTGCTTAGCTCCGTGGCTCAGAGCTTGAAGCTGGTCTTATTCCGATTCCTATTCCTACGCTTTTGGCGCCGACGGTGTTATCGCTCCAGGGCCGCCCGGGACGCCTGCGGGTTTCGCCGCCGTTTCGGTCGCGGCTTTCATGGAGTGTCCCTTAAACTGCCGGGTGAAGCTGAATTCTCCCAGCTTGTGTCCCACCATGTTCTCGGTGACATACACCGGAATAAATTTCCTTCCGTTGTGGACGGCAATTGTGTGGCCGACCATTTCCGGAATAATCGTCGAGCGCCGCGACCACGTTCGCAGCACTTTCTTCTCGTTGCGCGCATTCATGCCTTCGACTTTGGTCACCAGATGCGCATCTACGAACGGTCCCTTTTTAGTCGAACGAGCCATAATTAACCTCTTTTCCTGCGGCTTACGATAAACGTGTCGGTCCGCTTATTATTTCGCGTCTTGTAGCCGCGCGTTGGCTGGCCCCACGGAGTTACAGGATGGCGCCCGCCCGATGTTTTACCTTCACCACCGCCATGCGGATGGTCAACCGGATTCATCGAAACGCCGCGGTTATGCGGGCGTTTTCCAACCCAGCGTGTGCGTCCAGCCTTGCCCCATGTGACGTTCTCGTGGTCTGTGTTGCCCACTTGCCCGATCGTCGCTAAACAATCAAGCAGCACTTTGCGCGTCTCGCCCGAGGGCAACTTTACGAGACCGTAGTCGCCTTCCTTCGCGACTAATTGCGCGGAACCCCCGGCTGAGCGAACCATCTGCGCGCCTTTGCCCGGGCGCAGTTCGATGTTGTGGATCGTCGTACCCGGCGGAACATTCCGCAGCGGCAGCGCGTTGCCGACCAGAATGTCTGCCTCCGGCCCACTTAATATCTTCTGCCCAACTTTCAAGCCGTCAGGCTGCACGATGTAACGCTTCTCGCCATCGGCATAGCTCAAGAGAGCAATGCGGGCCGAGCGGCCCGGATCGTATTCGATGGTGACAACGGTCGCCGGGATTCCGTGCTTGTCGCGCTTGAAGTCAATCGTGCGCAGCTTGCGCTTATTGCCTCCGCCGCGAAAACGCATCGTCGTATCGCCCGAGTTACGCCGTCCGCCGCTCCGCAACTTGCCCTCAACCAGCGGCTTGTGCGGCTTCGAGGAAGTAATGTCGTCGGTCGTAACCGAGGTGCGGTAGCGCAACGTCTGGGTTGTCGGTCTATAAGTTTTGATCGCCATAATTACTCTCGTGTAGAGACCAAACTTGCCTTGTCTCTTTAGCTCGCGGAGACGCGGCAAGCCGCGTCTCTACTACAGATTCTGTGCGTACTCGGGCATCTTCTCACCGCTTTTCAGCCGCACGTAGGCTTTCTTCCAATCAGGACGATAGCCAGTGAACTTTCCCCGCCGCCGTTCTTTTCCCGGATAATTCGCGGTGCGCACCGATTCGACCTTTACTTTGAAGATCGCCTGCACCGCTTGCTTGATCTCCGTCTTCGTCGCCTTCGGCGCTACTTGAAAGACCAGGGTGTTCTGCGTCTCTTTAATACCCAGTCCTTTTTCCGTGATGACCGGTTTCTGAATAATCTGATATGCGGATTTCATCAGGCTACCTCCGCTTTCGCTTTACGTGGACGCCCCGCCGGCTTTTTCTTTTTCGCTTCTGGCTCCGCTTCCACTTCGTGCGAGCGCCGGGATGCCGACTTTTTCAGCGAATCCTGCAGCTTCTCGAGGGCGTGCTGCGCAAACACAACATGCGTGTAGCGCATCAGGTGATACGGATGCACTTCATTCGCCCGTACCAGCTCGAGCCCATCAATATTGCGCGAACTCAATGCCAGATTCCTGTTTTCGACGGTCGAGTTGTCGACTAAAAGCGTTGTGCCATCGACCTTCAGCTTATTAAGCGATTCGCGTAACAGCTTGGTCTTCGGCTCTTTGATGTCGAACGCCTTCACGACGATCAGCTTGCCGTCGGCAAACTTCGAAGCCAGCGCAGATCGCAGCGCCCCCAGCAGTTTCTTCTTTGGGAAAGCGTAGTCGTAGGAGCGTGGCTGGGGTCCATGAACCGTACCGCCGTGCCGCCACAGTGGCGAACGGATGGAACCGATTCGCGCCCGGCCCGTGCCCTTCTGCTTCCAAAGCTTCTTGCCAGAACCCGAGACCCGCCAGCGGTTCTTCGTGGCGTGAGTACCGGCGCGTGCGGAGGCGCGATAGTGCGTGATCGCCTCCCAGAGCAGATCTTCGTTAACCGCTCCGAAAACTTCGTCGGCCAGGTCGAGCGTTCCAGCCTTGGCTCCGCTCAAATTGTAAACATCAATACTCGCCATATCTTTTTCTCGTGTATTCGTGTGGCGCGGGCGCCCTCGCCCGCGACCGTTCAAGCTAGCCCTTCTTAGCCGCGCGCTTAGCAGCCTTCAACGGATCAACCGTAGCCGCGCCCGCAAATCCGCGGCGCTCTCGTGGCGGCTTCTTCGCCTTGTTAATCATGATGTAGCCGCCGTTCGCGCCCGGCACGCTGCCTTCGACGACCAGCAGATTCTCTTCTTTATCCACGCCCAAGATTCGCAAGTTGCGGGTCGTAATCCGTGCGTCGCCCATGTGTCCCGACATCCGCATACCTTTAAACACGCGCGACGGAAATGCCGACGAGCCAATCGAACCGGTAATTTGAAACATCGAACCGTGCGACTTCGGACCACCGCCAAAGTGATGGCGCTTCACAACGCCCTGAAAGCCGTGTCCCTTGCTGACTCCAATAACATCGACGAAGCGTTCGCCCTCAAAAATATCGACCAGGATGCGGTCGCCGGCCTTCAGCACGCCTTCGGTTGTCTCCCCGGGAGCGTCAACTTCGACTCCAACCTCGCGCATGAATTTCATGGGAGGAAGGTTGTTCTTGGCGAAGTGTCCACGCATCGGCTTTGTCAGATTCTTTTCCTTTACAAATTCAACCAGGCCAATCTGTGCAGCCTCGTAACCGTCTTTCGTCTGGGTCTTATGCTGCGTGATCACGCATGGCCCGGCCTGCAACACCGTCGCCGGACGCACATCGCCCTTCGAATCGAAGAGCTGCGTCATACCGACCTTCTTGCCCAGAATTCCAGTAACTCTCGCCATTTCCTTCTCCGTTCCCAGCTTGGCTCGCCGATTCCCGACGGCTATTGGCTGGGTGCCTTCGGGCTAAAGCCCTCGGCAATTTGGGTCGTCCCTGCGGGACTTAATCTTTTTTTGCCTCTGACCCAGCGCTCACGCGCTGGGCTAAGTTCGGTCGCCCCTTTCGGGGGCTGACTAGCTACTCTGCTTCCGACTTTACTGACGGCTGATAGCTGACAGCTCTTCTAGCTACTTATGTTCTTTCCCGAACGCCTTGATCTCGACGTCCACACCCGCCGGCAGATCGAGCTTCATCAGCGCATCGACTGTCTGCTGCGTGGGCTCCAGAATATCGAGCAGGCGCTTGTGGGTGCGGATTTCAAACTGCTCCCGCGATTTCTTGTCGACGTGCGGCGAACGGAGCACGCAATATTTGTTCTTCATTGTGGGTAGCGGAATCGGGCCCGCGATTTGCGCGCCGGTGCGCTTCGCCGTCTCCACAATCTCGCCTGTCGACTGATCCAGGATGCGGTAGTCGTAGGCTTTGAGCCGGATTCGTATTCTTTCTTTTCCAGTCACTGTTCACTCTCTTTGCCCCTCCCGGCTTTATCCGGGAAGAAAGATCTGGCGGCAAGGTGCAAGCCGCGCATTAACTTTCTCGTGTGGCCGCGGACACTCTTGTCCGCGGCCTTCTATCGATGCCGCATGCAACGCGGATAATAGTGTCCGCGCCACACTAACTTGCCTACTGCACGATCTCCGCGATCGTGCCTGCTCCCACCGTGTGACCACCTTCGCGGATCGCGAATCGCAGTCCCTTTTCCATCGCCACCGGCGTGATCAGCTCAATCACCAGGCTGACATTGTCCCCAGGCATCACCATCTCCGTGCCCGACGGCAACTCCGCGACACCCGTGACATCCGTCGTTCTTAAATAAAACTGCGGACGATAGCCCTTGAAGAATGGCGTATGCCGTCCACCTTCTTCTTTTGTCAGGATGTAAACTTCAGCCTTGAACTTGGTGTGCGGAGTAATCGATCCACCCTTCGCCAGCACCATGCCGCGCTCGACATCTTCTTTCGCAATGCCACGCAACAGCAGTCCAGCATTGTCTCCAGCCAAGCCTTCGTCGAGCTGCTTCTTGAACATCTCAACGCCGGTCACGACCGTCTTGCGCGTGTCGCGAAAGCCGACAATCTCCGCTTCCTCGCCAACCTTCACCTTGCCGCGCTCGATTCGGCCCGTAACCACCGTGCCGCGTCCCTGAATCGAAAAAATGTCTTCAATCGGCATCAGGAACGGCTTGTCGAGTTCGCGCGCCGGCTGCGGCACACTCTTGTCGACCGCCTCCATCAACGCGTCAATCTGCTTCTCCCACTTCGCTTCGCCGTTCAACGCACCGAGCGCTGAGAGCCGGATCACCGGCACATCGTCACCGGGAAACTGATAGCTCTTCAGCAACTCACGCACTTCGAGCTCGACCAGGTCGAGCAACTCGGGATCATCGACGGCATCGCACTTATTCAATGCAACAACGATATAAGGAACGCCTACCTGGCGCGCCAACAGCACGTGCTCACGCGTCTGCGGCATCGGACCGTCGGTCGCCGCCACCACGAGAATCGCGCCATCCATCTGCGCCGCGCCCGTGATCATGTTCTTGATGTAATCGGCGTGCCCCGGACAATCGACGTGCGCGTAGTGCCGGTTCGGCGTCTCATACTCGACGTGTGCCGTGGCAATCGTGATGCCGCGCGCCTTCTCTTCCGGAGCGTTATCGATCGAATCGAACGACCGAAACACGATCTTCGGGTTGTGCTTCTGCAACACCTTCGTGATCGCCGCCGTCAACGTCGTCTTGCCATGGTCAATGTGACCAATCGTTCCTACGTTGCAATGCGGCTTATTCCGCTCAAATTTTTCTTTCGCCATTTCCGTATGCTCCGATTCAAACCTGCTATTGCCGCCTGGGTCCAGATTTCAGACTCGCGATGTATTCGGCCATGTTGCCGTTAATCTCAAGCCGCTCAATGCGCTCTGGGTCCCAGTAACTCGCCCCACCCTTCGAAAGTTGCTCTGCGACAAAATCCCGAACGATGCCTTTCTCGTCGAGTCCGCGATCTTCGAAGACCATGCTTGCCAGGGTCGTTACCTCGACCCAAATCCGCTTTGCGCCTTGGCCGGACTTAAGATCAACAGGGTACAGAACCGCCATTCGCGGCGCCCCTGTGCCTGGAATGTCGTACGCCTGTACAGGCTGTCCCAGGTCCGCAATCATCCAATGAGCCCTAACTATGCTCTTGACCTTTGGATTCTCCGATTCGACTTCCTGAGCAATTCGACTGAACTCCGGCAACTTCGTGCTATCGCGGGCAACAAGCTCAATGAAGAAATCGTCTTCCAGATCAACAAACCGGGATTCATCCTTGTCCAGATACGACAGGAGTCCAGCGTGATCAAGACGTCCCTCCAATTGAACCTGCAATTCGTTCACCGCCATAAAACCTTCAATCTCCCGAATTCCGCTCAATTTCACCCACGATGCGATTGAAAACGGTCAACCCTTCGTTGACTCGATCCCGCGCATCACGCTGAAACTTCTCAAGGTCACCCTTGAATTCTCGCTCCACAAAACTTGGGTCGTAATCCGCCAGCGACCTAAGCTGCCTAAGATTCTTCACGCGCGCCCCAAGTTCCGGATCGATCTCTCCGAGCTTCTCAGCGACATTCTCGTGAGTCACCTTACCCAGCAAAACATTCGCGGCGTGGAAAATCGAGTAATACGACCTCGACAAGGCACTCCTTAGAGTTGCCTCACTTGATCCATCCGCTAATTCCCGCAGAGCCTTGGCCAGCGCCAAACGAGAATCCCCCACTTCGTCACCTCGACGCCGTCTTGCCCTGCGTCTTGGCGATAATCTCTTCCGCCACGTGACGCGGGGCTTCTTCGTAGCGCGCAAAATGCATCGAGTACTCGGCGCGACCTTGGGTTGAAGACCGCATGTGCGTCGCGTAACCAAACATCTCAGCCAGCGGAACGATGGCCTTGATCACCTGTGAACCGGCGCGGTGTTCCATGCCCTCGATCCGTCCACGACGCGAACTCAGGTCGCCCATGATCGTGCCCGCGTAGTCTTCGGGGGTGACAACTTCTACTGCCATCACTGGCTCCAGAATCACCGGGCTTGCCTTGCGTGCAGCTTCTTTGAAGGCCATCGATCCGGCAATCTTGAATGCCATTTCGTTGGAATCAACGTCGTGGTAGCTGCCGTCGAACAAGGTCGCTTTGATGTCAACCATCGGATAGCCGGCGAGAACGCCGCCCTCCATGGCCTCTTGCATGCCTTGATCGATCGGCTTGATAAATTCTTTCGGAACGGTACCGCCGACGATATCGTTGATGAATTCGTATCCCTTGCCGGGCTCGTTCGGATCGAGATAAATCTTCGCGTGCCCATACTGACCTCGGCCGCCGGTCTGACGAATGTACTTGCCTTCCGCTTCGGCATGCTTGCGGATGGTCTCGCGATACGCCACTTGCGGCTTGCCTACGTTGGCTTCAACTTTGTATTCGCGCATCATGCGGTCGACGATGATCTCCAGATGCAACTCGCCCATGCCGCTGATGATGGTCTGTCCGCTGTCGGGATCGGTGTGAACTTTGAAGGTGGGGTCTTCCTGGGCCAGCTTCGCGAGAGCCATGCCCATCTTTTCCTGATCGGCCTTTGTCTTCGGTTCGACCGCTACGGAGATGACCGGGACGGCAAACGAGATCGATTCCAGCGTGATCGGATGCTTCTCGTCGCAAATCGTATCGCCGGTGCTGACGTTCCTCAGACCGACGACAGCGCATATGTCACCTGCCAGAATTTCCTGAATGTCTTCGCGCTTGTTCGCGTGCATTTTGAGCAGGCGGCCAATGCGTTCATGCTTCTGTGTGCGCGAGTTCAGAACCGACTCGCTCGACTTCAATTGTCCCGAGTAGACGCGAATGAACGTCAACTGACCGACAAATGGGTCAGCCATGATTTTGAACGCCAGCGCCGAAAATGGCTCTTTGTCGTCGGCTTTGCGCGTGAGCTCTTTACCATTGTCTGGATCAAGGCCATGCGTCTCCTTCGTGTCGAGAGGCGATGGCAGGTAGTCAACCACCGCATCGAGCAGCGGCTGAATGCCTTTGTTCTTGAATGCCGTTCCGACGACCACGGGGAATAATTTCAGCCCGATCGTGGATTTGCGCAGCGACACTTTCAGCTCTTCCGCCGAAATCGTTTCGCCTTCCAGAAACTTATGCAGAATCTCGTCATCATTTTCGGCGACGGTTTCCACCAATTGCGTGTGGAACGCCTCAGCCTTTTTCTGCAGGTCAGCGGGGATCGGGCCCGTGACGTACTCGGCGCCAATCGTGTCATCCTCCCACACGATCGACTTCATTTCGATCAGATCAACCACGCCGCGGAACTTGTCTTCCTGCCCAATTGGAATTTGAATCGCGACTGGCTTGGCATTGAGGCGTTTGCGAAGGGTATCGACGGCGTGCTCGAAATCAGCGCCCATCTTGTCAATCTTGTTGATGAAACAAATTCTCGGAACGCCGTACTTATCAGCCTGACGCCAGACTTTTTCGGACTGCGGCTGCACGCCGTGCACTGCGTCAAACACAGCCACCGCGCCGTCGAGCACGCGCAGGGAGCGCTCTACTTCGGCGGTAAAGTCAACGTGCCCGGGCGTATCAATAATGTTGATGCGAATGTCGCGCCAGGTGCAGGTTGTTGCGGCGGACGTAATCGTAATGCCGCGCTCCTGCTCCTGCTCCATCCAGTCCATGGTGGCCGTGCCTTCATGCACCTCGCCGATGCGGTGCGTCCGTCCCGTATAAAACAGGATGCGCTCCGTCGTCGTGGTCTTACCGGCATCGATGTGGGCCATGATGCCGATGTTCCTGCAACGTTCTAATGGGACTGTTCTAGGCACTGTATTTCTCTATTCTTCCTGGGGCTCTGAAACTATTCCGTAGAGACGCGGCTTGCCGCGTCTCAGGCCTCTTTACCACCGGTAATGCGCAAACGCCTTGTTCGCTTCCGCCATGCGATGCACGTCTTCTTTTTTCTTGATGGCTGCGCCTTTGCCGTTTGAGGCATCGAGCAACTCATTGGTCAATTTCTCGATCATTCCCTTTTCGCCGCGGCCCCGGGCGTAACTCACAATCCAACGAATCGCCAGCGACGTTCTGCGGTCGGGAGCGACTTCAATCGGCACCTGATAGTTCGCACCGCCCACTCGCCGAGTTTTTACTTCGAGCAACGGCTTGGCATTCTCGACTGCTTTCGTGAACAACTTCAGAGGCTCGTCGCCGCCTTTTTCCTTCAATTTCTCGAGCGACTTATAGAAGATGCCCTCGGCAGTCGATTTCTTTCCCTGCCACATCATCGAGTTGATGAACTTCGTCACTAGATCCGACCCATAAATGGGATCAGCATCAACCGTCCGTTTTGGTGTATGTCCTTTACGAGGCATTCAGTTCTAGCTCCTGGCTCTAGCTGCTAACGCTTGGCTAGCGCCTTAGACGCGGCAAGCCGCGTCTCTACATGAAATTTATGCTTTCTTCGCGCGTTTGGTGCCGTACTTTGAACGGCCTTGGTTTCGGCCGGTGACGCCGGTTGCGTCCAGCGTTCCACGCACTACGTGATAACGCACGCCGGGCAAATCCTTCACGCGGCCCCCGCGGATCAGCACAATCGAGTGCTCCTGCAGGTTGTGGCCGACGCCCGGAATGTATGTCGTCACTTCAATTCCATTCGTCAGGCGAACTCGAGCAACTTTACGCAGAGCCGAGTTTGGCTTCTTCGGAGTCTGGGTATACACGCGGGTGCAAACGCCGCGTTTTTGCGGACACGATTGCAGAGCGGGACTCGCCGTCTTATATTTGGTCCGCTCGCGACCGAATTTTACTAACTGATTAAAAGTAGGCACTTTTGCCACTCCCAGACGCGGCAAGCCGCGTCTCTACCAGAATTTCTCCTTGTCGCACATTAACCCGGGAACGCGAGGCTTCCCCCGTATCCGGTCTGGCATGGGCTGATGCGCCCAGCCATACTCTCCCGGGCAATAATGCCGGTGAGAAATCGCTCAGATTCCTGCTCGACTAAATCGCCGACGACGGTGACGCCACGCCTTACCAAAATTTCAGGTTCGGAGGCGTTCCGTTTCGTCTGCTTCCCCCTGCATAGCCTCGCGCGATTCCCGGATTTGTACTTTACAATCCCGGGCGCGATTGGTTTTCGCAGGATGTTTCAGCGAGGGCGTTCCCGATTTAGCCAGGAACGTATTACCTTCAAAGCTCAGCCAACACTTTTCGGAAGTCCGTCGCTAGCGCGGGTTGCGCATCCAACAGAACTGCCGTATACAGGCAAGCCAGACTTAACTCGCGGAACCGTTTAATAATAACAACCACATTGCACATCGTCAACCACTCTTGGCTGCATCGAAAAAGAACAGGGACCAATGCCATAGTTCGGAAGGTTGTCGGCAACATTTTCCAGCCTTTACAGGACAATGGGCAAGCGAATTTAACGTTGTTTCTTGAAGTTCTGAACGAAGTTGAAACGAACTTTTGAACTTTGAAACGCCAGTTTGCAGCCAGCAACCTTGAAACCTTTTATTTTACCCCTTACACTGACAGTTTTCCGCCCAACCAGATTTTGCTCGCGTCTGCTTACAAAACGGCCGCGAGGAGGGTTCATGTATCGTTGCGGTTCCCGAGTTCTTTTTCTTACATTTATCATCCCCTTCGCCATTGCCCTTACCGGTTGTTTGGGCAAGAGCAGCGCCAATCCCGGCAACAGCGGCGTGCAGAGCGTAACCCTGAGTCCTGCCAATAATTTCTCGCTAGAAGTTGGCGCTACTCAGGTCTTTACGGCGACTGGCAAAAATGCAAATGGCACCGCGGTAGCTGGGGGAAGTATTCAATTTCTAGTGGCGAGCGTCAGCCCTAACTCCGCTGCGCCGCTTTCCGTGGCAGGCAACGGGGCTGCCTGCGCCGGCACTTGGGACTCGACCGCTACGCGGTGTAGTCCGGGCACATCAGGCGTTGCGATTGTGACGGCAGTCATCAACGGTGTCAGCAGCCCGCCGACTACTGTCTATGTGCATCGTCCGATCGACAGCATTGTCGTGACGCAGGCAGAACCCATTCCGCCCCAGTTCGACTGTTTTTCCCAGGGACAGACCTGGCAATTTCAGGCAATTGCCTATGACAGCAATAACGCTGATATCACCAACACAGTGGGCCCGGTGAACTGGTCGTTCAGCAACACGGGTGTTCTCACCACCGACACGACCGTGACGACACTACAACCAAACCAAGTTCAAGTGACCGCCAAGTCTCCCGGCATAACCCAGCTATTCGCATCAGTCGGAGGGGCAACCAGTACCCCTTACCTTTACACCACCTGCCTAGTTAGTTACATTCGGCTTCAGATCGGCGGCCAGGGCCAGGCTGGAAACTCCATTACCGTAACTACCGGTGGCAGTGTGAACGTCACGGCTACGGTAGTCGATACCTTGAATAACATCGTCAGCAACCCGCCCCTGACCTGGAGCACGACCAATCCCGAGGTGGCGGCGTTCGGCACTACGACAACCACTTCGGACAGTAACAGCGCCAGCGCGCGAAATAATGCGGGCGGTGCCACGTTATTCGCATCGTGCACCCCTCCAAGCTGCAATATCGGAGTTCAACCAAGCCTCCCCATCTATGCCAGCAATGGAACTCTGCCGAATGGAGAGAAGGGCTTCTCGACAATCTCGGTCAATGTGACTTTAACCGCTACACCGCCGACGAACACGGCATGGGTTGCGACCACGGGGTGCGCCGACCAGCCCGGTTGCAGCAGCGCGCTATTCTCGGTTGCGCCCGGCGTGAATCCGATCGGCTCCATCATCAGCGTGCCGCGCACTCCAAATTCGATGATGTTCAACCACCTTTCGGCGGCGCGACTCTACATGGGCAGCGATCAGGGCCTGATGTTTGTGGACGTCGGTGGCACCAGCCCGGCCGTGTCCGTCGTATCCAGTGCCACGACACCTTGCAACGTTTCACTCTGCGGGAAGGTGCTGACGATCTCGAACGATGGCAAGTTGGTTGTGATCTCGGACACCGTTTCAACTCCTAGCCAGGTCTACATTTACAACGCGGGTAGCACTGCCACTGCTCCAATTGATCTCATTATTCCGGGCGAAACCGCGACTGCCGCAGCTTTCTCACCCGATCAATTGAAACTGTTCATCCTTACTAATACGGGCAATATGTATATTTACTCGACGGTGGACGCACTTGGTTCCGTGCCCATTGCAACCACGGCAACAGACGTGAAATTTGCGGGGGATGGAAGCTTCGCTTACGTGGCGGGAGCGCCGACAGGTTCGGTATCAGCTTCTTCGACATGTTCTGGGCCTACTGGGCCGACCGCGGACATCAGCAACGTAACGGCATCGAGCACTCCGATTGAACTTTTTCCGTCCCCTGTCGTGCAGACAGTCGTGATCAACGGCTTAACAGAATCGACTCAGACCGTACTAGCGCTGGAACCACCAAACATCGAGTTCCTCACCGCGGAATTTACGCAAGTTCCTCTGCCGGTCATGCTCCCCCGTACTCCTCCACAGTTGACCTGCAATCTCCCGGCTATGTCGAGTTTCACCAAGGGAGCGTCATTTAACCTGGGACAGGGGAACTTCACTCCGATCGATGCTCAACTGATTGGCAACGGCACGGAGATGATCATCATCGGCAGAAAACTGCCTGCTGTACTTATCTTCAATGTAGCCAATGGGACGACTGCATCGATCCCGCTCGTAGGCAATCCCGATCCGCTCTCCGCCTCGGCCTCAATCGACGGAACCCAGGTATACGTTGCTGCTTGCGATCAATCCGCCACTGACGGAATTACCTGCTCCGCTGGCTCGGTGCATATCGTTAGCACAATCAGTCAAGGTGACCTGCAGCAAGTCCCCTACGTCAACATCAACCAAAATAACAATCCCAATATGTGCAGCGGGCTGGGCACCAATGCGCCGCTATGTCTCCCGAACCTGATCGCGGTTAAACCGCAGTGAGGCGGCGGGGCTAGCCTAAAGCTAGTGGGAACGCTGGTTCTTCGACGTACAGATTGGTTGATCTATGGACTGAAAGCTGACAGCTGTCAGCTGAAAGCCTAAGGCCCTACTTCTTTGCCCACGCTATCCAATACGCCATTAATAAATTGCACTGACTCTGGCGTTGAAAACTTACGGGCGATTTCCAGCGCCTCATTGATTACGACGGCCCGTGGCGTAGCCGGAAAACCTAATAATTCGGCCACCGCTCCCCGGAGCACATTCCGATCCACGGTGGCCATGCGGTCCATGCGCCAATGCTGGGTGTGCTTGCCGATCAGTCCGTCGATCTCAGGCATCTTGTCGATGGCGATACGAAACAGATCGTCGGCAAAACCGCGGACATCTTCCTCCACGTTGCTGCGCTCCGCCCAAAACGTGGAGCGCACGAGCTCCGGCGTCTGCTTTCCCATGTCCGACTGAAAAAGCATCTGCAGAACAAGTTCGCGGGATTTACGTCGAGTGCCCATGGGAGCTTTCAGCGGTCAGCTCTCAGCTGTCGGTAAGACCTGCAACAGTTGAGGCTGCCCACAGTTTACAGGAGGTTGGATTTGCAGATTGCGTTGCTGATCAGGAGCGAGGCTTTCTTTTACGGGAAAGAGGGGAGACTCTGTTTCTCTTACTGACAGCTGAGAGCTGAGAGCTGAGAGCTCCTTTCAGATTCGCCATCTCTACCGCCGCGAGCGCCGCTTCGAATCCTTTGTTGCCCATTTTCAACCCAGCACGATCTATCGCCTGCTCCAGCGTCTCACAGGTAAGGACGCCGAAGGCATGCGGAACTCCGGTGTCCTGCGCCGATTGCCCGATGCCACGTGTTACTTCATTCACGATGACATCGTAATGGGCCGTGTCTCCGCGCAACAAACATCCAATGCATAGTATCGCGTCGTATTTTTTTGTTTCGGCGAGCATGCGAGCGGCGGAGGGAATTTCAAACGCACCCGGGACGCGAACCAGCACGATATCTTTTTTCCTGGCGCCAGAGCGAAGCAGCCCGTCGTAGGCACTTTGAAAAAGCCGTTCCGTAATGAAGGAGTTGAAGCGAGAGACCACGATCGCGAATTGCTTCCCCGAAGCGCTGAGCCCGCCTTCAACGGCGGGAAACGCCGCTTTAGGAATTTTTTCGATTTTCAGTTTTTTGTTCAGAAGTCTCTCTGTTTCTTTGGGCCCGTATCTTTGGAAGAATGCCGTTAAATTCCCTGTGTAACTCTGTGCCCTCTGTGGTCAACGCCCTGGACTCATCGCCCCTTAAACGACGCGGCTCGTTTTTGTAAAAACGCCGCCGTCCCTTCCTTCTTATCCTCAGTAGCACAGCAGACACCAAAAAGCGTCGCTTCAAGGAACTGCCCTTCGGCGAGTGTCATTTCCATCCCTTTATTAACCGCCTCCAAAGCGTACTGCACTGCCAGCGGACCATTCGCGATGATCTTAGCTGCGATCGCCTCTGCACGCGGAATCAACTCGGCTGCAGTGGTCACCTCATTTACCAGCCCGATTCGATAGGCTTCCTGCGCCGTAATCATCTCTCCGGCCAGTATTATCTGCATCGCGAGCCCCTTACCTACAAGACGCGGCAGCCGCTGCGAGCCGCCATATCCCGGAAGAATGCCCAGCTTTACCTCAGGCTGACCAAGCTTCGCGTTGTCACTCGCGAGGCGCATGGTGCAAGCCAGAGCTAGTTCGCATCCGCCGCCCAGCGCAAATCCATTGATGCAGGCAATCACAGGCTTGCCCAAGTTCTCGATCAGGTTCAACACGTTTTGGCCGCGGTGTGCGTATTTCTTCCCGCTCACCGCATCCTGCACCGCTAGTTCGCCAATGTCAGCGCCCGCAACAAACGCCTTTTCGCCTGCTCCGGTCAAGATCACGACGCGAATCTCCTCGTCATTCTTAATGTCATGAAATGTCGTGCGCAACTCTTCCATGGTGGCCAGACTAAGTGCATTCAGCACCTTCGGACGGTTGACAGTGACGTAGGCGATGGCACTTTTCTTTTCGAGGAGTATATTTTCGAATGTCATGAGTTCCTTGTGACAAACTGCCTCAGATTCTTTGAGTGGCTCATTTATTCCAATTATGACACGGGGTTAAACGAGGAGGATTATCGCCTCTTCGCCATCGAAGGATTGGTTCTTGCTTAGCAAAGGAAAGTACGACGAATACCGCCGGCCCGTCTTTTTGCCGTCTTTTATCCTCTTTGAAGTAAAGAACATCCTTTATGGATCGAGATGCCGGGTTTGCCCGCGAAGGGCGCCGGAGGATATATTTGCGGTGTACTTATAATTTCGGATCTTGCTGCTCTTACTCATCATGTTCACTAACTTCACCGCTACTGACCGCTGGACCAAGAAAACCGTCCACTGCCTTTACCAGGCTCTGATCGTCGCCATCGCCACTCGTCACGCTGATGCGGTGGACATCAAATTCTTGGTCGACGGCCGTCCTGTATGGGTCGCACTTCCACATCCGGCCTGGGTGGAATATAAGAAGCGCACCGGAAAGGTAATTACCGATTCCCTGGCCAAAGAAATTGCCGGTCATTTCCTGAAGACCGCGCTGGAATCGGGCGAGGGGTTGGGCCGTGAGATGTATTCGCTCACGATTGACGAGACACTAAAACACCTGCAAGGCGTGGTTGAGGATGTCGAGCCTACGGTCTCTTCTACCCGCTAGCCGTCGTCGATTCTAAGATTCTAAGCAAGGCACATCGGCATGTTCGCCCGTAAAGTCCGCGTGGAATTCAAACACGAAGGGCGGTTACAGTCGTGTCCATTGAAGTGGCTCGATAACTTCAGCATGCGCAACTTCACTAACGCCTCGGTTTTTGACGACACGCTGCCGGTCGGCGACGGCCTTCTCGAAATTGGGATGAAGGTTCCGGTCGATCAACTTCGGGATGCGATGGAAGACTGGTTTCGCCGCAAAAGCTATCTTCCGAAAGATGCGACGCTGGTGCTTACTCTGAGTTGAGCCGGCAATAAGACGGGGCAAGTCCCGGCGCTGCATAAAGCAAATTTAGGCGTTGCCGCCCAGACTGGCTCTCTGTTCCATTTTGAGCAGGCGAACAAATAAGCGCACGATCATACCGTCAAATCGAGTGCCGCTTAGCTTTCCTAATTCCCCGAGCGCCTGTTCATTATTTTTGGGAGGAGCAAATGAGCGTTCGCTGGTCATGTTTGCGTAGGCATCGGCGACGGCGATGATGCGACCGAAAAGCGGTATATTTTCGCCTTTCAGGCCGAACGGATATCCGCTCCCATCAAATGCTTCATGGTGCGATTCGACTGCCTGGGCTACTTTCTCAATTCTTGGGATCGTTCTCAATACCTCTGCCCCGACTTGCGGGTGGGTCTTGATTACCGCGAATTCACCTTCCGTGAGTGGGCCGGGCTTGTTCAGGATTCGATCCGGAACGAACAGCTTTCCCAGGTCGTGAACGCGTCCGGTAAAGACAACTTCGTCAACTTCTTGAGGAGGTAAGTTGAGGCCGCGAGCGATGATACCGGCGTAATGTCCGCATTGTTCGCTATGTCCGGTTGCATTGTGTTCCCTGAGTTCGGCGGCGCGTGATAAGGCTTCGACGGCCTCCTTCATCGTCCTTTGGTCCGCGTCGGTTTCGCGCCCGCATAGCTTGCGCAAAGTGTTGACCAGTTCCGCGAGATGCTCGGGCCCGTTATGATCGCGTTGCAAAAATCCTTCGATGTAGCCGGAAACGAGTTGCCGTTGCGAGGCCGAGCCTTCGCCGAATGCATCTGAAGTAGAAACCTGATTGCCGCCAGCTTTCTTGGCGACGTACATGCCGGCATCGGCGACGCGAATCAGATCCTCAATCGAAAAACCGTGAACGGGAAAGCTGGCTACGCCGAAGCTGCCGGTGATGTGGTGCTCTTCAAGCGTGGGATCGGTAGCCACCCAAACGCGCAATCTTTCTGCCAGCGCCTGCGCCTGTTCGATTCCGGTTTCTGGCATCAGAATGATGAACTCGTCTCCACCGTAACGGGCGACCACATTCGACTGGCGGCACTTTTGTTCGAGAAGTCGGCCGACACGGGCGAGAACAAGGTCGCCTTCCAAATGACCGAGCGAATCGTTGACCTCTTTGAATTTATCCAGATCGATCAACACCACCGAGAATGGCCGGCCTGAGCGGGAGGCTCGCTTCCACTCTGAGCTAAGCGCCTCCCAGAAAAATCGTCGCGTCTTGATACCGGTCAGGCCGTCGGTAATGGATGTCTGCTGCAGCTTTTGAAATACGAATGAGTTGTGCAGCGCCGTCGCCAGAAGGTCGGCGAGGGTATTCAAGATCAAAACATCCTGCGGAGCGAACGCGCTCTCGTCCACACTCTCGATATTGAGCACACCGAGGAGCGTTTCCCCGTAAGTGATCGGCAAGCAAAGCACGGCTCGCGATTCAGGAAGCACGCCGGCAAGTTGCCCGGGACCGGCATTTTGCACCAGGGCGCTGACTCCGGTTCGTGCAACCTTTCCTAGAACGCCACTGCCGATGGGGATTCTTCGACCCAGCGTTTGCGAGGTCGTTCCGGCTTCGGCCTTAATCTCGATATCTTTGGTGACATAGTCCATGATGCCGATGCCGATGTGATCGTAGCGAAAGTTCTTTTGAATTTCGCGGACAATATCAGCCATCATTTGCTCAGCGTCTTCACTCGAAATCGCAAGCTTCGAAATGGTGTTCAGAAAAGCGAGATGCCGGGCGCGACGTTGTTCCTCGGTAAAGAGGCGCGCGTTCTCGATGGCCACTCCGAGCTGGGCGGCTGCTGTCTGCATGACCTCGAGATCCCTGGGTTGGAACAGGAATTCCTTCTCCGTGCTCATCGCGGCCATAACCCCAACTGGCTTGCCGCCGAGGAAAATCGGCACGGCACAATAGGAGCGCGCCGCAGTCGGAGGCACGAAATCGGCGCCTAATCTGGCGCGTACATCTTCAAGATCACTTGAAATAAGCAGCGGCTGCCCAGTACGGATGATGTGTTCGGTAAACCCATTGCCTACTTTTCGCGAGCGCTTGGGGAGCAGCACGCCACCTTCAACCTCAAGCTCAAAGCGAATCTCATCTTCTTCCTGAAACGCAATGTAAAAACAGCTGGTGTCAAAACTCTTGCCCAACTCCACCTGCACCGTGCGCAGAACGTCGTCCTGGTCGAGATGAGAGCTAATTGCCTGCCCAATCTCGGTGAGCAGTTCGTATTCTTTGGTTCGCCGGTGCGCTTCGTGGGTTATGACGTAGTTTTCCAACGTGAGCGCGATCTGCAATGCAAGGCCGATTAACAAACGTAGATTCGAAGACCCGAACATGTGCCGCTCGGCGTGAGGGAATAGCAGAACTCCGAAATTGTGTTCCCGGGTCTGCAGGCTGACCGCCATGATGTCATGGATGCCTTCCGCTAGAAGCGTTTGTTTGCAGACCTCAAACCTCCCCCTCGGGAGCGCCGGCAGCGGCTCCTCCGATTCGGCGAGTCTGCGCAGCGTGACTACGCCGCCGCGCTTGTAAGCAAGCTCGGTTATGTAATCCCCAGACTGAGTTTTCTGTAGCTTTTCAAGAAAATCGGACGAGAATCCCTTCTGCACCGAAGGCAATGTGCTGCGCCACTGGTCGGCGACAAAAAAGATGGCACGGCGCGAAGGCAGCGGCGCCACCAGCCTTTCGACAAATGCCTGCAACGCGGGAACCAGGTCGGATGCAGAGAGCAAACGGCGCGGATCGACTCCCAATGTCGAAAAGGCGAGCGCGTTTTCCTGTACGGCGTTGCGCTCATTTTCAAACAGCACCATCACCATCGCGATGGCAAGAAGCATCTGGGGAATCGGTCCAAGAAATCCGCCGAACTGCCCCACGATTCCCATGAAGGGCTGATGAAGCTGCCCGGCATACATGAGAGCGGCCCAGAGCACCAGCGAAAACGCAAGAGTGCGGAAGGCAACCGAGTTACGGCGATGGGCGTAACTATAAAAATGAAATGAGCAATAGAGCAGCATCGCGGCCAGCCATACCTCCAGCCGCAAGTAGACCGGCAGGAGCGTTGCTGTGTCCCCGAATCTCCCGCCTACCAGGTGTGGGCGCAATCCTATATAGGCCAGCAGTGTTCCTACCGCCATGAGCGCCATGTCATACCACTTCAGACCGAAGGGCTCTCTCATCAGGCGGGTGGAGATGAGAATGCAAATCGCCATGACCACCAGCAACAATGAGCTTAAAAAGTATAGGGACGCACTAGCGCCGAGAAAGAACTCCAACGCCTTTACCGCGTAGTGCGCCGTGTACGCAGCCCATGCCAGTTGCCAGGCGCGAAAGTAGGCATGACGATTCTGCTCGTAGAGATAAGTAAAGACAAGCAGGACCAGCAGAGCTACGGCTCCCGGGATGAGCACCATGCCTTGGGCGACGTCCATCATTTAATTAGAGTTCCTAAATTAGAGCTGCTTAATTAGCAGTTCTCTGGGCTCAAGCGCTCCAACCACCCGTCTATTCTCGCATTCCCGGGATGGCAGGCAGCTGTAAATCTCATCTTCTTATTATTTGATGAACGTATGCTAGCTGGCGCACTGTTAAGGAATTACCTTGGTAACCTGATGGTAACCAAGCGGGTTACCTTGACAAGCCTTGGAGCCTTCAAACAGGGTCCCTATCCTACCAGCCCACAACTGATTGGAACTCATTCCGTCAGTTCGGCATCATCTTACCCAGAATCTCCTTCATTATCTTCGCCGCCACAATCGCCGTCATTCCAGAAATATCCTGCGACGGGTTGAACTCGACAATGTCCGCGCCAACGATCGCTCCTTCGACAGCGTGCAGATGGGCAATAGCCTCGCGCACCGACATCCCGCCCGGCTCGCGATGGGAGATGCCGGGTGCGAATGCGGGGTCGAGCACATCCATGTCGAACGAAATATAAACGGGCCCTCGAGTCTTCAGCCGATCGTAAGCCGGCAGCGCTGACATGGGCACAATCTCAACCTGGAATTTCTCCGCCTGCTCGCGCTGATGGCGGTTCAAGGTGCGGATTCCGACCTGAATCAGCCGCTTTGCCAAGTGCTCCTCCATGATCCGTGCGAACGGGCACGCGTGCGACACCCGGCTGCCCTCGAACTCGTCGTACAGATCTGGATGCGCATCGAAATGGATGATGGTCAGATCGGGATAACGCGGCGCAAACGCTCTGAGAATCGGATACGTAATCGAGTGATCGCCGCCCAGCGAGATGGGATGCTCGCCTTTTTCCAACAACTCACCTAGCGTACGAGTAATTTCGGCGAAGTCTTCCTCAATTTTTCCCGGCGAATCCTTTAGCTGCAGATCGCCTGCGTCAACAAATGCTCCCGCTTCTCCGACATCTACTCCTGATTCGGACCATTTGTTCGAAGCATCGCTGCGCAAGGCCTCGCGAATTTTTGCCGGGGCCGCCGCCGATCCGCGCAGGTAAGACGAGTTTGCATCCAGTGGAATACCCAGAAGAGTTGGCATTTTCGGGCCGATCTTACAACGACGTGTTATGGCAGTCTACTGGCATCTGGGATAGTGTGAATCGTTGATGCAACACAACTCCGCTCAAAACGGCAAAACCACCAGATGTGCGAACGATCCCAGACCTGCCCATAGTGCGCCGAGGCCAACCGCAAGGACATTGAGTTTGCGGTCTTCTGCCCTGAAAATATTCCACCCAGCCCAGACAATGCCGACGAATACCTCCAGATAAAGAATCTTACTGATTGGAATCCACCATCGTGCGAGCATCCATGTCTCTGTCACCCGCGTTCCGTCTGGTCGCATGGGAGACACATAGTCCGAAGCGAGGCTGTGGTGCAATATGCTTGCAAAAAAAGAGGGGAAGGCGGTTGGTAGCAACGCCAATCCGAGAAGAAACAATGGCACAGACAACTCGAGCAGGATCGGTAGTCTGCGTGAGAGCCTTGAGTCCGCGCGGCTAAGAATATAAAAAGCAAAAAAGACTGCCGTCCCGATCAGTAAGGCGGACGCAAGAATGGTCTTGATGTTCATAGCAATCTCTTTGTGTGTGTCTGGCGAAATTGTATTCCAACCCCGCTATACTCAAAAGTCATGCCTCGCGTTCGATTTGCTCCATCGCCGACCGGATTTCTGCACGTCGGCAGCGCCCGCACTTTTATTTTCAACTGGCTCTATGCCCGCCACAATGGGGGGACGATGATCCTCCGGCTGGATGACACCGACGTCGAACGCAATACCGACGCTTCTGTTAATTCCATTTTTGAGGGCCTTCGGTGGCTGGACTTGGGATGGGATGAGGAATACAAGCAGTCCGAACGATTGGGTTTGCACCGCCAAATTGCGGAAGCGATCTTTCAGAAGGATCTTGCTTACCGGGACTTCACTCCCGCTCACACCGGCGAAACAGAAAGGTCGGGCGCGAATCAGACTTGGCTGTTCAACCCAGGAATGCGCGAACTGTCGCGGGCGGAGAGTGACCGCCGGGCCGCAACCGGAGAGCCTTTTGCCTTGCGTTTTCGTGTTCCCCGCGGCCGGGGCGAGCAGGTCCGCTTCAATGATGCGGTCTATGGTGAGCAAGTCAAAGAGGCGGATGATATTGAAGACTTCGCGCTCTTGCGTTCCGATGGGATGCCTACTTATCATCTGGCATCTTGCGCAGACGATATCGACCTGCGCATCAGCCATATCATCCGGGGACAGGATCATCTCTCGAACACTTACAAGCACGCCTTGATCTTTTCTGGTGCTGGTGCTGGTGCTGGTGCCGGGGCCGGGGCAGATCTGCCGCAGTTTGCGCATCTCCCGCTGCTGGTGGCGCCCGATGGGTCGAAGCTCTCGAAACGCCGTCACGGACCGGTCGTGAGTGTCACGACGTACCGCGATGCTGGATTTCTCCCCGAGGCCTTCATCAACTTTTTGTGCTTGCTCGGTTGGTCGCCGAAAGACAATCGCGAAAATATGACGCCCCAGGAATTGATTGACGCCTTCTCGCTCGAAGGCATTAACAGATCGAATGCCGTAGTAAATTTCAGGGAACCAGCGGCGACTCCGGACGAAGCCTTCGACCCCAAAGCTGTGTGGCTTAATGCTGAACACATTCGCGCGCTTCCTGTCCCAGAACTGAGTGCGCGTCTGTTGCCCATTGTCTGTGCAGCAGGTTTTTCGATTTCGGCGGAGAAAATGGAGGCCATCACTCCACTGATTCGCGAGCGGATTAAGCTCTTAAGAGATGTGCTCACCGCGGCCGACTTCTTCTTTGTAGACCAACTGCCGCCCTACGACCCCGCCGAACTCATTCCTCAAAAGGGCGATGCCGCCATGGCGCTCAAAGTTTTAAGTCGAGCTCGTGAAGTGCTGTCGCAAACCGAGTTCAAGCACGATCCGCTGGACCAGGCTCTCCGCACGGCAGCGCAGGAAGTTGGCGTGAAAGCGGGGCAGATGTTCCAACCGATTCGCGTGGCAGTGTGCGGAAGAAAGAATGCTCCGCCGTTGTTCGAGACGCTGGAGGTTTTGGGGCGTGAAGTCACTTTGAAGCGGATCGATCGGGCGATCGAAAAACTGCAAGCCGTACGCTCTTAAAGGATCGTGCGTGTAACTGGACCTGAAGCGTTATCCCGCCACCGCCCCTAGTTCCGTTTTGTCCGCGAAACATATTGGCGCGTGAGCGCTGCAGCCACATGATGCCGCCGGCCACCAGCAACAATCCGATCAGCAGGATCACCATTCGGCGCCCCACTGCGTCTGGCTGGGGAGCGACTTTGGCGATCAGCGCGCCGAGAAGCAGTCCCATTAGCAGGCCGCCGATGTGTGCAGCATTGTCGGTATGAGCTATTACCGCTCCGAAGAAGAGGTTGTAGCCTACAAATAACATTACGCTGCGCAGCATTCCGCTCATCGCAGCTCGTGGGAGAGAAAACTCGCCCAGGTAAAATGATGCAATCAGAGCGCCGGCAATTCCAAAAATTGCTCCGGATGCGCCCACGCTCAGGATGAACGGATTCCAAATGTCGCTTGCGAGACTGGCGGACAAACCTGAAATTAGATACACGGCGGCAAATGTCCAATGGCCGTAGACCGACTCGGCTAGTCTGCCGAGGTCCCACAGGCACCACATATTGAAAGCAATGTGGAGCAAGCCTCCATGAATGAAAATGCAAGTCAGCAAACGCCACCATTGCCCGCTCACGGTGAGCGGCCCGAAGTTGGCTCCGAAGCGTACGAGGTCTTGGCCTGACGGATTAGTGAGCATGCCAACGCCTGCCAGCAGCATCAACACAAAAACAGCGACGTTGATGCCGACGATTAACTGGGTGACGGCCATTGAGCTGGATTGCCGCCGCATCCACGGCGCGGATTCGACGCGCTGAACGGGCAAGTCCTCGCCTCGCTGAGCGGCTTGGTGTTGAACGCACCATTGGCAAAGTTTCTTGCCAAACGACAAGGCCGGGAGCTGCCGACCGCATTGAACGCAATTTGCCATGAAGAATCTGGAAGGCCGCCACGGCGTCTCTCGACTAGCGGGGGCTTCAACCGCAGACTATCACAGCGGTTTGCGTGGGCCGACACTCCTGTCCGCCGCCTTTGAATTTGTTCATACTTCTTGGCGGACAAGAGTGTCCGCCCCACACAAGCGAGAACCTATAAAATACAAAGAGTATGAGCAATGCGAATTCATCTACTATTGACGCTCCTATGAGGACGCCCCCTGAGCCTCGTCCCTCTAACTTTATTCGCGACGCGGTTATTGAAGATCTGAAGACAAAAAAGTTTGGGGACGCGATCGTACAGACTCGCTTCCCTCCCGAGCCGAATGGCTACCTGCATATTGGGCATGCCAAGTCCATCTGTCTGAATTTCGGTTTGGCTGCTGAGTTTGGCGGCAAGACGAACCTGCGCTTTGACGACACCAATCCAGAAAAAGAAGAGCAGGAGTATGTGGATTCGATCACTAAGGACGTTAACTGGTTGGGCTTTCAGTGGGACGAGTTAAGGTACGCGTCCGATTACTTCGATCAGCTCTACGAGTGGGCGATCAAGCTCATCAAGGACGGAAAAGCATATGTCGACGACCTGAGTGCGGACGAAATTCGTAAGTATCGCGGGACGCTCACCGAGCCAGGGAAAGAAAGTCCGTATCGCAATCGCGATGTTAAGGAAAATCTCGACCTGTTTGAGCGCATGCGCAAGGGCGAATTTCCGGATGGATCCCGCGTACTTCGCGCCAAGATCGATATGGCTTCACCAAACTTGAATATGCGCGATCCGGTCATGTACCGCATCCTGCGCGCGGAGCATCATCGTACCGGCAGCAAGTGGTGCATCTATCCGATGTACGACTTTGCCCACGGTGAGTCGGATTCCATCGAGCACGTGACTCACTCCATATGCACACTCGAGTTCGAAGATCATCGTCCGCTTTATAACTGGTTCATACAGCAACTAGGCATTTTCCCGTCCCAACAGTTGGAGTTCGACCGCCTTAATCTTACTTACACGCTGCTGAGCAAGCGTAAATTGCTGAAGCTTGTACAAGAGAAATATGTGAGCGGCTGGGACGATCCGCGAATGCCTACGCTCTCCGGCATCAGGCGGCGCGGATATACGCCGGAATCGATCCGCAATTTTTGCAATGCCATTGGAGTTTCAAAGACGAATGGCACGCTTGAACTTGCCATGCTGGAGCATTTCGTCCGCGAAGATTTGAATAAGCGTGCGCCGCGGGTGATGGCTGTTCTGCGGCCGCTAAAAGTTGTGATCGATAATTTTCCGGATGGCGAGGTTGATGAAGTCGACGCGGTGAATAATCCTGAGGATGAAAGCGCGGGAAAACGCAAGGTTCCACTTTCGAAAGTGCTCTACATTGAGCAGGACGATTTTCGCGAAGATCCGCCCAAACAGTACTATCGCCTGTCGCCCGGGCGTGAAGTTCGCTTGCGCTACGGATACTTCATTACGGCGAAAAGCGTCGTGAAAAATGAGAGGGGCGAAGTGGTTGAGGTGCACTGCACTTACGATCCGGCCACGCGAGGAGGCAACTCTCCCGATGGACGCAAGGTGAAGTCGACCATCCATTGGGTTTCAGCGGACCATGCGATTGACGCCGAGGTTCGATTGTATGACAAGCTGTTTACGGTGGAAGATCCGGATAAGGTCGAGGACGGCCAGGAGTTTACTGCAAACTTGAATCCAAACTCGCTGGAAGTGATTACCAACGCGAAGTTGGAACCATCGCTGGCGAATGCCGCCGTTGAAGAGCGCTATCAGTTCGAACGCCTCGGCTACTTTTGTGCCGATCCGGACTCCAAGCCCGGGCGGTTGGTGTTCAACCGCACCGTGGCTTTGAAAGATACCTGGGCTAAGGTCGAGAAAAAGATCGACAAGAAAAAAGGCACGTAGATGCTGGCTTTTCGGTTGCCATCGTGAGCGAAAGGTCTTTGCTTTTTCTCGCTTACAGGCAAGTGCATAGGTCCTTCGCTTCGCTCAGGATGACAACGAGATAGAACACGCGGCTAATCGCTCGTTTCGAGACAGCAAGAACTTTCTATGCCACGTGGCTTTCTAATTGAGCCTCCCCAGCGTGATGATTCGCATCATTTTCGTATGCCGATGAAGAGTCAACTTTGAGGTTGCCCCATCCACACTCGCGTTGCCGGTCGGTGTCACAAGAACGCGATTGTAATTATCGACGAAAGAGGACACGTTGTAAGGTGGCGCAGAGTTTAAACTTCTGAAGGCAGCTGTGTTCTGACAAGACGGAATTGCGGCTGTGATTGCGCTTACGGTGCCCGCGACTAGATCGACGAGCATCGTAATCTTTGTCTGGGTATTCGCATCCTTTACCTGCGCGGTCTGCAGAACGAGTTGTTGATCAATCGCGTAGGTGTTCACTCCAGTTTGTAACTGCTGGCAGATTCCCGGCGCAGATCCGGAAGAGGCCTTAGCAAAGTCGGCCGCGAGAGTCCTGATCACTGTTGCGTCTGCGTTAATCTTTGCCTCGAGGCTGGTATTCAACGGCTGCCCTTGTGCCAGCGCAACAATTTGCAGGATGTTTATCAATGCTGGCGCAGCGGCCGCCAGAATTGAGTTGAGTGTCGACACCCACGCTGTCGAACATGCAGTACATAACATGGCCAGAGTAAGTGTAGCGGCCAAACATTTTACCGACAGAGCTTTCCTCATAAAATTGTCTCCTCTTAAGATTTGGGGAATTGAAATAGCGCCGTGAGCTATGAGCTTCGAGCACTCTACAGGTCGCTAACGTTCCGACTCATGCGGCTCATAGCCGACTACCGAGCGGGTAACTCTACTTTCGCGAGGATTCCGGGCTCCCGCGTATTGCTCGATTGCGGAGTGCCTGCAACTCCCCTTGAATAAGGATTAGTTGGCCTTGAATGCCCTTCACGGTGGCGGAGTTGCTGTTTCCCATCGCCTGCAGTGCGGCTATGGCTACGTCGCGCAAATTAGCTTGAGCGGTGTGCTCCTTCTTCCAGTCCTGATCGGACAGCCATTGTTGTTCACGCTGGCCAGCCACCCTCTGCGCTGCTCCAAACGCTAATAGGCCATGAATTAGGAATCCAACGAACGCAATCGTGGCCGCGCCATAAGTGTTCCAGAAAGTCGGAGCGACTTGAGCTAGGATCGTCACGGCTTAGGTGTCTCTTGTCTTCCTTCAGCTGGCGATGGCAACCAATGGGCGACAATAACTGCCAGAGGCGCGGCGATTGCTGCAGCGCCGGCGTGACTCGCCCAAAACGCCGCAATCGCGGGCGTCGCCGCACTCGCAACCGCGGAAAGCAACAGCACCGCGGTAGGTATGTATGCACTATATTTTTCACTATATTTTGATTTTGTCAGATAGATTCTCCGTTTTATTCTGCTAGTTAGTCTGACTTATCCTCGGAAAGTTATCCAAGGAAGGTTATCCTGATGGAATATGCCCTCAGATTCAAGAGCATATACCCGGTTCGTAGGCAGAGAGTTTCGTAGGCTTCGTCAGACTCTCTCGTCGTGCTAACAATCCCTGCTCGGGCAAGTGACATGTACCCAGCCATACTCCAAAATGAGTTGGTCATATTCGAGGCCAGAGGCAAGAATTGCCAGTGCCACTTCAGCTCGCGTGCCAAATGTTGGACAAACGAAGTCGCACGCCAATCCGCGACAATGTGCGCTCGATGGAACTCCTGCCAATAATCTGTTGACCTGCGGAGAACGGTAGCCACTATGAACAACTATCGCTTGGTCCCTCAACAGGGTTCGAATGTTTTCCATGAATGCGGCAGTTAGTTTCAAATTTGCCAATTCTTCTGCGCCTGGAGTGTTGTCGAGTCCGAGTCTAGCCGCGGCCTCCGAGAATAAAAATTCTTCTAGCGCAAAATGCTGTGAGATTTGCATGCAATGCCTCAGCTTTCTCTCAACTCTTATTTCAGATATGCCCGAGGTTTACCGCAAACACATCTCCGCGCTGATTCTGAGGGCCGACATCCTGCCACACTGTGCCGCCAGGGCAGGAGGACGAGTACGGAACGGTGGGATTCATTGATGCTCCCGCAGCGCTGTCGCAGATGGTGCTGCCTGGCGCGGATGCAGTTGGTCCCACCGAAGTGCTGAAGTACGAATTAGGTAGCGCGGGCCCCGGCTGCGTGGCTCCTGTCGGCCCACCAACGTAGATGGCTTGGAATACGTCATCCACTGCACTGCTTCCAGAGGTTCCTTCGATCGGGTTAATCATGTTCCCAACGACATAGGTGCTACTCGGTGCCCACGGAATACCACACATACTGGTTGCATTGGCGGGAACCGGAGCCACTGCCAACATTCCAACGTAGGTCCCGCTTGTCCATACTGCAGGCGCGATCCCAGTTGTGGATCCGTTCTGACAATTCCAATCGCTCGACCAGAACAGCCAGTTCGCATCCTGCGAGTACTGGCTAATTTGGAATTGAGTGGAAAATGTCGCACTGGTGCCGGTCGCAAATGTATGCGTGAACTGCCAAACCTTTCCCACACTCGTCGAGGGCAGTGCCGAGCTTGAATAGGTCGGAAATGTCTTGGTAGCACGTCTCCATGTTCTGCCAGGCGTTGAAGGCGGGGCCTAGCGTGGCGTAGTTAAACGAGGTTCCACAGGCGGGATAAGTATCCGTGCCCGGATCGCCAGCCCAGCTCAAGTGCGAGTCCAAGACTTCCGACAAGTTACAGTCCGGATTTTGCATCATTGACCCACTAACGTAGCAACCGGGGGGAACGGTCTGCGCAGTTCCCGTTCCCGCGTTGCCCACCGGCTTCAGATAGACGCTGAAGCTCGGGATGGCGCTTGCGCTGGAAGCGTTATACAAGCTTGTGAACATCCCGCCGGTATATCCAAACGCGGATCCATTGAACGCGATCATCTTATTAGCTCCGATTGCCCAGTGGTTCATCCCCGCATAAGCGGCCTGGAGCGAGTTGCTGGCATCGAATGAAGCACTCGTTGTCTGCCAGACGAGATAAGGCTGCAGCGAGTTACAAGCTGGATACACATTGGCCTGAGTCCTGATTTGCCCGTAAAGACCATTTGTGCTGAATTTCAAATTGTGAATGTAGAAAGGACACGGCTGTGCAGGGGTCGTGTTAAGTGGATTTGAAATCGCCTTGGAGTGTTCCGATCGTTGTCGCACCCAAGTGCCCGATGAACAACGGTAATCCGTTCCACTGGAGCACGACCAGTCTGTCCATATGCCAGTAAGCGAGTTCAATAAGTGATAGACGTTGAGAACCTGGTCATACTCCTCCAACCACACGCCAGTGCCTTGATCCCCGGTATATTTGGAGTAAGTCGGCGCCAAGCCATAAGAATTACTTGAGATCGCAATGCCATACTTGGAAGCATAGCCTCCGTACAAAGTGTCTCTGCTAACACCACCAATCGCGTTCCATAGCTGGTTCCCGTTGACAATGGGATAGCTTGGACCGACATTCACCCAGACGATTCCGTTCGCATCGCCTACCGTGGATGACATAATGTCGGGGTGACCCGTAAGCGTGACCGTTGCGGCTGATGTTCCACCAGTTTGCAAACCCGCTGTGGCAAGTGTGACCCTTCCGCTGTTTTGATAGCTGAGAATCGTTGTATACAAAGTGGAACTGCCGCTTGTGTTTCCCGCAGATGTTACTGAGATTGCCTGTCCTACCATGGCGACGGTAAAGCAATTGTCGGATGATGTGAGAACCGCAGTTCCCGTGGCCATCGCCCCTATTGCTGTCAGGGTTGAGGGAGCCGAAAGCCAACGGAATGCTGAAGAAGCCGAGATTCCCGTTGACCCGATGTTCTGATAGACGAATTGCGGCCCGCTGTTCGTACCTCGCCACTGCAAGGTTGAAGGAGTCGCTTCTTTAACGGTGTCATTCTTGCAAGGTGCGGTAGTGGTGAAGGAGCCAGAACTCAGAAGCGTACCGTTCGTTGAGCCCGACACAATTGCGCGGTACATACACGCTCCGCTGTAAGGCACGATGATGTCGCCGGTATTGTAGGAAGTCGAACTTGAATAACTTAAGTATTCTGGAAAACTCGACCCCGGCGCTCCTAACACGTGAGTAACATAAGCCCCGTATGGATAGCTGGCGCCGCTGGTCCAACTCTGGGCATTAGGGCCCATAGGCAATCCGTACTGAAAATCGGCCAGGGGCGAGCCCACCGTGTAGACTCCCGTATTCGGATTGATGGTGTAAGGCGTTACTGTGGTCGGGTTCGAAATGTCGTAAGCGTCGTTGCCGAAGGTATAGAGCACTGTCGAGTCAGTTAGCGAAAAACTCAGGGAACCGAAGTCATTCACGGGACAGTTTCTCGGGCACGAACCGCCCGCCAGTTGCCCGGTGGTGATAAATATTCCTGATGACGGTGCGGTGCCGCCCCAGCCTCCTGGCGGAGTACCGCAGTGGCCTCGGTTAACTCCGCTTGTCGCGAACACGCAAATCAGGCCGAGAGAGTTTTGGTCGGCGCGAACCAGAGTAGTGTTGGTATTCGTCAAGGTAAACACTCCGGAGCCGCCCATCCCGGCAACGAAACTAACATTGCTTTTTCCGTATGCGCTGACCGAATCAGTGAGCCGAGTGATTGAGCTCAACAAAGCTGCGTTGCTGAAAGTCGTCAATCCGTCGCCATTCAAATGGCCCAAATATGACGAGTCATATACCGTGGCGCCATTGTTGACAGCGCCGCCAAGGTTTGGAACTGTGCCCCATGGGATAACATCCACTCCTGTGTAAGCGCAAAAGTTGGGTGCGACGCAAACGTTGCCGGTGGCCACAAAAGATCCACTGCCGGAATAGGTACCGGGGTTCGAGTAGGCAGCTTGCCCGAAAACCGGTAAACAAAAAAATAAGACCGCCAACATTTTTTTCATCACTCTCGCTCCAACTCAAGTGGCTCCTCGTTCAACCGTGTAGCCAGGCCGCGATCGTTCAACCATTTCTCGATCCGTCAGAACCCAGCTTTCTCGTTGGCTACTTCGCCCGCGCGAAGCCCGTCCTCGCTTCGTTATAATGTTTGGTTGCTCTACCCGTGCCGATTGCGGTCCTCATGGAAAGGGAAATATGCCGACTGACGTAGTCATGCCACAGATGGGCGAGTCCATCTTCGAAGGAACTATCACCAAGTGGCTAAAGAAAACTGGCGACAAGGTTCAACGCGACGAACCTCTGTTTGAGATCTCCACCGACAAGGTTGATGCTGAGATACCAGCGCCAGCGAGCGGCGTGCTTCAGGAGATAAAGGTTTCCGAAGGCAACACGGTTCAAGTGAACACTGTCGTCGGAGTTATTGGCGACGGCAGCGGCGCTTCCACGTCAGCTGCTCCGAAGGCTGCGGCCCCGGCGCCATCCGCCCCAGCCCCCACAAAAAAGGACACTCCCGCGCAACCCCCGCAATCCGTCGCGGCCACTGCCCCCGCCCCCTCGGAGGAGGAAGATTCGGATGTCCGTTCGTCTCCTCTAGTCCGCAAGCTAGCGCGTGAGCACAATGTGGACCTCGCAAGGGTGAGTGGCACTGGCACTGGCGGTCGAGTCACGAAGCAGGACGTTCTTGATTTCGTCGAGCGCCGTCCATCTGCTGCATCCGCAGCTGCACCTTCCGCACCCGCAGCTTCCACGCCCGCAACTCCGCGCCAGGTTCCAAGCTTTGCGCCCGCCGCCATGCCGGGCGATCTGGTGCCCATGTCCCAAATGCGCAAGATCATTGCGCAGCGCATGATTGAATCACGTCGTACAAGCGCTCACGTCCACTGCATGTTCGAAGTGGATATGACCCGCATCGTCGATTTGCGAAACAAATTGAAGAATGCTTTTGAGAAACGTCACGGAGCGCGCCTTACGTTCATGCCGTTCTTCGTACGCGCTGCCATTATTGCCCTGCAGCAATTTCCAATCGTCAACGCATCACTCGAGGGCGACAGCGTGCGCTACCACCAGCATGTCAATGCCGGCATTGCCGTTGCTTTGGATTGGGGACTCATCGTCCCGGTTCTTAAGAATGCCGACGAGTTAAATTTCCTGGGATTGCAACGCGGCATCACCGATCTCGGGGAACGCGCGCGTTCCAAGAAGCTCATGCCAAGCGACGTTGAAGGCGCAACTTTCACCATTACGAATCCCGGCCAGTTCGGCGCGGTATTTGGCCTGCCCATCATTAACCAGCCAAACGCAGCCATCATGGGCGTCGGTGGCATCACCAAGCAGGCCATGGTAATCACGGACAAAGATGGTACCGATTCCATCGCGATCCGCTCCGTTGTGCACCTGACGCTAGGCTATGACCATCGCATTATCGACGGCGCCATTGCCGATCAATTCATGGCCCTGGTAAAAAAGGCACTTGAAAACTGGAGCGAGGAAGTCGGCTAAGGGTTCCGTTGTCCGCCCTAAAAAGGGTAATCAACATGCAGAGCCGCGGAGTACCGGGAATACTTCGGCGGCAGGCTGCTGTCATAGCTTTTCAAGAAATAGGTTTGCGATCGAGCATAGCGCGTGAGCGAGAAGCTACTGTTCGTGAAACGTCCAACCAGATTACGGTTATTATCGATGCCCCAGCCCGCGTCGGAATAGCGCACTTCGATCCCACCACCACTTATCGGGACCGTCCCCACATCAATCGTCACAGTCGTAGAGGTCACATTTGTAAAATTGGCGTTGGTGAGATCAGCGAGATATGAATTGCCTACCGCGCTCACATCGATCGGCGTCAGTACTTTTTTACTTTTTATCAATGCGGTCACAAAAGCAAAATCCAATGACGGATCCCCGGCGTCCACAAATTTCACAGTGTAGCGGCTGTTTTCGCCTGCAATGTCCGTGATTTGCAGATCAACTTCCTTCACAATCCCGGTGAACAATGCCGCCCGCGATGGAACATTAATCGCCAGGCCATCGCCAGGGAAAATGTCTGACGCTCCGTCCGGCAGGGAATTGCTCCAGGCCTTGTATTCGCCAACCCACCCTTGCCCCGCATCGTCCAACAATGCCAGCGCGGCAATTTCGCAATCCGCAGAAGTACGAGGCAGTGGTATCCCAATCTCTCGAATGCTTCCACGCACTCCGTCATCTCCACCATGCTGATGACCTGCAATGCTGCCCGAGTCAATTACTCGTGCGGCGGCATGCCCTTGACCTCGATAACTAACCGAAATCAATTCATTCGCAGGCGGAATATATTGCGGATAAAATTCCAGAGCGGGCGCAGACGACACTTGACATTGAGCACCCTCCAGCAAGGATCCGGTCAGCACGGTAAGCGTGTTGCCTCCGGGCAAGGTGCTGCGCACCAATGCATCGACCGGCAGCCATATGTAAGTAAAGGCTATAGCGACGTGAATGTTGCCGGCGCTTATCACCGCATATGTGCAGAACCCAGGCGCATTCGCAATGACGCCGTCGTACAGCACCGTGGCCGGAGCAATCTGCGTCGCGGGGTTAGTTGGATTTATATCCTGTACTTCCAATACAACTCGGACGTCACAGGAAACGCTGCCGCCGCCTCTAGACGTTCCGCTTGGATGCAGCGAAGAATGAAATACCTGCTGCATTCGATAGGTCTCAGTTGGATAGAGTTGAGTAGTGAATACGTAATGGTGTCCCGGCTGAGTAGCGAGCACCGGTCCGGTAACAGAGCCCCCCACCAGCGCCTGAATTGCGCAATTGGTACCTGAAGGTGTTATGCGAAAGCCCGCGAGGCACCCGGCAATTGAAATGGCGCCTGCATACAATCCCCCGATCACTCCGTCCGATGCCGCGTTAAAGACCACGTCACCGTGTTCGAGGAGCGTGGCTGCACCTAACTCGATCTTTTCGATGAAGGTTGCGACAGTCTGTCCATCGATCCCGGTTCCCCCAGCAACCTGCAATTGGCCCTGGCTGACCGAAATAACATGGAGCGGATCGGTTATGGTCCAGTGCGTAGGATCCAGCTCCTCATAAATCTCATCGAGAATCGTCCGGTTATAGAGCGCCACTTGGCTGCTCCGCATGAACGGCTTTTGTGACATGTAGAATTTTGTGGTAAGTCCGTCACCTACAAAGTAATCCGTTACATGAGCGCTGGGCTCCAATGGTCCTAGAATGGTCAGGTCATTCACCAGGCGATTTACGCTTTGCAGTTGCAGATCCGCGGGAGAAAATTTCGTCGTACCTTCCGTAAGCGCGTAGATGTTTGCTGCCAGCGGTGCAAAGTACAATTTGCCGTTGTCGTCGCGATACGAGCACCGTGCCGAGAGCGCAATTTCAGCCGCTAAAACCGTCCACTTTTTGGCCGGATTGACGCTGTAGTAAGGGATCCTGTCGCCTTCCGCGACTCCGGTCATATCAAACCAATTCGGTAGTGCCTCCGCTGTGAGTTGCTGGAATGAATTTCCGGCGCTACGGTCGACGAGCGGCGGATGCGCGGGGGGCGCCTTGTGATCCATTAGCATGACATCGCTCAACGCCTCTACTTCGCAGCGATAGACGTTCCCCTTATCTGCCCAACCTTGATATTCATATGTTGGCGTGCGGACGATGTAACCCGTGAACAAGTCCGAACCGCTTCTTAAACTCAGTATGACGCGTCCGCCAACCACCGGAACCGCCAAGCCTCCCCGATTCAATAGCAGTCCGAACTTCAATTCCGCCGGATGATTGAGTTTGCGCACCAAAGCCGGACTCTTTTTCGAATCGACAAATGGGGTGTAGTCTTGCGGCCCCAAGCCGCCCAAGTTATCAATCGTTAATTTCATGCCTTAGGGAACTCCGCTGTGTCTTTTTTGCGGTTAAGTAACTGGGTGGGACGCCAAGAATTAGACCTTAGTAAACCGCCGCTCCGTTCGCCGGAAAATAACTTCGATAACTCAACACCGTTGCTCCGTCGTTGCTGTCCACTGTAGGGAGCGCCGCGAACGACGCCTGAAGCGCTAACTCACCGATGGGCTTTTGAATCTCAAATACCTTCTCGCGAGACCATTCCGGTTTCACCGTGCACGGACTCAAAATCGGATAGAAGAAGCAAACTCTCCCCCCAGATTCCTCTTCCGCGACGAATAACCCGGACCACTGCTGCAGGAATGAGCCGCCCTCGCGATCTACGAAGGCAATAACTTTCTGTACCGAAGCCCCGGCCGCAATGCCTCCGGGCAATGCCTGAGTAAGCAGTAGTGAAGTCGCAGTTATCCCCGCAACTCGACCGACGTTAAAGGTAACTCGACGAATGTAATTTGCATCTCCCCGCACATCGGCGGGGTTTTTAACGTAAGCCGCGGCAATCCCCGTACCCACATACCCGGTCTGCTGCGTGTAATCCACATCGCATGCCACTAAGTCCCCGGTGTGAAATCCAGCGACCACTCCCACTCCCAATACCAACTGGGTGGCGGTTGAGCCAGGCAGCACCGGCACACTTGATACCGGTATTCCTCCGGAACCGGCTCGTGAGGCGCTGGGATCTGTTGCCAGAACATTCATATGTTCCGCAGCACCCGCCACAGCCATTTGCAATTTGCCCCAGTCTCGAAATTCGAAATCGACGCGGGCGCCCAGCGCATGTCGCGCTTGTGCTGACACGGCACCAACGGCCCCGCCAATCAGAGCCTCGATCTGTGAAGTGCTGGTTCGCTGGAAATTCTCAATCCACCCCAGGTCGATCCAGGGTGCTGGGGGTGCGTCCAATTGGAATCCACTATCCTTCGAAGGATCAAAAATTGCTATCGGCCCGTTCACTCTGTCAACTGCAGCAAAGTAAGCACGCGTCTGGCGCGATATTGGCCTAAGCCCCGCCCGCGTCATGCTTCGACCTCGGGCAAAAAGAAATAAATTCTCAATTGCGCATACCTGTCCACGCGACCCGCTCCTGCGCTCCGCTGCTGTTTCTGGATTGACGAATCCCCGGGCGCATTACCCATCACCGGCACCGTCCAGAAGATTCCAGATCCCAGGTCTTCAATCGGATTCTGGCTGTAATCGAACATTCCCGTATGCGGTGGATCGCACATCCCAAGCAGCTCGACATCCATCTCGGCCAGCACCCGCCCACGATCAACTCCGGTGCCGCCACTTCCCTCGCTGGCGTACCAGATATGACAGTCCATCCCCAGCATGGGGCGCGAACTCTCAGCGATCAAGATTTCGCCGAAGTCGACATAGAAAGCTCCCGCTTGCGCCTCGTCAAACCTCGGTTCCATGTTTTCGCGAACCACAATCGCCGGCACCGTGACTCCGTCGATCACCATTGTTCGCGTCGCATTCAGCGACGTCAGCCGCGCTCGCAGCGCCATATAGAAACTGTCTTTGGCAGCTTGCATATTTCTCCGATCTGAACTCATCTCCGATTGTTGTGCGGCCGCATTTATGAAACTGCAGCTACCCGATAGAGATAGCTAACCCCGCCCAGCCGTTCGACTACGAACCCTTCTATGTGGAACACTTCTCCTCCATATACCAATCCCAGCGCCGTCTCGAACAACACATCGGCCGAAGCCACATTCCGTTGACTTACTGATTCCGCCATCGCCGCCTGTCCAGCGAGTAACTCGATCCGCCGTCGAGGACCGCTGTTTTCGGTGGTCAACTCCTTGACCATGACGGGCGAAATCGACACCTGTTCTACTCCCGGGTCAACTAACCCCAGTTGCGAGACCGCATCTCCTGGTAATCCCGCCGCCGCGAAGAGCAAGGTCACTTCCGTCCCGCCGAGAGTCTGTAACATCGCGTCCGCTGCCCGTGCCGCAGCCGTTCCAGAAATACCAGTCATATGTCATCCCACCCTCTGCGCCACAAAGGGCGCCAGCAGTGACTGCACCGTTTCATCCAATAGCGAATCGGAGAAGTACATCAGTTGCATTCTGTCTGGGAGCACATTCCGTTTCACATTAAGCGCCGGAGTAGCTTGTGCATTTTTCACTAACTGCGCACACGCCACTTTCACTACGTCGGGTATCGGATTAAGTCCAGCGGTGTAGACGATTTCGATTTCCGTGAAAGTCCATCCCAGCACGTTGACTGGAAGAGTAACTTCGCCCGTGTCGGAGAAAACATCCAGATCCGCCACATTAAGGTGTAGCCATGTTCCTGGAATTCCGAAAGCGATGGCCGCATCCCAGACGATGGCGTCATACTCCACTTCTCCCCGCCGCGGCGTCGCATATCGAGCCTGGACCGAAACGATCGGCGATGTCGCAGGCGCTACGGCGTTCAGCGGCAGGTAAGTAAGCCGCACCGGCCTGTGCCCGTTTTCTGTTCGCATCCGTTCCGTGTAAGTCGCGACTGCCAATGTAGTTCTTCGGCAATGCGCGTCCATAATCGCCGATGCGGCCGTTACCCACGAGAGAGCTGTCGTTGTTTCCAATCCGTACAACTCGTATTCCGCTGGTTGCAAGTAATTCATTGATGGGTTCCAGTTCTGAGGCGCTGGGGTGGCCCACCCTTTTGCGGTATTTCGCAAGAGGGTGGGAAGCACCCACTCCGCGCGCCTTCGGCTACCGGTTCACTTTCACTTCGTAGTGTGCATAGTTCGCGCCTTTTACCACCACGCCGCCGAATTTCACGACGACGCTTTCCGTCATCAGTGAAGTAGGCAGTCCCAGTCTGAACACCCGAGGATTCGAGTCGGTGAGCCAGTGATACTCGATCAGGTCCTCCGTCACGATATAAGCTGGCAATACCGCGGTTCCGCTCCCGGGTGTGCCGGTATAAGGAAGAGCCCACTCTGGAATCAGCGGCAAATCGCCGGCTTGAGTACTCAGGGTTTTGACGGTAAGTCCGCCAGTGATCTGCGCCGTCGCGAGCACAACGTTGAATTCTGTCTTCATCTCGCGATCGATCAGATCGAGTAGCACGGGGTTCGCATAGATCGCCGTTGGCCGCACATCGAACGATGAACTGGAAACCATCTGCGCGATCGTGCTTTTAAGCCCGTCCACGATACTGGCGGTGGTCGCGATGGTGGTGCTATTGCCTCCCGCTTCGATCTGGCCAATTGCGCCGTAATACTGTGCGGTGGTTGGCGTACTCAACGAGGTGTCGTTTCCCTGCCACAGCGCGACATCGTGCGTGCGCAAGACTCCGTCCACCGCGTCCGCCAGGTCCTTGGCTTGCAAATAGGCGAACTGGCTTTGCTGTGTTCCTACTTCCATGTCGAACAGGTTGTAGTTGATCTGCGAGACCAAGGCCTTCAGCGGAACACTGCGCTCCACGCGAGTAGGTGCTTGCAGCGTCGGGAGAATATTTCGCGGGTCGACAAACGCTTGGGCAACTGTCGGCGAAGCAATGGCTGTCTCCTCGAAAAAACGCGACGGATGGCCCGTCGCGGGCACCTGTTTAATGCGCTGTCCGAAAACTCCCCGTCTGCGCACAATGTCTGTGATCTCGGTCTGGTACCGCGCAATTTCGATCGCGCCTGGCCCCAGAAAGTCGGCTGCAGCATGCAAATCCAGAAAATTCGCCTTCATGTGTACTCCTCAGTTGAGATTTATTACCCGTTCATAACCTGCAGGAAGGAGAGATAAGCACCCGACCTTCCCAGTCGCTTTTGCTCGCAATAAAAAGGGCGCGAGTAACTCGCGCCGCAGAAACATTTGATGAACATCGGCAACAACGAACTTACTACAGCCGACTTAGTCGACCATTCTTAGTCGATCATTCCCGCACGCGCCAGTTCAGCCTTAACCGCAATCCGCTGCTCCACGCTAAGTGCTGCTAGCGTCTTATTCAGCATGTCGGGATTAAGTCGTTCTCCTTCGATCTCGTTTTTGCCGATCAGCGCCGACACCACGGGTGACAATGTCTTCCGGACCATCCGCGAAGCTTGTGCTTTCAAATCCGCATTAGATTTTTCCAGATGTGTAACACGTTGCTGGAGTTCTACTCCGGTGCTGGTCTCCTGATGCCGCTCGTTTGTTTGAATAATGCTCTCCTCGACGGCAGCCACAATACGATCCACTTTCGCATTCAACACTTCCTGCTGCGCGTCAAGTTTTCCCAATACCCGATCGAGTGTTTCGGTGGCCGCCGCCAATCTTTCCGCTGCCACCATCATCTGTTGCACTATCTCTTCGCTCATTCGCCTTCCCTCCATGATTGTTGTGAGTTGCCCTTCGGATTTGTGTCTAACCGTGGACCGTGACTCAGTTGTGCCTATCCTTCATTTGACCTACACCAACTCAATCCAGGTAGAGCAATAGGCCGCTTTGTCTCGCCTCAACACAGCTGCCCCCGTAAAGGTGACGCGGCTGAGGACCCACACACTGGCCTTAATGTCTTCCACCACCGCGTCCGTAATTTCGTAGGACATTCCCAACTTCATATTTGGCACCCGACTGTTCGCGCTCATACTCTTTTTTCCTGTGACCGATGCTGCTTGACGTTGCGGCTTACCAATCTCTTTCACAATTTCCGGAAAATCTCTCGCGTACAAGAAACCTCCGACTTCAATGACGCGCCCCACGATCTCAGCGTGCGTTATCACTCCAATCTTTCGCCTGGCATCGTGGCGATCCAATGCTGGTGAGTAATCCAGTCCCATGCCCATCAACGACGGGATCGCCGCTTCCGCGGCACTACGAGTCAGCAACACTCTATGCCCACGCGCACCCGCGGGCGACTTATCCGACGCGACATCAACAACCGTCAATACTCCTCGGAAGCCCGCCCGATTGGGATGTCCAAGTACAGTCGGCATGTGAATCGCCATCGACTCCAGTGACAACCCCATCTGTTATCTCCTCGTCTCGAAAGCTGAGCTGCATAGTTCAGAATTACTCCGTGTGACCCGATGTACCCAGTGGTTAACTTTTGCTGCTTGCGCCTGGCGATCAGATAATTTCGGCTAGCCCTCGTGCTCGGCGGACTTCATTGACAGTCACTACCCCGTTGCGAAGCAAAATTTCATCAATTTGCGCCTGTGCCATCTCATCCTGTGCATCGACGTCGGTAAAGACAAACTCCAGGTCAGTCCACCCCAGCCTCTTGCCAATCACATCTCGCGTCAGATGTTCCGCCACCAGGCGCGCCGTCGGAACAATTGCCGACCTGAACGCCATCTCACTCATCTCCGCAGCAGTCGAGCGGTTGACGTCCTGCTCTAACCCTAAAAACACCGCTGGCAGATCGAACGCATTCGCAATGATCCGTAACAAGAATTCCTGCCACGCAAGACGAAGATCAGCGTCAGTTCCAGCGCCGAATCTCAGAACTTCCGGTTTTGACTCCGCTGAAATAATCGGAACCCGTCCCGTACCTTCAATTTCATCCTGCCACCACCTGATCAGCCGATCATGATGCGCCGGAGTCAAACCCTGTAGCCACAGCGCATACTGCACTACCGAATTCGAAGCCAAGCGTCCCGCATATCGGTATGCGCTCAAGAATGCATTGATGGTTTCGAATGCCACCTCGACGCGTCCAAGCCCGAACGGTGTATGCGTCCGCGCGTTCAGGCGGATGTAACTCAGCTCCTCGTCATTCAATACAATCTGCCCCTCCGCTCCATATAACCCCGTAACCTGCGCGTATCTCGGAGACTCAGGACGTCCGTCCCAGTTCGTCATGATGCGAATCGTCGCCCCGTCCACAGGCCACATCACTAGCGGCAGTGTTTGTGTGGCGCGTGCGCCCTCTCCCGCGACAGCCCACCCTTCGCTGATGTCGAGTTCAATTGCTCCAAATCCTCCAACAATCACGTCTTCCAAGACCTGTTCCAGTAATGATCGAAACGAATCATCTGGATTTGGAGCCTCAAAATTTTCGGTCAGGACCTGTATTCGTCGCGCTCCGTCAGGGATTTGGTCGAATGTTCTCCCACGTCGAGGTTGAACGCGCCATCGCATCCCGACGATTCGATCCTTAATGACGTTGATTGCTCGCCGTGCCACTGGAGTCTCTGCGAACCTGCGCAAATTCGCCTGCGTCGGCTTCGGCATCAGACTGTGTGAAGTGGACGCCCCCGCCCGTGGGAAGTTAGGCGAAGAGAACGGGGCCAGGTTCGACCCCGATCCCGCCGTCCTCCGCCCACTGCGTCCGGCAGGAAAATTCGTCGCCAGCAGGTCGCTCAACGACACTTCTCCCATCCGGCGCAGAGCGCCGCGAAACGTCTCTCGAATATTCATTGATCTCCTCGTCCAGCGTGGGGACATCTAATGTGTACTGGAGGAACGGGCGCTTCGCCCGTCCAAGCCGAGCAGCGCCCGGCAGTTTGTTTGCGCCACAATTACTCTGGCATGGGTATGCGCACTAACGTTCCTGCATTCAATTGCACGGTCCCTGTGGCATGTTGCTTCCAAAACAAAACGGCACAGCTTTCGCCGCGCCGCTCACTCTTATAAAACATCTTATGAAACAGACGTATTACGAAACGCCGACTATCGCCTAAATCCGAGTGCCACGGACAGCCTTGGTCACACTTCGAGCTCTCGCCGTACTTCGGCCGCGATCTCTGCCATCTCACTCATACTCTTCACGCGCACCGCATTCGATTCCAAGATCCCAAGTGCAAACTTTGCTCTCTCGTCCTGGATCTCCATCTGTCGATCGACAACGACTGTCAGCGAAGCCTGAAGAAGTTCCAGTTGCATCCCCGCTTGGACCCGCGAATAACGATAGCCTAACGCGAGCGCCTGATCGACATTCGCCGCCAGCGAAACTGCATGGAACATTTTTATGACGCTTCCCACCCGATACCCGAAATCAATGCGGAACGGATCCCCTTGCCCGGTGTATTTGACCACGTCCAAGTTTCGCTGCATCAGTTCCAGAACTCCCGCATTCTCGAAGGCATCGCTCATCGTCTCAACAATGGCCGCTCGCCTGGTGCGTGGCTGAACCCGACCACTGTGGTCTGGAGGAACCAGGTATATCGAAGCCAGAACTTCCATTTCTTTCAAAGGATCTTCAGTAAGGATGGCTTTTGTAGGACCAACATCGACAATCGTCCCAAATTTCTCAGCTACTAACTGTGCCAATTCTTCACCACTCCGAAAATTTTGCAAACTCCCGCGAATCTCACTCTCCACCATCTGGAACCACTCTAACTGCACATCCGGAGCGACGCACTGCAGCATTCGCCAGTCTCGTGTAAACCGGAATTCAGCAAACCCGGCATCACTCTCCAGCAGCAACAGTCCAACCGTCACGAAATCATCCCTCAAAGGATGCGGCATAAACCGCAGCAGATGAAGTTCGAGTTGTCGCTTGGCAGCCATTAGTCCAGGCTCTTGCCGTTTAGCTCCAGGCTGTCAGTTTTTTACACCGAGCCATAAGCTAAGAGCTAAAAAGCGCACTAAGCCTCACTCATCCATTCCGGAAACGGTCTTCGAGGCGAACCTCGAAACGCCAGTATCAACTCCCTCACGATCGTCTTTCTTTCGATTAGCAGTTGCACCAAAGCTTCGAGTTCATCCCATGACCCACCGTACCAGGCCGGCGGTATCTCTCCCGCAACTCTCCAAATCGCGTCATTTTCCAATTTCTCGACTCTGGTTAACCAGGGCTCGAAAGACTCCCATCCATTTACCCGGGCATATACTTCATTCCTCGGATACACACCGCGCAGTGGATAATCCGGGAACGTCCACTCTCCGGCATTGAAGCAATATCCCTGATCAATAAACGACGCCGAGTACTTCTTCTCCCGCAGCTTCCGCCAGAATGCCGCTTGCCGTCCGTCAGCGTTGCACGTCCATTTATCAAGAGCCAACATTCCTGCAAACGTTCCTAAGTTCCGCACCCGATCCAGCATTTCGGGAGGCAAGTAATCGAAAACCTGCCCTTCGACTGGACTCACAACGTAACGCGACCCAAATTGCAAGCCCGCTTCCACTTGAATCTGGCGCCCACTCAATAGAATTGTGAGATCCGCCGTATGGTCCACCAGCCACGCCTTAACATCCACGACCTCCGCCACGGGGACCGGAAGTCCAACAATCTCCGCCAGGCGGGTTGCGAGGAATTCATTGGCCAGCACCCTCTCGTGCTGCGGGTTGTTTCGAAACTTCACCACATAGTAATGCCCGTCGTCGCAGCGCATAAGATGGCTCTGCGCACCGCCCCGCATCCTCTTTATATGTTGGACTGCTTCGGTCGGCATAACTACCGACGGCTTGTCATGCCGCCATCCGCAGGATAGGGATAGCAGATTCCCTCGTCTGTGACCGCAACCACAGCGGGAATGTTCATTTTTCCGGCAGGCTGCCCCAGGCAACGAGGGGCTGTATGATCCGTCCCGCTTCCGCTCGCCTGACTTCCCACGCAATCGCTAGCGCCATTACGCAATCGTCATGAGTTCCCGGAGATGCGCCGGTGTTGCCATCCGCAAACCGCACAAATGTTCGGCACTCGTTAAGTAGCCGGGCACTCCTGAATCGTCCCGGTTCTTCGATCAGGACCATCGCCAGGTTTTCAATCATTGCGGGCCGGCTTATCGCTGACGTCAACCACCCATCCTGCCCTTTTTGGGTGAAAACATGGGGGTACTCCAGCACCCGAAGGCAAGCCAGGACGCCGTGACCATGGTTGTTCCTCTCCACTGCAAGAAGCGCTGTGTTGTATTCCCGACCCAATTCCACCAGCTTTTGTGCGAACTCCCGCGGAGGATAATGTCCGTGTAGCTCAGCGCACTGCGTTCCCAACTGGCGGTCAATGACCTCTGCACACGAGTAATCACCGTCCGCGCCCCCTCCCGCCGGATCCACTCCGATGACATACTCCCGGCCCGCCCGTGCCGGCAACCACATCATCAATCTCCGGTTGTCACGTGATTCCGAAGGTTCGCCGGAAATGCGCAATGCCTGTTCGACGGATGCGAGGTCAAATACGCATTCTCCGGAAGCAAGGAAGCAAGCTACCGGATCCTCCGCAAACTCTTGTTTCGCGAGTCTTCGCAGCAGAACTTGCTGTGTGCGCCGCCACGCGACCTGTGCCGACTTCAGTCCGTGGATCGCCACCAGTTCCGTTTCTTCTTCCGTCAACGGTGAGAATGATTTTCCTGGCGCAATTGTGTAAGCCGGCTCGAACCACCATGGAAAAAAATGCTGCGTGTAGCCAGTCTGTAGAGCTTTCTGCCATTCATCGTAAAAAAGCCCACCAGCTCCATCCGGCGTAGACTCCAACACAATCTCACCGCCGGGCACCACCGCAGCGCGTAAAGAAGCTAGTGCCTCTTCGCCCCCACGCCCCCAGTGCGCAACCTCCGAACAATGCAGATTCTGAATCGTCCGTCCTCGCCCGGCGTTCTCGGTTGCGGATTCTACGCAGTACTCGCTGTCAAGGTGCGGAAAAACTAACTGCCTCTTATTGCGGCGGGAAGTGATCAGTGCGCCTTCGCGACAATCCTCAGGCAGGCCATCCCAAAAGCGGCGAACGATTCGAAAAATATCTTCGGCTGACTCCTGGTTCTGCGCCACCTGCACACTGAGCGTTCCTCGCTGCGTGATCGTCTGCATGAAGAAACGCGCCGCAATGTAAGTCGTGATTCCTAACTGCCTGGCTTTAAGCACGATGTTTTGCTTGCCACATCGCCGTGAATAATCACGTTGTGCCCGGTTCAATGTGAACGACGTCTCATTGGTTTTGGTTCGAATTGCCAGCCACTGTTCGATCAGGACATCGCGCAGTCTCGGTTCCCAGAGACCTTCCACTTCCATTCGTTCGAGGTTCTTCGCATATTCTTCCAAGTGCCGGCCACACTCTTCGAGCCATAACTCTCCAGTCACAACCTCCGTCCTACTCGATGTTCGTCCTCGATATACTCCCCTTCAATGCGTGGCGGTGACATTCTCCGGAACATACGCGTACGCCCCAATCTCCCAGCCTGTTCCAAACAAGTTCTGATTGATTCCCAGTAAGTCGTATTGATACTCCACACCCAGATTCACGCCCGCGTCTTTGACCGGTGAGTTCATCGTCGGCCGGAAGTCTGCCTCGATCCCATTGCCGACGCAAACATAGAAAGAGCCCGCTACATACCCCGCCGGAACCTCATCATTCGACTGGCATGAGAGTAGTAAGTTCACCATTTGCGTATTTGATTCCAGCGTTGCGCCACCCTGAACCAAAGCGTCCGCGAAGTTTGCAACTTCATCCGGGCGCAACTCATTCACGTGCCAGAAGTAGCCGATCGGTCGTCCCCAAATCGCATTCTTGAATAAGTCCTGGCTAAGTCGATTTCGCAGCTGCTGATAACTCAAATTCTGATAGTTCGGAACTACCCCTTGGCTCAAAATGTTGTAAACGTCATATCCGGAGGCCAGGGTCGTATTTGCCCCGCAACATGGCTTCAGACTCCCGCTGCCGCGAACTCCGGCGTAGCCCAAACTGCTTGCAATATTTTCTGTCACCGGATCTTCATAGGTGCCCGGCATCACGTAAACCTTTTGTGCAGGCAGGCCAGTGAAGTTTAAATTCAGCCAGCCCAGCGCCCAGCTCATTTCTTCGGTTTCCATCTGCGTTTCGTCTAAATCAAGGTTCTGCGGCAAGCTTTTGATGTCCAGATTTGTCACGTTTGCAAGCGAAATACCCCGCGCTGTGCTGTTGGCGTTTGAATCCAAGACCACGGAAAATACTCCACGTTGCTGCAATGTGTAGAGAATTCCACCAAGCGTATCGAGCCCGTTCGATACCTGACCAGGAGCCGCCGGTGTCAGATCCCAACTAATGTTCGCCGCCGCGTCGTTAGGACTTGTAGTGACGGTCAGCATAGCGTGCCCTGGCGTCGGATGCGCGATGTTTAAAGTCACAGTGGAAGCAACGCCCCCGGTGTATTGCAAACTCTCAAAAGCATGGCAGGGTACCGGAAATGGTCCGCCCGCCCCACAGGTGGCCGCCGGTGGATCCCAATATTCATGCGATATCGAATGCGCGTTTACATCCCATCCCGCGTTAATCCAACCCTGCACTTCACTCGCAATCGATTGCGAATAACTGCCGCCAGTCACAACCGCAATAGAGAGTGGAATCGACTTAGCCGCCAAAACTGGTAATAGCGAGTTGATATAGCTGTCGCTAAACTGCACCAACCCCGGATCGTCATAACTCACGGTCGTGTAGGCGGGCCAACGTTGCCATTTACGAATCCAAGGGGATACTTCAGCTGCAACGTTATGTATCCCCGCAGTCGGGCCGGGGGTTCCCGATTTGTCCACTGTCAAAGCTGTCGCCAGGTTGTTCGCATACAGATGGCAGTAGTCGTAATTCACAGCGCCCTGAACGTTATCCACGATCCCGTAAGCGCGATTCGCATAACCTCGACAATTCTTAATTTCAAACGCACATCCCCCACTGCCGCATCCATCGAATCGATATCCCGCATAGTTCATGTTTGCGTCTGTGTTATAGAGATGAATGTCGACCGGCGTGCCGCTCGGATGAATATAAAAACCAAGTGGCACAGCACTGTTTTCCACTTCACTATCGGCGGCAATATTTGCCAGCCAGAGATGGTCGCTAGCGCCCTGCACTTGCACCCCATAAGCATCGAACCAGTCAAGTTGCAGGTGTTGTATTTCGAGCCAGGAAACATTATTCAGATTCAGCAAACTACTTCCGCTAAGCACAATCGGCGCAACCGAAGGGTAATGCGATGCCGGATTTCCGCCAGCGCTATAGACATACAAGATGTAATTCGTCGAGTCATACCAAAAGTCGCGATCCTCGCTAACAGCAGCTGGACTCCCTTGTGACACACCCCAAACCTGGCCGAACCGGACGTACGCTAACTGCGATGGAGCTTGCGTCAAGCAGTAAAATCCACGAACGCCACATTGCACGACGCCCGCGACCCCACCGGTTGTCGAATACAGCGTTGCGGCCCACACATTCGTACTTCCCACCTGGGTCCACCATTGCAAACCTATCGGCAAATACCCGGTGAGATGCGGCGGCAGACCATTGCCGTAGCTATCGATTTTGATTAACGATCCACTGCTCCCGCTCGAAGGAGGCGTCAGGGTCTCAAACCACGTGCAGTCTCGTCGCAGATTGATCGTGTCGCCCGGTTGAAAACTGGATATCCCAACCTCTAGCAGCGTTCGCCAAGCCTGCTGCTGGCTAGTGCCCGGATTACCATTCGATCCGTAGTTGCAATCCACGTAATAGTTGGACGCAAATGCCGGCGATGCCCAAATTAATAGGGCTAATACCATTGGTTTGATCATGGGGAGACTCGAGAATCAATAGACCGTCATCAATACACAATGAGAGCTGGAATCGACGCTCCCGAACTGAAGCTGTCGGCAGGCAGCGTGACGGTAGCGGGCAACGCGGCTCCGCCTGTCGTCACACCTACCTGAAGATTAGCCGCCCAGGTCACTCCCGAGCCCGAGCTTCCCAGAAGCGCGGCGCATGCTGAGGCGCAATTGCTGGTAAGTGCGATGTACACTCTTCCGGCAGGGACAGAAATGTTAGTGGCGTTCCACGCTACGTGCTTGATCCCTGTGGACGGCACCAAAGTTGTACCCGCACTCGAGGCCGTCGTCGCGATAAGAGTTCCTGTTCCTCCCGATGCCCCAGAGTACAGTCCTATTGCATAGGTATTAGACGTGTTATCTGCCGTTCCAACGACATAGGCTATATTGTTAGTTACGCACGGGTAAGGATTATACACACCCCAGACTATTGCTTTATTTGTTCCTGAAAATGCATTTCCTGACCCACCTTGTGTTGGCATCGTGATCCACGAGCAGCTAGGAGCCGGTAGTTGGGCCGCTGGTAAAGTTCCTGTCGTAATATCCGATGCAGCAACTGTCACGTTGGAAGACAGGGCGTGACCATTCACCGTCGTGCTCGTAGTCGCATATCCCGGCACGGTGGGTGTGCCCGTAAAAGTCGGCGAGGCCAGTGGCGCCGCCCCAGTGATCTGTGCAACCGAATAGTCACCGCTCGACGCGAGCACAGCCCCAGTTCGTCCGAACACGCTGGTAACTGAGCTCGGTGGCATGCACGATGCTCCGCTCGTCAGCTGGCACTTAAATATATTGTCTGACCCTACACCGAGCGAGAAGGATAATCCGCTCGGCACCGTGACTGTAGTCCCTGTCCATTGCTGTCCTGACCACTGGGTTGGTCCTGATCCGGTCTGATTGATAGTTCCGGCTACACTGAGATTTCCATTTAGAGTCAGGTTGCTGGCAAATGTCTTCGCCCCTGAGATAGTTTCAGTGCCGGCGAGGTGCACAACAGCAGAATCTATAGCGGCTCCAGTTATTTGCGATGCAGAATAGTCGCCAGCCGCCGCTACGACTGCTCCAGTACGCCCGAACACCGAAGCGACGCTGCCTCCACCGGCTTGAGGGGGCTGTAAGTTCACCCGCATCCCGTTCGTTTGCCCAGACGCGGCATTAGTAACATCAACGTAACCGATGAGCTGGACCGGAGGCTGCGCCGCAGAGCCGGTATCATGGCACTCCCCTGCAACGGTCGTGCTCGCTATAACCGCGTCACCGGCGGTAGTGACACTATCAAAAATGCAATAGGCATAGCCGCGCCATGTGATCACAGCATTCCCACTCTTGGCCGCCCCGCCCTGCACAATTCCAATCACACCGTTTGTCGAGGTCGTGCTGCTAACGATCGCCTGCGACGGACTACTTGAACTGAAAACCGCCAATTCATTTAACACTGTGCCCGTAGCTGCGTCATTCGGAATTTCGAAATCGTTTCTCCCATAAACAACCGAATTGAATGAGGTTTTCGCGAACACGCTTTTCGCGGCATTCCCGCTGTCGCTCCCGACATTGAAGACATTGTCGGTCCAGGGCTTCAGGTTGCCCGCGGCATCTACCACCCACTTCAAGCCGCTACCAATCCACAGACCCAAGCCTGGTGCCGACGCCGATGTCGAATTCTCGCTGCGGACCACGGCATAGTTGTCTGTAGCATCGAATCCCAGCGACGTCCGCTGCCACGATGTGTTATTCACGAAGCTGGAATATGCGCGGAAGTTTTGCGCAGCGCTTCCATTGCGCTGTTCCAGGTTATCCGCAGGATCGCCCCCTGGATCGGAGTTGAATAAATTAGTTAGTCCTAACTGCATAACTTGCCCGTTGTTTTCAATGATCCTCGGCGTGTGGCTTGCCGAGTCAAACCAGAAAATTCCCCAGTTAGGAATGCCAATGGGCTGTGTCGTCTCAGACAGTTGAATTACATTGGGAGTCGTGCAGTTTGCATTACCATTGGCTGCAATCCCCGTGGCGAACGCGCCGCTACACTGAGTCGGCGATGCTGCGAGGGCCAGTGCCGTGCCCGCTTGGCCGCTGATATTAGAGCTCGTGAAAGCAACTTGATGTGTCGTTCCACCTATGTTCACAACCGGCAGCGCGACTGCAGTATCCAATCCAATCCCACCAACGGCAGGGACGTACGCATTTCCTTGGGGCAACACCAGATTAGTGCTCGCGATCACGTTATTCGAAAACGTTTTGATCCCGCCAATTGTTTCAGTCCCAGAATTGTGCACAACCGCTGCATCCGCAGCAGCGCCCGTCACTTGAGTCACCGAATAATCACCACTGCTGGCCACCACGACTCCGGTACGGCCAAATGCCGAAGTGACTCCTCCGCCGCCAGTTCCACATGAAGCTCCAGTGGACGAGATCACACCCGACGCAACATTCAGGCAACCATTGGTTAGTCCAGCGATCGTTACACTCTGATCAAATTTTACAGGTATATTGAATTCTCGCTGCGTTGCAGTTAATCTTTCCAGCCAGTTACTATGTATTCCGTCGCCAGTCGCGCCGATATAGTTAGTGATCGATATCGGAGCTCCAAAAGCAAGCTGCCCTAAGTCGATGGTTACCCCTCCGCTCGGCACATCTGTCCCAATCCACACGTCGCTTGCATTCGCCGGCGGACGATAGCCATTGGTCGCCTGAGTTAAGCCGGGTTGCGAGTCAATGAGAGTAATGATGTGGTGCGGCTGTACCGCAGTGTATGGCGTAGTAGCGAAATTCAATCTCCCCTTGCTCAAACTCTGATTACCGCCACCACTCGACGGGCCATCGGTCATTAACGTTGCCGTCTGATTCGGAATGCTGTTACCGACCAATGTGGCGCTTGACGCGCATGCGGTATAGCCACCCGGAGATGCCGGCCCGAAACCCGAGCACTGACTTGATATCTGAATCGGGGTTCCGGCCAGTCCCACACCCACAACCGGGCCCTGCTCGTTGTCGACTGCGACGCTCTTGTTCAGCGAAACAATGCTCCCTGGCCAAAACGCGATATTTCCACGATAATTTCCTTGTTTAATAACATACGGGGCAGTCACCGCAGATCCCGTATCCGTATACGTGCAAACAAGTCCTCCCGAACAGGCCGCCATTTGGCTCAACCCCAGCGCCACATAGCCACACGTTCCCCCTAAACCGCCGGGACAAGAGTTCGTACCGGCCCAGGGAAACACGGCCCCTATACCAATAGGGGTCGTCATCCGAAGGACGTCATAGCTCATGACGTCTGTACCGTTTGCCATCCGTGGCCATCGAACGGGAATCTGATCGCTGCTGCCGGTCGATTGCCAATTAAGAACCTGCATCGGCGAGGTGCTTGTATTTCCGGTTACATCATTGGCTACTACGTAGTATGAATACATGCTACCGGTACTCGTGACTACTGCCGTTGCGCCGGGGTGAGCCTCAATCGATGTATTAACCCCGAAGCTTATTTGAGTGCTGCTCGAAGCCGTGACAGTGGCATTAGCGAGGTTGTTGCCGACGGTATTGAATCCGGCGATCGTGAATTTCTCCCCGACGAGTGCATTGCCCGCGCCACCTGTAATTGTTCCCTGATAGTTCCCAGCACCATCAACCGACGAAAGAGTCAGCGTTGTAACTCCCGTCGCGAATCCTCCAGAGGTCCCGCCGTTGCCTACGATCTGAAAGCTCGCTGCCCCAGTCGAAGGTCCTGCAATTAAACCCGCAATCCCAAGGCCCGCGTACGGGGATCTTGCCGGTGATAGGGGGTTTAAAGTTGCGTTGCTTTCGGAATAGATATTTTTTAAGTATGCACCCTGATAATTCCCAGTCGTATTCGAGGAATACACTTGCCACGGCCCCGTGGCCTGCAGCACAGTATTCTCAACGTACAGTCCGTTCGAGTTATAGACGGTTATCCCATTCGAGCTGTTTGCCGTTATCGTAGAATCCCGGAGTGTGATCACCGGAGCTATCTGCTGCGCCTGATTGCCCGCAGAAAACACAAACGATCCCGTCCAGTTCGCATTGCCATTCAGCGAGATCGCCTGATTATTGAAATGCTGGATGGTAGCGTTTTCATCGTCCCATAAGTCAAAAAAATTGTTGAACTGGCCATTCTCGCCTGCCTTGTCGTAGGAGATGTCGATGAGGTGCGTATCCATGGCATTGTCCAACACGGCGACATAGGCGAGAGCCGCTACGCCCGGACTAGCCTGCGCCGCCAGATCCCCGCCCGGATGCGCGTACTTAAACGTTGTCGCGCTCGGCACCGCCGTCACCACAACATCGCCCCAATAAGTGCTGCTATCGGTAAATAGGATCGTCACCATATCTCCGACCCGAAAACCGTGCGCCGAAGCCGTGGTTATTGTTGCCTGTTGCGAAGTCCGCTGCGTCTGGATAATAGGTACTCCGGCAAATGCGGCATTCGACAAAAGATTGACAGGACTCCTAAAACTTAGTCCCGTGACCGTATTATCCGAATAGTTGTTCGAATTGATCAAATCGCCAATCTGCAAACAGGCTCCACGCCCCAGGCAATTCAGAGAAACTCCATATCCGCTCAACACACTTTGATTTGCATGCAGATAAATCGTCCCGTAGACGTTATATGTGTTGATCGAACTATTAGGTCCATTTGCAGGAATCGTGACGTTGCACTGATTATTAAGATAAGACGTTGGACTAATTCCGCAGCTTGCGTTTAGTGTTTCTTGTAAGCCGCCGGACGCCGAGCCGATTGTCGCTCCCACCGCATAGGAATAGAAGGGAGTAAAGGTGATGCTGCCCGACGCTGTTCCAGGGAGACATCCTCCAGAGGAAGTAACTACTGCCACAACTTCGCTTGTCCCTCCCCCCGAAATAAGAACCTGGTACCCGGCACCGCTCGTAGTGTCTATGCCGACGGGACAGGGAGTAAGGGTAATCGTCGCCGGCGAACCGCCTGTTAGCGATCTCGTAATGCCTTGAGTCCAGTTCAACGCAGTCGTCGCGTATGTGTTTCCCGCCGGTATACCGCTACCACACGATCCCCATGTGGAATTACCGGTTAAACAAGTAACTGCGCTGGCTATACCTGTTCCAAGTTCGCTTGTCGGAACGGCTCCGTTCACCAAATCTGCCTTTACCAAAAGACCATTGTCAACATAATGTCGGTCGGCAGCCTGGTTCGGCGCCGAAGGATCACCTGGAAGGCTCAAAGGGCCTGTCATGGTGTCCCCGGCTTTTGCCACAAACGATCCGCCTCCAACATTTCCTACCGCAGAGTCCACATACCCCTTAGTTACTGCGTCATTCGCCCCTACGGGTTGCGGCAGCGTGGGAGGAAAAACGAATTGCTTGCTGCCGCCAATCGTCTCGCTGCCGGCGAGGTGTACCACTGCTGAATCCAGCGCTCGAGTGGCAACCTGATCGTCGACATATTGTTGGGAAGCAGCTAGATTTACCAATCCATCACCAGGGGTCGTCAGCACCGCAGCAATCGTCGTTGGAGAGGTGGATGAAACGGCCCAATATTCTTTCCGCACAGTCCCGTCATCTAACTGGAAAACGGCAATATAGTAAGTTCCCGCGGGCGACGCACCGATACTTGGGACGAGTTGCGCCACAAATGTGCCTGAGGGACCTAGCGTTATATTCAAATTCCCAGCCGCGACCGTGTCCCCCGCCGCTGTCAGAAACGCTGGCCATGAGATCAATACCGTTCCCCCCGCCAAGCTTCCATCCGCCCTGTAAACGATATCTCTTATAGTCGTTAACGCCGGCCCTTGACCTTGCACAAGTGTGGACGTTGTTAGTGCGGCCAGCACCATTACAACTAAACAAAATATTCCCTTTGGTAGAAACAAGTGCGCTTTCGGATTAAGCTCTCTTGTCATAGTGGGAGTCTGTCTAACTTTCCACCAATAAAAAAGCCGCTCAATTGAGCGGCGTTCCGTGCGCATATTTCCTCCGAAGTACTTCTAACAGTTAGTCCGAGTCTAGATCACTAACTCCATGCCAGAAATCGCCGCACGCTGTCCACATAGACGTCGGCGAAATCGACTACCGGCCTTGTAGTTTCGACCAGGGCTATGGCTTCTTCTATTTGCCAATCAAGCGCACACAAAATTGCGAGAGTCATCATAGGCGCCCGATGTACTCCCGCGGCACAATGCACATACAATTTATTATTGGGATCATGCAGCGCTTGTACGGCAAAATCAGTCCCGCATTTCAATAGTTCTGGTGGCTTTGGTAAGAAATCATCCTCCGTGGGATTCCACAACACCTCGATGCCATGTACCTCCGCTAGCGGACGATCATCGAACTCATGTTGCATGTTAACCACGTGCGTCACGCCAGCTTCCGCTAGCTCCTTCATATTTCTGGCATGCCAGATTCCCCCGCCCAGCCCAATCCGTTCTGTCACCCAGGTAATATCCATGCCGTCTTCCGATGCCCTCTATCGTGATTACGATTTTACTTCACTTTCCTCTCCCGGATGCACAGCGTCAGTGGCTGACTTCTCGTGTAAGCCGAGCTTCTCGATCAGGGTCTTCATCGAGAGAGCACCTTGATCAGCTTCACCGGTGGCCGACGTCGGTAAAATTCCTGCCATGTTCCACAGAAAACGTAAACCCAAAACGCTCCCTCGCTCATTTACTGTCCGAATAACGCTTTCAGTCATTTGAACCGAGGCAGCCGTAATCATTTCCGCGATTTGCCGTTTGAGGTGTTCAGTGTTCTTCGTGTCTTTGACAACTAAGATTCGGCCCGGCTTTTCTCGTCGCTTCCGTATTATTGACTTAAGATTCTTCATTACCGCTGGCCTTGAGCAGAAAGGGCGCGACTGTTGTCGCGCCCCGTTTACGACTCCATTAACTTAGACTCTAAGTTTAGGATACCAAATCAGAGGAGGGTCTACCGCCAACTTTATAACATTTATTTCCTGCTTTATTTGAACCACTTACAGCGCAATTGTAATTCTTACCCCCTTGACAACTTTTGTCTACATTATGACTTAGTGGTAATAGTTCCATTAGGCCGCCCGCGAGCAAGATTCGGGATAGTTCATCGATAGCCTCCTGGAGCGACCTTTCCACCGTTCGCTGGGTGCTTCCCAGTAAACGGGCAACTTCCGGGATCGTGTATTCCTCCAAAACGTTCATCGCCAGCAATTTTTTGTCGCAGATCTCTAGCTTGTCAATGGCCTGCTCCATGTCCGTAACAAAAATCACAACATCCTCGAAGTTTCTCATCGTATAAGACGTAACTCTCGTCCGAAAAAACTCGCGTCCCAAAAGAGAAGGAAGTCTGCCTACTTCGACCGATGCCCGGGCATATCGACGTAATAGCGCTATTGTGCGCCTTCGATAGGGCCAGAGCTCGACGTCGTGTTCGCATAATATAGTTGGTAGAATATCCGCCTGCCCCATCACGCTCAACGTGTCGTGACTGATCTTTGGTAAAATAATCATGCCCAAACCTCCATCGAAGCAGTTCCCTGGATATATTCACTCTGGCCGGACCGTTCCGCCGAATCTGCTTGGGCATTCTTGGCTGTTGCCCGCGACTTCCGCCGTCTCGTTTTTCGCGGAGGCGTTGCACCTCGGTTGGGAAGTGCATCGAAATGTTCTTTACATCCGGCGCAATACACGCCATTCGTTGCCTTCCGACGTAGCCACAACCCTCCGCAACGCTCGCAGTATTTCAACTCAAGCTGTATAGCTTCCTCTACGGTTACATCTATGACATTCATGACTGCCTCCGGAATAAAGTCAAAGAGCCACAACTAAAAAAGCCCTGACCGATAATCTCGGATCAGGGCTCGTTTCTCTTACGATGGCCTGGAATGCTATTTAGTTTTTTGCTTGGTTACTAGAGCCTTGCAGCAAACTGTGAACCAGATTGTCGAAAGTAACCCTCTTCGTAGCCAGATTTTAGAACTTGCCCATTTTCCACAATGACGCTTACCTTACCGCTGAAACGAATTACCTGTAATAAACGGTGCATCGCTCCCGAGAGTACCTCTGCAGAGCGTACCTTTTGGCGGAACTCCCCAAAGCTTTTTTCGTCGTTTTCGCGTAAGCATACTTCCACCATGACTGATACTCCTTTGTTCGGTATGAGTGCGGTACAAGACATACTGTGGTGCGATCATAATATCCGGTGTGTTACTAAGTCAATATGTTATTTGTTAGAAAGTCTAGCGGAGAGATCTCGGTGACTTACTTATTCAACGGAGTAGAAGTTTCGTATACTGATTGCGTACTTGCGCGCATTCATAATTGGCTCTACAATAATTTGCTTCTGCCAGACAGGATGTAAGATTTATTACTAGTGTGTTCGCGATGTATCGATGGGCACGAAAGACTGCTCTACGTAGGTAGATATCTCACCGTGTATCAGGGTTTTGGGCCTCGCTCAGCCTCGTTCGAACGCGTGTTTTTCCTCAAGTTGCTGCAGTGCCCTGTTCATCTCAGCTTCGAACTCATTTTCACGATCGATTAAGGCCGGCAAGGCGCTGGCGAAGCCTCCAGTGAACGTGAACAACCCTCGCGCCTCCAGTCCAGCCGCAATTTTAGAAATATGTTCGCTCGAACTATCAAGGTAAAGAGCCTCGGTTGGATCGCTCAGCGAAGCTGCGCCACCAACAACCCGATTTTGCCAATATACTTTTCTCTCGATCAGCTTCGCGATTTCTTCATCGCTCGCGTCGCCAAAAGCCCAGCGCTTGAGCTTAAAGCTGTAATGCCGGCTGGAAAAAGGCAAAGGAACTAGCTTTCCGGATTTCACAAACTCCATCTGTTTGTTGTCGGCCTCCTTGCGAAGCGCGTTAATCACCGGGCCTTCAGCATCTTTCGGATCGAGCGAAGGCAATACTTCGCGCAGTGTCGCGGAAAGATTCACCGCTACCAGCGCTCGCAAGCCACCGGAGTTTTCCAAAGTAATCACGGCATGCAACACCTCAAAGTCCGCGCCCGAGGTCGCATGTCGAAAGGGCCAATCGAATTCAAAACTCAAAGGAAGCCCGGTGCGCGTCACATAGATGGTCTTTGCTGCCTTGCCAGAAATGTCGTTCTCCATTACTCTCCTGCCTTGCGAAAACAATTGTAGGATTTATTTTAGCGTACGAATATTGCAACCCGGCCGTTCTTTCGCTGTTACGCTAGACGTAAGAGCCTCCGCAGGTTTTCCATGGCCGACATGCCCATCAATCCCCACAGGCCAGCCCCCACTAGCATGGAAAGTTTAGTCTGAAGCAAATCTGAAAATACTCCTGCCCCGAAAACAAAAAGAAATACGAGCATAGCAATGCTGAATCCCTGCCCGCGAAAATCAGCACTGCAGACGAGCAATACAACTACTAGCAAACCCGCGATTAGAAGTGGGAGTGTATTACCAAAATAGCGTGCACGCTTCCAGCCCGAGTAGGTCATTAGCACGACTGGCAAGGCCAACATCAAAGGCGGACTGCCTGCAATAATCGAATGCATGATACTTCGATATGAAACCGAAGCGAGAACCGCCATCGGCTCGAAGTCGAACCAACGTGCATGTAGCAACGCTCGCCAAAAGAGGGCCGGCTCGAAACAATACGATGCGAAGATTAACGTGGCAGCTACCCCAATCGCCGTAACCCAGATCACCAGCACGGCACGTGGGCGCACCGGCGCGACCCAAAGCATCAGAGGCAGAATTGCGACTGCCAGAACGGCCAGCGAAAACTGGTTGCCCACGGCGAGCGCCACGGCTAACCCAAGCAGAAGAATTCGGCGCCAGTTCCACAGCACCACTTCTCGTGGCGCATACAAGGTGTGTGCTACAGCAATCGCCGTAAAGATGCTCCCAAACGCTCCCCAAACTGCTGCCATTTCTCCCAGACTCTGCTCGCTGGCGGCATTAATAATCATTGCCGGAGAAAAGCAGTAAAATCCCAATGCGATGTAACCGCCAGCGTTGCCGTAAAGACGGCGTGAAACATACCACAGCGAACCGCCGAGCATGAGGCCGAAAAATATTTGCGGTGCCGCTGCAATAAAGGGCACAAGTGATTGCGGCAGTTTGTCAGGCGGACGAAATAAGAACGGGGCCGATGCGAGAAGATAGTAAAGGGGCGAACGGTCCTGATCATAGCCGTCGAGCACGCGAAGACTCCCGGACCGAGCAGCAGAAGGCAACCCAGTTGCTGCTTCCGCCCGCAATGATTCCGGAGTTCCGGCAACTGCTCCTCCCTTCCATTGTTGAAGCCCCAAATAAATGCGAATCGCCTGATCAGAATCCAGTGTCGAAGACTGCAACATCTTCCCGCGAACCAACCACCCGCATTGCAGTAAATAGATGAGTAGGAGCGCCGCCGCCTTGAACTGCGGCCCGCGAAAGCCGTCGAATTGAAGAAATCGGTGTAACACAGGCAGACCGAGTGTTTTACCATGTCCGGTACACCTACGAACAGCCAAAGTGGATCACTCCAAAGAATCCGAACCGTCGGCGAATGAGAGCGTGGGGAAACAACTCCCCGCGCTTCCGGAAGCCGAGCGAATCTCGCCCCCCGTTTCCAGAAACAATGTGGAATCTGTAGCACCAGCCCTAACAACGGCGGATGCCCACGGCCACGACACCCACCAACGAGGGATTTACCAGATAACACACTTGCTCATTTACTTGGCAATGGCATTTGTGATTTTCCAGATCGAAGGATGGTTGCTTGCATCGTTTCAGTCAAACGTGCCCGGTCTCTGGTGGCGACTGATAGTCGAAGCCAGCATGACGCTGGCTGCGATTGTCCCCGGTTTTGCAATGACCAGAATTGAAGGTTGTTCGTTCGGAGACTTTGGGCTCCATGCGCGACATGCTTTCGGACGCAACTTTTGGGTCGGATCCCTCTGGGGTATCGGATCTCTAAGCGTCATGATGGTTGTGTTGCGTATCGCTGGGGTTTTTTACTTCGGGTCGATTGCCATCCATGGCTCTCGCATCGCGAAATTCGCCGTATATTACACCACGCTTTTTTTGTTCACTGCATTGTTCGAAGAATTCTTGATGCGTGGCTACTCCCAGTGGATATTAGCGCGTGCAATTCGTTTTTGGCCCGCTGCGGTAATTCTCTCGGCAATCTTTGGCTATATTCACAAAGGAAATCCCGGCGAGGCGAAAACAGGCCTTGTTGCAGCCGGACTCATCGGTTTTTTTCTCTGCCTGACCCTGCGCCGTACCGGCGACTTGTGGTGGGCTGTTGGGTTTCACATGGCGTGGGATTGGGGAGAAAGTTTCCTTTTTTCGGTTCCCGATAGCGGAGCAATACTCCCCGGCCATCTGCTCAGATCCAGCATGCACGGTCCGGTTTGGCTAACCGGCGGGACTGTAGGCCCAGAAGGCAGTTACATAGTATTCATAGTAATAGCCGCCCTATGGATCGCGTTCGATCGAGCTTATCCCAAAGTAAAGTATGAAGCGGTTTAGTGTGGCGGGGACGCCCTCGTCTGCGTACCGGAGGTCAAGAGCGCAGATAGTTGAATATCTCAGCCGCGGCGCGAGCTACTATTCGCTAAAATGCTAAAATGTGTTCATGGCAAACACAAAAAGCGCAACCCTAAGCATTCGCCTAAAGCCGGAAACCAAAAAACGGCTGGCGCGGCTAGCCAAGGCCTCAGGGAGGAGTTCGAATTTCCTGATCGCCGACGCCGTCGAAGTTTACGTCTCCGATCAGGAACGAATGCTGGCCGAGGTCCGCCAAGCCGACCGCCAGGTCAAATCCGGACACTACATCAGAAACGAAGACATGAAAGCATGGCTGTTGTCGTGGGGAACCGACCACGAGTTACCCATCCCAAAATGTGCTTGCGGAAAACAGCACAATGACGAAACGCTGTGCCAGTAGAGCCATAGAAATTGTCTGGTCCGCTTTAGCAAGAACTCGCCTGCAAGAAATCCGTGCCCACGTAGCCAAGGACAAACCCGCAGCAGCCGAACGCCTAGCCATCCGAATCGTTGCTATCGTCGAAACCCTAAGAACTCATCCCCACCTCGGCAGGCTAGGGACCGAACCTGGAATCCGAGAGTTAGTAATCGGAAACACCCCCTACATTATCTTGTACCGCGTGCAAGGCCAGCGCGTTATTATCAGCACGATCTGGCACGGACCTCAGCGCAGGGAAGCCTAGGGCAGCTGGACGCCTAAATCGCTCTAGAAAACTGCTACGCTTTGCTCGTTGGCACTGGGGTTCCAAAGAGAATCGATCACTTTCGAACAGATGGTTTTCTGGCGGGGACTTCTTTTTCGCGACAGTAGTTCGCCCGGCGCGCCTCGATCATCGAGATGGCAAGGCAATTTGCATCGCGTTACCGGGTTTCAGGCGCGTCACCACTAGTTTCTCGAAGGCCGCTCTTCCGTGCCATTTACCTTCTAATCTAAATCGGTCGGCATTCTTCGCTAGTTCCCAAGTCTCAGGCGCGGAATCTCCAATCTGTCGTCGACTGCCACCACTGTTAGCGATTGCCACATTGTATCCATGCTGATTGATGAGCTTTGTTAACTGCTCGAGAAAAGTGGTCTTCATTGTATTCCTCAATGGCAGAGTAGCATAGCTGCAGAAGCGAATAAAAGGAGAATCTATTAACTTTTGATGGCACCCCAGGTTTTGTATAAGTCCGTGCTACCATTCCGCCGTTGCTTCTGAGGCTCTTCCGTGTGGAACAATCGGCTTCGACTGGTGCTCATCGTGTACTGCCTGGTCGGCACTGCGCACTGGTCCGCCAAAGCCCAAGTGGCTGCGAAAAACCCCTCAGTACTCAACTCCCGAGATCAAGCAGTGTCACCATACACACATTGGGTCATTTGGTCTGTCTTGGATGACTGTACGGCATCCGATGCCGACTCGGCAGTGCGCAATGCATATATCAAGGCTATGCGCTACACCTGTCGGGAAACTTGGAACGACGGGCTTAGGATGAGATATATCAGCGGGCCGGCGTTCAGCGGGCCGAAATTAGGACTCCTCCTTGAGATGCGCGAAGACGGTAAATATCTTGAGGCTCTGATCGGCCTAAGTAATGAAGGCGATAAGCAAATTGAAATCAATCCATCCAATTTTTGGGCAGAAGAGATAGCGCCCAAATATAAACGACTGGAAGTCGTTCCCCCTGAGAAGATCTCGGCGTCCATCGTGAACGGAGCCAGGTGGAGAAGTGTTATTAGTTCTTTCGGCGCTGCTTTCGCTAAACAAACTGCAACGGGGACTTCTAGTAGCGGAGATACGATCCGCATTACAATGCCGGATACCACGGCCCAACAACGAACAGCAGAACAAAACCAGGCGAACTTGGATGCTGCCATCAGCGATGGCGCATCTCTTGTTGGGACGGCCATCAAGCGGCATACCTTGCCGCCTCATTCACGGATAGCGCGGTATTTATACTTCCCAAATGCCCGGCACTCTGACCTTCTGCTCGTGCATTTGCCCATTGACGACGTCGATTATATTTTCATGTTCAATGCTCCGGAAAGGACAGCAAAGTAGGCAGTGAGCACTGCTAAGCCGAGGGCTTCGCTTGGGAGTCGGAGGCCTCAGACAGAATCACCACGGAGCGGAGTGGTGTCCGCCCCACACCTAATCACGCAGTTTAGATGTCCAGATTTTTCACATCCAGCGCGTTATCCTCAATAAACTTCCGACGCGCCTCAACATCCTCGCCCATCAGCGTAGTAAAAATAGTCTCGCACTCCGCAATATCTTCCAGCCGAACTTGCAGCAGCGTGCGGCGCTCCGGGTCCATGGTCGTCTCCCAAAGCTGCTCCGCGGTCATTTCACCAAGTCCTTTGTAGCGCTGGACAATATATTCTTTCCGTCCTTCGTTCAAGACGTAATCGAAAAGTTCGCGAGCAGTATTTTTTTCGACAATCTCGGGTTCTTTTCCCCGACGCGCGGAAGGTTTTCCGGATTTCTTGCGAGCCGTCTCCGCCTCTTCTGTTTCGGCGGCACTCAGATTTTCGCCGTCTTCGCTTACCTCTTCTTCGTCTTTGTCTTCAGTTTTACCGGCCGCGACTGTTGCTGGCTTTGCAGCGCGAGGCAAGCTTTCGACAACGAAAGGTGGCTCCAGATATTGTTCGATTTGCTTGAATTTCGCGAGAAGCTGGCGGCACTCCGGAGTCGAAGCCAATTCCCAGTTGATGACATGCTCGGCGCCCTGAGAGTTCACGAAGCGAACTTCCCAAAGATTGTGCTCTTCGTCGAAACGCGTCTCCACGCTTTTTAACTTCAAGTCTTTTTGCCGACGCTTAAGCTCTTTTTCGAGTTTCTCGACCTTCTTTGGCGGGGTCTGCTTGTCACCCTCAAAGTCGGCGCGCTTGGCAAAGTCGAGTTTAGGCAGAAGAGCCGTGATGTCCTCTTCGCGAATGCGCTTGTTTAACTTGTCGAGGAAACCAAGATACTCGTTCAACACAGTGATGAACTTGGTGAGAGCCGCCCCCTCAAGCTTGGCTGCGCCGTCACCATATCGAATGATCAGCCCTTCAGAAGCCCTCTTCACCATGACTTTGACGAATTCATGCTCGTTCTTTATGTACTGATGCGTCTTGCCCTTCTTGATGCCGAATAGCGGAGGCTGCGCGATATAAACGTTGTTCCGTTTAATCAGTTCCTGCATGTGGCGGAAGAAGAAAGTCAGCAGCAAAGTGCGGATGTGCGAGCCATCCACGTCGGCGTCAGTCATTAGAATGATTTTGCCGTAGCGAACCTTGGTCGGATCGAAATCCTCTTTCGAGATTCCAGTTCCAAGCGCCGTGATCATGGCACGAATTTCTTCATGCGCCAGCATCTTGTCGTAACGTGCTTTTTCGACATTGAGGATTTTGCCCTTGAGCGGCAGGATAGCCTGGAAGCGCCGGTCACGGCCCTGTTTGGCTGTCCCGCCTGCGGATTCACCCTCGACCAGAAACAGTTCGCAGCGGTTAGGATCGCGTTCAGAGCAATCCGCAAGCTTGCCCGGCAAGCCACCGCCATCGAGCGCACCTTTGCGGCGCGTCAAATCGCGGGCTTTGCGGGCAGCTTCACGCGCCCGAGCCGCGTCAATCGCTTTGTTAATGATCTTGCGGGCGACGGTAGTATTTTGCTCGAAGAACGCGCCGAGCCTTTCGTTAACTACGGCCTGCACAATGCCTGCGATGTCGGAATTTAACTTACCCTTGGTCTGACCCTCAAACTGCGGCTGCGGCAGTTTCACGCTGATCACAGCGACTAGGCCTTCGCGAACATCATCTCCAGTGAGATTTTCTTTTACATCTTTAAACAAGCCCATCTGTTGCCCGGCGTAGTTAATGGTTCGGGTCAGCGAGGTGCGGAAGCCCGATAAATGCGTGCCGCCATCAACGGTATTGATGTTATTTGCAAAACTGAAAACGGATTCCGAATAAGCGTCGTTATACTGCAAGCCGATTTCGATGTGCACCTCGTCTTTGTCGGCTTCCATATAAATCGGCTTGTCATGAAGGGTTTGCTTGCCACGATTCAGATGCTTGATGAACTCGGCAATGCCGCCGGTGTATTTGAACTCAGTATGCTTCGCTTCGCCGCTCTTCGAGTCAGTCTGGCGCTCGTCTGTGAGAGTGATGACCAGTCCCTTGTTGAGAAACGCGAGTTCGCGCAGCCGCTGCGAGAGGGTATCGAAGTTGTATTCAACGGTAGTGGTGAAAATTGTCTTGTCAGGAACGAAGTGAACCTTGGTGCCCGTCTTTGCCTTGGCAGCGCCGGTTTTCTTTAGCTTGCTGGTTGGCTCCCCCTTGGAGTAAGTCTGCTCCCAGGTAAATCCGTCTCGCCAGATCTCGAGGTCGAGTTCTTCACTGAGCGCGTTGACGCAACTAACACCGACTCCATGTAGACCGCCGGACACTTTGTAGGAGTTGCTGTCAAACTTGCCCCCCGCATGCAGCGTCGTCATCACAACCTGCGCCGCTGGTATCTTCTCCCCGTCGATGTCCATGTTGTCGACCGGGATGCCGCGCCCGTTATCGACCACGGTGATCGAATTATCAAGATGGATCGTGACTTCTATTTTGTCCGCATGGCCCGCCAGCGCCTCATCGACCGAATTGTCGACGACCTCGTAGACCAGATGATGCAGACCAAGCTCTCCCGTCGACCCGATGTACATTGCCGGGCGCTTGCGCACCGCTTCCATGCCGCCAAGAACTTTGATCGAATCAGCGGTGTAATCGCCATTCGCCTTGCCGTTCTTGTTTTTGCCATCGATATTCTTGGGGTCGAGACTCTTACTCGCAACCAGTTCGGCTTGCAATTCTTTGGTGGCCATTCTGCTCCGTGATACAGCGAATCGAGCACCCTTTGGAAGGGGCGATTCCAGTACTGCTGAAGTGTCACAACTTATTGAATTTCCTGCTATTTAGCGATTACCTAAGCTGTAGTTATTTTAGCATAAAGCAGGCCATTCTTGAGCGGAGAACCGATACCGTAAACCCCGTTTTTTCTTGTTCTTATGGACGTATCTTTTCGTCTGGCTTGGCTTACGTGGACGAGGGCTCTCGTCGCTTGGGATTAAGCTAACGTCCCGGCAAATTGAGATCACCAAAATGAAGCCCGTCCATAATGTCATCCAATGCCTCTTCGCTTTCGGCGATAAAAGTGAAGGACAATATGCGGCCCTTCGTCATCCAGATAAGGGTGCACTGCCTCATCGTAAGCGTATTCTTAAGCGACTCGCTGGTCGGCAATCTCACGTCAAGTGACTTGGCGAAGTCGGCGCGAACCAGTCGGCGCGATTCAATCTCCAGCGAAAAAGGCTCGCCAACACTCTTAAAACCCTTGGCGGTAGCCACTTCCGTGAGCGGGCCGACATAATCTTCCGCTTTCTTCAAGCCGGGATAGGCGGCTGCGCTCTCCGCCGCAATAACAACGCCAGAATTGATACTGTCGGCGGCAGCCTCGGGGGGACGCTCGAAAACACCGAGCAGAACCTGAGCTCCGTCGCTAGGCTGCTCTCGCGGCATCGCTTTGGTCGAGGAGTCATCCTTAGGAACCCCCTGAGCATTCATTTCGTTGCTATTCATATCCTTGGTGCGGTCCACCCAACCATAGGAAATCTGATAGCGGAATCCGAAATCGGCGTTTCGATAAAGTTGGAGGTCTTTCGGCGCCGTGGTGGGTGGTGTAGCACCTTGCGTCGCCTTAACTTGAGGTTGTGCCACAAGGCCTGAACACAACACAAAAACAGCAATCGCGGACCAGCGGTAGGCGGATAGCGAGATCAATGTAAGACAAGTTTACATGTTCCCGATTTACATCGCCCTGGTCACTCGTCAGTCGCTCCTACTCACCGCTCACTACTCACTTCTCAATGAACATGCAATCTCCGTAAGAATAGAACCGGTATTCTGCCGCGATTGCGTGATGATAAGCGCTCATGACGATGTCCTTGCCGCCGAAGGCGCACACTAACATCAGCAATGTAGATTGCGGCAGGTGAAAGTTCGTCAGCATTGCGTCCACGACGCGAAAGCGATAGCCAGGATAAATAAATATGTCCGCCTCGCCGGAGCCCGGTTCCACATAATTTTGGTCATGGCCTTTGCCGAGCCCAGCGGCGTACTCTAGGGTGCGCACGGTGGTTGTACCTGCGGCGACGATCCGGCGACCGTCCGCCTTCGCCTGATTGATCGCAAGCGCAGCTTGCTCTGAGATTTCATACCACTCTCGATGGAGCTTATGGTCCTCCACTCTTTCTGCGCGTACCGGCTGAAAAGTGCCTAGTCCCACATGCAAAGTGATCTCTGCTATCTCGATCCCACGCGCCCGTATCCGTTCCAATATCTCGGTCGTAAAGTGCAAACCCGCCGTCGGCGCCGCCACCGACCCGCGCGCTTGAGCGTAAACCGTCTGATAGCGTTCCCTATCCGTGTTGCTGTCATTGTCCCGGTGAATATAGGGCGGAAGCGGTACGTGACCTATCCGCTCAACGCGACTAAAGAAATCTGGGACACAAGCGAAGCGGACGCGCCGCTCGCCGAAACTGCCCCGTTCAATGACCTCTGCTTCCAGTTCGGGAGTCGAGTCGACCGCAATGCCGGTTGGACTAAAATAAAGCTTCTCGCCAATTCCGATCTTCCGCCCGGGCCTCACTAAACACTCCCATTCATTCGGATCTTTGGCCGTCTGGCGGGTCAGCAGCACCTCGATCCGCCCCTGGAGAAAATTTCGTGACGCTCGGTTACGTGGGCTTGGGGTTTGAGCTCGATGGCCACTGCGTTGGCCGTATAGTCGTGCGGCGAAGACCCGCGTATTGTTCAGCACCAGTAGGTCGTCTGTCCGCAGAATGTCAGGAAGTTCTCGAAAAATCCGGTCTCGCCACGCCTGCGTGCGCCGATCTAAATGCAACAAGCGCGATGCGGCCCGATCTTCGAGCGGCTTCTGCGCAATGCGTTCAGATGGCAGACCGTAGTCGAAATCAGAGACCAGCATCCCAAGATTATAGGTTCCCACCCCGGCGGGCACCGGTTTCGATCCCTTTTTTGGTTCCGCCGACTGCAAGTCATTAAGTTTCTGCCAGTAATTCTTGTAAGACTTCCAATCCGTGCTGTAACATGGCCGCGCAGGGTTCGGCAAACTAATGACCACAGCCAGCGACCGTCAGCATCGGCAAGCAATTGTGCAGTTTGGCCGCTGCCTGTACGAAAGCGGATTCGTGGCAGCCACGGACGGCAATCTCTCCGTCCGCCTGGACGCAACACGTCTGCTCGTCACCCCCACCTGCATTAGCAAAGGCAGAATGCGACCTTCCGACATGGTGATTGTGAACATGGACGGGAAACGCCTGGCTGGCAAGCGCAGAGTCTCGAGCGAGATCGGTATGCACCTCTTGATCTACCGCATGCGCCCCGATGTGCACGGCATCGTGCATGCACATCCTCCTACTGCCACAGGCTTCGCGGCATCCGGATACGATCTGAATCGCCCGCTTGTCTGCGAGGTCGTGGTCGGATTGGGCTCGATACCTCTTGCCCGCTATGGCACGCCAGGAACTCCCGAGTTGACGGACGCTCTCGAGCCCTTGGTTCCCCACCACGATGCCATCCTGATGGCCAATCACGGGGTCGTCACATTTGGATCGTCACTCGAGAGCGCCTACATGAAAATGGAAACCGTAGAGCACTTCGCGAAGATCGCCATGGTCACCCACCTTCTCGGAAACGAGCAGCCTCTCGGAGAGAAGGAAGTGCAAAAGCTCCAGGAGGTGCGCCATCGCTACAACGGTGGAGGCGCCGCGGAAGAGCGTTCTTCCAGCAACGCGATCAACTCACGCCATTCATCTGACGAACCAGAAACTGCACGACAATCCAAAGAGACTGCACAAACTCGCCGGTAGTTTATTCTCCTCCAATCCGAAACCGAAGCCCTGCGCGAAAATTGGCGCTTAGTGCCGGATACCCCACCACTTCGTTGTAATGGTCATTCAACGCATTCTCCACATTAGCGTAGGCTGTGACGCGCGAGTTGATCGCATACCATCCACCCAAATCAACTCGGGCATAGCCGGCAGCGTGATTCACATTGAACCCCAGAAAATCTGAGTCGGCGCGCCGCCCCACGAAAGTTCCTCCCAGACTGGCGCCCCAGTGTGATCCTAAGTAAGTCATCAGCAAGTTTCCGGAGTGTTTAGGCCGGCGCAACAGCGGTTGTCCCGGCTGATGCAGGGGATCAAACGCGAACGGCTGCTCCAGAATCTGTGTCGACGTGTACACGTAGGAGCTGGTAAGGGAAATCCGCGAAGTCGGCTTTCCAGTGAGCACTACTTCCGCACCGTGCGCCATGGACTCATCGATGTTCTGATACTGTCCAGCAAATGTTTGAGGGTTTATAGTCGCGAAATCAACCTGATTACGAAAAAGATTGTTGAAGTAGATGGTCGAAAGTTGGTACTTGCCGCCGAAGAAACTCTGCTCGAATCCCGCCTCGAATGCCCGGTTCTCTTCGGGCTTCAGATTAGGGTTCGCAAAAACTGACGGCGGCTCAGACACAAACAATTCCTCAAAACGAGGGTCTTTGATTCCGGTCGCGTAAGAGAACCGGAGCCGCGTCCCGGAGAAAATCTCACCGCCCTTTAATGCCAGCAATGAGAGCGCCACTCGCGGTACGAACTTGCTGGTGCTTCCACGTAGAGGCACCAGAGTGCTGGACGTTCCGCGATGGGCGTATCGCACCCCAGCCGTGGCTGAGAGCCGCTTCCAAGTTAAATGCTCCTGTAGGAATGCCTCGTTATCGAGCCGAACACCCGCGGTGTGGTTCGAGAATTGAAAAATGGGATCGAACGATGTGGTAGACGTGAAAAATCTTCCGTTTTCATCTTCGAACTGATATCCCATCGTCGTTTGCGCCCAACTCCGAGGTGTGTAATCTCCCTGATACAGGAATCCAGCGCGATTGATGTGGGCGAGGTTAACGAACACACAATCGATAAAAATGAACAGCGTGTTATCGCAGCCTCGATCTGGAAGGTCGTCCTCATTGAGCCGTTGCGTGTTGTATTCGTATCCAGTCAGCCTGTGCTGCCAGCGGGCTGGAGCGGAGATCAGCAATTCTCCGCTAGCGAGAAAGTTGTTTGCTCTCGCATGCTGTTCGATATCTGGCGCCAGCAGACGTTGACCGTTGAAGTCCCACTCTCCTGGAACTCCGGTGCGGCTGTTGGAGTGCCTCGCCCGCAGGCGAAAAAGAACGCGCTGGTTCAGTTGAACCCCGAAGTTTCCCCCTTGCAGCGCATTTGTATAATCCGCGTTCGGACCTTGCCCATTGGTCTGGAACTGATCGGCGAAAGCGTTGTAGTCAAAGCGCGATCGCGCACCTGATAGAGAGGCAAATCCATGTGCCGTTCCGAAGTTGCCGCCGTCTGCTCCAAAGCGGAGTTCCGGTGTCGACGTAGCGCCTGCGCGCGTGAATATCTGGACCACGCTGGTCATCGCATCTGACCCGTACAGCGTGCTCTGCGCGCCTCGGAAAAACTCCAGGCGGTCAGTCTCTGCGAGGGGCACAGTAGAAAAGTTGAATGTACCGCCGGGCTCGTTGACCGGGACTCCATCGATCAGCACCTTGTTGTAGCGCGAGTCTCCTCCGCGCACAAACAGCGATCCCAGGCCACCGTGCTGGCCAGCCACATTAACGACCGCCCCGGGCAAGAAACGCAACGCATCAGCCTCGGAATTGGGCTGCATGGTCATGATCGCAGCGCCACTCAAAAGCGAAACGCTGCTGGCCGTTTCCTGCTCCGGCGTGGGCGTGCGCGTCGCGCTCACAATCACTGTTTCTGAAGCAGGCGCTACCGCAAGCTTGACCAGCGTCACCGATGACGAGGAATTCTCTACTTCATGCCACGCCGGCGCGAATCCCGGCGCGAGTACCTGCGCCCGCAGACCGGTCGCACTCTGCAAATCAAATATGGTTTCTCCCTCACCCGAAGTGATTCGAATCTGCAGCGGGCGAGCCTCGCCTTTCCGGTACAGCGACACCTGTGCCCCGGCAACCGCGGTGTTCTGCGGATCAACTACTTTGATTCTGATTTCGGCGGAAGCTGTAGCTGAAGATAGAAACAGAAACAACAAGAACCAAATACCAGCGAATAAACGCATGTCACGTCTCCTTTATCACGCGAAAGGGTTGTGTGGACGGTTCACGCCGGTCTCCTGGCTTTGCGAGTAAGGATGTGAGCTCTTAACTGCAACATCCGGCCACTACAATCGGCCTTCCCAGGGTTACGTTTTAAGTTACGTTTTAAGTCTCCCTAGTGACCGAGTGCATTTTCCTCGCTTACAGTTGCGCGGCAGCGCGGGATTTGCACCCGCTTCCCATAGCGCCAGCATGTTGCCGGCCTACGATCATGCGCGAACCTAATTTTGAGAAAGAGCAAAGTAGCTTCGCAAATCTACCCGGCAAATCGCCGCGAGTCAACTCTCCTCACAACGTGGAACTTGGGGTGGTGAAGCTTGAGAAGAACTTGAGAAGAACGATTCGTATCAGGGCATGCCGCTCCATCCCGCACGCTACTGGGGCTTAAGCCGCTACCCACGGTGCCGGGGCAGCCGCAAGGCCCCATGATTTAAAATATCCGTGTAAACGAAACAAACTTTTCGGAGGTTCTGCTAGCCTATCTCTATGCCTCAGTCCGTCAAAGATCGTGTGGGAAAGTTGCGAGAGGAAATTGCAGAAATTAGTGAGGCGAACCGCCAGTACCTGCAAGGTGGGAAGAAGATGATTGGAGCTTCGGACCAGGAACGCCGGCTGCAAAGACTTCAGGAGATCATGGACGAACTCAAGTCGCTAACCGACTGGAAAAAGACATAAACAGTTGTCGATCACGGATGCCGATCATGGTTACCGAACCACGACCAGCCTCAGTCCGAGGCCTGCACTTCCATCGATTCCGTTATCCACAGCTGTGCTGGAGCACCCTTCGTGGTGCGAGTGGCGGTTGCCCGAAAGCTGCCGGATGTGCTCTCAATGTCGTACACATACGGTGGGCGCTCGCCTTTGATGCTGAGATAATTCCCTGAAATCAACTCTCCCATCGACGCATAGTGTCCCTGCGATGCCTGGTACCCGCGCTCCGCATTCGCAATGCCGACCAAATCGTTTTTCACGCCCGTGATGGTGGTAACTTCTCCAGAATTGCCGCCAGCTCCCGGGCTTAGAGTTTTGACCTGCAGCGAATAGATATACATCCCGATCGCCATCGTGATAACTGTCCCCAAGAATCCAAAAACTCGCCCCATAGTTCGCTCCGCCTGTTATTGCATCCCGAAACGACAGGCACCGCAAGTAACGAGAGTGCAAGCTCCCGAGGAGGCGTCTCAACCAAGCCATTTCGCTTTGTCTTGCTGAGCGAGGACGAAGCTTCGCGTTTAGCGAAGCTGCGCCGCAGTCGAAGCACCCCTATTGTTCAACAGAACCGTGAGTTTTTGGGACTTTCTCGCTCCCCGGCAGCATAGCCGGGATTAGGGACCCTTCGACCGCGGTTAACGTTCACTTCGTGACCGGTAACGTTCGCTCAGGGTGACACGGAATGGAAACGACTAGAAGGAACACCGAGATTAACTTTAGAAAAGTGGCTCTGGAGAGGCTCGAACTCCCAACCCTCGGTTCCGAAGACCGATGCTCTATCCAATTGAGCTACAGAGCCGTGCGCCGGCATTCACTGCACCCGGCATTCACTGCACAACGACCAGCAGTGATGATTTTACACCGCTCGCCATCTTCCAATCACTTCGTCCACGGATTCGCACTCCGCGTTGTAACATCAAAAATGCATGTCGCCGGTTCCCCAACCCCTCGCCCATACCAGTTCGAGTTTGCTCGAGTTCGAGACGCTTCGGGAGCTGTTGGCCGGTTACGCCCCATCGCCTTTGGGGCAACGTCGCATTGCTGAACTGCAGCCCTCGTACGATTCCGTATGGATTGCAAATCAACAGCAACTCACTACAGAGATTCGCGAGTATCGTCGAGTCGGCGGCCGTTTCGAGTTCGCCGGCCTCCTCGACGTCCAGACGCTGATTGAGAAATCACGCATCTCCGGCGCCGCTCTTGAAACCACAGAGATTCGCGACGTAGTCCTCGTAGCCGACCGCGCCTCCGAATGGCGCGAAATCGTGCATCAGCCTCCCGCAGCCATGCGCTCCAAGTGGACTTCAGTCAACGCACTTTCCGCCGGCATCCAGGATTTCACCGCTTTCCTTCGTGCCTTCCACAACAAGATTCTGCCCGACGGCACCCTCGACGATCGCGCGTCTCCCGAACTAAGCCGCGTTCGCCGGGAGATCGAAAAGCAAAAACGGCAGATTCAGGAATCCCTCCGAGGCTACCTGCGCAAACTAGCCGAAGGCGGCACGGTTCAAGATGAGTTGATTACGATCCGCGGCGAGCGTTTCGTCATCCCCGTGAAAGTCGAACAGAAGCGGCGGGTGCAGGGAGTTGTTCACGGTGCCAGTTCCAGCGGACAGACCGTCTTTGTCGAGCCGCTGGAGACTATCGATCAGAACAACGAACTAGTGCGTCTTTTGGATGAGGAACAAGCTGAAATTCATCGCGTTCTCCTGGAGATGACACGACAGATAGGAGAAAATGCCGCCGCAATCACAGCCGCCGCCCACATCCTGGCCGAACTGGAACTCCAATTCGCCAAAGCCCGCTTCGCCGACGACTACAACTGCGTAGAGGTGACCTTATCTGGAGAGGCTGATACCACTGGGAACAAGAGTTCGGGTGCGGACGACCGCCCCGCTCTGAGCGGAGTCGAAGAGTCTAAGGCAAGCGAATCTCGCCTACTCCTCCACCGTGCCCGCCATCCTCTCCTCGAGCGCAACCTGAAACTAAAGAATGCAAAGATAATCCCGATTACCGTCGAACTGGAAGGCGACCATCGCCAGATAGTAATCACCGGCCCCAACACCGGTGGAAAAACAGTCTCCCTAAAAACCCTGGGCCTGCTCGCCCTGATGGCCCAATCGGGAATCCCTGTCCCCGCCGATCGCGCCGAGATGCCAGTCTTCGACGGGATCCTTGCCGACATCGGCGACTATCAATCAATCGAACAAAATCTGTCGACATTCTCGGCCCACGTCACAAATATTGATTTCATCTCGCGCAGCGCCACCAAAAATTCGCTGGTGTTGCTCGATGAACTGGGCTCCGCAACCGACCCCGAAGAAGGTGCCGCCCTCGCCGTCGCCATCGCCGAGCACTTCCGCAACGTCGGATGCATGATCGTGATTTCCACCCATCACACTTCGCTCAAAGTTTATGGCGCAAATACCCCGGGAGTGATTAACGCCTCTGTCGGCTTCGACGAGACTACCCTGCAGCCCACCTACGAACTGAGGATCGGTGTACCCGGAGCATCTGCGGGCATCAATATCGCGCAGCGCCTCGGACTCAATGGGGCGATCATAGAGTTCGCGCGTTCGCGCCTCGGCACGCAAACGCAAGACGTAGGCCGCTTCCTCGATCGCCTGCACGCTGATCTTCGGAATCTCGAATCCCAGCGCTCCCGCATGGCAGTCCGTGAGGAAGAACTGGAACGCGAAAAATCCCGGCTCGCCAACGAGGGGCGCAAAGAGCAACAAGCCAAACTTCGCGAGATGGAAGGGAAGCTCGAGGCTCTCTTCCGCGATTTCGAATACCACGCGCGCGAAACCGTGAACGCTCTGCAGGATCGGGCCGCCGCCCAGAAATTGTCGAAAGAAGCCGAACGCCGCATCGCCAGGATGCGCCGCGAATTTCGCGAGCAGTTCGATTCCACGGTCGTTGCCCACGTTACCGGAGCCGATCGCGGAGACCCAAATGCACAGCCCAACCTGGTAAAACACGTCTCCGAGGGCGACACAGTAAAGCTCAAGTCACTGGGCCGTGCCGCCGTCGTAAAAAAGAAAATCGGCGAGAACCATTTCGATGTGGAAATCGGGTCAATGAAAATGCGCATTGCTCGCGAAGATATCGCCGAAGTTCTATCTCTATCGAGCGAGCGCGGAAAAGCATCAGGCCAAGCGCAAGTTTCACCTGTCGAAGCCGCGCGCTCCCGCGGAATTACCGTCAAACTGCAAAACGAGATCAGCGACCTCACCCCGCCCACGGAAATCAACGTTATCGGACGCACCGTCGACGAAGCCACCAGCGAAGTAGAAAAATTCGTCGACCGCGCCTTCCTCGCCGGAATGCCCCGAGTCCGTATCGTCCACGGCAGCGGCATGGGCATCCTAAGAAAAGCACTCCGCCAATACCTCCAAAAACATCCCCACGTAGAATCCGTAACCGAGCCCCCAAACAACGAAGGCGGCGGCGGAGCGACAGTAGTTGAGTTAAAAGTGTAACTCGCCGAATCAAGAGGATAACTGGAAATTGGGGGTGCCCCACTTCTCGCGTTTGAGAAGTGGGCTTCTCAAGTGCCAATCCCGTGGGCTTTTGCGCGGCAGGCACCCGAATCTTCATCGTCAAAATTTCCCAATCATTGACCTTGACTGGACCAGCTAGGACGACGTTAAGGGTCTGACCGGATTCAAGCGCCAGGTTGATAAAGGAATTTCTGGAAGCCCACGAACACCTTTCTAATCTCTTCCGGCTGCCCAAGATCGGCAATCGCGTCGGACGTAGAGTTCGAATACCTAAGCTGGAGCAGTGGAGTTAGCTTCTCCTGATCCAGTTCGTCCACTCCTTCGTGCTCATAATGGGCCAGGACGAAATTCAGGAAAGATTGCTGCTTGGTATTGAAGCTTTTCCTGATAGCCAGCTGTGCCCGGGCGGAACGCTCTTTGCGGGTTAGCGGAGGCAGAGCGTAGGCAACATAAGCGAGGACGTCGAACAAATCGCTCTTCTCGGCATCGATGATTCTCTGCATCTCGCTGAGTTGCTCATGGCCGAAGCCCTTCTCTGCAAGTCCCATCAGCAGCAGCTTCCTCGTATCAGGGGCGCTCCACAATTCGCGTAACTCTGCCTCATTCTTGAAAAATTCCGGCAATTTGCCAAACAGCGACTCCATGAATTGCTGTGCCGACATTGGGGTGCCGTCCGGATGCCAGAAATGAGTCGAGACCATGTGTTGAATCGCCCGTTCTTTCCCGTCGGCCAGCTGGACCGTCGCCTTTCTTCGGCACACACACGGGCTGTGACCGCAAACTTCACACGGTTCTTTCGGGCACACGCAAGGACGCGTCCCACACACGGCGCACGGTTGCGGCGCGGTCCTCGCACATTCGCAGGGATAGGAACCGCACTTCGAGCACGCTTCGGGCTGAAGCGGCTCGCCGTCCCATTCCGGATCGGTGAAATGAACGTAGGCTCTCACGAAGTCGTAGATCGTGAAGTAATCTTTCCCGTCGTAGAGGCGTGTGCCGCGGCCGATGATTTGCTTGAACTCGATCATGGTGCCGATTGGGCGCATTAACACGATGTTGCGAATATTGCGGGCGTCTACCCCGGTCGAAAGCTTTTGCGACGTGGTCAAAATCGTCGGGACGGTCTTTTCGTTGTCCTGAAAATCTCGCAGATGTTGGTTGCCGAGTTCGCCATCGTTGGCGGTAACTCGCTGACAGTAGTTCGGGTCGGTGCTCGTTTTGATCTGATTGATCAGGTCGCGAACAGCCAGCGCATGGTCCTGGGTGGCGCAGAAGACCAGCGTCTTTTCGCTCTGGTTGATTTGCTCCATGAACACTTTCACGCGCTTCGCTTCGCGTTCTTTGATCTGGATGATCCGGTTGAAGTCGGGTTCGGTGTAGCGCTTGCCGAGTTGAACTTCGCCATCCACGACCCAATCATCCGGCGTGTAGACGTATTCGTCGAGCGTTGTGGCAATCTGCTTCACGCGGAAGGGCGTAAGGAAGCCGTCATTGATGCCCTCTCTAAGCGAGTAAATGTAGACGGGTTCTCCGAAATATTCGTAGGTGTCGGCGTTCTCTTTGCGTTTTGGTGTCGCGGTCAGGCCGAGTTGGACGGCGGGCGCAAAGTAATCCATGATGCCGCGCCAATTGCTTTCATCATTGGCCCCGCCGCGATGACACTCGTCAATCACGATGAAATCGAAGAAGTCGGGAGGATAGTCGCCGAAATACGGCGAGGGTTCGCCGTCCTTCGGAGGGCCGCTCATGAAGGTCTGGAAGATGGTGAAGAACAGGCTGGCATTCTTCGGGACTTTGCCTTTCTTGCGGATGTCGTCGGGACTGATGCGTGCCATGGCATCTTCGGGAAACGCGGAGAAGTTGTTATAGGCCTGGTCGGCGAGGTTATTGCGGTCGGCCAAGAAAAGGATGCGCGGACGGCGCGAAGGTTCGCGGCTCAAGTTCCAACGGCTGTAGAACAATTTCCAAGCGATTTGAAACGCGATGAATGTCTTGCCCGTGCCGGTCGCGAGCGTGAGCAGGATTCGTTGCCGATTATTCGCGATGGCTTCCATCACTCGTTCGACGGCGATGTCCTGGTAGTAGCGACCAGGGTGGGAACCGCCCTTGTCCTCGAAAGGCACGGCGGCGAAACGGTCGCGCCACGCGTTTACCTTGGCGAAGGTCAGGTTCCAAAGTTCGTCCGGTGTGGGATAGACCGGAATCGCGCCTTCCTTGCCGGTCTTCATATCGATGCCGTAGATGCCCTGGCCGTTGGTGCAATAGGTGTGGCGGATGGCCATCTTTCCGGCGTAATTCTTGGCCTGGGCCAAACCCTCGGTGAGCGCCTTGTCCCACGCTTTGGCTTCGATGACCGCGAGCTTGGTGTTGCGGTATTCGAGGACATAATCCGCGCGGAGCGGGTTGCCGTGGCGTCCCTGGCCTTCGATGCGACCGGGAGAAATCCAATAATCGCGCCGGATGCGGCTGCCGTCGACGACGCCCCAGCCCGCCGCTTTCAACCCGGGATCAATATGTTCGGCTCTAGTTTCGGCTTCGTTCATATGGTTTCTAAAGTTGCCCACTAAAAGCCTGGTTCAACAGCGACTTTTCCAATGCTTCCAATGCTGTAAGTTTGCGTTGGTAAACGGATTCGAGGCGCTCCGTGTCTTCGCGGACAGAGTCCATTGTTGAAACAATGCGCTTCTGTTCATCAAGATTTGGTAGCGCAATCTCCAAGTTCTTTATCATTCCCAATTTCAGGAACTTCGTCCCAGCACCGACCGACTGGGCTTTGAATTTCTTCAAGCTCCTGAGCATTTGGAAATAGAGAAACCGGTAGAGCACGCGCTTCTTTTCGTTCACCGTGATCACGTATGTGCGTTGGTAAGCGTTGAATTTACCGTTGTAATGCTTCACATTGAAATCACCCACGGCGTTATTGCCAGCTAAGAGGATCGCTTCGCAATCAAAGGCGTATGTGTCGATCGCAAATATGTCTCTAGAACAAGTAAAGAACGGATATTGCCCATCTTCTACCGCAGCATTCGCATCCAATTTTCCGGTTTTGATATTCACTAAATCCCCGAGGAACGCCTTTTCGGCATGGTCACTTTGGAGGTGGCTTTCGAAAAGGGCGCGGGAGTTTTGGAGATTCTTTTCAGCGTTAGCTTTGGCGGTAGCGATGCCCTCAAACACCTCATCGAGGATGCCGATGATCCGCCGCTGTTCGGGAATCGGGGGTATGGGAATCTGAATTAGCCCAAGGTTGCTTCTACTGATTCGGTTCCGTGTCGTGCCCGTCGTCAGCGAGTGCACTGACTTGAGATAGTCAAGTGACTGCGAGTAAAGATTGAAAAACGCCGGAAGCAGTACGTTCGGTTTGAAGCGAACAATTGTGCAATCTACAGCGGTGATCATCCGCTCGCCGGTATCTGGCAAAATGCAGCTTCGCCCAACGGGATCAGGCAGTCGCGAGATGAGGCAATCGCCCTCGAATATCTCCGTGCAGCGCAGTCGCTTGAATGTAGCCTCGGAGATATATCGCGCTTTCTCGCTACGATCCTTGAAGATGCCTTGGCCAACATTGCCGGTTTGAATCAGGCGGATGCCACCTGGCGACTGGTCTTTGCTTTCGACCCAGTCGCCGTCCGCGAATACCTCGCAAACGTCCGCCAGCATTTTAGTCGGCCCACCGTTCTTCATAGCAACGCTTTGATACTTACCAGGACTTCCGCACTCTCAGCGTCCAGCCCAGCGATTTCATCCATAATGACCTTCGGGCTGCGGTGAGCGATTTCCTCGCCGCCGTTCGGGTTCTTGACAGAAAGATCGAAGGTTGTCTTGTCAATGCCTTTGACATCTACGCTCCACGACTTCGGCGAGTCGGTGAACGTCTTTTGCAGCTTCACGAACTCGGCGAGGTCGTCGTCGTTGAGCGGGTTGGTCTTGCCGAGGTTGCGGCCGGGGTCGAGCTGGTAGAACCAGATTTTGCGCGAGGGCGCGCCTTTCTCGAAGAAGAGAACTACGGTCTTCACACCCGAGCCCTGGAACGTACCCTGCGGGCAATCCAGCACCGTATGCAGGGTGCAACTTTCCAGCAGGAGTTTGCGCAGGCTGACCGATGCGTTGTCGGTGTTGGAGAGAAAGGTATTCTTGATAACCATGCCGCCGCGACCACCGGCTTTGAGCATCTTAGTGAAGTGCTGGAGGAAGAGGAAGGCGGTCTCGCCGGTGCGGACGGGGAAGTTTTGCTGCACTTCCTTGCGTTCCTTGCCGCCGAAGGGCGGATTGGCCATCACGACGTCGACGCGGTCTTTCTCCTGAATGTCGGTGAGGTTTTCGGTGAGGGTGTTGGTGTGGATGATGTTGGGCGCCTCGATGCCATGCAGGATCATGTTCATGATCGCGATGACATAGGCAAGGGACTTCTTCTCCTTGCCGTAGAAGGTGCGCTCCTGAAGCGTCTTTATATCCTTCGTTGTCAGGCCTGTCTTTTTCTTGAGGTACTCAAACGACTCGCACAAGAATCCCGCGGAGCCGACGGCTCCGTCGTAGATACGCTCTCCGATGCGAGGCTTGACGACCTGGACGATGGCACGGATGAGCGGACGCGGAGTGTAGTACTCGCCGCCGTTACGCCCGGCGTTGCCCATGTTCCTGATCTTGGCTTCGTAGAGGTGTGAGAGTTCGTGCTTCTCGGTCTGGGAACGGAAGCGCAGTTCGTCGATGTGGTCGATGATTTCGCGCAGGTTGTAGCCGCTTTGAATCTTGTTCTTGATCTCGCCGAAGATCTCGCCGATTTTGTATTCGATCGTGTTCGGCCCGGTCGCCTTCTGTTTGAATTTGTGCAGGTAGGGGAAGAGCTTCGCATTCACGAAGTCGCGCAGATCGTCGCCGGTTAACGCCTTATTGTGGTCGAGCTTGCCATCCTTTCCTTTAGGCGCAGCCCAGCTCTCCCACTGATAAGCCTTTTCAAGAATGCGGGTATATTTCTTGCCCTCAAGCGCCGCATGATTGGCCTTATCCTGTTCCAAATCTTCCAGATATTTCAAAAAGAGCAGCCACGAGGTTTGCTCCGTGTAATCGAGCTCGGTAGTGCAGCCCGCCTCTTTCCGCAGGACATCATCAATATTTCTAAAAGCTTGTTCGAACATAATTTGAAATGGAACTCCAGGATTCTAACGTGGGTAGTCATATCAGCAAAAAGGGCCATGGGTTTCCCCATGACCCCCCTCGGTCGGCTCCATTATCTATCAGTGATGCTTCACAACGCATAGACCACTTTGGTGCCGGATGAGTCTGCAACCACGAAGCCGCCCGACCCAAACTATCCAACCAAATTATATTTGCTTTTTGTTCGCCTATGATAGCATACTCCTCAACGGGAATTCTGGCGAACTCCCGACTTCTTTTTCTCGTAAATATTTTTCGCAGCGCTGAGACGGGACAAGTCCCGTCTCTAGACTCGCACCAAGCTCTGCGTCATCGGCGATTTGTTCTTCATCGCCCGCGAAAATTTAGTTTCGGACGAGTTTTCCGCCTTCATCCTCATGTTCACACAGGCGGAACAAAGGTTACGATGCAACGCACTCACTTAAACATCGTGGCAACTCTCGAAACCAGCATCGGCCGTCTTCCAGCGAATATCGACGCCGAGCGTTCCATCCTGGGCGCCGTCCTCCTCGACAATCACGCCTTCAATGACGCCGCCGAGCACCTGAGGCCCGAAGATTTCTCCATCGACTCGCACCGCCGCATCTACTCGCGCATGATGGACCTCGCCGAGTCGTCGCGGCCCATTGACATCATCACTCTGGTCGAGGAACTCGAGCAAAAGAAGGACCTGCAAGCCGTCGGCGATGTCGGCTATATCTCCGGCTTGCTCGACGGCGTGCCGGACCGCCCATCCGTCGAGCACTACGTAAGAATCGTGCGCGACAAGGCCATCCTCAGGGGACTGATCAATGTAGCCAATGCCGCTATCGCGAAAGCGAGCGAGCAGGCCGAGCCGGCCGACGAAATCCTGAACGATGCCGAAGCTGCTGTCTTTCAGCTCTCGGAGAAGCGCATCGGCAAGGGCTTCCAGGGAATTAAAGAGATTGTCCGCAACTCCTTCGGATCCGTCGACGCCCTTCTGCAACGCGGCCAGCGCATCACCGGCCTCGCGACCCACTACTCCGATCTGGACGAGATGACCAGCGGCTTTCAAAAATCCGATCTCGTGATCCTCGCTGCCCGCCCTTCCATGGGTAAAACCAGTTTCGCAATGAATATTGCCGAGAATGCCGCCATCGACGACGGAAAAGTAGTCGGCATCTTTTCGCTCGAAATGTCGAGCGAGGCTTTGCTTCAGCGTCTGCTTTGCTCTCGTTCCATAGTCGATGCCCACAAAATGCGAACCGGGTCACTTTGGGGCGATGACATGAAAAAAGTTGTTCGCGCCATGGAGGAGCTATCGAATGCGCCCATTTTTATCGATGACACACCGGGCATTTCCCTGAGCGAGATGCGGGCCAAAGCTCGTCGCCTGAAACAGTCGCAGGGAAGTCTCGACCTGTTAGTGGTCGACTATTTGCAGCTTATGTCGGGAGGCAGCAAGCGCTTCGAAAACCGTACCCAGGAAGTCTCGTCCATCTCACGCGGGTTGAAGGCGATTGCCAAGGAATTACAGGTTCCAGTTGTTGCCCTATCCCAGCTAAGCCGCGCTCCTGAGAGCCGCGGCGGCGACCACCGCCCGCAACTCTCCGATCTCCGGGAATCCGGATCGATCGAGCAGGACGCCGACGTAGTTATGTTTATCTTCCGTGAGGAAATCTACAAGCAGGACGACCCCGACCTCAAAGGCCGGGCTGAAATTATCATCGCCAAGCAACGCAATGGGCCGATTGGCAAGTTCAACCTCGCCTTCTTGCACAATTCCACCCGCTTTGCCAACCTGCTGGAAGGCAATAACGAGCCTGGTGACTAGGAATGTAAACCGCATTAATGCTGTTGTCGCAGACTCAAGCTGCCCATTCATCACATCCAGCGCCGGACATGGTAACCCTGTGGAAAACTTTGTGGATGATAAGGACACTGCAAGAAATGCAACTCCAAAGAATACCGCGCAGGAATGTTCGTCTACTCCTTTAACGTCTCTAAACCTATGTTTTTAAGTTGGTTAACGGTGGGTGTCAAAAAATAATCCCGGAAACTCTTACGAATCAGTACTTTCGTTCGAAATATGAGATTTGCACATAATCCCAAAGCCTCAGTCGCGCATCACCGGTTGATCAGAACGACGTTAGACCTGCGACCGGACGATGTAAGGCGTAACTCAGATGGCAACGGACTCTGAATCTGCTACCGGCCGCAACCGAAGAGATCAACTGCTGCCCTCGCCAACCTTAAGAACGGCCAGAAATGCCTCCTGCGGAATATCGACCCGTCCAATCCGCTTCATGCGCTTCTTGCCTTCCTTCTGCTTTTCCAGGAGCTTGCGTTTACGGGAAATATCGCCGCCATAGCACTTGGCAATCACATTTTTGCGGATCGCTGGCACCGTCTCGCGGGCAATAATCTTTGCGCCAATAGCCGCCTGAATCGCCACCTCAAACAGCTGGCGCGGAATCAGTTCTTTCATTTTTGCCGCGAGCATTCGCCCCCGATCATAGGCAAAGTCGCGATGGATAATCGTCGACAGCGCATCCACCGGCTCGTCCGCTACCATAATGTCGAGCTTCGCCATCGGCGACACCCAGTTGCCGGAAAGGTGATAATCGAGCGAAGCGTAGCCCCGGGACACAGATTTCAGCCGGTCATAGAAATCGAGCACAATTTCATTCAATGGCAGTTCATACTGCAGCATCACCCGTGAAGCGGAGACATATTCAAAACTCTTCTGCTTCCCGCGCTTCTCTTCCACCAGTTTCAAAATGCCACCGACATACTCTTCGTTGGTCAAAATCACGGCGAGAATTACCGGCTCTTCTACTTTCGCGATCTCGCTGGCATCAGGCCAGCGAGAGGGATTATCGACTTCGATAACTTGGCCGTCGGTTTTAGTGATCTGGTAACGAACTCCTGGCGCGGTCGTAATCAGGTCGAGGTTATACTCGCGCTCCAGACGCTCTTGAATAATCTCCATGTGGAGCAGCCCCAGAAAGCCGCACCGGAAGCCGAAGCCGAGTGCCACTGAGCTCTCTGGCTCGAAAAAGAACGATGAATCGTTGAGCTTTAATTTTTCCAACGCCTCGCGCAACTGCGTGTGTTCATGCGCGTCCACTGTATAGAGGCCAGCGAACACCATGGGCTTGATTTCTTCGAAGCCCGGCAGGGGCTCAAGCGCCGGCCGGTCATCCTCGGTAATGGTATCGCCAATCTTGGTATCGGCAACGTTCTTGATATTTGCGATGATGAATCCGACTTCGCCGGCTACAAGTTCGTTAATCTCCACTGGTTTCGGCGTAAGTACGCCCAAGGCCTCCACCTGAAAAACGCGGCCGTTCGACCAAAGGCGTATCTTCTGCCCCTTACGCAGAGTGCCCTCGAACACGCGCGCAAGCACAACTACGCCTCGATAAGGATCGAACCACGAATCGAATAGCAGAGCCTGTAGATGTCGTGCCGGCGAACCCTTAGGCGGCGGAACCCGCTTCACGATCGCCTCCAGAACGTCGGGAACGCCCTGGCCAGTTTTTGCGCTGATCAGCAAAGCATCGGAAGCGTCCAGCCCCACCGCGCTCTCGATCATCTCTTTAGTTCGGGGAATGTCGGCGCTCTGGAGATCGATCTTGTTGATCACGGGAACGATTTCCAGGCCGTGATTGATGGCCAGATAAGCGTTCGCGAGCGTCTGCGCTTCCACGCCCTGCGACGCGTCGACCACCAGCAACGCACCCTCGCAAGCCGCCAGCGAGCGCGACACTTCGTAGGAAAAGTCCACGTGCCCTGGCGTATCGATCAAGTTAAGCTGATAAATCTGCCCGTCCTGCGCGGGGTACAGCATGCGGACCGCGTGAGCCTTAATCGTGATTCCGCGCTCGCGCTCCAGATCCATCGAATCGAGCACCTGCGCCTGCATTTCGCGCATCGCGAGCGATCCGGTCAACTCCAGCAGGCGGTCGGCGAGAGTAGATTTTCCGTGATCGATATGCGCAATGATCGCAAAATTGCGAATGCGAGAGGCTTCCATGAGGATAGGTCGATTCTAGCAGGCGGCAGACGATGAGACTGTGACTAGGATTGGACAAGGATTGAACAAGGATATAATCCTTGTTATACTTTTGGTTATGGCGAAAGTTACGAGCAAGCTTCAGTTGACGCTTCCTAAGGCGATTGCCGAGCAGTACAGGATTCGTCCGGGGGACGAGCTCGATTGGCAGCCGGCCGGCGAGGTGATTCGGGTCGTCGTAAAACGGTCGCGGTCGACATCGCGTCGAGCGGAGGCGGCGTCGCTCCAGCAACGCCTCGGTCTTTTCGAACAGGCGACGGCCCGCCAGGAAAAGCGAAACGCGGCGTTCCGCAGGAAGCATGCGCTCGGAGCCGAACCCTCAGACCGCGGCTGGACGAGAGAGGACCTTTACGATCGTGGCCTTCCTCGTTGATACGAATGTGCTGGTCTACCGTTTTGATGCCCGTTGTCCGGAAAAGCAGCGAATTGCACGTGATGTCCTACATCTGGGACTCAGAGACGATTCCGCCCGAATTCCCCATCAAGCGCTGATCGAGTTTGTGTCTGCCGTGACACGCACAAGAGTGGGTTCCGATCCCCTGCTATCCGTGGACGAAGCGCGCCGCGAAGCGGAAGAACTTATGACGCAGTTCCCGATCCTTTATCCGAATGCCGCGGTTTTTCATGCAGCGCTCTTAGGGGCGACGGCCTATCGGATTTCCTGGTTCGATGCGCACCTCTGGGCTTACGCCGAACATTATGGGCTGGAGGAAATAGTCTCCGAGGACTTCGAAGATGGACGGTTGTATGGCAGCGTGCGGGTGAGGAATCCGTTTCGACGGACGGCCTAAGGAACTGCTCTTCCACAGTGGCGCGAGAATCGCTTGCATCGCAGGACCCGGCGAGTCTATTTGCGCTTCGCTGGAACGGTTGGGCGGCCCTCCCAGTTGTAGATGCGACGAGGGGTCGTACACATGGACGGTCAGGTCGAACGACCCTTGCAGCTTTTCGGCAATTGTGAACGCGTGACACATCCCACAAATCAACAACCCCGATTCTCTAACTGCGTCCGAGGTTCGTGCTACCCATGTCTTTTCCCGGCACTCAAAAAGGTGAAGATCTTGGATTTGGTCTCTGTCACCTTTGTCCGGTACCAAATTCCGTTCCTCGATAGTCAGGTCGATATTCTGCCATCCAATCCCGAGTTCGTCGGCTAGCGATTCAACGCATGACTTTGGCGGCAGTCCTGTTGCTTCTTCGCAAATAGTATGAACCTCATACTGATGAGAGCGCGCAGGTTCGTATCCAAGCAAGAGTCCATTGGATTGTCGCACTGAAATTGATGGTGAGTGCCGAAGATGCAAAGTCTGCGCATGAACATATTTTCCAGAGGCGTACAACAGAATGGGCACGGCCGGGGCCGTGCCCTAAGTCAATCCGTGTTGATCCACTTTAATCCGCGACGAAGAAGTTCAGTCCCTAACTCCGTCCATAAACGCCCGCAACTTCCGCGAGCGCGACGGATGCCGAAGTTTCCTAAGCGCCTTAGCCTCGATCTGACGGATACGCTCGCGTGTAACCGCAAACGATTGTCCGACTTCTTCCAGGGTGTGCTCCGAGCCATCTTCCAACCCAAAGCGCATCTTGATGACCTTCTCCTCGCGCGGTGTCAGCGTACGCAGCACTTGCGAAGTCTGGTCTTTGAGGTTGACGTTGATCACCGCTTCAGCTGGCGAAACCACTGCGCGATCTTCGATGAAGTCACCCAGATGCGAATCCTCCTCTTCGCCAATCGGCGTTTCGAGAGAGATAGGCTCCTGCGCAATCTTCAAGACCTTGCGGACCTTAGCAACCGGAATATCCATCCGCTTGGCGATTTCTTCCGACGTAGGTTCGCGTCCGAGTTCCTGCACTAGCTGCCGCGACGTGCGGATCAGCTTGTTGATCGTTTCGATCATGTGGACGGGGATACGAATCGTACGCGCCTGATCGGCGATGGCACGTGTAATAGCCTGCCGAATCCACCACGTAGCGTAAGTCGAGAACTTATAACCGCGGCGGTATTCGAACTTGTCCACCGCCTTCATCAGGCCGATATTGCCTTCCTGAATCAGGTCGAGGAACTGCAATCCACGATTGGTGTACTTCTTAGCAATCGAGACCACCAGACGCAAGTTGGCTTCGATGAGCTCGCGCTTGGCGTGCTCTGCGTCCATGTCGCCCTGGATGATCTCGCGCTGCGTGCGCTTGAGCTCCTGGAACAACAGGCCCGCTTCCACTTCAAGCTTTTCCAGCTCTCCGCGGACCGCGCGCGATTGCTTTTTGTATTCCTTCTTCTGCTCGTCGCTTCGAGTCGCTTCGGCCCTCTTCTCCAGATTCTGGATCTGCCGGTCGAGCGAGCGCATGCCATCAACTGTGCGATTGACGCGGTCTATAAGGCGTTTGCGTTCGTTGTTAGTGAAGCCGAGCTTCCGCACCGCGATCGACGTGCGCACAATCGCATGTGCCAGTTGAAAGCGGTATCGCCGGTGATCGCGCGGACGCTTCTTAAGATTGACTGCCGCCAGTTTCTCCTGGAGCGGAGCGACTTTCTTATAAAGCTTGTCGAGCGTCGCGATCTTAGCGAGAAATTCTTTGAGACGCTTATCGACGATCTCTTCCGTGATTTCCTCTTCGTCGAAGGTGACCAACTCTTTAATGGAGCGGACGCCCTTCTCCAGATCCTCGCCTAAGGCGAGGAGTTCACGGATTACAATCGGCGAGCGCGAAAGCGCTTTTAGAACGCGGTTTTGTCCACGCTCAATCCGCTTAGCGATTTCAACTTCGCCTTCGCGAGTAAGCAGTGGAACTGTGCCCATCTCCCGCAAATACATGCGGACGGGGTCATTGGTTTTTTCCAGGGCGCCCGGGGTTAAGTCGAGTTCGACGTCCTCGGATGCCTCATCAACTTCTTCGAATTTTTTTTCCAGATCGGTCGTCGGCCCTTTCGAGCTTTCGAGTACATCAATTCCTTGCGTTCCGATCGTGGTTAGCAGATCTTCCAGGTCCTCAGGAGAGTGCACATCGTGCGGGATAAGGTCGTTGACCTGATCATAGGTCAGATATCCCTTCTCTTTGCCTGCGTCGATCAGCTTTTTTATGTCGTCGTACTTGTCGTCAAGTGCCAAACCAGATTATCCTTAGGGCATTCGCCTATTCGCGGACACCAATTTCAGCGGTGGGAGTCGTTACGGAATTGTGCGCAAGGCGCACAAACCTAAAAAGTATAGCACGCCGTCAAGCCAAACTAGCCGCTTGTCGAACCTTGCGCCAGCTTTCTAAAGTTGCCTTCTCCGCCCGTATCTCGTTTTCCGCTTGATAGTTAGATGGCATTTCGCGCCATTTCGTTTCAAACTTAATAAGATCCGATCCGTAGAGACGCGGCTTGCCGCGTCTCCCGTCGCACCGATTATTTTGGTAAAACGAGGCGTTAGGACGCTTTTCTAGTAGTCTCGGCCAATCCCGGATCCATCAGAGCTCGCTTAAAACGCACCTTTTCCTGCAAAAGTGCCTGTCGCTCCTCCAAAGGCAGGCCGGGACGCTGCAACCCTAATTGCACCTCCTCCAGGCGTCTCCTCAGGTAAATTCGCCGCAGAGCTTTCACCGCCCCTTCAACCGTTTCAGGCGTCAGGTCTTCCTCTTCATGCATCAGGATCGACGCCAACAGACGCCGGTCAGCCTCGGTTTGAGGCAGCGACATAACATCCGCAGCCTCCCCGCCGCCTGCGAGCAGCACTTCAATGAGGGACTGCGAGGCCAATCCCTCATACATTTGCTCCGATTGCAGAGCGAATTGAGCCTGCCGCGCCGGATCGAATTCCTCGTCGGTCCCCTCGCGAGCTGTTGTGCGAGTTGCTGCGGACTGCATCTGCGTCGCCGAGGCTAGCGCCCGGATCAGCACGCGCTCCGCACCGGTAATCTGTGCCTCACTCGGAGCTTTGACCTGTGTAGCCGCGCGATTGGTAGCTGCGTGTTTCAACTCCTGCCGCAGAACGGCAGAATCAATCCCCAACTTCTGCGAAATCTCAAGCGCCAACTCATCGCGCACAATCCGGCTAGGCACTCGCTGAATGTGCGGAAGCAGATGATTGACCGCTTTAACCTTGCTATCAGAATTCCGCGCCGGAAATTGGGCCCGCGCCCGATCGATCAGATAGTCAAAATATTTCTGCGAGTTCTTAAGCGCCAAGCCATAAGCTTCTTTGCCTTTTCGGCGTATGAAAAGGTCTGGATCAAATCCTGTTTCCAGAGTGAGCACGCGAATACTGAATTCTTCTTCGACCAGCAATCCCAGGGTTCGCTCGGTGGCTCGCGCTCCGGCTGTATCGGGATCGAAATTGACAACTACATTCTTCGAGAAACGTCCCAGCAATTTCGCCTGCAACTCCGTGAACGCTGTTCCGGAGCTGGCAATCACATTGTGGAAACCGGCAGCGTATACCGAAATGCAGTCCATCTGTCCCTCGACAACAATGGAATAGTCGAGCTTACGAATCGCCTCTTTAGCGTTGTCCAGATTGAACAACACCCGCGACTTGGAGTAGATCGGAGTGTCCGGGGAATTCAAATACTTTGGGCCAGCCTTCTCGTCGGCAGAAAGCGTTCTTCCGGTAAAGGCGATAACCTTGCCTTGGTCATTGCAAATCGGAAACATCACGCGATTGCGGAATTTGGAGTAGATCGCGGTCGGTTGCGAGCTACGAGCCGCGAGCTGCGAGCCATCGAACCCACTCCGTTCCGCCTCCATCGAATTGTCATCCTGAGCGGAGCGAAGGACCTGCTTTCGCTGCGAGCCGCCGACTGACGGCTGAGACCCGACAGCTGAGAGCTGAGAGCCGTCCTTCCAAGAGAACAGCCCACTCTCCCGCAACAACTCCTCGTCGAACTCGCGCCTCAAAGCATCCCGCAGTAAGAATCCGGAATCCGGCGCATACCCAATGCGAAAGCGCTCAATCGTGTCCGCACCCAGTCCGCGCCCCTTGAGATACTCCCGAGCATTCGCCCCCTCCGGACGCCGCAGGCATTCCTGAAAAAACGCCGTAGCTCGCACATGTACATCAAGCAGCGCCATCCGAACCTGAGCGTCGCGCGCCTCTGCCGGACTGGAAAAGCTGACCTTCGGCATCGGCACGCCAAGTTTCTGCGCGATAACGCGAACCGCTTCCGGGAAAGTTACGTTCTCAGCCTTCTGGATAAAAGTGAAAACATCCCCCGACTCGCCGCAACCAAAGCAGTGAAAAAACTGCCGTGTGGCATGAACCGAGAAGGAAGGCGTCTTCTCGCTATGAAAAGGGCAAAGCCCCGAAAAATTCTGCGCTCCCGCCTTCCGCAACTTCACGTAGTCGCCAACAATGCGGACAATGTCCGCCTGCTGCTTAAGAGATTCTTTGAAGTTGTCTGAGGAAGTAGCAGTCATTGAAGGCGCACAGGATACCGTAGTGATTATGAGGGCGGAGGAGGGCCGTTGTAAAAACAATATAAAAACAAATGCGGCCCGGGCCAGCCACCCAAGCCGCATTGTTATCGCGGACGTTCCGACTGCTGTCTTTCACCGAGGCGAAAGATTCAACGATCATCGCGCAACTGCGCTCCAGACTCTTCCGAGCGAAGAGCGCCACGCATCAATGACCACCTGAAGCTCACGCTTCAAAGTTACGATTCAGCGTTTTCCATCCTTCTCGAAAGAAGGACTTCGGAGGAGGCCGCAAAGCCCGGGCACCAGCACACTGGACATGCGCCGAATTTTCCCCCGGTGATTCACTCTCGAAAACCACCGGCTATGCTGAACCGCTTCGCAACAATCAAAACATCTCACGCTTTGACTGCAAGCACTTTGCGGCAGTTGGAAAATTAAGGCAATGTCAAACTGCGGCTCCTTTGTGTAAAAACTGTGGAGCCACGTAACTTCCTGTGGAAGCGCATGGAAAACGAGGACTTTATTCAAGGATTGCTGAGCGACGACGACTCGCCCTGGGCGCAAAGCGCTAAGACGCGCGTCGGCATCTAGCCGGGACCGCGTGGCTGACCTGCCGTACATGACCTGCCGTACAATACCTCCGATGATTGCGCACCTTCGAGGAACTCTGCTGTCAAAGCGTCCGAACCAGGCCGTTGTGGAAACTCACGGCGTCGGATACGACGTTGCCATCAGCGTCCCAACGTTTTCGGAAATGCCGGCCGCAGGTGCCGAAGTTGCACTCCATATCCACACCCACGTTCGTGAGGACGCGCTCAGCCTTTACGGGTTCTTGCGTCTCGCGGAAAAACAACTCTTTGAGAAGCTGCTAACAGTAAGCGGAATCGGTCCAAAACTCGCCATCACGATTCTCAGCGGCATGCCCGCGGATGAAATGGTGGGTGCGATTCGTGGAGGAGACTTGGCGCGTCTCACTCGCATCCCCGGCATTGGCAAAAAGACAGCGGAACGCATGGTGCTCGAACTGCGCGATAAGTTACCGGCAACGACGGAGACGGCGGATTCCAGCATTGGGTTGACCACTCCAGTCGAGGAAGATGTTATCTCCGCGCTGGTCAATCTCGGCTATCAGCGCGCCGCGGCCGATAAAGCGATGCTGGTGGCGCGAGGCGGAAAGGGGCCGCAAAGCTTTGACGTGCTCTTCCGCGAAGCCCTCGGCGCCTTGTCGAAGTGAAATGGCACGGCCACTTATAATGTCATTCCAGATGCCAAATGACATAGGGCCACATTTGTGTCATACTCTCGCTGAGGTGTGATGTGGATACTGAAGCTCGCCAGCGCGTAAATGAGAACGGCCGCGTTGTCATCCCCGCCGCGTTTCGCAAAGCGTTAGGCATAAAGGTCGGCGACGAGGTCGTCTTGCGACTTGAAGACGACGAACTACGGATCACAACTTTGAGACGCCGCGTGCAACAAGCACAGCAGAGGGTCAGGCGATACATAAAATCCGGACGATCTCTCGCCAGCGAACTGATTGCCGAACGTCGGGAGGCAGCAGAACGTGAGTAGGGTTGTACTTGACGCTTCCGCGGTGCTTGCGCTTTTGAACGACGAGCCAGGGACGGAGGCACTAACCCCACTGCTTTTGAGCGATGCTACTTGCAGTACCGTCAACCTTGCTGAAATTCACTCCAAGCTCGTAAGTGCGGGTGGACGGAGTGACGAAGCTTGGGAAGACGCTCTCAGCCCCTTCCGCGATGCAGAGCCCTTCACCGAAGAGCACGCAAAAATTGCCGGCAGTCTGGTCACCCAAACCCGGTCGTTAGGGTTGTCATTGGGAGATCGGGCTTGTCTTGCGCTCGGAATCGCGCTCAAGGCACCGGTTTATACCGCTGATAAGTCCTGGAGAAATCTGAAACTTGGTGTGAGGATTCACGTAATCCGGTAGTAAGGATGGTTGTATAACAAATTGTCTGACTTCGGTCTTTGCCACCGCTAGTTCCCCACAAAGCGCAGATATAAGTCGCGATCGTCACGGCAAAGTTCAGCCATATTCTTCACCTTGTTCCAAGCTTCTAACTGGGTGTCATCGCGAACGCGATCCTTGGCACGTTCCCATTCTTTGATAAATGCTCCCATCTGACGGTGATTGAATACGGTCTTGCCGAATGGATCTATGCCGCTCAACAGCACGAAATCATCATGGCCGTTCTCGGGAACCACACCGTGCAGCATCACCCACTCGCTGCGTTCGCCGAGATCGTCTTCGAGTTTTACGACCAGGGACATAGTAGCCTCACAGAATCCAGCAACCCTACTGGCCGCAATGTAACAGCCCCAGACTGCATTGTCCAAGCCTGAGTCGACCCCTTAGTAACATGAACTGGTCACCTCAATCGGATAGCGATCTACTCAGGCTTCAGCGACCTTAGTGCCATGTTGAAAGTGATATTGAAGAATTTTTGCGGCTAGAGCTGGATTGACACCTCGCCCTAGCCCTTGAACTGAGCGAACAACTTCTCCACGGCAGACAACCTCAGTCGCTGCTAAGCCCGCAATTTCTGCGGGCAGCACAAGACTGATCTCCACTTGGACGTTGGGCTGCAGGAAATCCTCCGCTTGAAACAGCAACCCGGAGCGACTGATGTTCTCGGTGGTGCCAGGGCGCCAGTTCGGTTCTCCCAGCGGGCGATAGCGCAACGGAAGTTGGAGATTGAAACGGCGCGCTCTGAAGGGGGGTATCTTCCTTTCGCCAACAACACTCGTTCCACTCATGGGAGGATTAGCCATGTCACCTGGAATCGGCTCCGAATCCAAGACCTCGCGCACCCGGTCTTTTAACGATGGGAGGCTGAAGGGTTTCTGCAGTAAGTTGATGCCAGCGTCCAGCATCCCGTCGTGCCCAATCGCATTTTCTGTGTAGCCGGACATGTAGAGGACCCTGATATTCGGCAGCAACCTGGAAATCTGCCGGGCCAACTCGCGACCGTTCATCCCGGGCATGATCACATCCGTAAGCAGGAGGTCAATAGTCCCCTTATGGCCATCTACGATTTGAAGCGCAGCCGCGCCATCTTCAGCCTCTAGAATCTTGTAGCCCTGATTTTCAAGATACTGCCGCGCGAGACGTCGAAGATGAATTTCATCTTCGACGAGAAGGACCGTCTCTTGACCGCGATCAACGCGAGGAAGGCCGAGATAATCCTGCGCAGTGGCTGCATCCTCACGGCCGTCGACCCGTGGAAAGTAAACGTGGAAGGCGGTTCCACGATAGGGTTGGCTGTCGACAAAAATAAATCCTCCGCTTTGCTTCACCACCCCGTAAACGGTGGAGAGCCCCAACCCCGTTCCTTTGGCGCCTTTGGTTGTAAAAAAAGGCTCGAAGATCCGCGTCTGAGTTTCGCTATCCATCCCCACGCCGGTGTCGCTAATCGCCAGCATTACGTAGTCGCCTGCAGTAATGGGACTGTGAGTGCGCGCAAAGTTTTCGTTGAGCGCTACATTCGCCGTTTCTATCGTTAATTTCCCGCCTTCCGGCATTGCGTCGCGCGCATTAACGGCGAGATTCATGATGACCTGATCGATTTGGCCAGGGTCCGCACGGACCGCTCCGAGCGAGGCGCCCGGAACCATTACAAGATCGATATCCTCGCCAATCATGCGGGTAAGCATCTTCAAGTTCTCGGCCACGATCTCGTTCAGATCGAGAACTTTTGGGGTTAGCAGTTGCTTGCGGCTGAAAGCGAGTAACTGCCGGGTAAGTGATGTCGCGCGTTCTGTTGCGTTATATATTTCCTGCGCAGGACCGCGCAGCCGAGGGTCGGGTCCCAGACGCTCCAACAGGAATTCGGAGTATCCCGAGATCACCATGAGCAGATTATTAAAGTCGTGGGCAATTCCTCCAGCGAGGCGTCCAATTGCCTCCATCTTTTGCGCCTGCCGGAGTTGAAGTTCAAGAATGCGAGTTTCTGTAATGTCTTCAATGAAAATCTCGAAGGTGCCTCCTGCTCTCTCGTTCGGTATCGAGCGGCCAGAAATCCTGGCAACAATCGCCGCGCCATCTTTCCGTACGCAATCGGTGGTCAGGTCATTGAATTCTTTTCGCGCCCGTAGGTAGTCTGCCGTTTGAAACCATTGCTGCGCATCCGAATACAGGCTTCCCAGATGTCTGCCGGTTAATTCTTCCGCGCTGGAATAACCAAACATCGTGACCAGCGCAGGGTTAGCATCTTGCAGAATTCCGAAAGAGTCACAACGGCATATACCGTAAGGAGCATTCATCACCAAGGAGCGGAAGTTACTCTCTGATCGCCGCAGGCTTTCCTGCGTTGCTCGCAGCGCAGCATTGAACCAGCAAATCAATAATGCGACCGCGAAAAACAAAGCGAGGTGCGCAATCGCCCTGTGGTATTCGCGTGGAGTCTGTTCTCCGGTAAACGAGTAGTAAGCGCTGACAGTCAGAGCAAAAGAAGTCGCCACCAGTCCGGGCTTCCACCCTCCGTACCACGCGCTCACCATCACCGCGACCGCGAACACTACAAGACGGCTCTCTGCAATGTCGGAAAAAAATAAGGTGGGAATCAACGCCAGGACGGTGCTCAGGATCGCAACCCCGTAGCGCAATACCGGCGCGCGCGAGGGAGCAACTACCAGGCTGCGGATGAGGGGGAGTTTCATTCGCACAGGTTCATGCTATGCGCAGACCGCTACGCAGGGCGAGTTACGTGAGTCCATCGACCACCTCCGGTGCGAACTTGGCCAGAAGTACAACCTGGCACATCGAACTTCAAGGCGGTGTTTATGACATCACGCAAAAGGCCCGTCCACAGCCTAATCTCAGAGGCTCGCCTGTGCAAACTCAGTGGTGCAGATGCACACTGGGGGATCATAATTAGTAACGCTTGACTTTGAATTAGCGAGACCCTGCCCTGCACACTGACGAAAAGGAATGAGCAATAGAGGCAACAGAACAAATAGTGAGTAAAATGGCGCGAGCACGAAGAGAAGGAAATATAGAGGAATGAATATTGGCTTTTTCGGAGGCACCTTCGACCCCATCCATAAGGGTCACTTGGCACTAGCTCGTGCGGCCGCCAGTCGCTATTCGCTGCGGCAAATATTATTTGTCACTGCGAACATGCCTCCCCACAAACAAAAGCATCCGCTTTCACCGTTCGTCCACCGCTACACAATGGTGGCGCTTGCGACGCAGCAGGACAGGCGATTTGTACCGTCATTGCTGGAGGCGCCCGAGTTTGCCGCATCCTCGGTAGCTCCCCATGATTGCAAGGATCACGGTGCCACCGTGAATTACTCCATCGATACAATCCGCCGGCTGAAACAGACCCTCAAGAAATCAGACCGCCTTTTTTTTCTGATGGGAATCGATGCCTTCCTTGATATCGCCAAATGGCGCGAGGCGCGCACGCTAATCACGGAATGCGAGTTCATCGTGGCCAGTCGACCGGGATACTCTCTGCGCGACGTGGCTGAATCTTTACCTGAAGGTCTGCGGCCGTCCGCGATCGTAACTCGCCCGTTCCACAAGCAACCAGCAAAGGGGGATCTTGTACTTCCCGGCGTGACCCTGCATTTGCTCGACGATGTGAACCAGAGCGTGTCAGCGACCGCAATTCGGACTGCCGCTTCCCAATCCAAGCCCCTGACGCGTTGGGTCGACCCTAGCGTGGCCGATTACATACGGAAGCAAAATTTGTATCGCACGAAGTGACGCGCTGCCCGGAAACGGACTCGCAATTGGCGGGTTTACAATCAATCATCCCGTATGAAGAAAAAAGATGACCTCAAACAGCAGGTAAATGAAGCGATTCTGGCCTGCCAAGACAAACAAGCCGAAGACGTCACCGTCCTCGAACTCGAGAAAGACTCAGGAGCCTTCACCGACTATTTTGTAATGTGCAGCGGAACCAACCCTCGCCAGATTCAAGCCATCGCCGACGCGGTGGACGAGCGTTTAGAAGCGTTAGGATTGCGAGTGACGCATTCCGAGGGTTATAGACAGGCCGAATGGGTGCTGCTCGACTACGTCGATTTCGTCGTCCACATTTTCTCCGAAAAGGCACGCCAGTTCTACGATTTGGAACGACTGTGGAAGTCGGCCAAGCGCCTGGAGCCCGCAGAACTATTGGCGAAACCAAAGCGGCGTACCGCTGTTCCGAAATCCACTGCGCAGAAGAAAGCGTCTGCGTTGCCCACGACTGCACGCAAAAAGAGGGCCTGAAGTGTCGAATCCTCCTCCGAATCCTACTCAGCGCGCAGCGCGAAATCGAACGGTGTCGCGTAGGCGATGAGATAAGATTCGGCGCCCATGTGGTGTTCGCGTCAGCGAGCGCCTGACTTAGGAAATCCTGTGAAGATCAAAGTTGCATGGATCGGAAAGACCAAAGAGTCGGCCATCCAGTCCTTGACCGACGAGTATCTTAAGCGCATCTCGCATTACGCCGCAGTTGAAGCCCTCCCTCTGAAGGACGAAGCGCAACTCTTATCCCTGGCAGGGGGCCCCGCACACAAGAAGACAAGTACAAGTAGAAGTACAACTAAAGATCGCCACAAGCTGGTCCTGCTCGATAGTCAGGGTAAGCAGCTCTCCTCCGAAGACCTGGCCCAGTTTCTCGAGCGCGAAAGACTCAACGCCGTGCCGCTGCTCTTCGCTATCGGCGGCAGCGACGGTTTCAGTGAAGAAGCGCGCCATCTCGCAACCTCAACGATTTCGCTCGGCAAGATGACCTTTCCCCACGAACTGGCGCGAGTCGTTCTGCTCGAACAGCTTTACCGAGCGTTCACCATACTCAGCAAACATCCATATCATTTGGGACATTGACTATTTGATAACGGGCAGCGCCCGGTCGGCTTGGGATTTTGGTGAATCATATTCGCGTGCTTGATGTACCTCTGAGAGCTTCCCTCGGACGGCCGAATCACTTACTGTATCCCTACGAGAAACAAAGCTCAAATTGCGATGAGGCCCTCCCCCATGAAAAATCCGTACGACGTACTACGATCGAAGGAGCAAGAACTATTACGGCTCCGCAAGGAAATGGACGCTCTCCGCATAGCAGCGCGTTTGCTCGGTGCGGAGGATTCCCGCATTGACAAAAGCCAGGATCAACCCAAACTGCAACTTCAACGCTTAGTCCAAATGCCCTAAAGATATCCTCCTCCCTCGAATCTGAGGCGAACGGAATCCCAGCCGTTCGCCTTCTCCCGTCTCTAGCGCTCTTCCCGGCCGGGACACCGATTTCGCCCACTCTCTAGAAGTTCGCCTTGACACCTCCTGCCGCGCTTTGTTGCCGCGCTGACTTCTGCGGCGTTTATAATCCTCCGTTCTGCCTAAACTTTGGGCTCGACTGTCGCTTTTTTTGCTTTAATAATTTCCAGAATTAATGAGTCAGCTTCGCAAGGAGCATTCATGACCCTAGAAGGACGGGTCGCGCTAGTCACCGGAGCGTCGCAAGGTATCGGCCATGCCTGCGCCCTCGCGCTGGCGCGGCATGGAGCGCAGTTAGCCGTAGTGGCGCGCAATAAGCAGAAGCTGGACGAACTGGTCGAAGAAATCGCAAAAGCCGGAGGCAAGGCGTCCGCCTTCGTCATCGACGTAGGAGACGAAGAGCAGGTAAAAGCCGGCATTAAGTCAGCGCTGAACGAGCTAGGCAAGATCGACATCCTGGTCAACAATGCCGGAATTACGCGCGACCAGCTCGTTATGCGCATGAAGCGTCCCGATTGGGACACGGTGCTGAACACCAATCTGACCTCGGCGTACCTGTGCATCCAGCAGGTAATCGGATCGATGCTCAAACAGCGCTGGGGACGAATCATCAACATCACCAGCGTCTTCGGGCAGATGGGCCAAGCCGGCCAGGCAAATTACGCCGCCTCGAAAGCTGGACTGATCGGCTTAACCATGGCCATGGCGCGCGAGGTAGCGTCGCGCAATATCACCTGTAATGCGGTGGCTCCAGGATTCATCGAGACAAATATGACCGCCGCCCTAAGCGAGGAGTTCAAGCAGACCGCCGTGAAGACGATTCCGCTGGGAAGAGTAGGCTCTCCCGAGGACGTGGCTAGCGCAGTATGTTTTCTAGCCTCCGAGGAAGCGTCGTACATCACGGGGCATGTGCTCAACGTAAATGGCGGGCTGTTGATGGGGTAATGCCTTACCGGCAAGGTTGGGGTAGGGCAAGGGTTAAGGCTAGGGTTGGGTAGGGCTAGGGTTGGGTAGGGCAAGTTTTGTGTTAGGGCACGACTTCAGTCGTGCCGCGAGCCAGCAAAGAATTGTCGCGCTTTAGCGCCTGTGGGTGCACCGCCCGACCATACGCCGAAGCGCGGGTGCGACCCATGAAAAGAAATATTTGGAGAGCGGTGATTGAAATAGCTTTCATCCTCTTCCTCTTTTATTCCAATCTCTTAATGGGAGAATTCGAGCGCTCAGGCATGGGGCAGAAGAGGGGCTTAGCCTGGGCGCTCAGAGATATTTTTACCTCCGCTAATTTTGGAATTGCCATGATCGCGGGGGTTATCGGGTATGTTGTTTTTGAGTTCCTGCGGAAGAGACTGTAAGAATGGCGTTCCGAATTTTTATTTTTGTTTAAAAGTTAGCGCACGTCGCGAACTACCAAAATCATCCCTGGGCGGAGGATGGCTACGTCTCGGTTATCGCGCTTCAGGGCGGTGACTGAGGTGTTGTAAGAGCTGGCAATCGAGTAAAGGGTCTCTCCGGCCTTCACTTTATGGTGCAGGACTACGTTCGTTGGCGCGGGTTGAACTGAATTGCCTTCTGCCAACTGCTGACTCGTACGCGTCTTGCGCTTCGAATTTGAATGAGTCCCCCGGCTGGAACCATTGCTGGCTACCTGCGTCTCTACTCTCGTCGCGGTCACGGGCAGGTGCAGATACAAGACTCTTCGTCCCGCCAGGCTGTCGCCTTTCAGCCGGTTCCAGACGCGCAGCATCTTTACCGAGACACCGAAATTTCCAGCTACCGATTCCAGCGTATCGCCTCGGCGGACTTTGTAGCGGGTGGTGGCGTGAGCGTAGGTCGAGGTATCGGCTTCCTTGCCGGCAGCTATCGGGATAATTAGCGGAGTCTCCGGCGCAAGTAAGCCGTTGGCCGGACGATCGCTCAGGTCGTTGGCTTCAGCAATGGCTTTTGCCGTGGTGTGATAGGTACGGGCGATCGAGGCCAGGGTCTCCGTCGCCTGCACGCGGTGATAACGCCACCAGACACGCTTGTCGGCGGGAATCGATGCTACCGCGGTTTGAAACTTGTCGGCGGTTCCAGCAGGCAGGTGCAGATCGAATGGATGATTCTTCGGCGTCGTCAGCCTCAGCAGGCTTGGATTCAGGTCCAGTAGGTCGCTGGCGGAGGCGTCCACGCACTCGGCGGCCAGACGCAGGTCAATGGGATAGTTGATCTTGACCGTGTCGTAAGGAACGGGTTTGTCTTTTCTTACTGAATCCAACCCGTATTGCGCGGGGTTCTTAGCCATGATGGTTACGGCCACGATGATGGGGACATAGTTGCGCGTTTCTTTCGGGAGCACGTTGCGATTGTAAAGTTCCCAGAAATCAGCATAACCGGTGCGCTTCACGGCGGACTGAACGGTTCCGGGGCCGGAGTTGTAGGCGGCCATGGCCAGATACCAGTCCCCAAACTCTTTGTACAGATCCTTGAGATGGCGAGCGGCGGCGCGAGTTGCTTTCTCGGGATCCTGTCGATCATCGACCCACCAGCTGCGCTCCAGTCCGTAACCTTTGGCGCGACTGCCCATGAACTGCCACATGCCGCGAGCGCCGGCGCGGGAGACGGCTAAAGGATGGAATCCGGACTCAGCCTGAGCTAAGTAGATGAGTTCCTGCGGAACTCCCTCCTCGCGCAGCACACGGCGAATCATGTCTTCGTAGCGGCCGGAGCGGGCCAGGCCGTTTTCGAGAGTATTGCGTCCGCGTCCGGAAAAATGATTGATGAAACCGGCGACCTGATCGGTCATCACCAGTGGCAGGTCCGAGCGGGTAGTTTTGATTTCAGCTTCGGCCTTGGCTTTGACGTTCTGGTCGACGGGCGGATTCAGTTCGTTCGCCTCGTCGATTGGAGCCGGTTCTGACTTCTGTTCGCCGAAGCCGTCTCCCTGTTGTAAGGCGACTAATTCGATTCCGTTGATGCCCTCAAGAATGTGGTCGAGTTCGTGTTGCAGACGGTCATCCGATTGAAGGTCGATTCCACTACCTAGAAGCTGATTGAAAGCGGAATCAAAATCCTGCTTAGCGGCTTCGAGATGCCCGGCTTGATAATTATCCTGCCCGGCTCGGTATTGCTTTTCCACGGCGGCAATGAGGTCGGCAACGGGATCGACAGCGAGTTCGCGCGGAGTAGCCGGCTTCGACTGCGGATGGGACGCTGACGTGGCAGACGGCTTCTGCGGTTGAGGGTTCGAAACCTTAGCCTTCGAGGGCGTACTTGACGCCACCAACGCAGGTGCCTGAGCTTGAACTGGCGGCTTCACGCTGGTTGACTTTTGGGCGCTGTTACAGCCGAGGCTTGCCACCAAAGTCGCCGCTACCGGTGCGGAGAAAATGATCGCCAAATACGGGTGTGAGGAAAACCGCATATTTTCAGAAACTTGCCGTGACCACTCTAGACCGCGTCAGCGCAACTTGCCGCTTCGTCGAGCTACCGTTAATGAGATGTTACTATCGCAAAATTCGTTGGGTCAACGCCACGGAAGACGCGTTAGGGACATTACCTTGGGAACCGGCTCGGCATGTTACCCCGGCCGTCGGGGGCTGGCAAACTGGGAAATGCACCGTAGTGAGTCCTGAGGTATTCAGGAGACATCGAAGCGAATATGAAAGCCATACAAATCCAACGCACGGGCGGCGCCGAGGTCATGGAATTGGCAGAGGTGCCGGTTCCACAACCGAAATCCAGCGAAGTCGTAGTCAAGATAAAAGCGGCAGGCGTCAACTTTATCGACATCTATAACCGCGAAGGCCGCTACAAGTCTCCACTGCCGCTGATTCTGGGTCAGGAGGCGGCGGGCGTGGTCATAGCCGTGGGCTCCGATGGCTTGGGCTTTTCAGTCGGTGATCCGGTGGGTTACGCGGGGGTACTCGGAAGTTATGCCGAGTTCGCGGCGGTGCCCGCCGACCGGCTCGTAAAGATCCCGCCGGGCGTATCCGAGCGTGACGCAGCCGCCGCGATGTTGCAGGGGATGACGGCGCATTACCTTACGCACGATACATATCCGCTGAAGAGAGGCGAGACGGCGTTGATCCACGCCGCGGCAGGCGGCGTGGGATTGCTGCTCGTTCAGATGGCGCACAACATCGGGGCGCGGATAATCGCTACGGTTTCAACCGAGGAAAAGGCCAAACTGGCTCGAGACGCGGGGGCGGATGACATCATTCTTTATACCCAATCTGATTTCGAGACCGAGACCAAGCGGCTCACCAGCAATAAGGGCGTCGATGTCGTGTATGACTCGGTGGGCAAGACGACATTCGAAAAGGGCCTTAATGTAATTCGTCCCCGCGGGATGATGGCACTCTTTGGAGGCTCCAGCGGACCAGCACCGTCGATCGATCCCCTGACACTGATGCAAAAAGGGTCGTTATTTCTAACGCGACCGTCGTTCGGGCACTACACCATTACTACAGACGAATTGCGGCAGCGTGCGGGAGCTGTTCTGGGCATGATTCGCGACGGCAAACTCAAGCTGCGGATCGCGCACGTTTACCCGCTGTCAGAAGCGCAGCAAGCTCATCGCGACCTCGAAAGCCGAAAGACGACAGGGAAGTTGCTGCTTCTGCCCTGAAGATTGTGTGGGACAGCACTCTCGTCCCGTCGCTGGTGATCGTGCTTTGGGGACTTTATTTTGTTTTCCGCGAATAATTCTTCAAGTAGGCAGGCAATTCCTGCTCACAACGTTCATCGCGTATCGCACTCCCGACGGTCACATCCAACGGAATGACTCCCGCCCAAGTCGGGAACGAATAGTCTTCCTCATCATCCACCGGCGGGCCGACCCGAACTTTGGCCGAGAATTCCGTGATCGGAAGGCGCAGCACTGACGTTGCCTTCAACTCTTTCTCATTAGGCTGCCGCGCGTCGTCCCAGCGTCCAGGAATAATGTGCTCACTTAACGCACGCAACGCCGCGAGCTTCTCTGCCGCATCATCAACCAGGCTCGCCGTACCTAGAATCACCACCGAGCGATAATTCATAGAGTGATTGAACACTGAGCGCGCGAGCACTAATCCATCAAGGAGCGTGACCGTGATGCAGACCGCTACGCCCTTATCGAGGTTGCGCAACATTCGGCTGGCGGCGGAGCCGTGGATGTAAAGCACGTCTCCATCGCGTCCATAAGAGGTCGGGATGACGAAAGGCTGTCCGTCAACGCTGAAGCCGACATGGCAGAGAAAGGCTTCGTCTAGGATTTGGTTGACCGCTTCCCGGTCGTAAATCGCGCGCTGCGGCTCCCGCACTACGCGCGTGCGTGGAGTTGGAATTGGATTATCAGGGGTTAAGCTAGTGGACATGCAACGGACTTCCTAGGCAGGCGCCAAGAATGGTGAACGAGAATTTTAGCAGAGTGGATCATCATGAGTTCGGTATGACCTTTGTTGCTCGTTTCCTCAAAACAATTGCGTGCGTCCTAAAATGAGCACTCCGCAGCAATACGACGCCATCATCATCGGCTCGGGGCAGGCCGGAACGCCACTATCTGTTGCTCTTGCGAATGCCGGGATGCGTACCGTTCTCATCGAGCGAAAACATGTGGGTGGAACGTGCGTCAATGAAGGCTGCACTCCGACGAAAACGATGGTGGCGAGCGGGCGCGTTGCCTATCTCGCGCGTCGCGCCGCTGACTACGGAGTAGGCACTGGCCCCATCACCATCGACCTGGACAAGGTACGAGAACGTAAGCGCCATATCGTCGACAGTTTTCGCAATGGCAGTCAGGCGCGCATCGAGAAGACTCCGAACCTGGATCTGATTTTCGGCGACGCCAGGTTTACGGGCCCGAAGACGGTTGAAGTGCGTTTGAAAGACGGAGAGACGCGCACTCTATCCGCCGCCTATTTGTTTATCAATACCGGCACCCGCGCCGCGCGCCCAAAAGTGGACGGCTTGAATGATATCCCGGCTTTGGACAATGTTTCGATTATGGAGCTCGATGCTGTTCCCGAGCACCTTTTGATTCTAGGTGGCGGATATATAGGACTGGAGTTCGGACAACTATTCCGGCGCTTCGGAAGCCGCGTGACGATTGTTCAGTCAGCCTTCCAACTGCTCGTCGGCGAGGATCCGGATATTGCGAATGAAGTCGCCAAGATTCTTCGCGAGGATGGCGTTGAGGTTTTATTGAATGCAAGGGCGATTCGCGTTAGGCGGACGAACGCGACGATTAAACTCGAAGTCGAACAGCGCGACGTTTCGACGACTCTCGCTGGTTCACATCTTTTAATGGCCACCGGACGAATGCCGAATTCGGACACTCTAAATCTAGCAGCTGCCGGAGTTGAGGTGAACAATCACGGCTTTATTAAAGTGAATGATCGGCTCGAAACGACTGCTAGTGGAGTTTATGCTCTGGGCGATATCAAAGGAGGGCCGGCATTCACGCATATTTCTTACGATGATTTCCGGATCATCCGATCGAATCTTCTCGAAAAAAAGAACGCCTCGATTGCCAATCGCCTGGTGCCTTATACCCTTTTCATAGACCCGCAACTAGGACGAGTAGGCATGACCGAGACGGAGGCTCGTGCCCAGAACCGCAAAATTCGGGTGGCAAAGCTGCCGATGATCTCGGTTGCCCGCGCTATCGAGACGGACGAGACTCGCGGATTCATAAAAATAATCGTGGATACAGACACGAACCAAATCCTTGGTGCCGCGGTGCTCGGCATTGAGGGTGGCGAAATTATGTCGGCGCTTGAGATTGCGATGATGGGGAAACTGCCGTACACAGCTCTACGCGACGGCATTTTTGCTCATCCCACTCTCATGGAATCGCTAAATAATCTGTTCACAGCGATGGACAGCGGGAAGTAAAGACACCGCAATAATTTCGCAATGCTACAGGAGCCCACCGGTCTTTACCGCCAAGGTGCTGAGCGCCATCTCCAGTTTGGTGATGGCCTCGCCGAGTTCGGGATGCGTTCCCAGCTTTTCTTGCAACCCCTTCAGAATCTGATGAGCACTGGCGACGTGCTCCGCGGCGTGGTTGGGATTTTGCTCGAGCTTTGATTTCTCTGGAGTTGGCATGGCTGGCCCCCTGTGCAACATGATTCTATACACAGATCACTTCCGGCGGCGAGGGGTTACACGCTTGGGATGCTCTTCGAAAACCGCAAACTGAATTTTCTTTTCTACCGGATCGATTCGATCCACCAACACACGAACACGATCGCCCAGCCCGTAACTCTTCCGCGATCGCTGGCCAATGATCTCGCGCGTGTCTTCATGGTAGATATAGCGATCGTCGGTTAATGTGTTCAGTGGGACCAGGCCTTCGACGAAGAGATCAGTAAGTTCCACGAAGAATCCGTACTTGGTCACACTGATAATCAGGCCGTCAAAGTCTTCGCCGACACGGCGCTCCATGAATTTCGCTTTTTTCCACTCCATCAGACCGCGCTCCGCTTCGTCGGCGCGCCGCTCCGATTGGCTGGATTCGTCGGCAATGTTGTGGAGTTCTTCAAGCGAGATAGGGCCACCGAGAGGCTCAATCGCCTGCTGATGCGCGTCACGATCTCGACGCTTGGACCACGGCGTAGCGGTATTCCCTGTTTTCACGTGCCGCAGGTCCGCTTTCCCTGCATCCGGCGACACGCCAGCGCTGCTCCCCACAGGCACGTCGCCATCCATCGTTTCCGGTGACTTCCGCACCACATCTTTCAGAATGCGATGCACAATCAAGTCGGGATATCGTCGAATAGGCGAAGTGAAATGAGTGTAGGTGGTGGCGGCCAGAGCAAAGTGTCCGCGATTTTCTTCGGAGTAGCGCGCCTGCTTCAACGAGCGCAACATCAGGAAACTCAGAATTCTTTCTTCCGGCTTGCCCGCAATCTTGTCAGCCAGTTTCTGATACATCCGCGGCGTGATGTGAACCTCTTTCGGCACCTCAATTTCGCGCACACGCTTTCCAGTACCCCGAGCAGTACGGCGATCAGCCTTGAGCTGTACGCGTTGAATGGGCAACGCACCGACGCCGAGTGAGTATCCAAACGTGGCCGCAATAACTTCGAAATCGTAGACGCGTTTCGCATCCGGCTTCTCGTGAATGCGGTACAGCGATGCGATGCGCTTGTTCTCTAGATAGTGTGCTACGCACTCGTTGGCGGAAAGCATGAATTCTTCAATCAGTCGATGCGCAATATTGCGTTCAGATCGCGTGATGCTTTTCATCAATCCGAATTCATCGAACTCAATCACAGGTTCAGGAAGATCGAAATCGATCGATCCGCGCCGCTGCCGCTTGCGATTCAGTATCATCGCGAGGTCACGCATGCGCTTGAAATGCTCCACCTGGTTCGCGTATTCCCTGACCGCTTCAGAATGGCCTGCGGCGTCCTCGTCAATCACGGCATTGACGGCGGTGTACGTCATTCGGTTCGCGCTACGGATCACGCCTTCATTGATCTCATAGCCGACGATCTCGCCTTGATGCCCGATCTCCATCGTGCAAGAAAGGACGAGGCGATCAACAAGCGGACGCAAGCTGCAGATATCGGTAGAGAGTTCCATCGGCAACATGGGAACGGAACGGTCCGGAAAATAGACGCTGGTGCCGCGAAGACGTGCCTCCTCGTCGAGTGGCGTGTTCGGGGCCACGTATTGAGCTACATCGGCAATGTGGACTTGAAGTTCGTAGTTGCCATTTTCAAGTTCGCGGACGTCGACGGCATCGTCGAAATCTCGAGCAGTTTCCCCGTCGATGGTCACGATGGGAAGTGCTCGGTAGTCGCGACGGCGGCGGAGTTCGGTGGCGTGAACAACGTTTTCGATCGACTGGGCTTCTTCAATTACTTCGGCCGGAAAGCGGTGGGGCAAATGGAACTTCCGGATCATAATTTCGACATCAACCCCGAAATCATTCTCTTCGCCAAGAATTTCAATGACGCGTCCCTGCGGATTTTGTGTAGCGCTCGGCCACTCAGTGACTTCCACGTCTACGACGACACCCTCCAGATCCTGCCAGTCCGTGCGCACAGCTGCTTCGTTGCCTATCACTCGATCGCGTGACTCTTTTCGCGGAGAGTTTTGCGACTGGCTGGACGGTCCAACTCCACGGGTAAAAACAGGGGATTGCGGATATTCCATCCCCGGTGGGATCAGAATCTCTTGCGTTATTTTTTCATCGAATGGCTTTACGTAGTTGCGGTGATGCGCGTAGTGGAAAATGCCGACTACCGTCGGATGAGCCCGCGCGAGCGATCGAACAATGCGGCCATCGGCCCGGCCATCATTGCGTACGTTTGAAATCTCCACGATGACACGATCCCCGTGCATCGATGATCCGATTGCATGCGGAGGAATAAACACGTCCCCAGCGAGTTGGCTTTTCAGATGCGGATCGAGCGAAGCACTATCAGGTATCACAAAACCATAGCCATCGCGATGCATGGTGAGGCGGCCGGTAATAAGCTTGTGACCTTTGGGTGGGTGCGGAACGGTGCGCCGTTTGCTCACGGTGAGTTCCCGATTCTTGGTGCAACGATCCTGTTATCTGTAACTGATATCTTCAGATTGAGAGGAAAGATTCGCGCTAGATTTCGGAAAGGGGCGATTCAAATACTCCGCTCATGAAAAACCGACTTGTCGTCGGGTTTGCACTCATCAGTTCTGGCCGTTGCGGAAACTGCACGTGTGGTTACTGACAGTTCATCGTGCGACAGGCCGGACTGACCGGGGGCTCATCTTGCAGCAACAACCATATGCCAACCCCGCCAATCACCCCAAGCCCGCCATACACCGCTGCCGGCGAGCTCATAATTCCGCCACCAGCGGCCGTAGCCGCACCGTTCTTGCGTCTTCTCTTCTTCTTTTTGTCGGTATCACTCGTGTCGTCGCGCGTTGTCTGCTGTCCCTGGGTTACGGTCGTCGTTCCTTGACTATCCTGCACCGTCACATCGCCCTTGTTGGCAGCAATCTGTACTCTTCCATCCACATCCACTACTTGAAACTCGGTCCAGGATGTGCCTACGGGCTTGATTGTGACCTCGCCTGCGTGTGCCGCCAGCTCGCGCGAAGTTGTGACGCGGACTCCGCCGTGCTCCAGTTCCACGAACGACCCTTCAAACTTCACCAACGAGTCGGCAAGCACCATAACGTTCGATCCGTTCGCTTGAATGCTGGCTGTCGAATCGTTACGCGTCTGCAGCATGTCTCCCGTGAACAGCGCTGCCGATTTCGGCACGTTTTCGCCGTTCAGCCAAGCGGAGCCATTGGTATACAACATCGCAGACGCCGATTCTCCCGCCAACATTTGAATGGGGAACAGCGCCATTAGGAAAAGAGAAATGACCGCGCGCAATGAGAATGAGGAGGATGACATGGATTCGGAGTCCGCGTATATTGTCAACGCTTTCGGGGTGGCAGTCAATGTCTTCTTGCAGTCCCTCTGCCCAGAAAATAAAAAAGAGTTTCAAAAAAAGCTTACTCCAAGCAACCTCCGTTCTCCTTACCAAGGTGAACCCAACGCCCACATTACGCCCGCGAGTACGCCTGTTAAACTCGGCGCATGAAGGCATTGGTCATCACAAGTTACGGCGGCCCCGAGGTTCTCGACGTGCAACAGGTTCCCGAACCAAGTCCGGCTCCCGGTCAAGTTTTAGTAAAAGTAGAAGCGGGAGGCCTCAATTTCGCCGATCTGATGACGACTGAGGGCGGATACGCGGGCACGCCTAATCCGCCGCTCACCGCGGGACGCGAATTTGCCGGGCGCGAAGTCGATGCGAATAACCCGGCTCAACGCCGGGTGATGGGTTACACGCAGTGGGCGGCCTTTGCCGAGGAAACCGTTGCTAATCGCAATCTTGTCTGGCCTATTCCTGACAATTGGAGCGCCGAACAGGGCGCGGCGTTTCCAGTAAATTTCTTCACCGCTTACTTCGCCTACTGGAAGGCCGGCCTGCTCCGCACGAATGACGAGCCCCGCGACAAGTCGAGCCCGCGTGTCTTGATTCATGCGGTCGCCGGCGGTGTCGGTACTGCCGCGGTCCAGATTGGGAAAATTCTGGGCATTGAAATGTACGGCACTTCTTCGTCTGACGAGAAGCTCGCGCGTGTGCGAGAGCTTGGTCTGCAACATGGCATCAACTACAAGCAGCACGACTATGTCGAATCGATCAAGGAGACGACCGGCGGAGAAGGCGTCGACGCAGTTTTCGAAATGCTTGGAGGGGAGCACGTGGCGAAAAGTGTCAAATGTCTCCGCGACTTTGGCCGCGTGATCGTTTATGGAGCGGCAACCGGCGAGACTCCGCTGCTCGACACCCGTATCCTCTACGCCAAAGGAGCGAGCGTCCACGGACTTTGGCTGTCATATCTGAGCGGCAACCAGCCACTCATGCAGTCTGCGTGGAAGCTGCTTTCGGAATGGATAGCTGCGGGTAAACTCCATCCTGTCATCGGAAAGGTCTTCCCTCTCGACCAGGCTCGCGAAGCCTACACCTTGATGAAGGAAGGCAAGAATTACGGCAAGATTGTTTTAAAGATCAGTTAACAATTTACGTCGTGCTTTGTGGCTCCTTGCTACTCAGGGTCATGCCATCCCGAACGAAGTGAGGGATCTGCAATACCGCACTTAACATTTTGTCCAAAACAAAACACTCCCCGCTTGTTGCTTACACATAAAATTCTGCGATGCTAACCTGGCGCACCTTAGCGCGTCCAACCACGCATGCTAGTAAGAGCGGGCTTAGTTAGAAATATAAATTTTGGAACTTACTCAAACCGAGATTCGTATCCTGAAGCGAACCTGATGAAGTGGACTAAGATCGCGATTAGCTAAAAAGAATTTGCAGGGTGATAGGACTGGCGCACGCACGGTTTGGCGGCCCTGGATGCGCCGGGTCCGGTAAAAAGCACGAGTATGAGCCCGCGTCTTTTTGCGTCACCCTGACATGCGCATTGTAAGACTTGGGAACAAAAACGCAAGCCCTCCGTCGGGCCAACCACCACCAGCCGCCCTTATTCGGCCAAAACCGGATAGAAAGCGAAGGAGCTTATGAAACTGAACAATGTGGCGCTAAATGCTCTGGCGAAGACTGTGGTGCTTGGCATAGCAGTGCTTCTCGCATCCACCGCATTCGCGAGTAACAAAGGAACCCTGCAGGTTCGGGAGGGTGTCGAAGTCAACGGCCAACAGCTTGCCCCAGGGGAGTATCAATTACGTTGGGACGGTTCGGGTTCGAGTGTAGAAGTGAGCTTCATGAAAGGCAAAAAGGAAGTTCTCAAAACGACGGCGAGAGTTATAACTCTAGACGAAGCTTCGAACTTCGATTCCGCTGTCGTCGATCGCTCCAATGGCAAGGCTGTCGTATCTGAAGTACGCTTCGGCGGCAAGAAGTACGCTCTCGCTATCGGCGGGACCGAGAAAGCCGAGATGGGCGCAGGCAAGTAATTTACTAACTCACAACGAGTCGGTGAGGGAGCACTTCGGTGCTCCCTCTCTTGTACGACCTAAACTGCTCTTAGTACTTAGGCATCTTAGGATCAACCCGCTCCGCCCAAGCCGTAATTCCGCCCGTTAAGTTACTAACCTTCTTGAACCCAGCTTGCTGGAGAAATGCCACCGCCTTGGCGCTCCGCCCGCCCATTTTGCAATGAGCCACAATCTCCCGGCTGGAATCGAGTTCGCCCATGCGCTTGGGCAGGTCGCCCAGCGGAATCAAATATCCGCCGAGATTGCAAATCTGGTATTCGTGCGGCTCGCGTACGTCGAGAATAAAGATGTCTTCTTTTTTGTTGTCAATTTTCTTTTTCAATTCTTCCACCGAAATTTCAGCCATCTTTCCTTCCGATGCGGGTGCCGCTTCCACTCCGCGGATACCGCAGAATTGATCGTAATCAATTAACTTCGTGATGGTGCGATGGGTTCCGCAGGCCGGACAATCGGGATTCTTGCGCAACTTCAGCTCCCGAAACTTCATGCCCAGCGCGTCGACCAAAAGCAAACGTCCCACCAGCGAATCACCCTGGCCCAGAATCAACTTGATGGTCTCCGTCGCTTGAATCACCCCCACCAGGCCGGGGAGAATTCCGAGCACCCCACCCTCGGCGCACGATGGAACCAGACCCGGAGGCGGTGGCTCAGGATACAGGCAGCGATAGCACGGTCCTTCTTCGGTCGCAAAGACGCTCGCCTGGCCTTCAAAGCGAAAAATGGAGCCGTAAACATTCGGCTTGCCTGTCAACACGCATGCATCGTTGACAAGATAGCGAGTGGGAAAATTGTCGGTACCGTCGGCAACGATGTCGAACTCGCGAAACAGTTCAAGCGCGTTAGCGCTGGTCAGTTTCGTGTCGAATGTCCGCAGGTTAAGAAATGGATTGATAGCCTTCAGCTTGTCCGCCGCGGAGTCGAGTTTCTTACGGCCAACGTCAGCAGTAGTGTGGATAATCTGGCGCTGCAGGTTGGTGTAATCCACGACATCGAAGTCGACGATGCCAAGCGTGCCGACGCCCGCAGCGGTCAAATAAAGTGCGAGGGGAGAGCCAAGCCCGCCCGCTCCGATACAAAGAACCTTCGCCGCCTTCAGCTTCTGCTGCCCTTCCATGCCTACCTCGGGCATGATCAGATGGCGCGAGTAGCGCAGGATTTCGTCGTTGCTTAACGTAGTGTCCGATTTCGCTGTTTCAGGTTTTACTTCAGATAGCGTAGGCATACATTCCCTTGATACTTAAACTTGATCCTTAAATCAGGACCGCTCCGAGGGTAGAAGTGTCGACAAACAGCCGCCCGCAATCGAAGGCACGATGGAAATGGTATCACCGTCTTTCAGCACGGTCGCTTCCTTTTGCAAGTAGCGCATATCTTCGTCATTCACGTACACATTCACGAAGGCGCGCAATTTGCCCTCGTCCGTATAAAGATGACGCTTCAGTTCGGGATGCTGACTGACCAGGCCAGTAAGGGCTTCGCCAACGGTCTTTGCAGGAACCTCAACGGAGGACTGTTTCCCCGAGTATTGGCGAAGCGGGGATGGAATTTGAATCTGGGGCATGTAATAAAGATGCTATGCGGTGATGAAAGATGCAACTGCAAACTGTTTCATAGCAAGTGAATTTTCTCGTTTAAGAATTCTTTGTCGTTCTCATCGGTACCCGTCAGGTCGAACGAGTTTGTCAGCACCGCGGCCCCCTTTTCGACGCTCGTAATCACGTAAGAGCACCCAAACCAATGTGCTTCCGCTAGGTCCGTGACCGACCATTGCGCGGGATGATCGGGATGAGAGTGATAGAAGCCCACGATATCTTCCCCCCGCTCCCGGCCTTCACGCTGAATGCGGATCAGCTCTTTCGGATCGATGTGATACCGGTTGTGAGGCGAGTCTTCTCGCGTGTTTCCGCACCGAGCGATACGCGAGACCGTCTTAGTTCCATCATCCGCAAGACGCCCGAGCAGCACACCACAGCACTCATGCGGATAAGTTTCCTCTCCGTGTTGGCGAATGGCGACATGATCGGATTGCGAAAGCTTGAGCATAAGGCGAGAGTTCAGATTCTCAAGGTATGAGCGCGTCTATTCTTCCTGCCAGAATCGCTCACTCAAATATTTTTCGCCCGAATCACAAAGGATGGTGACGATGGTTGCGCGCTGATCTTTCTTCAGGCGGCCGGCAATCTGCAAACAACCGACCACTGCTGCCGCGGCGGAGACTCCTACTAACAACCCTTGATCACGAGCGAGGCGGCGCGCCATGGCATGAGCCCCTTCCGTCGAGATCTCGATGTTCTCATCTGCAAGCGATGGGTCATAAATACGCGGCACAATAGCCGACGGCAGGTGTTTCGCGCCTTCGATGCCATGGAAAGCGGAGTCAGGCTGCAGCGATATGCACTGGATCTTCGGGTTGAGCTCCTTCAATCGACGCGTCGCCCCAACGAATGTTCCAGTGGTTCCAAGCACGGCGACGAAGTGGGTGATGCGTCCTTGGGTCTGGAACCAGATTTCATTTGCGGTAGTCTCGTAATGCGCACGCCAGTTGGCTTTGTTCGAATACTGATCCGCATAAAAGTAAAGATCGGGATGGCGCTCAGCATACTGCCGCGCGATCTTGATGGCGCCATCCGAACCTTCAGCTGGATCGGTAAAGATGATATTTGCGCCATATGCCTGTAGAATGCGTTTTCGCTCAGGCGAAACATTCTCGGGCACGCACAGAGAAACCTGGAAGCCGAGAGCCGCGCCGAGCATAGCATAAGCGATACCGGTGTTTCCGCTGGTGGAATCAAGCAGGATCTTTCCCGGAGCGATTTGCCCGTTGCGGCGCGCTTCGCTCACGATTGTGGCGGCCGCACGATCTTTTACTGAGCCGCCGGGATTATGCCATTCAGCTTTGCCGAAAAGTTCGACGCCTGGAAACTCGCCTGTAAGTTCAGCAAGCGATAACAGCGGCGTATTGCCGATCTGAGCGAGCACAGCATCTCCTCGGCTAGGCGCTCCTTTCGCCTGTGAGGAATGTTGTGATTGCAGGGAACCGGAAGCGGTCGTCATTTTTCGAACCAAAAGTCCTTACTATCGTATATGACTAGAGTAATGTGCCCGTGATCCCAAAAAGGTATATCTATACTAGCGTTGCTGTATTCCATCGTCATTAGATTCCGCACATGTTGGTTGGGTTCGACCGAATCGGGTATCGCCGCATCTAACTTGAAACGACGAGAATTGAGTTTATAGAATGACCGCAAAAATAGAACAGCGAACTTTCGAAGAAGCAGTCAACTGGCTGCGCGAACATGGCTTTGACATCATCGAGGCTCCGGGCGCGCAAACCCGCGTGTTCTTAAGGAAATACAACGTCTCCGCCGCGATTCAAAAGACCGAGGATGGCGGCGTAAAAATCTTCGCTTATCCCGGCTACATGATCGGGAACGAAATTTCGAAGCTCGTCAACCGCGGCTATCAGCAGTTTTTAAAGACATCGAAGACGGAAGTGCCTGCCACCGCCGACCACTTGAAAGCGCTGCAGCAGTTTTCCGAAGAACTGAAAGAAGCACTGAACCTGCCCAGCCTCTACAATGAATCGCTCGGCACCGTCAGCGAGTCCTACCAGTACGATCGCGTGGAGGGCCGCGATAAACCCGAGGTCGAGCGCCCGAAGCGGCCATGGGAAACAGTAAAGGTAAAAGCAGCAGTCGCCACAAAAAAGAGCCGCGCCTAGCACGCTGACCTAACTTATCGTGACGATGAAACTTGGAGAATATAAAAATCGTCACCGTCGCTGAAGAACTTTCATTACCGCAGCCCGCGCACTGCTAACGCCTGAGTTTGCCGGCCCGTCGCAAAGGTCCACTGCCAGCGCCCGCAACATATAGCTATCGTTTTCAAAATTCTGCAGCAACTCAATTTTTGGCGGAGAATCCTTCCATACTCTTTGATCTGTTCCGTCAAGGGCTGTGAGCCATCGATCGAAGGCTGCGGCATCAAAGTCCTTCCGCCGCACGATGGTTGCCGCCGCCCGTGCCAGCCTGTCTTGCTCGCCATAGGCAAAAATCTCATGCGCGGAAATCAAGCGCGTGGCGATCGCCTCCAACACACGCGCGTGGTCCTCGATACGGAACAAAGCATTCGCTGCCAGGGTCGCGAGTAAGTCCGCAGTGTGCGCCGCGGCATGAATCCATCCCAGCGCCGGGTCAAATCCGCGTAGATCGCGTTCGTCCTTCAGGTAAGCCAGCGCGCTGGTCAACAGTTCCCGGTAGCGCTGCTCGCCCAAAAACGGCGTCTTCGAGTCGCGCTCCGCCAGCGATGACAGACACAGTGCCGAGAATGATCGCTTGAGGACACTATCCGTCTCCAACTCTCCGATGCCGACGCGCAGATTGGAGCGCCATTCATCAGCCAGTGAATTTAACTCGTCAGCTGAGATTTCTTTCTGACGATGTATCCAGACAGCGATAATTGTGTAAGCCAGGTCGTCGCGAAGTTCCGGATCTTTCGAACCCAGATATCCACTCAACTCGCTTAATAAGGGATAAACCGCCTGCCCCTCCGGGACGACGAACCGGTTTTTCGGGATGGAGCGCCAGAATTCCCGATCGTGCGTGGTCTTCGCCTGGTCGGTTGTGGAGGTCTGAGCCCACGTAGCCTCCGCCATCAACAGCAAACTAACAAACACGGCAATCCATCTCACGGTTTCTCCCCCCAACACAAATTTGGATCGTATTTAATGATGTATACAAGTACTAGCTGAGCCAAGCTGGCCCCGCAATACATAAGACGATGATGACCACTCATCGTGAGCATAAACATATAAGCAATATCTGATTTTTGGAGCGTGATGACGCGAGACTTCGCTTTGCTGGTGGGTTTAATCGCGACATCTGCCGTCTTTGGCATGACGCAGAGCACTGGCCGAGACGCCGATAACGCAGCGCGATCGGCAATTCGCAAAGTAATTGACGATCAACAGGCGGCTTGGAACCGGAAAGATCTGGAAGGCTTCATGTCCGGCTACTGGAACTCGCCGGAACTGACATTTTTTTCTGGCGCTCGCGAGTCGAAGGGCTGGCAGGCTGCGCTCGACCGCTACAAAAAAAATTACCAGGGCGCGGGACACGAGATGGGCCGGCTCGAATTCGCCAACCTGCGCATCGAGATGCTTGGCCCCAACGCCGCCTTCGTTCGCGGCGAGTTTCATCTGACGATGGGAGACGGGAAAAAGCCGCAAGGCTTATTCACTCTGATCTTCCGCAAATTCCCGGAGGGATGGAAGATTGTCCACGATCACTCAGCAGGAGAGTGACGAGGGCGTTTAGCGCCCTCGATCCATCGCTTCGTTCGCCAGCCGATCCGCAATCTGGTTATGCTCGCGAAGGGCGTGCCTGATTTCAAAGTGCTCCAGCCGCCGCACCAGTTGCTGCGCCTCGTCATATAACTTGCGTAGCTCGGGATGCCGCACCTTATAAATTCCCTTCATCTGCCGAACCACCAGCTCCGAATCGCTGATCACCTTGAGAGCAGTGATCTGCTTTTCGGCAGCATAGCGCAGCGCGGCGAGCAGTCCCTGATACTCCGCGTAATTGTTGGTGTGGTGCCCGAGGTATTCGCTAAGCTCGGCCACGGGATGCCCCGATGCGTCTTGAATCGCAACTCCGTAGCCTGCCGGTCCAGGATTGCCGCGTGCTCCGCCGTCTACATGAGCGGTATGAGCTGACACTACAGCCTTCGGCGTAGAAAACAGGTTCTTGGAAGACGAAGAGGATGAACGCAATCCCATCCAGCAAGTTTACACGTCGTCATAGCCTGTGAATTTCGTCGAACAAGACACTCCAGCAATTGACTCGTGAGGTTGGGAACCCTCCCCTTGCAATTCGCATCAAAGATCCAACGACACGTGAGCGGAACTCAGTAGTTCGAAGATCTAGTTCGATGTATCTAGAAGGAGGACTTATGGCTGACACTCTTAAGGGAAAGAAAATCGCCATCTTAGTGGCGGACGGTTTCGAACAAAGCGAATTTCAAAAGCCGAAGCAGGCGCTGGATGACGCCGGAGCCCAGACGCAGGTTGTTTCTCCCGCTGGAAATAAGGTGAAGGGATGGAATCACAAGGAGTGGGGCGACGAAGTCAAGGTCGATGTTCCGCTCAAGTCTGCGAAGCCGGAGGAGTACGACGCCCTCCACTTGCCCGGCGGCGTGATGAATCCCGATCATCTCCGGGTGGATCCGCAAGCCGTAAAATTCGTAAAGCATTTTTTCGAGAGCGGCAAACCTGTATCAGCCATCTGCCACGCTCCCTGGACGATGATTGAAGCCGACGTGGTCCGCGGACGCACCGTGACTTCATGGCCCTCGCTCAAAACCGATCTGCTAAACGCCGGCGCGCATTGGGTGGATCAAGAAGTGGTGCGCGATAGGAATCTCGTGACCAGTCGCAAGCCCGATGATATCCCGGCATTCAATCGCGAGATGGTCTCCCTATTCGCAGAAGCCATTGCAGGAGCGAAGCAGAAAAAAGTAGCCTAATTAATGCCGGGTGCCCCATCCTTGCGCGTTTTCTGCGCAAGGGTGGGATTCACAGAAATCTCAATCGTGGGAGTATGCACCCATCTCTCACTCGGCGTCACCATCGCCGCGGCGTCAAGACCGTCAATTCCCCAACCTGTTCCCTCTTCACTGCACCGGCAAGTTGAGACGCATGTTCCATCATCCATATTTCGGGAATGATTTCGCCAACCAATTGTCCGTGACAGAAAAGCCGCACCACCGAACTCTCGGAAACCACAATTCCAACCGCGTTGGTCAATGCGCTCATATTCGCTGCGGCAATGTGACGGCTGCCGAGTCCGAGAGGAACGTCCACCTGCGCGCCCACGGCGTCGAGATAGCGGCACGCGGAAAGCACAAAGCCGTCCTGACTTACGACGAACCCGCCGTCCAACTGCGACAATTCCTTAACAGTGCCGCGGAGACTGAGATTAGTAATATGACGCGAAGCATGAGGATGTCCCGATAACGGATCCAAAATCAGCGACCTCGATCTGGCCATCACCGCGTCCGCATCACCGAGCATGAAAAGCGTGCCGACGCGTCTTCCTTCTCGACCCTCGCGAGCAATCTCTACGGCGAGCTGAAGCAGCGACTCCAGAATTTCAGGATCGTATTCCGTTACTTGGCAGAGAATGCTCTCAAACATCCACCGTTCTCCTCCCATTTGGACTAGCGCAACAGCATCGGACTCTACGCCGGGACGATGACCACTCATCGACGCTTTGTTTCTTTGATGAAACAAACTTCTTCGGGCACTTATTTTATTCTTCCGATCGGTGTAAGGAGGGCCGGGTGCCCCATCCTTGCGCGTTTTGTGCGCAAGGGTGGGATTCCACAGAAGTCTGAATCATAGGGGAATGTTGGCGCACCCTCAAAATTTAGAGTTCAAACGTTGAAACCAAATTGTCACTCACTCCAAATCGATTTGCCCGCTGCCCACATGTGCGTAGAGCTTATACTTTCCCGGGCCATCTTTCTTGTACGACCGAAACAGCCCGCCCTTCGAAATCCCGAGCGCATTAAAATTCAACTCTCCCGTCATCACGGACGCCTCAATCTGCCCATAGTCCTTCGGATCGCCAACCTCCATCGTCAACTGACCCGCATGGATCCCCACATCCTTATTGCCATGCACACTCTTAATCGTGGCCGCTCCAAACGGCATGCGCACGTGCAAATCGGTTTCCCGCGGAACCTGAATCCAAACCTGAAAACCATTACTCGGACCACCCGAGATTTCGATCTCCGCATTGCTCCCCAGCTTTTTGCAGCGCACTCTCACGTCCTCGATCTCGTTTGCGTTTTTGCCTTCGTAGTGAATCGAAATCCGGTTGTCATCGCTTCCCGAAATCCGCAAGTCTCCCGACCGCACGTCCAGTTGCAACCGCCCGCCCGCTGCAAATTCCGTTTCAAACCTGTCCTTTCCCTTCTGGGTGACATCCATTCGGTCTTCCGCCAGAGCCAGTCCACAAGCCACCAATAAGAAAACCGCAACCACTCTCAACATAAACACGCACCTCGACTGCAGGTGATACGCAGCCCCACCCAGGTTTGTTCCGGATCACTACAGCCGGGTGTCCCATTCTTGCGCGTCCTGTGCGCAAGGGTGGGATTCCACAGAAGTGTGAATCATAGGAAGTTGTTTTGTGTGTGGAGCGGACGCCCTCGTCCGCTTGTCGACAGCGGCAGAACTTAGGGTTTCAAAAATCACAAGATTGAGAACTCCGTGGAATCCCACCTTTCAAACCCGCGAAAGGTGGCGCACCCGCCGGTTTTCCAGAGTTAAAAAAATCCCGTGCCGGTATATCATTCCGACCACCGTGGAATCCTTCGACCCCGCACTCGAATACTTGCGCATAGCAGACCGTTATCGCCAGATGAGCGACGAAGAGCTCCTCATCATGGCCAGCGACACTGCCGATCTAACTGAGCTAGCCCAACAAGCTCTGGCCAACGAGGTACAGGGCCGGGGCCTGAAAGTGGAGGAACGGAAGAAAGAAAAGATTTCTCCGTCGCCATTCCGGCCGCCGCCAGCGTTTTTCGAACACGAGTCTCCGAAGCTTCGCGATTCGGCAGATTACGATTTTCCCAATCCAGATTCTTCGTATGAAGAAGACCGCAAACTGGTTGAGATCTGCATCGTGTGGAGCGAGCGCGACGCGCTCAAGGTACAGGCGATTCTCGATGAAGCGGGTATTCCATTCTTCATGGGGCCGGAGAAAGCTACTGGCGTTGACGAGGTGACCACGAAATTCGCCGATGGGATCAGCGTGCAAATCATGCAAGTCGGCCTTCCCTGGGCCGGTCCGGCGATGAGGCACTATGAACCCGAGGATGACCCGGGGCCAAAAGTTGAGGAAGAACTTGGGGAACTTCCGGTTCGTTGTCCCAGATGCCATTCCACGGAAGTCGTCTTTGAATGTCTAACCGGCGCGCCGGCCGTTTCGGCGGATGAGACGTCCCGAAAGTTCAAATGGACTTGCGATTCGTGCGGCCATCACTGGGAAGACGACGGGGTGGCTAAAGAGGGGTGAACCAAAATCCAAAGGGGCACGGGACCGTGGAATCCCACCTTTCGAAAGGCTGTAAAGTCCCTAAACATCATGAGACTGAACAAAGGCGCGAAAGGGGGGCACCCGGCAGTCGCTAGCCCCGCGCACCCCGCCCGTATTGCAGGTCTCAAGTTGCTCGCCTCGCTACCCATAAAGTGTGTTCGCGTGAAATTGCATTTTCAGCGTCGCCGACAAAATCCGAAAACTCGGCGCTTGTCGTAATATGCTGTGCCTGCTCCTGAATAAACCCGAGCTCAACCTCGGCGACCGAGTAGGACTGGGCGAGCTCACGATGCTGCTTGAGTTGAATCCACGCGATCAGGGCGCTGGCAAGGCAGGTAAATAGCCCTGTTAACTTAATCACAGAATCCGGCCATCGAACCAAGGCTATTGCAGCAACGAATGCGAGGAATTGGCTGGTAATGATAAGGAAGAAATATTTGTTTTCGGCGACACTGTTGCTATTGGCTTGCTTTGCATACCATTCCCGTTGGTTCACAATTCGCTGCGTAAGGTAGGCAGTTTTTCTTTCGTCGAGCGGCGCTGATCGAACTGCCCGCATAACAGCCGTTATTTGTGGCTGCTTATGAAACTCTCCGCAAAAACCAAACGCTAATTGCTTACGTTCTTTAAAGATGGATTCTAGCTCGGAGACGAACTTCTGATCCACCGCAGCAGCATGGGCGTCTAGCAAATATGGGGCTGCACCCATCATGTACCGCCACGCCATGCTCTTCGCTGACTCTGCGACTGCACGCCCGCCGTACCAAAGCTGTTCGGGTTTTTGTGTCTTCAGAAACATCGTAAGTAAAACGCTAGCGGCCAACAGTACGGCGCTAGCGGTTGCTACCGCAGGCTTGTAGGACCGTAGCAGGGGCGATACTCCTGCCAAGGCTGCACCCATGACAAGAAGTATCAAAGTCCCCCTTGTGAGATTTAGATATTTCTTTTGGGCACCCGTTGACGCCCGATCCGCTTGAAGAAACAGTGCGGGATAGTCCCCCTCGCTAAATTTTTGATCCCCACTTTTCACAACCCGAGCCCCGCATAGACGTTGTCGCCGTAATAGTACCAATCATGCTTCTGGCTCGACGCCTGGATGGTGGGGTACTCGGTCGGGAAGTTGTCGAGAGCATATTGGATTATTTTCGCCTTGTGCTGCACATGTACTGCTGCCCATTTCTGGAGCGGGCTAGGGCAGAGGACAGAATCCATTTGGCGCTTGCCATTGAGGTTTACTACAACAATCGGCAAGTCCAGTCTTTGTGCAATTTCGATTTCCCATGGGACGAACTTGCGCAGGTTCTTCGTGTTCTCTCCCACCAAGACGATTGCCTGCTTTGCATTTGTGAAACGTTCCCTTAAACGCGTCTTTATAGTGTCATCGGATGCTCTGCTTGTGAGCGGCCTGATATCGTGGGCATCGTGAAAATTGAACTCCATGTTTTCGTTCGACTTCCATCCCTTCAGGTAAGCATATGCCCACATGTCGTTATCGCCATCGAAGATCACGTAGGTCTTGTTTCGGTATCCCAAATTGCACCTCCAAAAGAAAGGGGACACGGCGTGCCGTGTCCCCTTTCACAGTACGTCTACAAATCTAAAAGTCAGTGTTTCGGTGCCAGACTGTCTGGCACCAGGAAATCAGGTCAACAATCTACCTAGCTGCACCCGCTCGTGCTCCCGCAGCTCATGCACTTATAGCAACTGCCGTTTCTTACCATAATCGAGCCGCAGACGTGGCAACTGGGAGCGTCTCCCATGTCGATCATGTTGGCGAGGGCGTCGGCGGCGTGGATTGGGCCGGTTCTCAGGTCGCGGTTCTCGGCTCCTTGAGGTTGCGGTTGCGGCGGAACGGAGCTTGATTCGAGGCTTGAGGTTCCTTCCGGCGCGACTTGCGGCTTGGGGCGCAGGTTCTCGAAGAGGAACTGCTGTTGTCCGCTGAGGAAGCGCATTTGCAGCCAGCGGAAGATGTAGTCCATGATCGATTTGGCGAAGCCGATATCGGGATTGCTGGACCATCCGCTGGGCTCGAAGCGGGTGTGCGCGAACTTCTCGCAGAAAAGTTTTAGCGGCACGCCATGCTGCAGCGAGATGGAGACAGCCAGCGCGAAACTGTCCATGAGGCCGGAGACGGTCGAACCTTCTTTCGCCATCTTGATGAAGATTTCGCCGGGCTCGCCGTTGGTGTAAAGGCCGACGATGATGTAGCCCTCGTGGCCTCCTACGTTGAACTTATGCGTCACCGACATGCGCTCTTCTTTTAACTTGTGACGCAAGGCTCGCGGAGGAGCGTCGAGATTGTCTTCCTCGGCATGAGCATGAGCGTAGGCAGCGGCGGCGGCATTGCGAGACGCGTCGTCCTTGGTGGAGTTCGCCGTCTTTGATCCGGCGGCCGAAAGCGGCTGCGACTGCTTGCAGCCATCGCGATACACCGCGACCGCCTTCAGTCCGAGCTTCCACGCCTGGATGTACGCCTCGGAAATATCGTCAACCGTCGCCGAGTTCGGCAGGTTCACGGTTTTCGAAATCGCTCCGGAGATGAACGGCTGAGCCGCCGCCATCATCTTGAGATGTCCCATGTAATGAATGGAACGCGTGCCCTTGGCCGGCTTGAACGAGCAGTCAAACACTGCCAGGTGCTCGTCCTTCACATGCGGAGCGCCTTCGATGGTTCCGGTGGCGTCGATGTAGCTGACGATGGCGTCCGTCTGCTCGTGCGTGTATCCGAGTTTGAAGAGCGCGCTGGGGACGGTGTTATTAACAATCTTGATCATTCCGCCGCCGACCAGCTTCTTGTACTTGATGAGCGCCAGATCAGGCTCGATGCCGGTGGTGTCGCAATCCATCATGAAGCCGATGGTTCCGGTCGGAGCCAGCACAGTTACCTGCGAGTTACGATAGCCATGCTTCTCGCCGTGAGATAGAGCTTCGTCCCAGCATTGCTTGGAGGCGTCGAGCACGGACGGCGGCACATTCGACTTATTAATATTATTGACGCTGGCGCGGTGCATTCGAATTACATCGAGGAATGGCTCGCGATTGATGTACCAGCCGGGGCAGGCGGCTCCGGGCATCTCATCTGCTTTGGTAACTCCGAGACGCGACTGCACGGTGTCCGTAATCGGAGTTAGCGGCTGGCACTGCTCGGCAATGCGCGAAGATTGCAGATAGGCCTGGCCGCACATGATCGCAGTTACGCAGGCAGCGTAGTCGCGTCCGGCATCGGAGTCGTAAGGAAGACCCGCGGCCATCAACAGCGCACCTAAGTTGGCATAGCCAAGCCCCAGCGGACGATAGTCGTGCGAGTTCTTGCCGATGATTTCGGTGGGATATCCGGCGTTGTCGACGAGAATTTCTTGCGCGGTGATCACGACATCGACCGCATGGCGGTAGGCCTCGACGTCAAACGTGCCGTTGGGTGCGAACTTCAGCAGGTTCAGGCTGGCCAGGTTGCAGGCGGAGTCATCCAAGAACATGTACTCACTGCACGGATTGCTGGCGTTGATGCGCGCCGTGTTCTTCGAAGTATGCCAGCGGTTGACGGTGGAATCGTATTGCATCCCAGGATCGCCGCATTGCCAAGTCGCCTCGGAAATCTTCCCCAATAGGTCTTTGGCTTTGTAAGTGTTCACCACGCGGCCGTCGACAATTGCGCGGGTAGAGAAATCGGTATCCCGCATCACCGCGACCATAAAGTCGTCAGTTACGCGAACCGAGTTATTTGCATTCTGAAAGAAGATGGAACTGTAGGCATCGGAATCAGGATGCGATCCGTCATAACCCTGCAATACGAGCGCGTGGGCCTTAGCCTCTTCCTTACTCTTGCAATCGATGAAGTCAACGATGTCGGGATGGTCGATGTTTAGGATGACCATCTTCGCGGCACGGCGAGTCTTGCCTCCTGACTTGATGACGCCGGCGAAGGCGTCAAAGCCTTTCATAAAGCTGAGCGGACCGCTGGCAGTACCACCCCCGCTGAGCACTTCGGTCGACGAGCGCAACGGAGAAAGATTGGTGCCGGTGCCCGATCCCCACTTGAAGAGCATGCCTTCGGTCTTCGCCAGCGTAAGAATCGAGTCGAGCGAATCGTGCACCGAGTTGATGAAACAGGCGGAGCACTGCGGACGCTTGTATCCAGTGGCGCCGAACTCTACTTTCGCCGCAGTCTCATTCCAATGCCAGTTAGTGGCGTCGGAGTTGGGCTCGATGCGATCGCATCCAACATTGAACCAAACGGGAGAGTTGAAGGCGACATGCTGGCGCACGAGCAGATGGACCAGCTCGTCGTGAAATGTGGCAGCGTCTTCTGAGCTCCGGAAATAGCCGTCCTTCATGCCCCAATCACGAATCGTTTCCGCGACGCGAGCGATTAGTTGTCGCACTCCAGTTTCGCGCTCGGCGGTTCCCACCTGTCCATGAAGATACTTCGAGGCGACGATGTTGGTCGCGGTCATCGACCAGTCTTTCGGAACCTCTACATTTTTCTGCTCGAAGATCACCCCGCCCTGGGAATCGGCAATCACAGCGTCGCGGTACTCCCATTCAACCTCGGAGTAAGGAGAAACTCCGGGCTTGGTAAAAAAGCGGCGGAAGGCAAGGCCCTGAGCCTTGGTCGTCTTGCTGCCCGTCGATTTCTCGGAGGCGTTACCAGCGGTGGATTGGGATTTAATTTGTTCGCGCACTTCGGGCATTTCTCTCTCCTAAATTAGATGATTGCAATAGTCGATCGATCTTGCTGTTGGCTTTCATTGAACCGATTGCGGCGCGACAATCTGCATGACGGCAAGTCGCTGTCAGCAAACCACTTACGGGGACGGATCTACTTGCACTATCTTCCGGTAGTTGTGTTCTGGCAATGCGCCAGCTAGAACGGGCTCAGAACCCGCAGCGAAGAGAGCTGACGTCGATCGCCCAGAGCTCAGGTAGCCCAATTGGGCATTGTCCGCAGAGCATTCTATGCCGTGGCGGGCGAAGGAGGCGGCAACAAGTTCGATCAAACTTTCCATTCGGGCTCCTATCAGAACTAGCACTAGCAATAATTAGCGATTACGCCCAGGGATGGGGCACCCATCAGTCCAGTCACTGCTTGCTCTCATCCACTCCGGAGGGATGATTCCCGTAAAAGAAAGCGACGAAAAGTCACCTCAGCTTTGCGTCTATTCCTTGGTTTTTTGTGCGCTGCTCCTTCTTTGAGCAGTCTTCCAAAAGTGCTCTGGGATGCCTAACGTACTCCCGTATATAGGGCCTGTCAAGAGAGAAACACAACTGGTTGTGGCCCGAAAGTGTTAAGTTCCCGCGAACGGAATTGTCCAGGTCGCTATCCCACAGTATTTATTCAAGTTGGCGCGGCGATCACGATCTTGACAACCTCATCCGGCACCATCGTTAACACGAGTATCTTTGAACACTAGACTTTATTGGTACCTCTTGCACGTTTGGGGTTGCCTACTTGTCAGGCGAAAGGGTACGAACGCGACTCCGGTGCAGCGTGTGACATGGGACGCGCTACGACTTTGCCCGCAGCGCTCGCAGAGTTCCGACTCTGAATTCCCGCATTTTCAATTTTTGGTGCGGCAGGAAGAAACAACGTTGGTAGGAGAGGAACGTAGATGTCTTCAAACACGGTCCGGGCAGTAATTCGTGTTATGCCGTCGCTCGATTCGACAACGTAATCACCCGGGCCGCCAGACTGTTCCCGGCCTAGAGAATCGGTAAAAATAAATGGTTCAGTGAGCTTACGGGCGCGCACCAAAAAGCGAGTGCGATAGACGGTCCATTCTCCTGCAGATTTCATAGCGCTTTCTCTCACCCTAAGGGGCAATATGAGTTGATGGTGTTGCCAGATTTTTGAGTTAACGGTTGCCGAATCAGCGGAAAACTGTTTTCAAGTGGAGTGACTCTACGCGCACGCATCGGAGGGGTCAATTACATAAGAATTGTGCAACGGTGGAATTCTCGTCCTGTGATCAAAGGCGATTAATTCGAACGAACGCTTGAGTCCCGAGAGGCGACCGCGTCCGGGCGAGGCGCGGATTTAAGGGATGTTAGGAAATTTCTCAGTGATGGGACGAACTGCGCTGAATTGTATTTGCACAAGCGTTGCACAGGTTTAGAACATTTCTCTGATTCCGCGAGGACGGAACTCTGCGGTAAAAACATCCAGTGTCACCTCCTCAGAATCGACTCTTCAGCTAAACTTAGTCCTCACTCTCATGAATAAGAACACAGACCTAAAGCATCACAGCCGCTACATCACTGACGGACGCGACCAGGCTCCGGCGCGCGCCATGTACAAAGCCATTGGTTTTACCGACGCCGATCTCGCCAAGCCGCTGATTGCCGTCGCTAACACCTGGATCGAAACGATGCCTTGCAACTTTCACTTGCGCCGGCTTTCAGCCAAGGTGAAAGAGGGCATTCGCGCCGCTGGTGGCACTCCGATGGAGTTCAACACCATTGCCATTTCCGACGGCGAGACCATGGGAACTGAAGGCATGAAAGCATCACTCGTAAGTCGCGAAGTGATTGCCGACTCCATCGAACTGGTCTGCCGCGGACAATTATTCGACGCAGCGGTGTGCATAGTAGGTTGCGACAAGACGATCCCGGCTGCGGCAATGGCGCTCGCGCGAATGAACCTGCCCGGCCTCGTTCTCTACGGAGGAACGATTGCTGCGGGAAAATACAAAGGCAAGGACGTCACCATCCAAGATGTTTTCGAGGCCGTGGGCGCGAACGCCGCCGGCAAGATGACCGATGCCGATCTGTTGGCGCTGGAGAACGTAGCATGTCCCGGAGCGGGCGCATGCGGCGGCCAGTACACCGCGAACACGATGAGCACGGTGATGGAACTGATTGGCCTCTCGCCTATGGGATTCAACGGAATTCCGGCGATGGATCCGCGCAAGGACGAAGTAGCATTTCGTTGCGGCGAAGTGGTAATGAATCTTTTGAAAAGCGGAATTCGTCCGAGCGATATTCTTACGCACGCAGCATTTGAGAACGCGATCGCGGGCGTAGCAATGACGGGAGGCTCGACCAACGCAGTGCTTCACTTGTTAGCCATTTCGCGCGAAATGGGACTGCCGCTGGAGATCGACGATTTCCAAAGAGTCAGCGAAAGGACGCCCCTGCTAGCCGATCTGAAGCCCGCTGGAAAATATGTCGCCGCGGACATGGACGCAGCGGGAGGCATTCCAGTAATTGCCAAACGCCTCCTTGACGGCAAGCATGTCGACGGCGGCACGATGACGGTGACCGGCAAAACATTTGCTGAAGAAGCAAACGCCGCCAAAGAAACTCCCGGGCAAATGGTGATTGCTCCATTGAGTAAGCCGCTGAAGGCGACCGGGGGCCTCGTGATCTTGAAAGGGAATCTAGCTCCCGGCGGCGGAGTAGTAAAGATGACCGGTCACGAACGCGGCTCGCACAGCGGCCCGGCGCGGGTATTCGATTCCGAAGAGGCGGCCATGAAAGCAGTGACCGGCAAGCAAATCAACTCTGGCGATGTGGTTGTGATCCGCTATGAAGGACCCAAAGGCGGTCCCGGAATGCGCGAAATGCTAAGCGTGACTGCCGCGATTGTGGGGGAAGGATTGGGCGAGAGCGTTGCATTAATCACGGATGGTCGCTTCAGTGGCGCCACTCGCGGTCTGATGGTCGGACACGTAGCGCCCGAAGCGGCGCTCGGAGGACCCATAGCAGCAATTCGCGAAGGCGACCGCATTAACATTGATACCAAAGTCAGAAAGCTGGAACTGGAAATTTCAGACGCCGAAATAGCGCGTCGAATGGCGGAATGGAAACCACCCGCTCCCCATTACAAAACCGGCGTCTTCGCAAAATATGCTGCGCTCGTGAGGTCGGCCGCAGAAGGCGCAATTACGACGCCCATCCACCAGACTCACTCTCGACATTAGAACGGTCGCGCACGACAGCTTAATCCTTGATTTGTCGTCCTGAGCGGAGCGAAGGATCTATCCATTTCGTTTGCACCGCTACGCAATCCGCTGTCTAGAAATGAGGAAGTGCTGACGCATTCAGAGCGGCTTCTATCACATCACCCGCGTAAGCAAGATCCGCAGATACGGGAGTAGTAAAGGTCATCCTTCCACGCCAGCTCGCCGGAGCCTCCAAATGAATGCCGGTAAAGATGACAAACCCCGTTCCGGACTGCCCTTCGACGATTGCCGGAGTGCTATCAGGATATTTCGCGACGATTTGACCCCATCCCGAAAGCTCGGGACCATCTTGCCAGTAAACATCCAGCGGGCTGCTCGTAGCAAAAGAGATTTCAACCGGCTCCACATGGATTCCTTTGTTTTCATCCGCGTAAAAGTCGAATGAAACGCCGCCCGTGAGATCGACTCCGTTATAAACGGAATATCCGCCGAAGAATGCGCCAGCGCAGATTCCAAGATAATGAACACCGTATTGTTGAACCGCGCCACGGATCGCCGCTGTCGTAGCTGCGGAGAGACTTTGTCCAATCGTGATCGAGTTTCCTCCCGGCACGATCAGCAGTTTGTATCCCCCCAACTGCTGTTCGTTCATCGCATTCAGCTGATTTGAGTCCGCGGTTATATAGCCTACGCCCAACGTGTTAAGAACCGCCTTGACCGCCGAAACATCTGACGACGTAGTGCCCGTTCCGTCGAAAAGAAGCACCGGTTCCGCAGCGGCTATGGGAGGGGGCAGTGCCGGAGCAGGTAGCATCGCGGCAGTCTGCGCGCTGTGAGATCCACACCCGGTCAGGTTGACTGATGTTGCGATCGATACCAACACTAACACCAGGATCGACATCACTGGGATCAACCGGGAAGTGCTCGCCGTAAAGCGAAGAAGAAGGGACTGCACAAGCGACCGCCTCAACAGCCTGATCTATTTATCATACTCGCGGTGCAATGAGTCAAGCATCGGGCGAGGTGTGCCGACGCATCGCGAACTCGGGTGAGACAATTTGTTGACGGTACCTGCGTTTGACACGATACACGACGCGGGCGGAGGAGCGGTCGATGACCCAAAGTTCAGAGCACACGCAATCGCACATTGACTCTATCGCGAAACAAGAGCTGGACTTCATGGAGAAGCGAAGACTGTCGGAGCGCGCGGGCGATGCGGTCGCGAGTTTTGCCGGAAGCCTGGTCTTCGTGATGATCCACGCCTTGCTTGTGCTGACTTGGATTCTGGTGAATGCCGAAGGAGTCCACGGGATTCCGCGTTTTGATCCTTACCCCTTTTCGCTCCTCGGAATGATTGTCGCGGTCGAGGCGGTGGTTCTTTCAAGTTTCATACTCATGCGGCAAAACCGCACCACGAAACGCGCGGAGCGCCGGGATCATTTGAACCTGCAGGTTGATCTGATCTCCGAGAAAGAAATCACAAAACTTCTGCAAATGGTGCGCGCGATTTGCGTCCACATGGGACTCAAGCAAATCGCGGACGACAAGGAGCTGAAAGAATTCACCCAAGCGACATCGGTGGAGACACTCGCCGAGAGGATCGACAATACGCTCCCCGAGAGTTGAGTCACCACCGCTCGAATTCATCGCAGTACCCGCTCTAGCGCCGAAGTCCCACACTTGATTTAGACTTCTCTTTCTCGTCGAAGGAGCAACTCATGTTCAAGTCAATCGTGCGTTTCCTTGCCATCTTAGGCGCTCTCGTACTCCTTGGAACGGTTTTTGCGGTGGTCGCCATTATTGGCTCGAAGGGGAAAGTCCCTTCGAAAACAATTCTCGAAGCGAATTTTGAACAGATCCTTCTGGAAGATGTGCCGCAGACGCCGGCAGCACGCCTAATGTTGAATGAGAAACAAACATTGCGCGACGTGATCGACGCCATTGATCGCGGAGCGGTCGACGACCGAGTCGTCGGCATGATTGCCAAAATCGGGGCAGCTCCGATGGGAATGGCGCAGGTTCAGGAGATTCGCGATGCGGTGCTGAGATTTCGATCCCATAAGAAGTTCGCCGTAGCGTATGCGGAAACTTTCGGCGAGTTTGGTCCAGGCAACGGCTCTTATTACCTAGCGACGGCATTTGACCATATTTACCTGCAGCCTTCAGGCGACGTTGGGCTAACTGGCATCATCATGGAATCTCCATTCATCAAGGGGACACTTTCCAAGTTGGGCATGACTTTTCACGGCGATCATCGTTACGAATACAAGAACGCGCTCAACTTCCTTACCGAGACGAAATACACCCCGCCGCACAAAGAAGCAATGACAGCTGTCATGACGTCATGGTTCAACCAAATGAAAGATGGGATCTGTCAGGCGCGCCAGATGGGACCCGATAAATTTCAGGCACTGGTTGACGCCGGTCCCTATCTTGGCAAAGAAGCCGTTGCCGCCAAGCTGGTAGACGCAGTCGCGTATCGCGACGAAGTTTATGGCCAGGTAAAAAATCAGGCGGGTAGCGGAGCGGAATTGCTTTACCTGGATAAATATTTATCCCGCGCAGGACGTCCTCATGACAGCGGAAAAACGGTCGCTCTGGTGTTCGGCGTAGGTGGCGTGACTCGGGGCAAGAGCGATTACGACCCAGTGCAAGGCAGCCAGAATATGGGCTCCGAAACGGTGGCCGGGGCGATACGTGCCGCAACCGAAGACAAGAGCGTGAAGGCGATCCTGTTTCGAGTTGACAGTCCCGGCGGTTCATATGTTGCCTCGGATACGATCTGGCGCGAAGTTGTTCGGGCACGGCAGGCTGGTAAGCCAGTTATTGTTTCCATGGGAAACTTGGCAGGCTCGGGAGGATATTTCGTAGCGATGGCTGCGGATAAAATCGTCGCCGAGCCGGGAACGATTACGGCCTCAATCGGAGTGCTCGGCGGAAAAATGCTGACCAGTGGCTTCTGGGATAAAGTCGGCCTTTCGTGGGACGAAGTTCACCAAGGCGAGAACTCGACAATGTTCACCGGAACAGAGGATTACACTCCTGCCGAGTGGGCCAGGTTTGAAGCCTGGCTCGACCGCGTCTACGTCGACTTCACCAACAAGGTTGCCGACGGTCGCAAGCTTCCAAAAGAAAAAGTGTTGGAGATTGCGAAAGGTCGAATCTGGTCTGGTCAGGACGCGAAGAATCTTGGATTGGTGGACGAACTTGGCGGGTATGACGTGGCGCTCAGGCTGGCCAAGAAAGCCATCAACGTTTCAGAGGGTGAAGAGGTCAAGGTAGTGGTTTATCCACGTCAAAAATCTCTTATTGAAAGCATCCTGCAGCGCAACGGTGCGGAGAACAGTGATAAGGAGGCCGTGGGACAAACGCTAACCCGAATTCTAGAAATGGTTCAACCTGTGGCGCGCCAGCTGAAAACACTCGGGATTAAAACCCGCGACGACGATCAGGGTGGGGTGCTGAAGATGATGGAAGTTGGTTCCCAGTAGAGACGCGGCTTGCCGCCTCTCGCGATATCAAATGCACTCCGGGGGAGACGAGGCAAGCCTCGTCTCTACGAATTACATTCCCAACTTCTTCACTTCTTCGTTGTAATACTTGCGGTAGAGGATGGACCATTCCTCGGAGCCTTCGCTAATGGTGCGGCGCTGGCTTTCGATTTTCTGACGGGCTGCCTGATCGATGCGGGCTTCCTGCATGAGCAATCCTTCGAGAATTTTGCGGACCTCAAGGCGAATGGTATTGCGGTCTTCGATGAACTCGACCTCATTCAAGTCGGCGACCGCATCGGTCACCACGTGGGCGAGTTTGTTGACTTTATCGCGGCTTAATCGCACTGCAGGAGCATCCTCCGGGTACTAGGGCTAAAACTAAAGCACAGCTTTATATTTCTTCGTCAGCTCCGTCTTCACTTTGCGAAACATTTCCTGGTAGTTGGCGCCGCTCTTCTGCATTTCGTCCGAGTAGGCCTCAAGGATGACTCGCACCTCGTCATTAATGCGATCCTCTAACGCCAGTTCATCGAGCAGGGCGGCATGTACCTTCTCGGTCAGAGCGGGCATCGCCTTGGTCTCAATGAGACCGCTATCTACTAGTTTTTTGGAAACTTCGCGGGCCAGATAGCCCACATATTCTTTGGAAAAGAGCATGATAAAAGCGCAGTTTTGCTGAACAAAAAGTTTAACACAGGCGGGTTGCGAGCTTCGACCACGGCTTTCGCGCAACCGGCGCTGAGCTCAAAGCTCATGGCTCAAAGCCAGCTCCCAGGGAATTGGCTAGCACGCGCCGTAAGCCGTACAATAAAAGAACTCCATGTCACCTCATCCCGACGACCTCACCGGCATGAAAGACGATATGACGGCCTTTATTGAAGGGCTGGGCATGCGCCGATTCTTTGGGTACGTCGAATGCGAAGAGGTTCCCAGCGTGCTCTGGGACACGGAGCATAACCCGGACGGGTGGAAGGACTTCGTTGAACTGGCGAAGGCCACGGGTGCATCCTTCTTGACCATGCACTCATGGACGCTCGAACGCGAGGAATTCGATCAGCTATCTCAACGGCTGGCGGAAGGCGATTACAGCAGCGAAGAAGATATTGAAGAAGGCCGCTGGCTGAAAACCTATATCGGGAAGACCGGCTTCGTTCAACTCGGCTGGGCCTATCAGGGTTGCATGTTCGTCTACGAAGCGGGGACCGAATGGTACGCCCATTATCAACATCTTCGCGAACTCTCGGACGATGCCGGCGGTTTCATGATCGATGAACCGGGGTCCGACGAAGAGCGCTGACACTGAATTACAAACCCGCACTTTATTTTAGATTTTTCCCGTAAAATCATCCTTCCGTTTCCGCACAATGCGATGGACATCCAAACCGCTGAATCCCCCCAAGTCCAAGGTGCTTGCGGCGGCGCTGAACGATTCCAGTCTCAAAATTGCTCCTGACGCTCTGAACGTGCTCACCGATCTGCTGGTGAGTCGCGGCATTGAGGAGCCCGGCACTGCGGCGCTTTTTCTTTCGCCCACCATTGGCGATCTCCACGACCCGCTTTTGATGCGCGGCATGAAAGCCGCCCTGGATCGGCTGGACGCGGCATTAGAGCGAAAAGAAAAAATTCTGATTTATGGCGATTACGACGTGGACGGCACCACCGCCATTATCATTCTCAAGACTGCGATCGAACTTTGTGGTTGCGCGGCTGACTTCCACGTTCCGCACCGCATCCGAGAAGGCTACGGCATGCGCGACGAGGTGATCGAGCGCGCTGCTGCCGATGGCGTTCGGGTGATCATTAGTGTGGATACCGGCATCCGCGCCTTCGACGCCGCCGAAACTGCACGCCGAACCGGTATTGACCTCATTGTCACCGATCACCATCTGCCCGGAATGGACGGCGTTCCGCAGGCGCTAGTGGTAGTGAACCCTAATCAGGACGGCTGTAATTACCCTTGCAAGTATTTGTGCGGGGCAGGAGTGGCATTCAAGCTGGCGCAGGGATTGTTGCAGCGTCATCTCGACGCGAAAGACCAGTCGCGTTTGCTGATGTCGTTTATGAAAGTCGTCGCTATCGCAACGATTGCCGATGCGGTTCCGCTGCTAGGCGAAAATCGCGTGTTCGCAAAGCTGGGGCTACAGGGGCTGCGCCGTCCGGTGAACGTCGGACTGAGAGCGCTGCTTGAGGTGGCGAAGCTTGGAGACGGGCGATCGCTAACCTCAACCGAAGTCGCCTTCCGCATCGCGCCCCGTCTGAACGCTGCCGGCCGCATGGACATTGCTCGCCATGTGGTTGACCTCTTCAACGAGAAAGATGTCGATCGGGCCCGGGCAATGGCCGGCCGCCTTGATCAATTGAATGCGGAGCGTCAGGAAGAAGAGCGCCGCATCATGGACAGCATAGAGCAACGCTTGCAGGCAGAGCCCGCGTTACGTGAGGCATATTGCATCGTGCTCGATGGCGAAGGCTGGCATCGAGGTGTCATCGGAATCACCGCGTCGCGGGTTGTGGAACGCCATGGCCGCCCAACGCTGATTATTTCTCGAGAGGGTGACGAAGCGCATGGCTCCGGACGATCGATTGCTTCGTTCCATCTGCTGCACGCGCTTGAATCGTGTCCCGAATTGTTTTCCCGCTATGGCGGACATGCACACGCAGTCGGCTTCTCCATGCCCAGCGCCAACATCGACAAGCTGCGACAGCATTTGGATACTCATGCGCGGACGAGGCTCACTCCTGCGGACTTTGAACCGCAACTGGAGTTTGAGCGCGAATTGTCATTGCGAGAGATCACGCCCCAGCTTCATCAAGCGCTCGCTTTGCTCGAACCCTTCGGGATGGGAAATTGTGAGCCCATTTTCGCCGCTAGAACGGTGCGGCTGATGGCGCCTCCGCAAGCGGTGAAGGATAAGCATGTACGGCTGCGAGTGGCGCAAGCGGCTGTTGCTGCTGCAGCCGCTGCCACGCAAGATTTTACTCCGCGCTGTCATCCCGACGCGGCAGCCATCCCGAAAAGAAATAGCGTGCGGCCGGACTCAAGCCCTCCTGCCACACAATCTTCATGGCGCGACAACATGACATTCAAGGCCATGGGCTGGGGGCTGCGCGAGTCCTGCGACCGGCTGAAGTTGCTGGCCGGAGATCGGCTGGATATCGCCTTCTCTCTCGGGATGAACGACCATCCGGAATTCGGCGGCCTGGAGCTGACATTGCGCGACGTTGTTCGCGCCCGCTGATCAAAATCCCGGGGCGTTCAGTTTTTGACAAGAAGCCGGTCCGGTTCTATAGTGCCGTGGTTATGAACCAGTCCTTCTTCTGCAACAAGTGCGGTGCGCAAAATGTGGCAGATGCGCAGTTTTGCGTTCGCTGCGGAGCGCCAGTTAATCCAACAGCCCCAGTCGGCTCGGGCTCGGCGTCATCACCGGCCGGTACATACGCAGCGCCGTCCCCTCCACTGCCACCGCCCTACTCCTCGGCCCCGACTCAATACTCCGCTACTGCTCCTCTGGCTGGCGTTCAGTATGGAGGATTCTGGATTCGCGTGGTCGCGGCAATTATTGACGCCATCATTTTGCGCGTAGTGGTCGCTCCGGTCGGCTTCATTTTCGGGGGCCTGGGAATGGCAGGAATGATGACGGGGCTGCCGCATCGGGGCCTTCGTCTCTTCGGCGGGGGCCTTACTTTCATCTTGCTGCTTTTTGGCTCTTGGCTGTACGAAGCTTTCATGGAGAGCTCGTCCTATCAGGCGACTCTGGGCAAGATGATCTTTGGAATGAAAGTCACCGACCTCAATGGCAACCGAATTTCATTCGAACGCGCCACGGGCAGACATTTCGCGAAGTGGCTCTCCGGGATGATTCTGGGCATCGGTTACATTATGGTTGCCTTCACAGAGCGCAAGCAGGGATTGCACGACCTTCTCGCTGGAACGCTGGTCCGCCGATCCTAGCAGCATGGCGGAGCTTCATTCCGCTGGACCGTTCGGCTGCACTTAGGCAGGCTCACGAGGGTAGCCTCCCCACCCAAAACGTGTCCTCATCCCACGCGTTACACTAACGATTCATGGTTTCTCAAGTCTCACGTCTGCGCCGCTGGTTCGCTTTAGGCGCAATCCTGATGATTGCGATTGTGTCGGGAATGGTCCTCTTCGCGCATTGGCGGCTGCGCAAAGTTACCCACAATGTTCCCGCGAAAATCGGCTTGAACATTCAGCAGACGGCTGAAGGTTTCTCTATCTCAAAGTCGGTGCAAGGTCGCACGCACTTCACTGTCAGTGCCTCGAAAGTGGTGCAATTTAAAGAAGGCGGCAGGGCCGAACTGCATCAAGTGAAGATCATTGTTTTTGGCAAGGATTCGTCGCGCTTCGATAGGATTTCCGGCGACAACTTTGAATACGATCTCTCCTCCGGAAACATCACCGCGAAAGGCACCGTACTGATCGATTTGGAAGCGAATCCGGAAGGCATCCGCCATTCGGACCAATCGCCCCCAGCGCAAAATAGGGAATCAATGCATGTGGAGACCGACGGGCTAACCTTCAACAAGAATACCGGAAACGCGCACACCGCGGGCAAAGTGGTGTTTCACACGCGGCAAGCAAGTGGGTCGTCCATAGGCATGGATTACGTGGCCGAAAAGGGGACGATGAATTTGCTCTCGGCGGTGGCTATTGACATTCGGAGTCCGAGGCCAGTGCACGTGGAGGCGAACCAGGGAACGATCTTCAAGCAGCCTCGACAGATTCTTCTAACCACGCTACACGTCATTCGCCAGGCACAAGAGTTGCGGTCCAGGCAGGGAACGTTCTTCCTGCGGCCGGACAACACGGTAGAGCGCATCGTGGCCGAGGGCAATGTGGAGGGCGATTTCCACGGTCGCACAGAGACTCATGCGAGCTCCGATCGCGCCGAATTGTTTTTGACCAGCACACATAACCTTGTGACCACCGCGGTTATCAGCGGAAATGTAAAAATCGCTTCCCACGGACCGCAACCCGCAGATGGCTCCGCGGGCCGGGTGATTCTACATTTTAACGGTCAGCAGGGGCTCCAGAAGGTGCATGCCGAAGAAGGCGTGCGGCTCACGCAGAAGAGGAGTTCCAGCACGACAGGGAATCTGGTTAACGCCTCGGCGTCAGCTTCAGTGCCAACACCCGGCCAGTTCGGAAGCTCGGGACAAGAGCAAGACCTCGAGATGACTGCTCCGGCAATGGACTTTTACATAAAAGGTGGACGCCAATTGGAACGCGCTGTCACGAGCGGACCGCCGAAGATCGTGATCACCCAGCCTGCCTCCAATCAGAAGACGGTAGTCACAGCGACGAAGTTTACCGCGAAATTCACCGAGAAGAATCGTATATCGACCTTGCACGGGGAGCCGAATGCCAAGATCGTCGGTACCAGGATAGACGACACTAAGATCGCCAATCGGTCGGCAACGGGTAAGCCTGGCAACCCAGGAAATAGCGTTGCTCCTCAGCAAAATGATCGCGTCTCCACCAGCCAGAAGCTCGACGTCGTGTTCAGCCCACAGGGCGGCGGGATCGATTCCATCACCCAAACAGTTGATCTTGTATATGTCGACGGTCCGCAAAAAGCTTGGGGCCAGCGCGGCAAATATACAGCCACTGATCAGCTCTTGGTGTTGACCGGTTCGCCGCGAGTTGTAAATAACGGAATGACGACGACGGCCGAGACGATTCGCATGAACCGGGCAACCGGCGATGCGCTGGCTGAGGCCAACGTAAAGAGCACGTACTCGGATCTGAAAGCACAGCCGGATGGCGGGATGCTCGCGTCTTCCGACCCGATTCACGTGACAAGTCATAGCATGACGGCGCGCCGTTCATCGGGGATTGCGGTTTACACCGGCAACGCACGATTGTGGCAGAACGCCAATATCGTTGAAGCTCCGATTATTGAGTTCGATCGCGATCATCGATCGCTCTTTGCGCACGCTAGCCCGAATGTAACGCATGACGGCTCGCCCGCAGAGTCCGCTGTAAACTCTGCGCAACCTGTCGCGACGCTGCTCGTTCAAGTTGACAAGAAAGGGAACGTCACCCCAATTCATGTGACTTCATCGCGCCTCACTTATGCCGATGCCGATCGCAAGATTTTTCTTGATGGCGGAGTAACTGCGAAAGGGTCCGGTGCGACGATAACTTCACACGAGATGACGGTGTATTTGCTGCCTCGTAGCCAATCACAAGTCAAGACCGGGATAGGTACTCCCGGCCAAATTGAACGCATGATTGCTCAGGATCAGGTTGTAATCACACAGCCGACTCGCCATGGGGAGGGCGGACGCCTGGTTTACACCGCGGCAGACGACCGATTCGTTCTAACGGGCAATTCCCCTAGCATTTTTGATGCCGAACGGGGGAAAACCACCGGAGATTCGTTGACTTTCTTTAGGCAGGATGATAGGGTGCTCGTGGAAGGCAGACAAACGTCCCCGGCGGTCACACGGACGCAAGTGGCACGATAAATGCATACGCTGGCCACCGACGACATCAGTAAGTCTTATCGTGGTCGCCGCGTAGTAAACGGAGTAAGCCTTCAGGTTCTGCAGGGCGAAGTTGTGGGTCTCTTGGGGCCAAACGGGGCCGGCAAGACCACGTCCTTTTACGCCATCGTCGGTTTGGTTCCTCCCGATACAGGTAGAGTAATTTTCGATGATACGGATATTACTGGTGTCCCTATGTATCTGCGGGCGCGCCAGTTCGGCATAAGCTATCTTCCGCAGGAAGCGTCGGTCTTCAGGAAGTTGACGGTCGAGGAAAATATCCTTGCTGTTCTAGAAGTCCAGCCAATTTCATGGCATGAGCGTCGCGAAAAAGCGGAAAAGCTTATCGATCAGTTAGGCTTGGAGCATATCCGGCAAAATCGCGGGTACGCGCTGTCCGGCGGAGAACGGCGGCGAGTCGAAATTGCCAGGTCACTCTGCATCAATCCAACCTTCATCTTGCTGGACGAGCCTTTTTCCGGGATCGATCCGATCGCTGTATTGGATCTGCAGAAAATCATCTCTGACCTGCGAGCCAGTGGAATTGGAATCCTGATCACCGATCACAATGTCCGCGAAACGTTATCAGTCACAGATCGGGCGTACATCATCAATGAAGGCAGGATTTTCCGCTCCGGCACTCCGGAAGAGCTTGGCAGTGACCCCGAGGTACGTCGGGTTTACTTGGGAGAGAGCTTTTCGTTGGTATGAGCAGCGGGTATGAGCAGCGGGTATGAACTGCGAGTATGAGCAGCGGGTATGGATAGCATTGGTGTAAATCGTATTGTCATCCTGAGCGAAGCGAAGGACCTCTGCATTTTCACCGCTGCTACAAAGTCCACAGGATTTGCGCGCAAGTTACCAAGGCGTGTGGGCACTGACCTTTCGTTAGCGCACAACCTACCTTGGTGCATGAGAAGCTAATTTTTCACACCTGCAATGCTCCGTCGGCAGGGGGTAGGTGGGGAATTACAAATTTTCGCAGGGAGAAATGGTCCTTCTTCAACACAGACTTAACGTAAAGCTGTCGCAACGGCAGATTCTGACGCCGGGCCTTGTGCAGATGGTGTCCGTGCTCGCGCTAAATAAGCTCGAGCTCAAGGACATGATCAATGCCGAGATGGTCGAGAATCCAGTTCTGGAAGAGTTGGAAGATTCTATACCGATGCTCGACGATGTCGGGCGTCAAGAGGAAGAGCGCGACCGGATAGCGGCCAAGGCGACTTCAGAAGAGGCTACGCCCGTCGCCGATGAAAAGAAGGATCCTTTTGAGGAAATTGATTTCGGGTCGTTTTTTCAGGAATATCTTGACCCTGGTTATCGCAGCTCCGGCGAGATGGAGGAGATCGAGCGCCCTTCATTCGAGAATTTCCTTTCGAAGCCCGGCAACCTGAGCGATCACCTGCTATGGCAGCTAGGCGCCATTTCGGTGCGTCCGCCGGTGCATCAAGCCGCGGAACTAATCATTGGAAACTTGAATGAAGAGGGCTACCTCATTGCCAGCGATGAAGAGCTGCTGGGCATTGCGCCGGTCGCGACGCCCGAGGCGGATGTAGAAACTGCTTCCAAGATCGTTGGAGAAGCAGAGGCACTGGGTTTGACGGTAGGCGATACCGCGACGGAATCTTCTGCTCTTGATAATTCTGATCTGGAAGGGTCCGATCTGGAAGGTTCCCTCAGTCCGCCCGAATACCGTTCCGCCGCGAAAACCGGATACGTAAGTTCGCTGACAGAAAATGCTGAAGCCTTTTCTTACCTGGATGACGAACCAAATTTTGCGCGCGACGTTCACTCGAGTGGTGCGGCCAGCGTTGCGGGCAATGTTGCGCCCCCCAGCGCGGCAATTCGCGAGAGCAATACAACAACGGGCGCCGGAGCAGCGACAGCACGAGCAAAAATCCCTGCTGTAAATTTTACGGTCAATGATTTGCACGAGGCGCTTGAAGTAGTGCGTCAATTCGATCCGCAAGGTATCGCCTGCCGCGATCTGCGCGAGTGCCTGCTCTATCAATTGCGCTACCATCTGGAGCAATTGCAGCTGCACAAAAACGGCGCTGCCGTGAACGACCAGGTGGTCGGGGACGCAATTGCCGTCGTCGATCAGCATTTGCGAGCAGTGACACTGAAGCAGTTCAAGGAAATTGCCCGCACCATCGGACGCCCCGTTGAAGCGGTGCAGGCAGCGCTCGATTACGTTCGCACGCTCGATCCCCGGCCGGGCTTGCGCTACAACAAAGTTCCTGCCCGCTTGATTGAGCCCGATGTCGCGTTCGTAAAACACGGCGACGAGTGGCTGGTCATCATGAATGATGAGGACATGCCGCAGTTGCGCTTGAATCCAACTTATAAACGCCTGCTCTCTCGTGAAGGCAACGATAAAGACACGCGGAACTACGTTAAAGATCGCTACAAGTCGGCCATCCAACTCATCAAGAACATTGAGCAGCGCAAGCAGACGATCACCAAGGTTTGCTATTCGATTGTGGCGCGGCAGGAGGATTTCCTGGAGCGCGGAATCGATCAGCTCAAGCCGATGATGATCAAGGAAGTTGCCGAAGAAATTGGCGTGCACCCTTCCACGGTGAGCCGCGCGGTCGCTAATAAGTACGCACACACTCCGCAAGGCGTTTTCGAACTGCGTTATTTCTTTTCGGAGAGCGTGCAGGGTCCTGAAGGCGGCGGCACTTCGTTGCTCATTCTGAAACGCCGTGTAAAGAAATTGATCGAAGAAGAAGATCCCAGCCGTCCGCTTACCGACGAGCAGATTACCCGCATTCTGCAGTCGCAAGGCATCCAGGTCACGCGCCGTACAGTCGCGAAATATCGGGAAGATATGAAGATTCCGAGCACCCATCAGAGAAGGGTAAAGAAATAGCGCACTATGAGCTACGTGCTATGAGCTGCGTCCTCTGAGCTACAACCCAGCCAGCAAGACGCTTGCTCGAAGCCCGTGGCTCACAGTTCATAGCTCATAGCACAATCATTCGTCATCCGTGATACTACTAACTCAGTATGACTTCTGATCTTCGTATTCAGGAGCGTGTTTGATGAACGTGGATTACACTGCCAGGAAGTACGAACTTACTCCCACCATACGCAAGGAAGTTGAAACCGGCCTCAATAAAATTCGAAAAATTCTAGGCGATCGCTTCGAGACGAAAGTGATTCTGGCGGTCGAAAAGCGCCAACATAAAGCCGAAATTACCATCAATCCGCCAAATGGCCCGATCGTCGGGCTCGCACAGACCAATGATATGTCGTCGGCAGTGAGCGAGGCGCTCGATCACCTGCAAAAGCAGGCGCTCAAATATAAGACCCGGTGGCTCAGCAAGAAACGAAAGGCGGTCAAGAAGTTTAACGGGCAGTCGCTGGAAAGTAATTTTGAAGCGTCGCTCGGACTGGCGGAAAGGCCTACCGTTTCCATTCTCGTACATAAATTCCCGGCCGTCGCGCGGACCACTGAAGTGCACCTTGTGCATGCGACCGATTCGGTGGCGCTGCGTCCCATGACGCTGGAGGAAGCGATCAAAGAGGCACACTTCCGCGATCGCGATGTCTTCATATTTCGCGATCCGAAAGGGAAATTGTTGGTACTCCACCGCACACGCGACGGAAAAATGGAGCTGATCGAGGCACCGTAGACCGACCACCCGTGGTGGAAGCTCTGCCCCCCGAGCGATTCACTGCGATCCGGTCGTAACAGCGCAAGGAGCGGTGTGGAAAACTAAGGTCACTCACCCCTTGCGCATTCGATGGTTTCATGAGTAACATCGAGTTGTTCCCAATAGTTTGGCCTTCCAGGCTAACTGTTCGCGCCATACACTCCAGGCGCCTTAGATTAAAGATAGTTTAAACATCGTTCTCGAGTAGCATCCAGCCGATGTGGGGTTCGGTCTACCAGTAGCCGAGTGTTGAGCACGCGCAGTAAGCCTGGCGTTGCGTATACGTGTAGCGCATGGACGGCAAGCAAAGACGGAACAAAAGTAAAAGCAAGAATAAACTTCAACCGATTAACAAGAGAAAAATATGAATGCAGGACCCGGAAATCCCTCCGCGGGAGGGGGGAGACACAAACGGCGCCGTGGACGGCGCCCGCCAAAACGAGGACCGCGTGGCCCCATGGGCCGCGACCGGCAGGAGCATCAGGGCATTTTCACCGCTCCCATGGATCACAGTTACCGCGCGAACATCAATGGGAGTAACGGAAACGGCAGCCGCCCATCGCGACGTCCCGGTTTCTCATCTTCGTATCCGGTGAGCGATCCTGAGCCGTTGCCCGTTCCCCGCGAAGATGCAGCATCACGTGTCTTCGCGTTCGTGGAAGATCTCTTTTTCCTGAGCAAGATTCAGGATACCGGCCGCAAGATGAATGTGAAGGTGGAGTTCGTAAAGAACGAGAAAGAACTCGCCGAGCGGATGAAAGCCAGCGGGGTAGAACAACCTTCCCTGATCATCTTCGATTTGAACAACGCCAATGCCAAGCCTTTGACTCTGATCCCAAAACTGAAAAGTAAGCTGAAAAAAGGGACTTCGATCATTGGCTTCCTTTCGCATGTGCAGGGTGATTTGAAACTGAAGGCTCACGAGGCGGGTTGTGACATGGTATTGCCGCGCTCTGCGTTTTCACAGAACCTGCCACAATTGCTGCGCAGGCATGGCTCCATCGAAGTCGAAACCGGAGCTGGGGACTAGCGTCGCGTCACTTCGTTTCTTAATCTGACGCGCATGCGCGTTGGCGGTTCAAAATGCGAGCGCCTCGAGCCTGATACAATTTTGCGGTGTTCCCTCCCAAAATTTTAATCATGAACGCGACCATTGTCATGGTCGCGATGGCCTCTGCCCAACAGTCTCCGCCAAACGCTCAGCAGCCTCCCGTGAAAGTGAACGTTCTAAACGTATGCGCGCCCGCAGTCGACGAACAAAAAGAATTGTCCTCGGCGCTCGCCAAGATTCCACCCAAACCCGCATTCGCTAAAGATTACGAAGTGGCGCGCGGACACACCACTCTAGACGAAAACACACCCGTCCCGGGCATGGAAAAATTGCCGCCCGGCGCGATCTCCTCGGCAGATTGGGTTCGGGTGCGGCGCGAATTTCCCGATGCGACGACATTTAGCAACGTCCAATATTCTTTCAGCGTGGACTCAAAGAATATGGTGGAAACTCTGGTTCTGCGCGTGCGCGACCCCAAGGACTTGATGCAAATTTCGATCGAGGACAGCGCGTCGGCGGTAGTTTCAGCGAGCTCCATGCTCTCTACCAGCACTCCAGTTTCGCGAGTCAAGTTGGAACGCTTTGGCAAAGCTTCGGTCGTGCTGGCCCGATGTTCCGTAGTGGAGGGCAACCCGGCCACCGACCAAAGCGTTTATGAACCGATTTTCCGCGCCGCTTCTTCGATTATGGAACGTTACCGCGAAGCATTAGGCGCCCGCAGGATGGTGCCCGGCGAACTCGCTCGCTTAGGCGTTACAGCATCCAAGAAATCGCCTACCACTAGCAGCAAGAACAAGTAGTCTTTGGTTTGAGGTGGCGCAGCCCTTCGGCGCTGCGATTAATCTCAGGTTCTAATTCATCGGCTTCAGCCGCCGATAATTGACTTGCCTGTTTAGACATATGTTGCGGTCTGAAGCGAAATCTATTTTTCAGAATCTATTTACTGAGACTCTTTTATCGCTATGGAAATACGCAATGTTGTAATCATCGGCTCAGGATGCGCGGGCCACACTGCCGCTCTTTATACCGCACGTGCCAACTTGAAGCCAATGGTGATTGAAGGTCACGAACCCGGCGGACAACTGGGGTTGACCACGCTAGTAGAGAATTTTCCTGGCTTCCCAGAGGGCATACAAGGCCCGGAACTGATCGAGAACATGCGCAAGCAGGCGTCGCGATTTGGCGCCGAGTATCACATGGGTCATGTGATCAAGGCCGACTTGAGTAAACGCCCTATCGAGTTAACTGTCGGCAAAGAGACGGTTCAAACCCGCTCACTCATCATTGCCAGCGGTGCATCCGCACGCTGGTTGGGCCTGCCGAGCGAGCACGCGCTGATCGGCCACGGCGTTTCGTCCTGCGCCACCTGCGACGGTTTCTTTTTTTCGGGAAAGGAAATAGCAGTCGTCGGCGGTGGCGACTCCGCCATGGAAGAAGCAACATTTTTGACCCGCTTTGCCAGTAAGGTCACGCTCATCCATCGTCGAGAACAGTTTCGCGCCTCGAAAATCATGCTCGATCGCGCGCGCGCGAATCAGAAAATTGCATTCCTTACCGACACGGTCGTAGACGAAGTCCTCGATGTCAGTAAAAAAGAAGTCACCGGCCTGCGGCTCCGCAATTTAAAGAGCGGCGAGAGCTGGGATTTTCCGACCAGCGCAATGTTTCTCGGTATAGGCCATATTCCAAACACTACAGTCTTCGAAGGCCAGCTCGAAACCGACCCCGATGGTTACCTGGTCACAAAAAATAACTTTCTTACGCGAGTGCCGGGCGTATTCGCTTGCGGAGACGTGCAGGACCGCCGCTACCGCCAAGCTATTACAGCTGCTGGCACTGGGTGCATGGCCGCACTTGAAGTGGAAAAATTTCTTGAAGAGGAGGGGCATTGACCTTTGACCTTGGCGTCCGGAGGTTTTGCAAAAGTAGTCGATTATAAACAACTCAGTTAAGAAACACTCAATCGAGAATCCGCCTGCGCTGCGCGACGGTCAGCGTTTCGCATGCAGTTCGCAGCACCAGCCGCGGCGCATTTTTCCGGATCTTCATCAGGTAAGCCATAGTGCGCTTCGGATCGGTCTTAGCGGTCTCCCGTATCAACCATCCCAATCCCTTCTGCACCATGTCGTCTTCGTCCTTCAGCAACTGATTCGAGAGGCGCACGATCTGAGGAAATAACTGGCGTTCTCGCGTTCCGCGGATTAGTGCCACACACGCTGCGCGTCGCCTCCAGCGATTGGTTGACTTCGCCCAGGAGAAAACGTCGCGGCAGCGGCGAGGATCGGCGGCCACCATTGGCGAGAGCAGATAATGGGCAAGCGCGTCGTGATCAGCCCAACTCGACACGCGATCGAGCCACGATACGAAGAGTTTGAACTCGCGGTCTCCTAAGTTCTCAGTTTGGTTTTCCAGCAGGAAAACAGCGAAAACTTTCTCTTCAAGATTCCGTCCCGAGAATAGGTCGTCGGCTACTTGGATGACAAAATTCATCCCATGCTTAGGGCTTATGCTGCGCCGGAACTGCACCGCCATTTTTCTCAGGGCAGCCGTGTACCAACCGTGGGATTTTATTTCCTCTTTGAAGAACCATTGCACACCCTTGGCATGATCAGCCGATCCGCCTTCTCTCAGCAGCCGACGTATTTGTTTCGCCACAACGTCGGGCCTGGTCTTGCGCTTGGCAACGGTCATCAACTCTCGGCTTCAGCCAATCGCCTCGAGGATACCTCGAGGATAAGTGATTGGCTGCTAAAGAAATCATACTTCACGCTTCCTCAAAGTCCTGTCGTAAATCCAAAGCAAGGCCGCTGTTGCCACTCCTACCCCGGTTACCGACCACCAGATTCGTTCCGGCTGATGGGTGACTTCTCCGAAGTGGTGAATGAGCATGCCCCCAAACTTGCCGCCGATCAGCGAGCCGATCCCGATGGGTAGAAACGCAAAGCCCATGTAAGTACCCTGCTGCCCGGGCGGGGCGAGTCGCGAAACATATTCGTAGTAGCGCGGAGACTGCGTGATCTCGCCGATCGCAACCGTAATCAAAGTCGCGATTGCCATCGGCACAGTAGGATGCACAATCAGAAGAACCCATGCCAGACCCGAAATCAGCGTGCCCAGCGTAATGGCCGTAAACGCCGGCATTTTCTGCGAGAGCAGGCTGAATATCATTTGGAGCGAGATGACCGTCAACGGCCCGGTGATCAACATCAATTCGGTGTCTGTATTTGGATTGATGTAGTCGTGGACATACAACGGCAAGATGATGAATTCCTGCCAGTAGACGATCCAGTATCCCGAAAAAATCAGCAGGAATAACATGAAGCGCGGATTGGAAAGCACGGTTCCAAAGTTCTTCGCTGCCTGCGCGAAGCTCACCGAGGGCTCGTCTGCGCGTCGCGGCTCTTTGAAAAACAGAAGCACGGCGAAGAACATCGCAAACACGCTTAACGCAGCCACGCGAAATACATTTTCAACACGCATGTGGCGGTGCACATAGGACGCGGCGTAGGGCCCAGCCGCGCCGCCGATATTCACCAGCGTGTAATAAATCGAATAACCGATGGAGCGGACGCTTTCCTTCGAAGCCCGCGCGGTGGTGCCGACCACACAGGGCTTAACCAGAGCGACGCCGAGTGCGGGCAACATCAATAGCAAAGTGACGAGGACAACCAGCGGCACCGCTCCACGAATAGGAGCGAACCACGGAGAGCCGATGGATCCAATCAGAAAGTAAGAGCAGCTCAGGATCAGGTAGGCGAGAGAGAGAGACCGGCGAAAGCCGAGACGATCGGCCAGCGTTCCTCCGAAAGCCGCGAGAAACCAGACTAGCCCTCCGAAGAGTCCCGTTAAGCCGCTGGCGCGCTCAACTCCGAAATTGAGCGTCTCATGGAGATACCGTGCTAGTGAGGCGAAGGCCGCGTAGTAGGACAGCCGCTCAAAGAGTTCGCTGATGTTGGCGACCCAAAACGGCCGTTCGAAGCCCGTGCGAATTTCCTGCAAGCGTTCAGAAAAGGTCAATGCACCTCCTGATGCCATAATGTGGCGCCCTCGCCCGCGATCAATATGCCAGACGTTCGCGAACTTCGGCCGCCGACAACCCCGCCACACGAATCAGTTTATTTCGGCTCGTCTGGCCGGCTGCAATAGTAATCGAGGAGCCCGGCAGCTTCAAAAGCTTTGCAAAAAATTCGATGCAGGCCTCATTGGCTTTGCCGTCGACCGGAGGGGCGGTGAGGGAGAGTTTCAGCGCACCGCCCACTTCACCGGTGATGGCGTTTCTCTTTGCGCGCGGATGAATTTTGATGGCAAACGTTATTCCCGCATCCGATTCTTGAAATCTGATTGTCATTTTTGATGAGACGCGGTTTGCCGCGTCTCGCTCTGCCCCGGAGACGCGGCAAGGCCCGTCTCTACTCGTATTTCATGCGCTCTCCGAAAATCGCAGTGCCCACACGCACGCATGTTGCTCCCTCTTCAATCGCGACTTCAAAATCGTGCGACATCCCCATCGAAAGAACTTCGGTTCCGATGCGTGGGAATTTGCGCGCCGCGATGCTGTCTCGAATCTTCCGGAGTTCCTGAAAATACGGTCTGGCGCGTTGGGGGTCTTCGCTATACGGCGGTATAGTCATAAAGCCTCGTATCTGCAGATGTTCCCATCGCGGCGCGCCTTGCAGAATCTTTTCCAATTCGTCAGACTCGGGCGCGACTCCGCTTTTCGCCTGCTCACCGCCGACATTGATTTCGATCAAGACGGATAGAGTTTTCTTGGCGCTTTGAGCAGACGCGTTCAGCTTTTCTGCCATTCGCGAGGAGTCGACCGAATCCACGGCGTCGAATAACTCCGCTGCCTTCGCAGCTTTGTTGGTTTGTAGATGCCCGATCATGTGCCATTCGGCGTCGCGCAGATCGCGCAAGGCTTCTACTTTGCTTGCAAATTCTTGTACGCGGTTCTCACCGAAGACGCGCAATCCAGCAGCGTAGGCTTCGTGAATCGCTTCTGGCGAAAATGTTTTACTGACTGCCATCAGCGTGATTTCTTCACGATTGCGGCCAGCTATTGTGGCTGCTGCTGCGATACGCTCCTGGACTTCCGCAATATTTTCCGCAATCGACATAAAACGAAAGCCACGAAAGGCACGAAGAACACTGAGTATCACGAAGAGAAACAGGCAGCAGCTTTACCACTGTCGACGGAGGCCGAGTTTCGCTCGGCTTGGACGGGAGAGGGCGCCGGTACCCGCACAAACGAACCTTTTCCGTCTTACATCATGCCTACTGGCGGGGCGGGTTCGTTCGGATCGCCTGCGCTGGTCAGTGGCACCCTGATCATGAGGACGGCCAACGCGGCCATTACTACGAGCCCCGCTAGATATGAAGGATCTGAAAATATCTGAGGTATCGCCCAATTGCGGCTCTTTGCGACCGCTACGATCCCGGCCCACACCAGCCCTAATAAAGATTCTCCAACGATCAGCCCGGATGCCGTGAGTACTCCGGCGTTCTCTACGCGTGCCATTTGTGCAGGATTGAAACCCCGGCGCTTGGCCAACCAGTCACCTAAGGCTCGGAAAACTCCGCCAATAAAAATTGCGAACGTGGTTTCGAAAGGCAAGTACATTCCTACTGCGACCAGCATCGGACTGCGCACCTGCATCATGATCATGGCGATGCCCATGAAGATGCCAACCACCACCAGTGGCCAGGGCATGTTCCCGCCCACGACTCCAACAGCCAACGTGGCCATGAGGCCGGCCTGCGGCGCCGCCAATTCCCGGCTGCCAAAGCCGAACGACTTATTCAAGAGCGCAAGCGGAAAGTACATAACCAGACTCGCCACTACCACTGCCACTAACTCTGCTGTCTGAATTCGGCGTGGAGTGCCGCCGAGAATGTATCCGACTTTGAAGTCCTGTAGCAGTTCACCGGCTACGGCTGACGAAACGCAAACCACGGCCGCAACGCTCAACACGGCTAGCACGCCCGATGCTCCTGAGACTCCGAGCGAAACCATCAGAAGGGCGGCGATGAGCAATGTGGAAAGGGTTAAGCCGGAAATCGGATTGTTCGAAGATCCGATGAAGCCGACCAGGTTTCCGGAAACTGTCGCAAAGAAGAAGCCAACCACGAGCATCACGGCGGCCGCAAGAATTGCGGGTGCGATCAGGCCAGTCATGTGAACATATAGAACGCACATGAACACGAACATCAGCGCAATCAAGCCAAAGACAACCTTAGAGCTCATGTACTGCTCGGTGCGAGACATTTGCGCGCGCTGGTCCGCAGTCTGGCGCAGATCGGTGATTGCTTTGCCGAATCCCGCCGCCAGACTTTTGCCCATCTTGAACAAAGTGTACGCCGCTCCAACGAGCATCCCCCCTACCGCAATCGGACGCACCACGAACCTCCAGACAGCAATCGCCATGGCCGTCCAGTCATCTGGCGTGCCTGCTGGGAGATATTGTTTGACTTGCGGACCGAGGAAATAAATGAGTAGAGGGACCATCAGTCCCCAAGCCAGCACTCCGCCGGCAAATTGAATAGATGCGAGCCGAAGGCCAATGATGTAACCGACACCCAGATACGCGGGACTTACACTTGGCGCCGCGAATGTGCTGGCTCCCCCAGCCGCGACAATATTCTTTGTTCCTGCGAGCCCGAGCCGAACTTCGCTCCGTCCCAAGCTCCCTACCGCAAAATGAAAATCCTTTCCTGGGGCGAACAATCCAAAACTTCCTAGAATGTATACGATTCCGCCCACTCCAATATTCCAGAAAAGATATTTCGCGGCTTGCGCTCCCCGTTGTCCGGCTTTGTGAATCTCCGACGCCGCCACCGATTCTGGGAATGGAAGTTCGGGGTCCTCGACCATCACCCTCCGAACCAGAGAAATAAAGAGAACTCCGAGGATGCTGCCAACCATGATCAGCGCAGTCGATTTCCAGTAGGAATCAAACGACCAGAACGACGGCCAGACTCCGGCGAGCACGAATGCCGGAAGAGTAAAAATCGCCCCGGCTGCCACCGATTCGCCGATGGAGCCTGCGGTCCGAGCAATATTCTCTTCGAGCAACGAACCCTTCCAGGCTCTTAACACCGCCATCGATATGACTGCTGCCGGATACGTCGCCGCGATCGTAATACCGGCGCGCAAACCGAGATAAGCGTTAGCTGCTCCGAGAATTACCGTCAAGATCAGGCCGAGAAACATAGCCCGGAAGGTCAACTCCTTCATCTCCATGGTTTCCGGAACGTAGGGACGATGCTTACGGACGGCGACTGGGACATCGCCCGCGGAAGTGCTCATGAATGCCTCGGGATTAGCAGTAATTTCATCACGAATTAATAATAGCGTTCATAATAGCGGGACGGCGCACCTTAACATGCCGTAAGGCCGCTTTACAAGTACGGCCCAGTAGCGGCAGAATTAGTACAATTTAGCAAGCCAGCTAGGAGCATTCGACGAGGAACCAGCCATCGTATGCTGGGCTTACTGACCTGCATCCCAAAAAGGGGGGCACCGGTTCTGTCGAGGAGGTATATGTCCATCCCGGCCAGACCTTGGAGCCGCTCATTCGTTGAATTTTATTGCAGCGAATGTGGCGGAAGTGAAGCCTACCGCTCCCGGCCTCGCGGATTGTTCGAGCGATATCTGTTGCCGCTCGCATTTTTTCAACCGGTACGCTGCGAACGCTGCTATCACCGCACATACGCGGTGCGGATGATTCCCGTAATTGACCGGATTTCGTCCCGGTGCAGGGCGACCCAAAGTGAGCAGCCCTCCGATACGGACAGCCGCGTTGCGTAGGTCACAGCTGCGCAGCTATACTGAGCGCAGCTACACTTTGGTCCGGCGAGGCAATCACGCCTCGCGGGTGCGGAGGCAGTCTTCAGCAGTAGCAGTACTGGGTTTCGAATACGGGCTGCCCAGGGCCAAGCGGCGGACCATCAGTTCGTCGGCTTTGCCAGGCGTGCGGTTGCGACTTTATTTTTTACCTTTTTTCCGGCCGATTGCCGTCTCTGTGGTGCTCCTCTCCTTAATGTTTCCCGTCTCCCCGTTTGCCAGGATTGCGTCAAAGCCATTCATCCTTTGAAGGGGGCGTACTGTGCAGTCTGCGGTGAGGCTTTACAGCTTTCAGCAAGGTTTGACGCTCAACAAACCACCTGCGAAACTGAAGCTGGCTCGGAAACGCGGTGCATGCTGTGCCAGCGCACAGACCCTCCATACGAACGCGCTGTTGCATATGGCAACTACGCCGGCGAATTGCGCGAACTGATCCACCTTCTCAAGTTCCAGTTCGTTCGTCCCGCCGCGCCAGTACTTGGCCGCATGCTGGCGGAGACGGTCGCTTGTCTCGAACGCGTCATGCCGGTCGGAACCATCGCCGTAGTGCCGGTGCCGCTCTATCACCGCAAGCGAGCGCAACGCGGATTTAATCAGGCAGAAACCATTGCCCGCGAAGCTCTGCGAGAGCTTAAGCGTCCCAAGCGCTTCGAGTTGTGCGCGGGAGTTTTGCGGCGGAGTCGTGAGACCGGCAGCCAGATTGGACTCACGCGGCACCAGCGGCGGGAGAACTTGCGCGGAGCATTCACCGTAAGCGATCCAACGCGAATCGCGAAAGGCGACATCTTATTGATTGATGATGTATTCACCACGGGAACGACAGCCTCTGAGTGCGCCCGAGTCCTATTGCGCGCGGGAGCAGCGAGGGTATGGGTCGCGACCGCGGCTCGGACATTGAAGTTGAATACCTCAGTGTTGTTTACGATGCCGGAGAATATTTCGGGAAAATCGGTATTGGTAGAAGACAACGAAGATCGCGAGCAGATGGCAGCAGACGGACACGGACTAAGATAAGAATCATGTCGTTGCGATTACACAACTACGGCGGTGGCATTCGGTCGCACCTGCCGCTATCGATGCTTGCTACCGGCGTCCATCATGACGGAGATGGCCATGCCTTGCACCAACCCGTATTGGTGCTAAATGCGTCCTACGAACCAATCAATGTCTGCGCGGCACGACGTGCGATTGTCCTGGTGCTAAAGGGTGTCGCCATGACCGAAGAGGAAAATGGCCATTTCCTCCACGCAGCCAGGGTTGCCATGCGTGTGCCTTCCGTGATTCGTCTGCTGGAGTATCGCCGCATTCCGCACCAGTCGCGCGCGCTATCCCGCAAGAATATTTTGCTGCGCGACCGCAATACCTGCCAGTATTGCAGCGCCGCGCTTCCTTCTGGTGAACTTACGCTTGACCACGTTATTCCCCGGTCCCGCGGAGGTCTCTCTACGTGGGAAAATCTGGTTGCGTGTTGCCATCCCTGCAATCGCCGTAAGGGGAACCAGCTTCCGCACGAAGCCAACATGAAACCCTCGCGCGAACCTCGTTCCTTCAATCTCCACACCAGCCGCCACATCATGCGCCTGATGGGACACTCCGACGATAAGTGGCGGAAGTATTTGTTCTACTAGGAAATGGCTCTCGGTCTTTCGCCGTCGCTAAGATCGAATTGAACTGACTGAAAGCTGATAGCGGCTTTCACTGTGGCTTCTGCGGCTCGGGCGGCGTCTGCGGCGTCTGCGGCGTCTGCTCTTCCGGCTTCGGCTCGCCCTTCTTTACTTCCTGACCTTCGTAAGTAATCGTCGACTTGGACCCGAAGCGACGGTAGTTCGTGTACTTGATGATTTCGCGGATCTTCACGCCACCCATCGCAAACTGCAACGTGTCTTCGGCCCGCGTGTAGGTCGGAAACCAGTACTTCCCGTCAATTTGTTCACGCCACGTGGTGAACTTCGGAAACAGATTCTCGCTGCCTCGCTTTTTCTTAATATCGGGCACGGTCTTACCGTACGTTTCTACAATCTGAAAGTCGTGATCGTCGACCCAGATTCGCCCTTGGAAATACCGCTTTTTGCCCATGATCTGTTTCGGTGCCACATCAAAGACGTAGGTGTTTAGTTCATCCTGTTTTTGCTGGCCGACGTACAGAATGTCGTACTCCCCAATCTCATCCGAGGTCAGTACAAACGGGAGGCGGTTCTCAATGTCGTCGAAATCTTCCTCGGTCATCTGGATGCGCTGCAGTGTGGGCTGCGGCGAGAAGACTACGTTCTTGGTCTTGCGTCCCTTGTCGTCGAAGATCACGTCGAAGACCTGCTGATAGCTGCCGTCCGGGGTCTCCCCGTCGAGCGTCATCACCTTAACGTCCTGCCGGTAGGTGTATTGATCACGCGCTGCCTTGAATTCTTTTTCTTTCGTGGCGAAGCGCTTGATGACTTCCTGAACTGTGATTCCCTTGGGCTCGGACTTATCGAGTTCCCCTTGCTGCGCACCTGCCTTTGGCGAAAGCAGCATGGGAGGCGCTAGTACCATTACTATCAGCGCCAGAGAATGCCAGAACGACTTCAGGGGCGTGGTTCGAGGCTGGGGTTTCATAAAACCTATTCTAACGAAAAGGAAGCACGAAGAGAGTTAACGGCAGCTTCCACCCCCGGAGCCGCCGTGCAAACAGCTCTTGGGAGAGGGTGGAAGACTGCAGTTCTGCCTATCTAATTCGATGCAGCACGAGGCATAAAGTTAGCGAAATTTACTTTTCTTTACTCTTTTCTGGGTGAATGCTTCTTGGGAATCTTTTCTTTGGTTAATCTTTTTCCATTACTTGCCGGACGTGTCTTTCGAAGGCAGTGAATTCCGCATTGCCATTTCCATTCCCCATTCGACCAGGCCTGGAAATAACTGGTAAAGCTTGATCACCGGAATCATAGTCCACGGTATGATCGCCTCGCGCTTTCCGCTGCGATATCCCCGGTACGCAGCGTTGGCAACGCGCTGAGCAGTGACGCCTCGCACCGATTTCGGCCGCACGTTGCCCTGGCGATTGGCCACGACATGCTCTCCGAAACCGGTTTGTACGTAGCCGGGACACACCGTTAGTACGTCGATATGATCGCGCTTCAACTCCAGCCGAGCGCCTTTGCCGATAGCGTTAAGGGCGAACTTGCTGGCGCAGTAAATGGACATGAACGGCACCGGAAGGTGTCCGGCGACGCTGGAGATGTTAATGATGGCGCCGCCTCCGCTATTTCGCATGGAGGGAACCACTGCCTGCATGCAGGCGACCGCTCCAAAGAAATTGGTTTCGAACAGTTCCCGTACGGCAGAAGGCTCAGCATCGGCCACTGTATCGCGAATTCCGACACCGGCATTGTTTACCCAAACGTCCACGCGTCCGAAGTTGTGCAGCGTGAGCGCAAGCGCCCGGTCGATTTCTTCACGTTGACGGACGTCACACGCCATGGCCAGTGTACGTTCCATGTGGCCAATTCGCTGGCGGGCAGCCTCCGCGCGGGTGGCGTCGCGCGAGAGCAATACGACCCTGGCTCCCTGATCGGCAAAGACTTTGGCGATGGCTTCGCCGATGCCCATCGAAGCCCCGGTTACAACTACGACTTTTCCGTCCATCTCCATGGCGACTCTTGTATCGCGTAGGGGCACACAAGTCAACGCCGGCGAACTGAGAACTTTTTATAGCGTAAAATCGGGAGCACTGGAGACGCTTTGGCTTCGTTGTTGCCCCTCTTTCCGCTTGAACTCGTGCTCCTGCCCGGCGTTCCGCTACCGCTGCATATCTTCGAGCCGCGTTACAAGGAGATGATTGCTGAATGCCTGGAGCAGAAAAAGCCATTCGGCATCGTGCGAGCCTCCTCCGATGGCGTGGCGGATATTGGCTGCACCGCTGAGATTATGTCAGTTACAAAAAAATATGACGATGGGCGCATGGACATCCTGACCCGCGGAGTCGAGCGCTTTGAGGTGATCGAGGTTAATCAGGACAGGTCATTCTTACAAGCCGAGATTGCGGTCATGGAAGACGAGCCCGGCAAACCACCCACCGAGATGGTAACGCAAGCGGTCCGCTTGCATGCCGAGATTGCCAAATTAGCCGGGGAAGATCCGTCGGGCCCGGACGAAGGAGTGGGCAATCTTTCTTTCTTGCTGGCGGGTTCGCTTCCCCTCGATCTCGACTTCAAGCAGAGCCTGCTGGCTACTCTCTCTGAAGCAAAGCGTCTGGAAGCAGTAGTTGGATATCTGGAAGCGGTATTGCCCGGTTTGCGACGAGCCGCAAAAGCACGGTGGAACTGATTGGCTTTGTAAATCGCCGCTTGCTGCGCTCCTCTTGGCTTTTCGGGTTGACGCAAATTCTGATCGTCCTGTTCAGTTTTTCTCGTCCGCGGCAAGGTATCTTTTTCTACGCATCCCTCATCTGAGTCAGTATCTAATCAAGCAGCGAACCATACGGCGGTATAATCCGCATAACGGTTTTCTATTTGGGGGTTCCCACCATGAGTTTTCCCCGGACTCTCGGCGAATTGCGCCGAAGTCCCTTCACTGAACAGCGATTGGGCACACGCCGGGTCAAAGATGAATTGCGTGAAAATCTGATGACGCGGCTGCGCGAAGGGGGCCCGATATTTCCCGGCATCGTTGGATACGACGACACCGTCGTGCCGCAGATCGTGAACGCGATTCTCTCGCGCCACAATTTTATTCTTCTCGGATTGCGTGGACAGGCAAAAAGCCGCATTCTGCGCGCCCTCACCACGCTGCTTGATCCACAGATGCCTTACATTGCGGGCTGCGAAATTCACGACAATCCATATGCCCCGATCTGCCGTCGATGCCGTGAACTGATTTCGAAAGATGCGGAGAGTACGCCGATTGCCTGGTTGACGCCCGATTATCGCTACGTAGAAAAACTGGCCACGCCCGATGTCACGATCGCGGATCTGATCGGCGATATCGATCCCATCAAAGCGGCTCGTGGAGGACACGAACTATCCAGCGAATTCACCGTTCATTATGGGCTGTTGCCGCGCGCCAATCGCGGTATTTTTGCCATCAACGAGTTGCCCGATCTCGCCGGTAAAATTCAGGTCGGGCTCTTCAACATCATGCAGGAGGGCGACGTGCAGATTAAGGGCTACCCGATCCGCCTGCCCCTCGACGTCGCGATCGTCTTCAGCGCCAATCCCGAGGATTACACTGCCCGCGGCAAGATTATTACTCCGCTGAAAGATCGTATCGGGTCGGAGATTCGCACTCACTATCCCGCGACTGTGGAAGAAGGAATCGAAATTACCGCGCAGGAGGCTTGGATCAATCGTACGGCAAACAGCCACAATGAGAATGGTGGGGGAGCGCCGCGACTGCATGTTCCTAAATATATAAACGAAATAATCGAGCGCATCGCCTTCGCGGCACGTGACGACAAGAAAATCGATAAACGATCGGGCGTGAGCCAGCGGCTGCCCATTTCGGCGATCGAAAACGTGGTGTCGAATGCCGAACGACGAGCGTTGACACATCGGGAGAAGCTGGTCGTGCCGCGTGTCAGCGACATTTATGCAGCATTGCCAGCGATTACGGGCAAGCTGGAGCTGGAATACGAAGGCGAGATGAAAGGCGCGGATCATGTGAGCCGCGAACTGATTCGTACCGCGGTGGCAAAGTCGTTCGATACCTACCTGCACACTAACAATATGAATCAGGTCGTGCAATGGTTTGATCTCGGTGGAGAAATTCAACTCAGCGATAATGCCGGAGCGCAAGAAGTTCTCGATGGCCTCACTCAGATTCAAGGACTGATGGAAAAGCTTGGCAAACTGAACGTAGGCCCGAAGGATAGCGCCGAGATGCAAGTGTCGGCGGCGGAGTTCGTCCTGGAAGGACTGCACGCGCACAAGAAAATTGGACGCAACGAGGAGCGCGTGTTCTCAGCGGGCGAGAAGCCGGTGAAGCAGCAAGAACACGTGTATGAGCCCGAAGAGCCGGGATTTGGAAGGAAGAGGGGATTTAATTAGCTGTCAGCCGTCAGCTTTCAGCTCTCAGTAAGCGCCCAATATTGTGAAAGTTCGCTTTGCAATCGCAAAGGACATGAACGGCGACACCGTCGTAAGAGTTTTTGAATGGCTTAACTGAAAGCTGACAACTGATAGCTGAAAGCTGTTTTCATGAAACGCATCCGCTACTCCAAATACGTTCCCGACCCTGCCGGCGACATGAGCATGGAGGACTTGCTCGGCGCTCTGTCCGACTACTTTCTGCAAAGCGGGTTCAACGATAATTTCTGGTACGAACTACCCGAGGGCGAACAGACACTGGATGAGCTGAAACGCGCGCTGGAACAGGCTCTGCTCAATGGCGAAATTTTCGACGAAGAGATGCGCGACCGCCTGCAACAAATGCAGATGGATGGCCAACTCGAGGAACTGATCGAAAAGCTGATCGAGCGCATGCAGCAGGAAGACTACATCTCTATCGATCAGCCACACGATCCTTCAAAGCAGTCGAGTGTTGGCGGGCAGGTCGGAGATGCGCAACAGCAGGCTAAGTTTGAGATCACCGACAAGAGCCTCGACTTCCTCGGATTCAAGGCGTTGCGCGATCTACTCGGTTCGCTCGGCAAGTCGAGTTTTGGACGCCATGACACTCGCGACATGGCCACAGGCGTAGAAGCCAGTGGAGCGTCAAAGCAATACGAGTTTGGCGATACGCTCAACCTGGACATTACCGCCACGCTTTCCTCCGCTATTCAGCGTGAGGGGCTTGGGCTACCGCTAAATCTTGAATACAACGATCTGCAGGTACATCAGTGCGAGTATCAGTCGTCCTGCGCGACCGTGCTGATGCTCGATTGCTCGCATTCCATGATCCTCTACGGCGAAGACCGTTTCACTCCGGCAAAAAAAGTTGCCATGGCTCTGTCACAGTTGATTCGCACGCAGTATCCGGGCGACTCACTATCGCTGGTGCTATTCCATGATTCGGCGGAAGAAGTGCCGCTCTCGCAATTGGCGCGAGTGAAAGTTGGACCGTACTACACCAACACTCGCGAAGGCCTGCGCATGGCGCAGCGCATCCTGCAGCGCCAGCGCAAGGACATGAAGCAAATCGTTATGATTACCGACGGCAAGCCCTCCGCATTAACGCTCGAAGACGGGCGGATCTACAAAAATGCATTTGGCCTTGACCCTCTGGTCGTCAGCCAGACGCTCGAAGAAGTTTCGAAGTGCAAACGGGCAGGAGTACTGATTAATACGTTCATGCTCGCGTCCGACTACGGCCTCGTGCAGTTCGTTCAAAAAGTGACGCAGATGTGCCGTGGGAAAGCCTATTTCACGACGCCGTATACACTCGGCCAATACCTGCTGATGGATTACATGTCGCGCAAAACCAAGACGATTCACTAGCTCGGAGCTTTCAAAAAAGAATTACTAAGTAACTTTTTTAGTAGCATTTGCCAGCCGTGCGAAGCTTGAGTATAAGATGGGTTGAGAAATGCCCGGTAGAGATCTTATGAAACGAATCGCCGCTTTTTTACTGCTATCCATCTTGGTCGTCGCCGGATCGATGTCTCTCCAGGCTCAGACTATGAGTCCCCGAGAAAGTGCTCGCCAGTCGCGGAAGGCCGCCAAGAAACAGCAGAAGATGCTGAAACGGGCGAACAAGAAGCAGCGGAAGGCTTCAAAGAAGTACCAGAAAGCGCAGCGCAAGCAGATAAAAAAAGAGAACCGTGATCTCGCTAACAAACAGGGCACCGTTTTTCGATAAATAACCAGTTTGTTACCAACATTGATCGCATAACATTGATCGCGATCTTCTAAGTGTCAACGCTCTCTCGGTTCCGGAATAAATCTTCTTGAAACTATCTTCCCGTAGCCAACCGCGTCGCCAGGCGCTGCGGCAAATTTGCGGCCAGAATTTTCTCCTGGGCCACGCGCAGGTTGTAGGGCACGCGATAGTAAGTCACGATCCAGGTTTCGCTGTCGAACATCGCAAAAGCCGCGCGCCAGTCGCCATCGCGAGGCTGACCCACCGATCCCGGATTGATTAGATAGCGCCGATTCTTTTTCAGCGGCCAATCGGAAGACTCAGGCTGCCCGACGGTTCGATATCCCGGACGATAAGACTCGCTGATCTCCCCGGAGAGAACGAATCCGCCTTGCAGGTGAGTGTGTCCAAAGAAGGTGATGGGGATGGTATTCGTGATCAGTGGTGCGATAGCGTCGCGGGCGCTGACCATGTATTCATCTTCATCGAGCGACGACCCGTGGACGAACTGAAGGTCGGGAAGTTCGTCCAAATGTATGGGGCCTTGAGGAAGCGCACGGAGCCACGCAAGATTTTTGGAACTAAGTTGCTCGCGCGTCCAGATCGTAGCCAACCCCGCGGCGGGATTAAATTCCTCGAGATCCATAAGTCCGCAGACGGCCTTATCGTGATTGCCCCGGACGAACACCGTCCCGAGAGTCTGCGCCCGCGCAATGACCTCGTTTGGATTGCCGCCGTAGCCCACCGTGTCGCCAAGATTGACCACGAGATCGTAACTGGGAGCAGCGGCGAGACAGGAATCCAGCGCTTCGAGATTGCTGTGAATGTCGCTGAGTAGAAGGATACGCACGGCGAAGCGAGGATTATAGCGTTTCCGGGCGAAAAACGGCGATGCGATACGACGACCGATTAATGCGGCGAGCCTGAGGATTGTGGTTCCGCGAGCTTGCGCTCCGGGAGAAAGTACGACAGGGCGACGAATACAAAGATAGCGAATGAGATTCTCACATCGACGAATGCCAGCGGCGCCGAGGCAAGATACAGGAGCAATGAAAAAAAGTTCTTGCCCTGAATGCGGCGGTGGTAGCGGACCATATCTTCATCTTCGAGATGATGCTGGATGATGGCCGAACGCAACAGCAAGAACGACGCAGCGCAAAGTGTCAGCACGATTCCGTAGAGCGCAACCGCGCGAGGATCGCGGGAATTGTTGCCCATCCACGCTGTTACAAAGGGAACGAGTGACATCCAGAAAAGAAGAGTGATGTTCGACCAGAGCAGGAAGGCATCGGCGCGCCGGGCAGAATGCAACATGTGATGGTGGTTTACCCACATGATTGCGACTACCAGGTAACTCAAAAGATAACTGAGAAACTGGGGAGCAAGGCTGCGTAATGATGCGATCGACGTATCTCGCGGCATCTTCAGTTCCAGCACCATGATGGTGATGATGACGGCGATGACGCCGTCGCTGAAGGCTTCGAGGCGGTTGGTCCCCATGGCGTCTATTTCTACCAGATTTCGTTATGGCGTTCGGGGAGGATTCAGAACCGGGCAACGCGCCCAGTGTCCAGAGCTTATTTCAACTAGCGGCGGGAAAGCGATGGCGCACTCGGGAATACGATAAGAGCAGCGCGGCTCGAAAGGACATCCGGAGGGAAGATGGGCGATTGAAGGCACTGTTCCCTCGATGGTCGAGAGTGGCGCGGTTCGGTCCGTCGCGAGCGTTGGAATGGCGCGCAACAGTCCTTGAGTATAGGGATGGGCTGCCGCGCGAAAGATTTCGGCCTTTGAGCCAAGCTCGATCAGGTTGCCGGCGTACATGACGGCCACGCGATCCGCAACGTGCGAGACAACAGCCAGATCATGCGAGATAAAGAGCATCGCCAGCCCGAATTTGCGCCGAAGTTCATTGAGCAAATCAAGAATCTGCTGCTGGATCGTGACGTCGAGGGCGGTGGTCGGCTCATCTGCAATAAGCAATTGCGGACGATTGACGATGGCCATGGCAATCATCACGCGCTGCCGCATTCCTCCGGACAGCTGGTGCGGATAGCTGCGAGCACGCTGTTCTGGCTCGGCGATAGCCACGTCCCGCATGCCTTCGACGGCGCGGCGCCAGGCTTCGTCCTTCGACACTGCATTGTGGGCCCGTACTGCTTCCGCAATCTGATCCCCCACGCGCATTACAGGATTAAGAGCCGTCATCGGCTCCTGGAAAATCATGGCAATGCGAGATCCGCGCAACTGGCGGAGCTGATCCGGAGCAAGCCCGGTAAGGCGGGAGGGTCGGCCGTCACCGTTCTGAAAGGTGATCTCTCCACGGACGACGGCCGCAGGGGGAAGCAAGCCCATGATGGCGAGTGAGGTGACGGATTTTCCCGAGCCCGACTCTCCAACCAATCCGAGCACTTCGCCGGGAGCGATAGAGAACGAAAGCCCGCGCACGGCGGCCACTGCCCCGCCCGCCGCACCCGGTTCCGCAGATGAAAATGTCCGCCTGGCTCGCGATTGCGGAAACTCGATGGTCAGGTCGCGGACGTCGAGCAGCGGGCTCACGAAGAGTATGGTATCAGCGCTGCATACCTACTTCTTTGGACGCGATTCCGGCGGCACCAAGCCAGACACGCGGTAGTAAACCACTAACTGGCCGTAATGTTCCCCGGAATGTTCCATCAATCCGCACGCCATGTCAGAAACGCGCACTTTTTGATTTGCGAACGGATCAACGATTAAGTCGTTCAACCCCTTGTCGCCCTTCTGCTTGATCGCCGCCGCGCCATCGGCGAATGCCTTTTTTACGAACTCTACGATTGCGGCTTTCGTCTTATATTGATCGCGCTTGGGGTCTTCTTCTGCCGGCGGTTTCAATCCCATTGCCGGGTTTGTGAAGTAGTAGTTCGCGTTAGCCGCATGCAACAACTGCTCGGCAAACGTCCGCTGGGCTGGAGTCGGCTTGAAGTCGTACTTGTCCTCAGGAAAATCCTCGGCCATCGCAATCAGCTTCCGGCCAACATCGTTCCAGCTTTCCAGCAGCGATTGGGTCGGCGATACTGCCGGCTTCGGCGGGGCATCTTTTTTCGTTGCGTCCTGCGCGGCGGCCTGGGCGCCGATCATCGCTATGGTTAGAGCTATGGTCAAAAATGCGCCTGCGATTCTTGCTCTCATTGCATCATCCTCCGACGGTATTTTTTTGCGTACAGAGCTTACCAGCAGATGACCGATTGCACCACCAGCGAGACTAATTACGGCTCCCAATCTTCTTGCAAATTCATCTGCATGACCTGACGAATGACGGACTGGGCGGAGTGCGCATCTTCAAAGAGGAGGAGGAGATTTCTCCGATTGAGTACTTTTCTTCGGCGTAACATTCAGCGAAGACCGGAGGATGCTGCTCGTGGTAAAAACAGAAATTCTTGCTGAGAAGGACGGGGGAACCACATCGAGTTTCGTTGACATTGACGTGGCGGCAACGTGGTGCTTCGGATGATCACATATAAGTGCTCTTAGTAAGTTAGTAGGTGGGAGTCAGTAGCGGAATCCTCATCGGGAGTGGCGCTGGCTGTCGCGGCGCAGAGGTTTTCGAAAAGCAAAGAAGTGGTGAGTCGGCAAAGCGTAGAAAATGGAGGTTCTCACGCATGAGCGATGGGCGGAGTTCAATTGCAAGGTTGAAGAAACGGATGGCCAAGGGAAAGAAACTAGAGCTTTCGGTCGCGAAGGAAGAAATCTCCGGCAAGTACGACAGGTTGACCGACCTCATCGGTAAGGCTCTTCTTTATACCGCGAACGAACCATGGTTATTGACCCGCTTTGAGGAGTTTTTATCACCTCGGCCTGCTTTTTAGGTTTCTCGAAAGACTTGGTAGCACGCCTAAATAGGATTAATGTCCAAATGGGTGGAGCGCCGAGACTTATCTTCCGTAAGACCGGCGACAGCTTGCCAGAATTCGATACCTATGGTGACGCGGCAATTGATGAAGTGGTTTCGTCATTTGAGCGATGCCGACGGTCCATTTGCCGGACCCACGTCTGCTTTGTGGCAAGCGAGTTTTACAAACAGGAGCCTGATGTCTTTATTCAGCAGATCGGACCGAAAGAGAGGAGAGGACTCTCTTCCGCAATGGAAGAGGTGTTCTGGGAACACGCGGAGACTTCATACATTAGACTTGCATCATACTGGGATCGTATTGGCCAGTTCCTTGACTTCATCTTCTTCAATGTTAGGCAATACGAGCGTGACGGGTTTGCTTCGGTGATGAACCGCATTTTCCTCAAATTATGTTCGTCTGTTTCCGGATTTGGAGGCATCCTCCTCCTGGCTAGCGTTGCAGAACTATCAAAATTCCGAGAAGCAGGATGGGTTTCAATTCCTTATACGGCGGCGGAACTTGCTGGTGCATAGCGTGCACTTGGAGGCTTTCCAGAATAAGGCGGGCGAGGAGAATCCGATCTTCGCTTCAGCCTATAACCATCTCAAAGAATCTGTGCATCGGAAATTGAAACCTGCTACAGCGGAATCCGAGTTAGGTTATCTGCATGCTCACCTTTCCGCCGCAGCGAACCTATTCTCGCATTTTATAGAACTTTGCGAACACTGTGCTGCCTCGAGGTTGCGAACATATCGAGGTTAGAGACACCGATGAACCTTTGGTGGCTGACATGGGATCATCAGTTGTCTGACGCGTGCGAGGATCCCATCCCATGGAAACTGGACAAAAAGCCGGGGCGATATCGGCCTTCCATTAATGCAATTAAGTCGAATGCGAATTGTGCGAATGCGGACTCGAACCACGTAAGCATAGAACCGAAGTAGGACTTCTCTGCACCTCCCGGAAATGGCGAGATAGTAGCCCCGCTCAATAGCGATTCCTTACCTCTTCCGATTGTGCTTTCGAGTGGAGTTTCGGAACTAAGTATGCCAACCCTCCCTGTGTCAGGCTGGGAATGGCCTTCACCTCTCAAAATCAAGCCTCCAAAGAAGCCCCTAAGCCCCAAACCGGAAACAAACTTGCTCATCGCTGTTTCGCTAAACTGGTTTTCAGTTTTAAGATCGAAAAACACAACGCCACAGCAAAACGTGCGCGGAAGATAAAGCTTATAAAATTCATCGATAGCGTCTGGGCCGCCCATGACCGGAAGGAGATCCCCAAGATGGCCAATTGCATCGTTAACGGTTGTAGGTGAGAATCGGGATTTAACTTCTAGGACCGATCGAACATATTCGACCGGAACGGCGAGACTGCGCCCCTGTGGTGAAACGTCTGGATAATCTTCCACCCACAAGATCGGTGACTCAAGCTTGTCGTAAATAATTACGTCAAAATGAGGAGTTTTCTCCGTGCCTTTTAAGCCCGGCGATACGATGTAGCCGGAGGTTACGCCATACTTCCCAGGTAGGAAACTGGATAGCCACTTTCGGAACTCCGCTTCTGCAACCTTGCCGTGATAGGTCTCGACTTCGTGGATCCCAGCTTTTTGTCTGGCGCGATCAAATGAATCTAACATTTCTCTTCTTCCCGTGAGAAATTGTCTCCAACCTTGCGACGGAAATTCAATTTTCAACTTTTCTGGCATTTGTCCTCTTTCTCACCCATGGTCGCAATCTAGACGATTCAACCGGTGCAGTATAGCGCGGCTTATGTTTTTTCAAGCTTTTCGAGGCGTCGGGGCTTGCGCATCGGTCCGGTTCTTGGGGAGACGGGGCGTGGGACGTCCGTCGCTCGATAGACAAAAGCCCGTCCTTGCGAGCGAGGATTGTTTTGGTGTTGATATTTCGCGGGCCAAGGCGTCCGGGCCACACGGGCTATTTTCTTGCGATGGTTTGCGGCACGACTGAAGTCGTGCCCTTTCAAAACAGATTCAAATTGAGCCATTACCCAGCGGCCTTTACTCTTGCAAACCGGACGGTCGGTCGGTTAATATTGCCATTAGCTTTAGGCCGTGGCGTTTTTAGAATTCCGCCGAAGACATTCCTGCGCGTTCCGCCAGGTGGTACACGTAGCTCTTCGAGCCCTGCAGGAGATCTAGATCTAATGAAGGATCCTAAGACCGCAGCAATCCTCCCGACGGTGGGCGATCCCCAAGACCAGGCCAAGGCTTCCGCCAAGACTAAGACGGCGACGAGGACCACGACGAAGCCTACAATGACCGGCGCCGCCATCCTGTGGGAGTGTCTGGAGCGCGAGGGCGTGAAGCACGTCTTTGGATACCCCGGCGGCGCCATCCTGCCCGCCTATGACGCTCTAAAACACAGCAAGATTCATCACATCCTGGTCCGGCATGAGCAAGGCGCAACCCACATGGCCGACGGATACGCGCGCGCCAGCGGCGAGGTCGGAGTGGCAGTAGCGACTTCCGGCCCAGGCGCCACCAATATGGTCACCGGCATTGCGACAGCCATGTTGGATTCATCTCCGATTGTCTGCATAACCGGCCAAGTTGGAAGCAAGCTGATTGGTTCCGACGCGTTCCAGGAGACAGATATCACCGGCGTTACCCTTCCGATTACAAAACATAACTATTTGGTTACCCACGCGAGCGAAGTAGCGCGCACGATTCGGGAGGCTTTCTATGTTGCGCGGTCCGGGCGTCCCGGCCCGGTGCTGGTCGACATCACGAAAGATGCGCAGCAGAGCACGTGCGAATTTGATTGGGAGGCGGCCAAGCCGCAGCTGCCGGGATACCGGCCCGATCTCTCGCCCGCTCCCGAAGAATACGCGCAGGCGTTGGAATTAATCCACAATTCGAAGCGCCCGGTGATTCTGGCGGGGCACGGCATCATTATTTCGGGAGCGATGCGCGAGGTGCGCGATTTTGCGGAACGCGCAGGCATTCCGGTCGCGATGACCTTGCTTGGCCTTGGGGCCTTCCCGGCATCGCATCCGCTGAATCTTGGAATGATGGGTATGCACGGCGAAGCCTGGGTCAATCACATGATCCAGGAGGCAGACTTGCTGCTCGCCTTCGGCATGCGCTTCGACGACCGCGTTACCGGCAATCTGAAAAATTACGCGCCCAACGCGAAGAAGATTCACGTCGAGATCGATCCGGCGGAGATCAACAAGAACGTCAAGGTCGATGTGCCTCTGGTCGGTGATCTGCGCGAAGTCTTGCTCGAATTATTGCCCCATGTGGAGTCTATCGATCGTAGTGAATGGCTGGATTCCATCGACCGGTTAAAAGGTGATTCTGCGGTGCGCGATATCCAGAACCTCCCGGACAGCGGGCATCTTTATGCTGCGCACGTAATCAACGACCTGTGGCGTCAAACGCGCGATGGCAAAACTATCGTTGTAACCGATGTTGGCCAGCATCAGATGTGGGAGGCGCAGTATTACAAACACGAGCATCCTCGCACCCTGATCACCTCCGGAGGGTTGGGCACGATGGGATTCGCACTGCCCGCTGCCATCGGCGCTAAGGTCGCGAGTCCTGAGTCTGAAGTTTGGGTAGTCGTCGGCGATGGCGGGTTCCAGATGACGATGTGCGAGCTGGCTACGATCGTTCAGGAAAACTTAAAAGTTAACATCGCCATCATCAACAATGGATTTCTCGGGATGGTGCGGCAATGGCAGGAATTCTTCTACGACCGCAACTACGCCGCAACGCCCTTGCTCAACCCTGATTTCGCCAGGCTGGCGGAAGCCTATGGCATCCATAGCATGACCATTTCGAAGCGCTCCGAAGTTGTGCCCGCCGTGCAGTCGGCACAACGGCACAACGGACCTGTACTGATCAACTTCAAGGTCGAACAGGAAGATACGGTTTATCCAATGGTGGCAGCCGGAGCCGCGCTGAATGACATGATTCGGCGGCCGAGTCCGATCGTGGAAACCACGGAAGATGAGTAAGTGAGCTTCGATCTTTGAGCTCAGAGCTTTTGAGCTCAGAGCTGCGACACAAAAATATGCTGAATACTTTCATGGTCTACGTCGAAAATAAGCCAGGCGTGCTTACGCGCGTGGCCTCGTTGTTTCGCCGCCGCGCCTTCAATATCGATTCCCTCACGGTGGGGCGCACGGAAAAGCCTGAGGTCTCACGCATGACCATCACGGTCGACGCCGATCGCGATCAAGCCCGCCGCATCGAGGCGAACCTCTACAAGCTGGTGAACGTGATGCTGGTGGAAAACATTACGAACCAGCCAGCCATCGTGCGCGATCTCGCGATGATTCGGGTGGCTGCAGGACATGACGACCGCTCCCATGTTCTCGAACTTGCGAACGTATTCCGCGCACGGGTGGTTGATGTCGCTCCTGAATCTTTGACCCTCGAGATTACGGGAGCGGAAGACAAGATCGACGGTTTGCTCGAATTGCTGCGTCCTTATGGAATCTTAGAAATGGTGCGCACCGGAATTGTCGCGATGCGGCGTGGAAGCCAGTCGGCGGGAGCCGTCTCCCGCGCGGCAAACACTGCCTCCGGCGCCAAAAACAATGGCGCAAATCATCTCCACGACGACGACGTGTCTTACTCGGTTTAAGCATTCAAACTCAGCTGCGAACTGCAAACTGGTTTCCTGTTTTCACGATCAGTCGGCAGTCCTCGCCCGATAATCGAAACTCCCTCTCAAGTGCAGTATGTGCCCTGCCGATGGAACGAGTATCCCACCGACTTCCGGTCTTGGGGACTCGAGCAATGCCACCAATCCGCATTTTAATTGTTCATGACTCGGCGCTATTTCGCAGAGTGCTCAGCAATTTGCTGGCGGCTGACCCGGAGATCGCCGTCGCGGGCACGGCCGGAAACGGCGTTCAAGCCCTGGCGCAGATTGCGGACACGAAACCCGACCTGGTGACTCTGGACATTGAGCTGCGAGGAATGGATGGTGTGGAAACCCTGGTCGAGATTCGCAAGCGTTATCCCAAATTACCGGTCATCATGTTCAGCACCCTGACCGACCGCGGTGCAATCGCAACTTTCGATGCGTTGGAACGAGGTGCGAGCGACTATGTCACCCAGTCTGTCCGCCAGACCTCGGAACTCTCACCTGAGCGAATGTTGGCCGAACTGACTCGGAAAATTAAGTCTTTATGCGCGGCACGTACGCCCGTTCCATATTTCTCGTTGAAGCTGCCGTTGACAACGCGATCGCCAAACTTACCACCTGCCTCAGAGCTTACCCCGCCGCGTACTCTGCCCCGCGTGGATGTTGTTGCCATTGGCGCATCAACCGGGGGGCCGAACGCCTTAAGCTCACTGATCGCACAACTGCCCAGCGATTTCGCTGTCCCTATTCTGATTGTGCAGCATATGCCACCGCTGTTTACGCGTATGCTGGCCGAGCGTTTGAATATTCCTGGGCGGCTTAAAGTACGCGAAGGCACAGACGGTGCGATTCTCCAGCCCGGTGAAGCGTGGATCGCCCCCGGCGATCGGCACATGACGGTTTCTCGCAAGGGAACGGAATTTGTCATTGGCCTCAACCATGGGCCGCAGGAAAATTCCTGCCGTCCAGCGGTCGATGTGTTGTTCCGCTCGGTGGCGCAAACTTATGAGGAAAATGTACTAGCGATCGTGCTGACCGGCATGGGCTCAGACGGCACTCGCGGTTCGGCGGTCATACGGGAAGCGGGCGGGCAGGTGATCGTCCAGGACGAAGCATCCTCTGTGGTTTGGGGTATGCCGGGAAGTGTCGTCGCCGCTCAAGTCGCTGACCACATTTACCCTTTAGATCGGATCGGGCTTGAAGCCCTGCGCAGAGTTTCTATGCGAAGGAGTCTCGCAAAAGCAGCGCTCGCGTAAGTTTCTTCGACGATTATCGGAATCGCCAAGACGTACGACAATAAAAACGCCCTGAGCGTTGAGGCTCAGAGCGCCTTCGGCAGCCCTCCCCCAGAACTGCCAAACTACCTTCCAATCCTAGGGTGGGTTGAAACGAGTGTAAATGTCACTTCCGTAACGTAATGCTCGTCAACTTAAGTCGCGCTCGGTGAGCGATGGTAACGTTACTTTGGACGAGTAGTCGCGGGTTATTTGGGATATCTTGGCGAGATAAGAGGATTTCAGAAGCATTGAAGGAAGGTTGGCACCTGGCCTCACTGCCTATTCCAGGTATTGCCGCCGTCAATGCTATTCCAGACTTCGCCGGTACCGGTCGAAACCACAATCTCCGTTACAACGTCCGAGCCATTGGCAACATCAGTGTTTCGCAAGTCAATTCTGGTAACGTCCGCACTAAGACTGTCATCGTCGCTAGCTCGCACCTGCGCCCAGGTAAGTCCGTCATCGTTCGAATGCAAAAGCGTGCCCGCTTGCCCCCCGACCCAGATATCCTGGCCATGACTGGCATAACATAACAAAGGATGATCTGCGCGCAAATCAATTTGCCAACTTCGACCACTGTCGAATGAACGTTCCAGAACACCCGCCGAAATCTTCCATTTGAATGCTTTGGCCGCGCTGGCAGAGGTGGCTTGCATTTCGTCGTTCTGCAACGCAGGCTTTGCCTTCTCAATCGGAGATGCCGGCTTGCGCGCAATCAACGACTCTTCGCGAGGGTATCGATTGTCCGCCACAAGCGTGTCCGCCGCGCCCTGGACGTGCCTCTCTCTGCTAGGCAAAGATCCCTTCGGCGGCGAGGCCTGCCTGTTGCTGTCCTCTGAGAGTTGCTGCGACTTTGCGGCCGATTGCGAATCGGTGGCTAACGGCACGTTCGCGGCCACCGTCTGGTTTGACGTGGGTGGCATCGTCTGCTTTTGCTGCAGCGGATGCAACACAAGCATGGAAGCAACGACTGCAACTCCAGCGGCCAGCGCGGCCCAGCCTAAATTCGGCCGTGCGAAGCCAAACCACCGATTTCGTTTCGTCGCGATTGGAATCGAAACCTGTTGATCCTCTTCTTCCTCTCGAACTGGCTCTCGAACTGGCGCTTGACCCAGCTGCTCTTGAGCAGGAAGCCGACCATCGAATATCTCGGCGGCAGGCATCGCGAGGGCGACTATTTCGCGGCATTCCTCGCAGAGCACCAAGTGTCCGAGAATACTTTCGCGACCGGACGGCCATAGCGCCTGCTCCATGAACGCCGTCAGCAGTTCCATTTCAGGGTGAGTGCCAGCCAGGGCTGCATCCTTCGGCGGAGGAACCCGAAGCCGGTCGTAAACGATTTTGGGTATATCAGTCATGCTTTAGTTGCTTGAGCTGTTTTAGTCGCCTGAGTTTTTAAGCCTTTTCAGCCGTTACCACAATCCCTTGCATCTCGAGCCTTATCCTTACCCTCAGGGAACGTTTTTGCGTCGGAATCTTGCGTCAGGCGGGAGCGTAAATTTAACCGTAAGTCACGCACGTCGGTCTCCAAGGCTTCGCCGGCTTGGGCGTGACTCATCCCACGGGCCCGAAGACCTGCCAAAATGCGGCGTCGCAGGGCGGTAGCGACCCGATCAAGCCGACGGCTGACGCTAGATTCGTGCAATCCCAACATTCGCGCAACCTCAGCCAGTGTGCGCCCATCCAGATAATAAGCCGCAAGCGTGAACCTGTCCTCGGACGAGAGCTCGGCCAACGCTTCATCCGTGGCCGCTTCCAGCCTTTGGTCCGGAGCGTCTGCAGAATTAAGGACCGGCGCCGCGAACTGCGCTCCCTCGTCCGTCTGTTCTTCCAAACTGACCGTGTTTTTCTGCTTGCGATAGCGATTGATGAATTCCTGCGCCATCACGGTTCGCAACCATCCCTCGAGCGAACCACGTCCGGTGTAGGACAGAAGTTTCGACGTTCTCACACCGTCGCGCAAATTCACTCCGTAAAGGTCGGCAAACAGCGAATCAGCCAGTTCCCCAGCGTGGGTGGCATCGCGGGTGATATGCAGCGCCATGCGGTGCAACTTCTGCCGGTAGCGGCTGATGAAGTCCTGCCATGCTCGCTCGTTGCCCGCAGCGCATGCACGAGCTACTGCCAGCTCCTCCAGATGCAGGCTGGCACAGAACGTCGCTTTCTCCGCCGCATGCGCGTTAGGCGGAAAATTCTTACGCACTATTTCATCGACAATCGCAGCAAACTGCTCGGAGCTAATTCCATAAAGCGCGGCGCAACTGCGCTCGTAAAGCGCCACGAGCGTGCTGGATTGACTATCGAATTGCGTAGATCTAGAGGAGTTCTCGATCGGCATGCCCTACACGATGCTAGCAATATTTTTGATGCAAGGGACAGCCAATCATACGTTCTTTATCAACGGGCAAAGAGGAACTCCTGGAAATAGTGCTCGTCGTCCCGGCACGCATTCGATCCGCCGAGATTTGATCGGGAGGCATTGGACGCGCGCCGGGGCGTGCTCGGGGTCAAAAAATTCTCACCCAAAGAAGCGAGCGAGACCCTTATGTACAACGTCATTCGCATCGTAAGCCAGGTTTAATGCAGGCAACTCCTCCCGCGTAAACCAACGAACATCCGCCGCGTCGCTGGCTGCTTTAAGGTCGCCGCTGAGCGGACGGCACAAAAAATCAATTAGCACGTAGTGATACCGCACCCGCCCGTCGTCCCCCGGAATCACACGCTCGTAGACGCCCAGCATATCGACGATTTCAACCACTAGTCCCGTCTCCTCTCGCGCTTCGCGGACTGCAGCGTCACGCAGAGTTTCGCCGCATTCGAGAACCCCGCCGGGTAGCGACCATTCGCCCAGCAGTGGGGCCTGTCCGCGGCGGATGAGCAAGACGCGAGGTTCACTCCCGTCCTCACTTTGAGAGTCAGAGTCAGAATCAACGATCACCGCGCCAACCCCTACCAGCGGGGACTCGGGATATTCACGTTTCATGAGAGAGACTCAACACTCGGCATCCAGAATTTACTATCGAAGCCCGATGCGGCAACAGTATACGGCTTTCACTTTGCCTCCATCTGAGCAACCGATGGAGCGGGGCTGTAGTCTTAGTCTCAGCGATACAATAGCCGCAATGTCACTCGACGAATACAAGAGAAAAAGGCGATTCGAGGAAACTCCCGAACCTCCACCAAAAGTCGAAAAGAAATCGCGACATCGCTTCGTGGTGCAGCGCCACGCCGCGACGCGCCTGCACTATGATTTTCGCCTGGAGATGCAAGGTGTACTCAAGTCCTGGGCGGTGCCTAAGGGTCCATCGCTGGATCCTGGCGACAAGCGATTAGCCATGCAGGTCGAGGATCATCCCGTCTCATACTTCGATTTTGAGGGCACAATTCCCCAAGGCAATTACGGTGGCGGGACGGTGATGGTGTGGGACGAGGGCACATGGGAGCCGCTATCGCCGGTCCCCGTCAATGGCGAATACGTCCCAGGCACTGAAAAAGAAGCCGTCGAAATGTTGGAGAAGGGCGATCTCAAATTTCGACTCAAGGGGAAACGTCTCAAGGGCGACTTCGCGCTCATACACATTAAGGCTAGGCGGCCGGGCAGCAAGGGCAACGAGTGGCTTCTGATCAAGAAAAAAGACAGCGCGGTCGTTCCCAAATTCGATATTGATACCTACGAAACCTCGGTTCTCACCGATCGCACGATGAAACAAATCGCCGGCGATGAAGACTCGGCCGAGTGGAAGAGCAGCCGTCCGGCGGCTCGTGGGCGCGTGAAGGCCGCGTGGCTGGCGGATGCCGTAGCTCGGGCCGATGCGATGCGAAAATCTGCCGCGGGCAATGGATCCGATGATGCCCGCAAAAATAAGAAGGCAGTAACACGGCAAGATACCGTGTCGCTAAAGACAAAAACCCCGATCACAGACAAAGATAAAGATAAAGATTCAGATAAGGTGCCCGGTCGGACGACTGCATCCAAACCCAAGCCGGTAAAAAAAAAGTCTGAACTCGACTCTCCGCTCCAATCCATAGCCGGGGCTCAGCAGAGGCCGATGCCCACCGTAATCCAGCCGATGCTGGCCACCATCATCGAGAAGCCATTCGACAATCCTGACTGGCTGTTTGAAATCAAGTGGGATGGTTATCGCGCTATTACCTTCATCGAAGGCGGGCGCGCGCGCCTCGTGTCGCGCAATCAGAATGATTTAACGGCGCAGTTTTCTGAACTCGCCACTCTTGCCAAATATGTGAAGGCCGAGCGCGCTATTCTCGATGGAGAAATTGTCGCGCTCGACGACGCGGGCCGCCCCTCCTTCAGCCTGATGCAGCAGCGCACCGGGTTCCAGCCCGGCAAGCGCCGCCTTCCAGGGCGGTCAGAGGAAGGTGTACCTATCATTTATTACGCATTCGATTTGCTCTACCTCGACGGCTTCGACCTGCGCCGGGTGGCGCTCGAGCAACGCAAACAACTTCTGCAAGATCGAATCGAAGCCGGAGAGCTGATTCATTATTCCGATCACTATCCGGAAAAGGGTCTCGACCTTTTTGAGGCGGCACAGCAGCGTGGCCTTGAAGGCATCGTCGCGAAGAAGCGCAACAGTTGTTACGAAGAAAGGCGTTCGCGCGAGTGGCTCAAAATTAAAATCACGCAGCGTCAGGAGTGCGTCATCGGAGGCTACACCGATCCGGAAGGCAGTCGTGAATATTTCGGCGCGCTCGTCCTCGGATTGTATGACCGGCAAGGCCGCATGATTCACGTCGGACAGGTCGGCACCGGTTTCGATCGCAAAGGGCTGAAAGAAATGTATGCGCGTCTGGAGCCGCTGAAGACGAAGCAGAATCCGTTTTACGGCTCGCTCGGAGGATTGCGGAAAGTCCAATTTGTCCGCCCAGAGCTAGTTGCGGAAATCAAGTTCTCAGAGTGGACCCATGAAACCGCAGAAGGCGGCGTGAAGCTGCGGGCACCCGTATTCATGGGCCTGAGGACAGATAAATCGTCTGCAGAGTGCGGGCTGGATGAAGCGATCCCTAGCTAGAGCGGCGCGACATGCCTCGCCTACTACTGGTATTGATGTTAGTCGGCGAGGTTACGCCTCTTTGATCATCGGTGGCTCGTCCGCTGACCTGTGGCAAGTGTAGCCGCCGCTCGTTTTTATTGACTTAGTTCAGCCGTGTCGCCTAACATTGCCCGACTCCCTGATCAACCAAAACACGATCGCCAAACTCTGATCATCAAACTTTGATCATCAAATTATGATCGACCAAACCATCTCGCACTACCGGATTGTCGAAAAGCTTGGTGGTGGGGGAATGGGCGTCGTCTACAAAGCCGAAGACGTAAACTTACACCGCTTTGTCGCTCTCAAATTTCTGCCCGATGAAGTAGCCAAAGACTCCCAGGCGTTGGCCCGGTTTCAACGGGAGGCCCAAGCCGCTTCGGCACTCAATCACCCAAATATCTGCACCATCCACGAGATCGGGCAGGAAAACGGTCAGCCCTTCATTGTCATGGAGTTCCTCGACGGGCAGACCTTGAAGCACAAAATCGCGGGGCGTCCGATGGAAACCGAGGAACTCCTCTCGTTGGCCATCGAGATCGCCGACGCGCTCGACGCCGCCCACGCCGAAGGCATCGTTCATCGCGACATCAAGCCCGCGAACATCTTCGTGACCAAGCGCCGGCACGCCAAGATTTTGGACTTCGGGTTAGCGAAGGTCGCACCGAGTCGCATGGCCCTGGAGGCTGCCGGAGTTTCGGCGCAGCCGACCGCTGCGGCGAGTATTGATTTGCTTACCAGTCCTGGGACAGCCTTAGGAACAGTTGCCTACATGTCGCCGGAGCAGGCGCGCGGTAAAGAACTCGATAGCCGCACCGACCTGTTCTCGTTTGGAGCTGTGTTGTACGAGATGGCGACTGGTGTCGTGCCTTTCCGCGGCGATACATCGGCAGTCGTTTTCGAAGCCATCCTGAACCGCGCGCCCATTACGCCGCTACGCTTGAATCTCGATCTTTCGGCGCGCCTGGAGGAGATCATCAATAAAGCGCTGGAGAAAGACCGCGAAATGCGTTACCAGCATGCGGCGGATATGCGAACCGACCTGAAGCGACTGCGCCGTGAACTTGAATCTGGACGGAGTGCCGTTTCGGAGGTAACCGAACTTGCGCCGGCGCCAGCAGCTAGCGGATCGGGCGTGTCAGGGCCTGCGACTGCGCCGGTAGTGGCGTCACTATCGGGTAGTGGCCGTACCGCAGCGCACGTCGACAGCCCACCGCCAGCGAGTTCACCTTCAGCAGAGATTCCTGCGCGGGCATCCCGCCCGAAGTGGAAGCTCTACTCGGCCCTGGCAGCGCTGGTTTTGTTTGCCGGGGTTCTCGGCTTTTTCCAGTTCCATCGTCCTGCGCACGCTATCACCGAAAAAGACCTTATCCTCGTCACCGACTTTGTGAACACGACAGGGGATTCAGTATTCGACGGCACCCTGAAGAAAGCGTTGGTAGTCGATCTGCAACAGTCGCCTTTTTTGAACGTTGTTCCCGAGCAGCAGGTGCAGAAGACGCTGAAGTATATGGGACGAGCTCCAGATGAGCTCATAACCAGCAATGTCGGGCGCGAGATTTGCCAACGCGACGGAATCAACGCGATGCTGATGGGCTCGATTGCCCAGCTAGGAAACCAGTATTTAGTTACGCTGGAGGCGATCAACACCTCGACCGGCGATTCTCTCGCTCAGGCGCAGCAGCAGGCCTCCAGCAAGGATGGGGTGCTCAATGCTCTCGGCAGCGCGACCACCAAGCTTCGTGAGAAGCTCGGCGAGTCGCTGGCTTCGGTTCAGAAGTTTGACAAGCCGCTGGATCAGGCAACCACATCATCGCTTGAGGCATTGAAGGCCTTCACCCTCGCGGACGCGCTGCATAACAAGCTGGACGACATTGCATCCATGCCGCTCTACCAGCGGGCAATCGAACTAGACCCAAATTTTGCGCTGGCCCACTTGCGTCTGGGCGTGGTCGCGGGGAACACGGGACAATTTGCCCTGAGCACGAAAGAGGTGGCCAAGGCGTTTGAGCTGCGCGACCGCACCAGCGAGTACGAGCGGCTCTACATAAACGCCTACTACTTCTTCAATACGGGACAGTTGGAGAAATCGCGTCAGGGATGGGAACTGATGAAGCAGACCTATCCTCGGGACGCCGTATCAAGGATCAATCTTGCAGTGGATTACAGTGCGACCGGGCAGTACGAAAGGACGGTGGAAAACTGTCTCGAGGCGATCCGCCTTGATCCGGACACCGTGAACTGTTATCTCGTCGGATCCGCAGCCTACCGAAACCTGGGCAGGTTCGACAATGCCGATGCACTGCTAGCGCAAGCCCAACAGAGGAAAATCGAAAGCGGCAACTTCTACCAGGTGCTCGCTCGCTCCTCCATTTATCGAGGCGACAACGCCGGTGCCGCCCACATGGAGGAGTTGGCAAAGGCGACTCCCGAAGGCCAGTTACGCGTGATAGACATGGAAGCTTCGCATGCGGCTGCGCTCGGCCAGGTAGCGCGAATGCGTGAACTGAGAGGACAGGCGGTCGACGCGGCGAAACGCCGCAATATGTCGGATTATGCCGCTACCCAGCTCATGCAAGAAGCAAACGCGGATGCTCAATTGGGATATGCCTCGCGCGCATCGCAAGAAATTGATGCAGCCCTCGCCTTGTCACGCGAACCGACCCTCGTTGCACAGTTGGCCGACGCCCTTGCGACGGTGGGCCAGGATAAACAAGCCGAAGTGCTGTTGGAGGAAGTTCGCAAAGCGCGTCCCGAAGACACGTTGTTGCAGAGTGTAGTCGCCCCTCGCATCCAAGCCCATTCGCAGTTGCGCCAAGACAAGGCCGCTGCCGCGGTCCAGACCCTCGAACCCTCACAAGCTTTCGAGGACGGACTTTGGTTTCATACTCACGTGCTGCGCGGCGAAGCTTACCTTGCGAGTGGTGATGCTGGTAATGCAGCCCAGGAGTTCCGTAAATTACTCGCGCGCCGGGCCATGAAACCATTCTCGTTTTACTACCCGCTCGCACAACTCGGATTATCCCGGTCGTTAGCGGCCCAGCATGACATAGCGAATGCCCGTACGGCCTATCAGGATTTATTCGCCCTTTGGAAAGACGCGGACTCCGACGTACCCGTACTGAAAGAAGCCAAGGAGGAGTACGCGAAGCTGCAGTAGCTTAGAGTTCAAAACGCGCTGCCCCCGCCTCCACCGAATCCGCCTCCGGAAAAGCCTCCTCCTGAAGATCCACCGCCGCTACCGAAACCGGAGCCTGTCGAACTTGACCTAGGAGTTGATACGAAGACCTGGTGCATATCTGACGCCATGCTGTGCATGGAACTCGAAAAGAACAATGGGCTGAACCCTGTGTAGCCGTTGGGCGAAACGTACCAACTCGGCGGATCCTTCACGATGCCGTCGAACGCTTGCGCCCAGTGGTGCTCCACCCCAAGTGCCATCGCGTAAGGGAGAAATTTTTCGAATGTGTCAGGTCGCATGCGCTTTATACGGTCCGCGTCAACCCGGTTCATAAACTCTTCGAATCCGAGGATAGCAACTCTGGTGCGCGCGCCGGCGAGAGTTTTGGCCGTCATCTGGCGAGCGAAAAGCCACCAGATTACAGCGGAGATGAGAGCGCTTCCGATTAACAGCGGAATTGAGTTGAACAAGTCCACCCAACCCAGGACCTGCACCGCAACCACAAGAAGCGCAATTGCAATCCCTGCGGCGATGCTGTAGCCATTGGCCGATTCCGGGTCGAGCATGTAGATGCCCTTGCTCTTCAGCGAAGACATGATGTCCTGGCGAACCACGGGAATCACGGTGTAGAAACGGTTTTTTAGGCTGGATAACAGAGTCTCAGTGCCGTCCAGGAAAATGTTCTCCAGCATCACGCGTTCATGCGACGTTAGATCGGTGCCCCACTGCTCGCGCGGCTTTAACAAATGAAATAAATAATCCTTGTGATGAAAAACGAGAAACGTATCCACTTTTTCTTCGATCTTGATGTAACCGCGTACGGCAAGGTCGACTATCGTACTCGTAATATCTCGGGGATGAATCGTATCGTCAACTAGCGCTCCCGCTTCGGCGGGGCAGATCCCCTTAGGCGGCTCATACTGCGGTGCAACCGAAACGCCAGGATCGGGATCGCGTCCTACGGAATGCCAGAGCGCAAACATCGCTGCCAGAGTAAACAGCGGCAATAACACTATTGGATTGCTGCCCAGAAACCACATGAGTTTCGTGAATGCCGATGGCGCTTTAATAACTCCCTGCGGGATATAAATGTCGATGGTGGCGCCGCCCCGCATGGGGAGCGGGCGCGTCGTTTCGAAGGTAACAGTTGCGCCATTGACCTCTGCAGTCGCGTCGCTTTGCTTGGAGCCGTAGGCTCCGGTGAAAGCCTGCGCTCGCAGTGCTCCGGCGGCATTCTCGGGGAGAGTCACGAAGGCCGAAACATGGTCGATGGGCACCGGCCAGTCGTTGCCAGTCACGTTCCAGTAAAACTCGGCATAACTGTCGCTACTATTGCTTCCTAAAAAGCGTACGCCGTTTCGCACCTTGTAATCGATGTTGACCACACGCGACGTGTCAACCGCGCCGGGAATGTAGATCTTCAGATCGCGGTAGGCGCCGTGCTTGCTCGAATCGTACTTGAGCTTGCTGCCGTTTTCATCGGTCACGCTGATTATCTTGAGAAATAGAGTGTAGTTGGAACCATCGGCTCCAGGATATTCGACGGGAATGGTGCGATGGATGCCGTGCCACTCACCGGCGAAGGCTAGCGTTATCTTCTCGCTCACGAGCGCGGTGCCGTCGCCGGCAATGGCAATGCTGTCGTGGAAATCTGTGATGCGCCAGTTACGGACCTGGGCAACGGATGGAGCGATAACCGCGAAAAGAAAAGAGAGAACGATCAGCAGCCGTTTCGTATAAGCTCCGCGAAGGCTCTAGGTTTTCCCTGTGTCCCCCGGTGTACCCTGTGGTTAACGATTTTTCAACGCCTACACTTGTCCTGCCGCGTAGCCTTACAGGTCGCCTGTCCCTATTAGAACTTTACCGCGACGGGTTCGCGATCGGTGGCAGCAGTTTCGAAGAATTGTTTTTGCTGGAACCCGAACATCCCCGCGAGAATATTCGTCGGGAAAGATTGAATCTTGGTATTGAGGTCGCGGACGACGGCGTTGTAATAGCGCCTCGCGTTTTGGATGGCATCTTCTATCTCGCTGAGAGAATTCTGCAGCTGCGTGAATTCCTGTGACGCCTGCAGCTGCGGATAATTCTCCGCAACCGCAAACAGACTCTTGAGAGAACTGGTCAGCTGGTTCTCCGCCGCAGCCTTATCGGCCGGGCCCGTGGCCTGCATGGCCATGGAGCGATATTTTGCAATGTCTTCAAATGTACTTTTCTCGTGCGTGGCATAGCCCTTCACGGTTTCAACCAAATTCGGAATCAGATCATGGCGCCGCTTAAGCTGCACATCGATGTCAGACCAAGCCGATTCCGAGCGCACCCGCAGCTGCACCAGGCTGTTGTACATCGCAATCAGGAAGACACCGACGAGAACGATGACTGCCAGAATGGCTAGAAGCATGTGTGACTCCTCGATTGGGATTCAAGGGGCACGTTAGCATAGCGGGAGAGCTGGGGCAATGAATGTTTGATTCGCAATCCATTCACTATTCAGCTGCACCATCGAGTCAAGTCCCGATCCAGCACTGCGCTCAATCTCCGGACCTCAGGAGCTAGTTCGTTCCGCAGCATCGCCCTGACTTTCGGATCGAGCGTTGGCCTCGGTTCGTAAACAGTATTCAGATGTTGCAAGAACGAGCCCGCGGACTTTCTAAGCCGGTACGATGTGAGGGGGTGGACAATCTTCCTTAGGAATACTGGCGGCCTCTTCAGAAGTTTCCATAGAAATTCGTTCCGGGCGCGACGGCTGCCATTAATGACAGAAAAGTCCGTCGCGACATCGCTGCTCACACCCAGGAAATTCAAAACCTTTCTATAGACTGCCGCAGTGTCTCTCTTAAAGTCGTCGTAGATAATGATATGAACTTGTTCCCGGCCAAAAATGCGTAGATATCTCTCGACTTGCTCGGCAAACCGAACTCTCTCCCGATAGGGGAGTTCGACGACCCTGCGGCCATTCGCGTCAGCATCCAAGGCAGCCTCAAAGCTCGGTTGGTCTTCCAGGTTGCTGATCTTACGCACATAGTACAAAGAGTGCATTACCTCGATCGGATTCCTCAGCATGATGATGATAGAAGCTTGCGGGCTGAACTCCTTCAGAACCACGGCGGCACTGTCAGAACCCAAGTAAGAGACTGAAGCTTCTCCAACCCTTTTTTCATCGCGAGCTTCGGTGAACAAAGCAAGGTAGTCAGGCCAGGTATGGATCCGGCGGTGCTTACCCAGATATGGCGCAAAGAAATCCGGCTCCTTCAGCGCGGACATGAAAATCTCCGGATGCTTTCGGAGATAGGTGTAAAGCGCAGTGGTGCCGCACCGTGGAGCTCCAACGATAAAAAAATCTGGTATGCGCACCTGCCGTTCAGCGCAGAATTTGAATGGATTCTCGATCGAAGCTGGTTCGCAGTTAGTGACGTCCATCTCTCTTGCTTTTTTAATGGAGCCCGTCAGCTGGCTGTACGGGCGCCAGCAGCGAGTCAGGCTTTCCATTTCCTCCGGAATAGATCGGCCACGAGTATTTCAGACGGGCCCCAATGTTCCTTTCAATTCGGTTGTGATAACTGCAGTGGCAATTGGGGCAGTTCAAGGCGAAGGCGTCCTTTGACGCCTGTTTGTGCTCAGGAGTAAAGAGCATGTCGCGCAACCGGGTATTGCTCAAGTCCCCTAGTTTGAAAGTGACATAGCACAGTTGCACTGTTCCATCGGCTCCCACCCACAACAGGCGATATCTTTCGCAACCCACCTTCATGTCCGGTCCTTTGAGCAACCAATCGGGAACGGAGCGCAGCGCGAGTTCCGATTGCTGCACGAGGCCTGGCCGCAGTTTTTTCAGCCGTATAAGTTCCTGAACAATTTCGTTGATCGCGTCCCTGTCTTCCGGCGTGAATTGAAGCTCTCTCTCCGGGCCCTCGGTAAAATAGGGTAATGAGTAATGAATCAGACTAACTCCGATTGGGGTTTGGTAGCGCTCGGCAAACTTCCACATCTCGCGAACCGCGGCCAAGTTACAGGTAGGACGCATCAGCACCCATCCGAGCTTCATGTTGACATCCATGCCGTACCGTTCCCGCGTGTAGGCAACCCCTCGCTCCATGCGCGCGAACGGATCTCCCGATCGCTGCACATAGAGTTGTAATCCTCTCCGGTGCCAGAGAAACCAACACCGATGCTGCGCAATCCTGCCTTGTACAGATCGTCGATTTTCTCCTTGAGCAAAATTCCGTTGGTCGTTAACAGAGTATTGAGGCCAAGGCCGGCGGAATGTTCAACGATCCGAACCACATCTTTGTGGACTAAGGGCTCGCCTCCGTAGAGTCGAATGTTCTTAATACCCAGTTCCTTGCAATCGTCCAGGAGGTCGCGAACGACCTGGAAAGAAAGCTGTGACCCCGGCATGAAATCACGACCGTAGCGGCAGCCCACGCAGCGCAAGTTGCAGTTTGCCGTAAGTGTGATGTAGATCTCGCGGGGATCCGGTTGGATGATTTGCGGCAGCACCGCTGCAGCCGCATGTCGCACGATGTCGGAACAGACATCTACAGACCCCGCTGCTTTGCGAAGTGCCGGGAATTTTCGAAGAAGCGGACGTAAAGTTTTAGCCAGCTTAGCTCGGACGGCCATCCAAGATACCTCATTGTTTAAGCAGTGCTTCTCAAGGAACGCTGCGGCAGAGCAGGTCTTTCGCGACCGAGCCGCGGGGGGGGGGGTGCTTATAGTACCCCGCGCCGATGGGTATTTACAACGTTTTAATTTCTACCCTTTTTTAAGGGTGCAGGAGTGGTGGACTATTACTCTTGGGGCTCGAAAAACTATCAACGAACCGTTGACCGCGGGACGACGCGTGTCAAAAGATTGACGCAAGCGCTGATCGGGATCCCCACAATTGTGGTCTTTAGAATGCCTATCTCCCACTCACATCTAACTGCTCCAGCCATTTCCCGCTTCACTCGAGTTTGGCATTCCTAGTGCATGTATCTGACTAACTCAAAGGAGAAACATATGTTGCAAATCAAGAACGTCGTTTCAAGCATTCGCAAGCTTGCGCCCATTTTGATGATTACTGGTCTGATCATGGCAGCAAGTACCACTGGATTTTCCGCCAACAAGTCCGAGACCATTGATGCTACTGCCATGGGCACCAGCACCCAGATGGGATCTGAATTCAGCATCACGCTAAATATCTATGACTACTCAACCCAGGCCGATAAGCAGATTCTGAACCAGGCTTTCCAGCAGGGCAAGGATCAAGGATTGGTGAACGCGCTGAGCAAGATGAAAGTGGCGGGCCACATCGAGGTGACGGGCACTCTTGGATATGACTGTAGTTACATCCAAATGATCCCAACCCCAACCGGACGAAAGATTCGCTTTGTCACTAACCGCCTCCTAAGATTTGGCGAGGCTTACTGGGACACTCGATCCACTGCCTACAACTTGACGGCTGGCGAGTTCGACTTGAACGACGCGGACATAAGTAAGAGCACGGGCGTTTTGTATCCTGCGGCCGAGCTTGTGATGGATAAGCAGGGAGAGTTGCAAATGAATCTCATCGGCAACCCTTGGAAACTGGTCAACGTTCTCGATTGGAAGGGAACGCCCGGCGTCAACTAAATGCCGCGCACGGAACAGTGCACAGATCCAGTTGCCTGCGACTGCCGGAGCTGAAACCGGACACAGCGTCATTGTTGGGAGGGCCCAACACAGCCTTAATTACCGTCGCAGAGCCACCCATTCGACATAAAATCCCGTAAATCGGGTGGGAATTAAAGTTACGTGTGGTGCCGGGAGGGGGAGTCGAACCCCCAAGACCCGAAGGTCGGCGGATTTTGAGTCCGCTGCGTCTGCCAGTTCCGCCATCCCGGCCTGGTTCGAAGGCGAGGAAACTAGCTTAATTCACGCTTCTAGCCTTTGCAACCGGCACGCGTTTTGGAGCAACCTTAACGCTATTGCGCAGACGTTATGGCGCAGACGTTATTGCTTAGGCGCGTAGAAGTAGTAGTCGGCGGCGTAAGTGCTTCTCGATTCCTTACCGTTCGCATCGGCATTGCACTTACTTGCTTCCGGCGGCATGCCACCCTCGGTGTGGATTCGTTGCACACTGCTTACGCGGGCCATTATTCCCTGCCCGTTGTGAGCCGTTGCAGCTAGCAGCAGCCACGGGATAGCGTCGGCTTTCGGCGCATCGTGTTTCGCGACCATTTTGCCCGTCAGTTCGCTGCCATCGATGTGCTTCCATGTGGGTCCGGCGAAATGATGAATAATTATCTTGCCGGTTTCGTCGGCTAGATCGGCCTCGGGTGCTTTCAATATCCAAGTCGAGTTCTGGCCGGAAACCTGGCAAACATAGATCTGCACGCCCTTTGCATGCGCCATCAGAACGACATTCTCGCCAGCGGGAACTTTCAAGTTATCGGGCACGTTATCGGGAGCATTATCCAGCGCGACAGGTTGTGCCGGACCGAATCCCAATCCCAACAGCACGGCGAATGCGACGACTAGCGGCGGGATAAGAGTTTTCATCTCAATTCTCTCCGGGCGCCACTTACCTGGCGCCGCCTTTGCAAAACTTAGAAGCCCTGTAGCGGAGTGATGCCTTTTGACTCGACGCACTCATACGCGCGGCCAGCCGCCAGGCCCTTGTACTCTTCGATGATTCCACTTGGCCACGCAATTACCAGACGATCGATCTTATCTTGTTTGCCCAATCCAAAAGTCACGGGCAGTTCCGACTGGGAGAGGTAACTCGAGCCGCCTTTTACCATCCGCGATTGAGTTGATGAACCATCGAAGATTTTCACCGAAGCGCCGATCGCGTCGCGATTCGATTTAGTTCCCACCAGCCGAATCCGAATGCTGCGGCGGCCCGCCGTCTGGTCGTTGCGATAGAGGTAGGCTGGGCCGTTATTAGTAGTGATCAACAGATCGAGATCGCCGTCACGATCGAAATCGCCATAAGCCAAGCCTCTCCCAACTTTAGGTTGACTGAATCCGCCTCCAACCTCGGCGGCAACGTCCACAAACGTTCCTTTCCCGCGATTGAGAAAAAGTTGCGGTGGCTGCGCGTAGCCTACGCCGCTTACATTACGGACGGTGTCATCAATATGCCCGTTCACTACAGCCAGATCCAGTAAGCCATCCAGGTCGGCGTCGAGAAAGAGACAACCGAACCCTAACTTATCTTTTGACGCCAAACCTACTCCGCTTGACAAAGCCAGATCAGCATACGTACCACCGTTGGAAGGCCGGTATAAACCGGTCATCTCATTATCGAAATTTGTGATGGCGATCCCTGCGGTGCCTGAATTGTCGAAATCGGCCACGTCGACGCCCATGCCGGCGCGCGCGCGGCCCTCGGCGGAAAATGCAATGCCCGCATCTACTGCCACATCTTTGAAGGTTCCATTGCGCTGATTACGATAAAGCTTGTTGGGCTGCGTATCATTCGTAACCAGCAGATCAGGCCAGGCGTCGCCATCGTAGTCAAGTAAGGCCACACCTAAAGACTTTGAACTGCTGTCGAAAATTCCGCTCGTAGCTGTAACGTCTTCGAATGTCCCATTGCCTCGATTGTGAAATAGCCAGCAGGTCTCTCCGCGGTAAGCTTCGGGCGTGCAATACGACTTGTGCTTGCCGTCCAGGCTGCAAAAAACGTCGTGTTCAGCGGACCACTTCACGTAGTTACAAACAAATAAATCCAACAATCCATCGCGATCGAAGTCAAACCACACAGCCGACGTGCTCATCGCCAGCCGTCCCCCCAATCCGCTGGACTTAGTAACATCTTGAAAAGTGCCCTTGCCGGTATTCTTGAACAGTCGATTCTGTCCGACGCAAGTAATCAGGATGTCGGGATAGCCGTCGTTGTCGTAATCTCCGACCGCAACCCCCATGCCATACATTTCCACGTCGAGCCCCGCGCTTCGAGTCACATCTGAGAATGTGCCGTCGCGGTTATTGCGATACAGCTTCAAGGTATTCGACTCTGCTTTGTGCTCGCTTTTATGCCCGGCCCAATCGGTGCCATTCACCAAAAGAATGTCCTGCCAGCCATCGCGATCGTAGTCGAGAAACGCGCAGCCCGAACCAAGCGTTTCAGGAAGCAATTTGCCCCCGTAAGCGCCGCTGTTATGGCGAAAGCGAATCCCCGACTGCGCGGTTACGTCGACGAAATGAAAACCGGGATTGGATATCGCGGGTGCAGCAAAGGCTTCCAGCCGTAGGCGCGAGGTGGAAAGCATGGTCGCTGCGAGTCCTGCGATTCCACCTCTGAGAAAGGAGCGGCGATCAACTTCTGGTTCACTGTTAATGGAAGAGGGACGTCTCCGGGCAGAGCGGCTCACGGAAGATTAACCAGACCGTTGCGAATGGCATAGACCACCAACTCGGCAGCCTTGTGAATGCCCAACGCGTCCATCATGTTCGCACGATGCACGGCAACTGTGTTGGCGCTAAGGTCGAGCGCAACCGCAATCTCTTTATTGGATTTGCCCTCCACGATCATTTGCAAGACTTCGAGTTCCCGCGGAGTAAGTGCGGCGTGACGATTGCCTCTCAGAGCCTCGGGTCGCTTCAGCTGGGAATCGAGGACGGTCTCGCCATTCGCCACTCGCCGTATCGCCGCGCCCAACTCCAGGTCCACCGCATTTTTCAGAACATATCCTCGCGCCCCGGCATCCAGCGCCTGCCGCACCAGGGTCTCCTCCGGATGCATGCTAAGCATCAGCACCAAAGCTTGATTATTCTTCGCGATAATCTTTCGCGTAGCTTCAAGCCCGTTCATCCCTGGCATGGCGCAATCCATAACAACAACCTTGGGCTGGAGTTGTTCCGCTAGTGTGACCGCTTCAGCGCCGTCGCTCGCCTCGCCGGCAACGGTAATGTCAGGCTCGTCTTCAAGGATGCGGCGGAAACCCCGCCGCACCAGGGTGTGATCGTCAACCAGCAAAACTGAAATCTTATTCGGCATGAGCAAGAAGCTTCTCTCTTGGAGCTTTCAATCGAACGAGTGTCCCGTTCCCATTCTGCGGAGGCCGCGCAAACTCAATACTTGCGCCTAACAACTCGGCGCGCTCCCGCATCGCTACCAGACCAATCCCCTGTTTTGCGGCTTGCGCTTCGAAACCTTTACCATGATCTTCCACTTCGACGATCAAAGCCTCCGGCTGAAATCGCAGTCGTACCCAAGCCTCGCTGGCTCCAGAGTGCCGCGTTACGTTGTTTAAAGCTTCCTGCACCACACGATACACGTGGATGGCAGCATCTCCATCGATAGCAAAGCGCGTACCCGATTTTTCATAGAATACGCGAAGCCCAGCCTGGCGTTCTAGCACCGGCAAATACCAATCGAGAGTGCTCTCCAGTCCAGTCTCCTCGAGCATTACCGGATGCAATGCCTGCGACAGGCTGCGCACCTTGTCCAGCGTGCTCTGCGTGATCTCGCACACTTCACGCAATTCAGCGCGCAATTCTGATCCTTCCGGCGCATGTTTTCCCGCGCGCGTCAGCATCGCGCCCACGGCGGTCAAAATCTGACCAAACTCATCATGCAATTCGCGCGAGATGTGACGCAGAGTGGATTCCTGCGTCGAAATCAACTTCTGAGCCAGTTCGCTGCGCTGCTCCGAAAGCGCTGCCAGTTGCGCGAACAGCCGGCGATTCGAACGGATCAGATAAAGACTGGTGAAGAGAATGGCAACCAGAGTAGCCGTGAGAAACAGATAAACTTGCCGCTGAACGCGATCGTAAATCTGACCGATCCGAGCCGCAGCTTGTTCTTCGCTTTCGTTGTTTTGCACCAGTAAGCGCGACACTGCTGTGCTCAGGGCCTCTTGCCGCGCGCGCAGGGAGATTCGAATCTGCGTTCTAGCTTCGGACTGATTGGGGCCATTCGCGAGGGCAAACGTCCGGTCAGCCGCGTCCCAGAATTGAGTCAGCGAATTTTTCAGATACTGTTCCTGTTCACTGGTTCGATTCACGGCAGCGACCTGCTGCTCCCGCCGCAGCGCGTCGTCGAGATCCGTGCGCACCCGCTGAAACTGGGCCGACCACGCCGTCAATGGGTAAGGCTCATCGTTGTCCAGCATGTCACGCATGGCGAGCGCCAACGAATTCAAATCGTTCTGAATGCGCAGCAACTGCAGAGAGTCTTTGCGGTTCCGATCCACCAGGTTGTTTTGCAACTCGCGCAAACCAGAAATCTGCCGCGTGATGTATCCCGAATAAATGACTACGGCCGCGAGTGTAATGATCAGACCGAGAAATAGTCCGGCAGTTGGCGTCTTAGGCGCATGCGGTCCGGGCGCGGGCGGGCGTAGCACGTCCCGAGAATACAACGGTGGCACGCCATGTTCCAAGGTTAGCGTAAATCGAGTCGAGCGCCCGAATGAGACGCCGGTTCTTGGGGCGGTTTCTCGGGACAACGACTTTTGACAACCTTCCCTATCGGGGATAGTTATTCAATTTTGCTCGACTCACCGGCTTATCGAGCGCCGCCAGAGCAGAGCGCAGTTCGTCCGCCTTAAACCCGAATGGACCAGGTTTTGCTTTGAAGGCCACACGGCCTTGAGCGTCGATGAGATAAAGGCGGTCCGGCCAACCCGTGTACGCTTTTTCGGTCGAGTTCCCGAATTCATCGATTACCGCGGGAATCTGGATGCCCAGCTTTCTTACACACGCTCCCGCCACCAAAGCGCGCTCTTCTTCATCCTTCGGACTGGCTAATACAACCTTGTCTTTTATGTTGCTCTCCATCTGCCACACGTCACTCGGATGCGCCTCGGTGATGTACACAACCAGAAACTCAGCCTTGTTTCCGTATTGCTCGTAGAGCTTGTTCAGAGCGGGAACCTCCCGCCGGAATGGCGGTCAAGTGTAGCTGCCGAAGATGAGCACCACCGGCTTGCCTTGCGCCGTCAAGCTTGATAACCGCACCGATGCGCTTTTATCGAGCTTCGTCAGCAAGAAATCTGGCGCTGGGTCCCCGACGTGCAGGCTGCCGGCGCGAGCCTGGGTCCATAGTGTTTCGAAAGGGAGAACTAGAAATGCGACTGGGCCGGGGATTCTTGCCATAAACCGCGCGAATGTCTCGGGCGGTTTTCGCATGACCTCATAGAGTACGGCGCAGGCGAGGGTCCACGCGACCGCGACCACAACCGCTATTCCAATTAGTTTTCTTTTCAAAGTCTGTGTCCCAAGTATCCGCGAAACCCAGTATCGCGAAACAAGAAGAATAAGTGCCGCGATTATAGGCGGGTGAACAGGCAGGTCAATAGCTTGAAAGTAGTAGTGTAATTTGATTTCGGCGTCCGGCCCTTGGGATAGGAGGCCTACTGCTGCGGAGCGTAGTATCCCCGCCGGGCGCGGACCAGCAGATCTTTCTTGAGCGTGGTGATTTCGATAGAGTGAAAGCGCCCGTCGGCATCGAAGTCGGAGGGCTTGTAAGAAACGGCGTATTGGCTGCGCAGTTCCTCTTCGATAGCGGCAAAAGAGTGTGTGATGTCTTTCATCTTGTAGGGGAAAAAGGCTCGTCCGCCGGTCGCATTGGCCAGTTCCTCCATAACCTTGTCTCCACGCAAAATCAGCCCGCTATCGTCGGTGGAGATAGCATAAATAAGAACCTCAGCGCGCTGCGCCATCTCGATCGCCTGAGCGCGGCTGTGTTCGCTCTGATTATCTTCGCCATCGCTCAATATGACGACTGCTTTGCGAATGGGATGTTCGGAATGCTCGCGCAGCAATTTTTCCTTGCAGGCTTTGTAGATAGCGTCGTATATCGCAGTGCCGCCACCATTGCTCAGACGCTGAACCCCAGCGGCTAGCAAGGGAACCTGGTCGGTGAAATCCTGAGTGATACGGCTATCTTTGTTAAATCCAACCACGAAGGCGCGATCATAGCCGGGACGGATAACGTGACGCAAAAATCCGGTGGCAGCCTCTTTCTCGAACCCAAAACGGCCCTGCACCGATCCACTCACATCCATGAGGAGACCCATTTCAATGGGCAAATCAGTCTCCCGGCGAAAATTCAGAATATTCTCGACCGGCTTGTGATCGTCCAAAATGGAAAAATCGTTCTGGTTCAGATTTCGGACAAATTTGCCATGGCGGTCAGTGGCAATAAAGAGCACGTTCACTTCATCGACGCGCTTCTTAATGGTAAGAATCGGCTGGTCTGCCGCGTCGTCATCTTCAATTTCGTTGCGGCTGACGGCGACAACGGCTGGAGTCGAAGCAGCATCCGGAATTGCAATAGTCGAAGCAGGATTGACATACGCCCCGGTTTGGGCGCAACCGCTGACGGATACACCAAGAATAAAAACTACTGCCCAAAGGATGGCGAGACCATCCAGTTCCAGAACGAGTTTTTTGCGTTTCGTCATTCTTTCTTTAGTTTGCGAGCTAAATTGCGCCGACTCGCGAATCCAATCCAGAGGCCCTGAATGCCGGAACGCTCAAATTATTCGATGCACGCTTTGGGCCGAAGGACAATGAACCTCAATTCATTGACTCTAGGCCCTGAACCCGATCAGCTCCAAGTTACAAAAGGTGTACGCAAGTGGTGTATGTTTAATCGTTTTCCACTCAATAGGTTGGAAGCCACGGTCGGGCGCGGCCTTTCTATGATTTTCGCCGATTGTGAGAGAAGGTCACTGACTCTAAGGCCGAAGTTTAGATTGCAAAACCATTCCCACCATTTTTTTCTTACTTTACCCTGTCCTGTGCAAAATCTTCTGCGCTAAGTCGGCTCGTTAAGTGAGCTATGGAGTGACGCATTTCAGTGGCATAATCGGTTGCTGCGTCAGCAGGCGGGAGGACGCTATGTATTTTGAACAGTTTTATCTGACCTGTCTGGCCCATGCCTCCTACATGATCGGCTCCGAGGGCGAAGCAGCGGTGGTCGACCCTCAGCGCGATGTGGATATTTACCTGAAAGCGGCAGATGAACAGAATGTTAAAATCCGTCACATTTTCGAAACCCATCTGCACGCCGATTTTGTTTCCGGACATAAAGAGCTTGCCGCGAGAACCGGGGCAAAGATTTATATTGGCGCGCGGGCTAACGCCGGATTTCCTCATGTGTCATTGAACGATGGCTTTGAAGTGAAGATGGGCGCCGTGCGGATTCGCGCCCTCGAGACTCCGGGACACACTCCAGAGAGTGTCTGCCTCGTAATCACGGATGAAGCTACTGCAGAGGACAAGAAACCGGCGCAGCCTTGCGCTGTGCTGACCGGAGACACGTTATTTATTGGCGATGTGGGCCGCCCTGATTTGTCAAAGACACATACGCCGCAGCAACTGGCTGGCTTGCTCTACGACAGTTTGCACACGAAGCTGTTGGCACTGCCTGACTCGGTGGCAGTCTATCCCGCGCACGGCGCCGGCTCATTATGCGGGCGCAGTATGCGAGCGGAACGCTCCTCGACCATTGGGACAGAGCGACTCACGAACTACGCGCTGCAGATCGCGAGTCGAAATGAATTTATCGCCCAGTTAACTGCAAACCTCCCGACGCGTCCCGATTACTTTTTAGAGGACGCTGAGATCAATCGTTCGGGTGCTTCAACGCTAGAGGAACTTCCTCCCCTTCCGGCGCTCTCGCCAGCCGAAGTTCAAGGGTTATTGCAGCAGCATGCTAACGTGCTCGATGTCCGTGCGGGAGAGGAATTCGCCGACGGACATGTTCCATGCTCGATCAACATAGCCCTCGCGGGACAATTCGCTTCATGGGCAGGCGGGATACTTGGTATCCACTCCAAGCCAGTTCTGATCGGCGCATCCGGCGCGCAAGTGGAAGAGGCTCGCCTGCGACTGGCCCGTGTGGGGATCGAAGATGTGCGCGGATATTTGGCCGGCGGCATAGTTGCATGCCAGAACGCTGGCTTGCCAATTGCAAGGACATCGCGGATTTCTCCTGAGGAATTAAGCGAGCGGCTGCGAGATCGAACCCTCCGCACGCACGATGTTCTCGATGTACGTCGCGAGGGCGAATGGCAGGCGGGGCACATTCCAGATGTAAAGTGCACTCCGCTCGATACATTTGCTCACCGGCTCCCGGCGATCGATGGCTCCCGTCCAGTCGCGGTTCATTGCAAGAGCGGATATCGCAGCATTATCGCGTGCAGCCTGCTGGAGCGCGCCGGCTACCGCAACGTGATCGACGTCGCGGGAGGTTTCGACGCGTGGCATAACGCGAGCCTTCCAGTGGCCTCCGAACAACTCGCCAAGCTCTGAAAGTAGCTCTCAGTTGTCACCGAGAGTTTATTGAGTTAGCAGCTTGGGCTTTAGCGACAGCCGGTTCCCGCCGAATGGGAAGCTGTGGCAATGCAGCCATCAGGCGGCGCGTGTAAGGGTGAACAGGCGCTGCGAAGATCTGTTCGGTCGGGCCGCATTCCACAATTTCGCCTTCGTGGAGAATGGCGATACGGTGGCAGATCCCCGCAACCGAAGGAAGATCGTGTGAGATATAGAGGATCGACATACCGGTCTCGCGATTCAGCCCAGCGAACAGCTCCAGAATTTCAGACTGCGTAATCACGTCGAGCGCGCTGGTGGCCTCGTCCGCTATCAAGAGGGCAGGGCGGTGCATGATGGCCATCGCGATCAGAACGCGTTGCGCTTGGCCGACGCTGAGTTGTGAGGCACGCTTACGCAAGAAATCCGCGTCGTCGTACGGCAGGCTAACGCTTTTTAAAGCCGACTGAAGGGCTCGATTGCACTCTTTTTGAGCGCTTCCGCTGTTATCGCGGTGCGCGCGCCACGCTTCCCGAAGCTGCGTACCGATTCGAAGTGCGGGGTTGAGCGAGGCGAGTGGGCTTTGAAGCACAAGGCTAAGCGAACGTCCGCGAATTGATCGCAATTCCTGTTCGCGCATAGCGAGAAGGTCGCTGCCCTGGAACATTATCTTGCCTTCTACAATGGCGCGCTGGCGCCCCAATAATCCGATGATTGCCATCGCGAGCGTGCTCTTGCCGGATCCGCTCTGCCCGACCAGTCCAACGATTTCGCCGCGCGCGATTTCCAAATTGACGCCGCGGAGAACCGGGGCCCTGCCGGGATAGCTCACCGTGAGTCTCGCTGAGAGCAGCGGCGGACCGTGATCGGAAGTAGTAAAGATAGTCATCAGCTTATTGAATGGTTCTTAAAAGCTCAACGGCTCGCCCGGGTAGTTGCGTTCAGCTTCAGGCGATCAGCATTCCAAAATGTTTGCGGCGAGAGTATGCCCGGGTCCGCTCCCTCCACGGCGGTAGAAACCGCGGAGAGCGCATTTGGATTGACGAGATAAATTAAAGGCGCCTGTTCCGCGACTATTTCCTGCACCCGGTCAAAATTCTCCTTGCGCTTCTTCGGGTCCGCTGCCGATGCCTGGGCTTGCATCAGGCGGTCAATCTCCGCCTCCCACGCGGTTTCTGGAGATTTCTGCTGCGGGTTCCACGCATGGTTTTCCGCCGAGCTCAACCAGATGTTCATTTGACCATTGGGGTCGAGATCGACATTGCGGAAACCGAGCATTGCCGCTTCGTAGTTAAATTTCTGGGATATCCGTTCAATCAATGAAGGGAAGTCGAGGGTCACGACATTGACCTTCATGCCAATTTTCCCGAGATCTTCCTGGACCATAACAGCCATCCGCTCTCTCGGTTTGCTGCCTGCATTCGTAACAATGGAAAACTCGACTGCATTGCCGCTCTTATCGAATAAGACTCCATTTTGGAGATGGAACCCATCCGTTTGCAGGCGCTGCATCGCGAAGTCGGGGCGATATGGATCGGGCTTCAGCCTACTGTCGAACCAGAATTTGTTAGCGGGTGACACCGGTCCGACCGCGGGCTGCGCATGGCTGTTAAATACGACGCGGCTCAAGTCGTCGCGGTTAATAGCTTCAGAGACTGCGCGCCGGAAATTAGTAGAGCGAAACCAGGCGCGTTTGTATTCGGGGATGGGAGCGCTTGCCGCCTGGTTAAACCACATGAAGTCGGAGTCGAGCGAGGCTCCGGCATTGTGAGGGAGGCCCGGCGAACTGGCTGCCAGGCGATCGAAGTAGTCGCTGTCGATTACATTGATCAGATCCAGTTCACCGCGCTTGAAGCGCAACATCTCGACATCGCGATTCGGCTGAATGTAGAGGCGGATCGAATCAAGATAAGGTAACCGGCGCCCCTGTGAATCTTTCTTCCAATAGTTCGGATTGCGGCGCAGAAGCAAAGTTGATCCCGCCTTGTAATCCGCAACCATAAAAGGTCCGAGGACGGCCCCTTCCTTCTTCGGAGAATGCGCGGACATGATCGCAACTTGGTCGAAAAGGCGCTCCACTCCAGCGATTGGGGCGGGAAACATGATGGAGATCTGATCGGCCGCGATGATTTTTGTTGTAACAGCACCACTCCCGGAACGAAATGCGTCGCCAGTGGAAGAGTGTAGCGCGGGATCCATGAGGCGTTTCATGGTGAAGGCAACGTCCTCGGTCGAAAACTGACTGCCGTCGGAAAACGCCACATTGTGACGCAGCTTGAAAGTGATCACCTTGCCGTCTTTGGATACCTTCCATGATTCTGCCAGTTCCGGTTCAAGGTCTTGTGTGTGGCGATTGACGCGCGCCAGGACCCCTCCGGTAAGGTAGCGGATCGAGAGAGAGGAATCGTCATCCACCAAAAGCGGATCGAAGGTTTTGGGCTCGGAGCGCAAACAGAAGCGCAGTTCCCCGCCCGTTTGTGACAAGGCGGGGACAGAGAGCAGTGAGAAACACACCAGAAGCGATAGAAATAGGAATAAGAACAACCGGCTGGCGATCATGCGGGCACCTCCTCGTTCGACAGCAACATCTGGAACGACGTCATGACAACGATCAAGAGCAGCAAGGGCACCAGGCGCCAGGGTTCTTCGCGAAAGGAAACCATCCCTTCGAGTTCGCGTAGCAGGCTTCCCCACGAAGGCAATGGTTCGGCAACACCAAGTCCGAGAATGCCCAGATTCGCTTCGCTCAAAATAAAGACCGGGATTGAAATCCAGAATTGGGCATACAAAACGGGCTTTAAATTGGGCAGAACATGAACCAGGAAAAGGCGCGGACCATACAGTCCCGAGGCTCGCGCTTGCAAGACAAAATCTGAATTTCGCAATGCGTCGGCGCTGGACGAAAGAACGCGTGCCGAAGCTGCCCACCCAAGCAATCCAAGAATAAGAAATGTAATGAGAACCGAGAGGAGAGGAGAAACATTCAGGGGCAGGAGGGCGCGAACCGTAATGAGCAAAAAAAGCCACGGCAAAGAAAGAAACAAGTCCGTGAAACCTCGCGCCAGTCGAAGCCAGGTTCCGCCTAGGTACCCCGCGAGTCCGCCGATCAGAGCGGCCAATACTGTCGAAACCAACGCGGCTGCGGGAGCTAGAAGGAGCGAAATTCGCGTGCCGTAGAGCACGCGCGCAAACCGATCACGGCCAATTTCGTCCGTACCTAACAGGTGCTGATGCGAAGGAGTCGCGCCGGGAGCGTCACGAAATTGCTTTGCATAACCCGCGGGCGCCAGCCAGTTCGCGGTGAGCGACATGGCGCACACCACGAGCACGAGGATCAACGCGACCTTGCGGGCGACATTCATATTGCGTCGGCCTGGTTAAGCATCTTGGGGCCGCAACATGTGAATCATTACATCGGCGCCCGAGTTCGCCAGCAAGGTTACCAGTGTAACCAGCACCGTAAGGTTCACAAGCAAAGGAAGGTCACGTGAGAGCGCGGCTTGCCACGCGAGTTGGCCGATGCCCGGAATCCCGCATAAGGATTCGATAGGAATGCTCGCACCCACCGCAATGCTGATCGTGACCCCGGCGAGCGCAATCATTTGTGGTCCGGCCACCGGTAGCGCGTGACAGGCAAGAATGCGCAGTTCTCCGAGCCCTCGGGCACGCGCCGCGGTGATATGGGGTAAGGAATAGGCCTTGGCGAGGAGGTTTCGCGAATAGCGGTAAATCTTGGGAAACACGATCAAGGCGATGGCAAGGTATCCCGGGGCGTTGAGAATCACAGAGAGCAAAGCCAAGACAGCCGCAGGGATGCAGAGAAAGGCGCCGCTGAGAGTGATACCAAAGGCTTCACAAGCGGGTCGCGGCCAAAGGCAGGCGGTGAAAGTAAGCGCTGAGGCGAAGATCCACGCCAGCAACAGACTTAAACCGGTCAGACGTGCGGTGACTGGCCAGCGCTCGCGCAAAAGGTTCTTTACCGGCTGCCCCAAGGCATGAGAAGTGCCTAGATCCCCGTGAATCGCGCCGCGCAGGTAGCTGGCATAAAAGCTGAAAATGTTCTTCTCGCCGGCGTGCGACTGCCGCAAGACACGAACACTCTCTGCGCTCAAGCTTGGGTCGAGTTCGTGCTCATCGGCATCGGCTCCGGGCGCGAGGCGCACTAATGTTGCTGATAACAGCCCTCCCAGTAGCACGAGCGTCGCGATCGATCCCAGATGACGCAATATCTTCGATGCCAATATTTTGCCCCTCGACGTTTCAGGACATATTTGCGGAGATATTGGCCGTGACATGAATGTTTCCTAATTCACAGTCACGCCGCGCGCGCTAGTGGGCGGCTTTAAATCGCGGTTATGTGCGGAGTCACCGTGATGAATTTTCTTCATCGAATACATGCGCCGGTCGGCTTCGGCCAGCAGGTGCTCGACGTCAAAACCATCTTGCGGACAGAATGCCGTGCCCACGCTTAACGCAACTAGATCGCGCCCGGCGATTTTGCGCCCAGATTCGATAGCCACCTGATTCAGGCGGCTAGCTTTCTCGTTGGCAGCTTCCGGATTCATTCCGGGAGCGACGATCACAAACTCATCTCCGCCCATGCGGGCTACATAGTCGTAACCGCGGCAACTCTCCTTCAGATGGCCGGCAAACTCTTTCAGCAGGTTATCGCCCTCAAGGTGGCCGTAGAGATCGTTAATCTGTTTGAAATTGTCGAGGTCGCAGACCATTACAGCCAAAGAAGTAGCAGTGCGGCGGCAGCGGGATAGTTCACGGGATAAATGGAGGAATAAAGATCGCGCATTCGGCAGTCCCGTGAGGTAATCGGTAGTTGCCGAATCTTCAGCTTGCTGATATTTGAGCGCATTTTCCACCGAGAGAGCGATCTTTGCGCTGACGGCTAAGAGGATACGCAAATGATCCGCTGAGAAGGCATTGCGATCGGCGCGATACATTGCCAACACTCCGACGACCCCATTGAGTCCTTCGAGCGGCACCGCGAGCGCTGACCGCAAGGTAACGAATTTAGTCGGATCGCTTACGTAGCCAGCTTCAAGATCAGGATTTCCGTTGATGACCGGCTTCAGCTTTTCGGCCACCCAGCCACACAGGCCTTCTCCGAGGCCAATGTTGAGCGATGACAGCAGGCGAAAATTGTCGCCGCTTACCAATTCAGGAACCAGTCTTCCATCTTTTAACAGAAATACCGCCATCGAATCGTACGGAATCATTTTCCGCAAACGCATAGAGAGTACTGAAAGCGTTTCACCAAGGCTCAGCGAATTGCCCAAATCCTGGCTGAGCTCAAACATGGTTTGCGCTTCCTGACGCGCGGAGGCGATGGATGTGAGGAAGTCCGTCTCGTTCGCGAGTCCGGCCACTTCTGGAGACTGATCAAGCCCGTCAATCGCATCGAAGCCAGCCCGACGGTCAGCATCTATCGGGGGCAACGCATCATCCGGCCCCATCGAATCCGCACTCGCCAAAATTTCGAGTTGCCGGTAGTGCTGTTTCAGCGCTTCGACAATTTTGGGATCGAAGGCGGATCCTGACATGGAGGCGACCTTATCCATGGCGGCATCAAGCGACATCGCACTGCGGTACTGGCGATGGGAAGCGAGTGCATCTAAACAGTCCACGGCCGCCAACACACGGGCACCGCGCGGAATCTGCTCACCCTTGAGTCCATCCGGATAGCCGGTGCCATCCCAGCGCTCGTGATGGGAGCGGACGATAGGCGCGACGGGATAGGGGAACGCAACGCGCTGCAGAATCTCGGAACCCACAAGAGGATGGATTTTCATCTTGTCAAATTCTTCCGGTGTCAAGCGTCCGGGCTTGTTGATAATGTGTTCTGGAATCGCGAGCTTGCCGATATCGTGCAGCAAAGCGGCGGCGCGCAGAGCTTCGATTTCATCCTCAGAAAATTGCAACTCCTTCGCAAGTCCAACCGCGAACACCCTCACACGCTGCAAATGTTTGTGTGAAGTCTGGTCTTTCGCCTCGATAGCCAGGGCTAGAGATTCGATAGTTCGCAAGTGAAGTGACGCCGCGTCTTCGGCATTGCCTTTTTCGATCTCGACCTGTTTTTTCTCCGCTGCAAGTTTGGCAAGATAGAGATGATAGGAGCGATAGACCCAGTAGACGAGAGGCAACACGAGAAGTGAGGTCTGCCACCCTATTTGTTTGCTGAGAAAGCCTACGGCAAACACCACTGCGGCGCCGACCATGTAATAGGGGAACGACCAGAAGTGACACTCGGCCCAAACTTTGTACGCCGACTTACCCTCGCTCAGCGAAATAACAATGGCCACCGGCACCGTGTTTGAAACAAAAAATACGAGTGCGGTAATGACCAGTAACAGCAGCGTGCCGGCGCCCGCTACTCTTTGCATAGCATGATATGCGAAGTAAGAGATGGCGATCGCATTCGCCATCATGCTAAGCACATTGAAAACAATTTTGATCGGGACCCGTTTTTGCTGCGTCCCGAACAAGCATTGCGCCAGAGTTGCCGTACATCCAATAATCAGCGTTTCAGGAAGGCTCAATTCCAATACGCTTAACAGAATGAACAGGAAGTTGACAGACATCGTGCCGTCGATCCCGGGCAACTGAATCTTGAGGCTGGAAGCCAGGACCGCCACCAGTAGATAACATGCAAAGCGCGCGAGGTCAGCACTTTGCCAGTGCCACAGGGCATGGATCAACGCCCAGCTGCCGAAAGCTGCGGTTGCGCCAATAAAGAGTTTTGTCCGCTCGGACATAGCTCTACCCAAGAATCCCCACTACTCCAACGTGCAACTGCGCATCCACGGCCGCGAGTGCATTACCTCTGTCACCGTATTGAACGTACAGCACTTATGCGCATTGAAACGTCATTTGGCGACGGCGAAACTGTCAGACTGCCGCAAAGTGATCCCGCGTGACCAAATTTTGGCCCCTTACCTGAATCTCAAGCAAAAAGTCTGGTTCTCCCGTTGTATCAAAGGGTAACGGACTGGAAGGAGGTCAAGATACTTACTGAAGTAATTGCGAAAGCCGAAAGCGAAGATCGAGAAGCTGTTACCTCGGTGTTAGGTTGCTACCGAAGAACACCATCAAATGGCGTCGGCCTGCTGCATCATGTAAAAGGCGGTAACTGTACAAGTCAGAACGTGGCTCACAACGCTCGGATCATGGTCGGTCTCGTTCTAGTCTCGTTCTAAACGACAATACAGAAATGTCACCCTCATCGAAGACTCCGTTGACCGAGAAACTGCAGCAATCCGCAGTTGTAGGCCAGCCTTCGCCGTCAGAAGGCCCCACTCTTCTTGAGCCAGGTGTTCTTAACCAGCTGCAGGACGCCGTCTTCACCACCGACCTTTCGGGAACCATTACCAGCGTGAATAGTGGTTGTGATCGCTACGGCTTCGCAATCGGGCGCAACATCGCCGACTTCTACGAGCGAGGACAGCAAGCATTGTCCATCGCTAAAGCGATTGCTTCGGTACTTGAAAAAGGACGATTCTCCGCCGAAGTTACGTGTTACGCCAAAACGGGCAGCTCTACGAAGGTCCATCTATATCTCGCGTTGCTGGGTGAGTCGAGCGGCGCGCCAGTTGGCATTCTCGGTATTTCCATCGATCTGGGCGGCAACAATCCCTCCACCACCTCAATTCTCACGGAAGATCCAGCGAACAAAGTACAACTAGCACGGCGTGATATCGGAGGAACGCAGTTTGTAATCGCCAGTCCCATCATGCATAAGTTTATGGGGATGGTGGATCGAGTGGCCGGGCACACGGAGACAGTTCTTGTAACTGGCGAGACCGGTACCGGAAAGGAATTGGTTGCCCGCACGATTCACGGCTCCTCTTACCGGCACAAGAATGCCTTGGTAGATATCAACTGCGCCGCCCTCCCGGAACATCTCGTGGAAAGTGAGTTGTTCGGATACGAAAAGGGAGCTTTCAGTGGCGCCGATGCCTCCAAGCCAGGTTTGTTCGAGTTGGCCGATAAGAGCACGATTTTTCTGGACGAGATTGGCGAACTGCAGCCGCAGGTTCAGGTTAAGCTGCTGCGCGTCTTGGATAGCGCCCCCTATTACCGCTTGGGTGGGCATCGGAAAATTACTGTCGATGTGCGCGTAGTTGCAGCCACCAATCAAGACCTGGAATTGGCGGTAAAAGAAGGACGTTTCCGCGCCGATCTTTTTCACCGCCTCAGCCAGTTTCAGCTAAGAGTGCCGCCGCTGCGCGAGCGTCCCGAAGATATAGGCGCATTGGCTTGTCACTTCCTCTCGCTGAAGGCACCGGCCAAAAGCTTTACCGGTGACGCGTTAGCCGCTCTGCGGGCGCACGCGTGGCCAGGCAATATCCGGGAACTCCGAAATCTGGTAGCGAAACTCGCCATGGCCACGGAAGCCCGGCAGATATCAGGCGTTGAGGTTGCTACCGCATTAAACGGCGAAGCAGCATCGCCGAACCGTTCTTCCGCGGCTGTTCCGCTGGGCAATCTCGAAAACATGGAAGAGCAAATGATCATTCGCGCGCTCGAACAGACCGGAGGCCATCGCGCCCAAGCCGCCGAGCAGTTGGGAATTTCCCGGCGCACGCTTAGCCGTAAGTTGCGAGAATACGAAATCGACGTGCCCGCGGGAGAAGGTTCGGCCAGGCTGGGCACAATCAGTGAAGAGCAGCAGAAATTCTTCCGCGCCAAAGTCAATCTGTCAGTAACGCTGAAGAATAGCCATGGCAAGGAATTACAGGTGCAAGCGGTCAACCTTAGCACCGGAGGCCTTGGGCTCGATGCGGTCAGCGATCCCACCGGCTTCTCCGGCTTAGTCGATGCCAGCTTCCTGTTGCCCGAAAGCGAAATTGTAATCCACGCAAAGGGCCGCCTCGTATGGGCTGACGCTGCTGGACGGGCGGGGTTTCGCTTCGTCGTGGTTGAGCCGGCATTGTTTGCAGAGCTTCAACACTGGACGAATCGCATGATGAAAGATGAAGGCTGGGAGACTGCTTCTGAAGCTCGGACGGTATGAGAATTTTGATCCGCTTCGAACGTACATAGTCTTGTGTAACCTGTCGTAATACATACTTCCGTGCGATTCTCTTCTTGCTGTTAAAGCAGTTGCCGTTAAGGCAATTCGTGCTAAGAGCCTATCGACCGCAACCCCGGGCCCTCCCACTGTGGTGCGGAACTCAAGCGAGGTTTATTCATGTTGCAGTCTCCGGAACCGAAGTTCTCTCCAAACGCCGTACCTCCCGCAAACACATACACTCCGGTTAAGCCCGCCGCCTCCCTGGATCAGGCTACAATCGGACGCTCTCTCGTGATCAAGGGTGAAATCACTGGTTCGGAAGCGCTCTTCATCGATGGTCGCGTCGAAGGCTCAATCAATTTCCCCGACAACCGTGTCACCGTCGGACGCAATGGATTTGTTGGAGCCAACATCAACGCCAAGGAAGTTGTGATCATGGGTAAGGTGCAGGGCAATGTCGAATGCGCCGATCGTCTCGACATCCGCAGCGAGGGTGTACTCTCGGGCGATGTAATCACGCACCGCATCAGTGTCGAAGAAGGCGCGATGATCAAGGGCGGAGTCGAAGTGCGCAACCCCGAAAAGAAAGATCAGAAATCGCAGTCGCAGAATCAAAGCAAGCAGGAAGCGCCGAAGGCACTCGCTGCCACAGCTGGCAACGCGTAATTCCGGCAGCCTTAAGTCCTAATCGGTTTTTTGATTTTCGTCGAAGTTAACTCATTGACGTTAAAGCGATGGAGAGACGGGCGCCTCGCCCGTCCAGCCGGACGATAGTGTCCGGCACTCCATCGTTATTTCTTGCAGAATTACTTTTTCGGTTTGAAGTCGAGCGACGCTGAGTTCATGCAGTAACGCAAGCCAGTCGGCCCGGGGCCATCGGGAAATACATGGCCCAAATGTGCATCGCAGCGGGCGCAGCGCGCCTCCGTGCGGCTCATGCCATAACTGGTGTCGGTATGTTCCGCAATATTCTGCCGGTCGGCGGCGGCGAAGAAGCTCGGCCATCCGGTTCCCGAATCAAACTTTGTTTCGGAGCCAAACAGCAACGCTCCACAACAGACGCAGTGATACGTTCCGTCGTCGTGCTTGTTCCAGTACTGCCCGCTGAAAGCACGCTCGGTGCCGCTGCCGCGCGCCACCTGGTACTGCTCCGGCGTCAGCTGCTTACGCCACTCGGCGTCGGTCTTGTTTGTTTTCTCAGGGTGAGCTTTATCAATCGTTTTTTCCGTCATCTGTGATGTCTCCACTCAGACAATAAGATGAGGAAACAACCGGAAAGTCGCAACCGCAAAAGGGTGATCGCCTTGCTATCAATGAGTTAGCGATTGATGGCTGCCAAGCAGAAGGCCAATGCCAGCGCGTTTCTTCAACTCCGCAAGCAGAGCCGTAGCGGCGTTCAGATAGGTTTTGTTGCTATCGGACGTATCTGCCCAGACCGCATCGTACACGATCTTAGCGGCCTCTTTGGCGTCCATGTAGAGCGCTGCTTCCATGCGGTCGACCTGTTGCCTCGCATCGCTGTAACAGGTATGGCAGACGGCGGCCGGTTCGGTGGATCCATTGTGCTGGTGATCGAGAACACAGCGAAAGGTGGCTGCGGTATCGATCTGAGTATGAGAGGCGAATGCCTGCGACTTCAGTTCCTTCAGAAAGCGTTCCCGCTCCGCGTCAATCTGAGCGTCGGTTGCCAGTGCAGGGCTGGCCGGGACCTGGGCGTTGCTGTGCATCACTGGGGTGGTCGGAGTTACTCGCTCGGGCGACTTGCAGATCGGGCAAGCGTGCATATCGGACGGGTAATAAGCATGGCAGCGCGAGCAGGGCAGGCCATAGCCCACAGCCTTTTTCTCCAAGGGCGAATTGCTCTTGGGCACCGGTGCGGGAGGCATGCGTTGTTCTGTTGACGCGACACCAGGACTAACGGCCTTCTCCTGGGCTTGCTTGGCTGCTGTACCTTCCATAAATACCCCCCGATTCAGTGCTGTCTTTCGTCACATTCTAAGTTCGTTAACGTCCCAATATTACGTGCCGTCAGTTCACGCACCGTCATTTCATGGGCCCGGATGTCCAATAGTGCTAGGCGCGGTGCAACGCCGGTTCAGTTGGTTTCTTTTCCAATCAAGCGCACTAGCTCCTGCATACGAGCCCGGTACAGATTTTGGCTGGGATCCAGGCGGGAGGCGATCTCTAGTTCTCCCAACGCGTCTTCATATTGATTGAGAGCCATCAGGCAAGCCGCGAGAGAATAATGGTTCTGCGCACTGGGTTCAAGACGGAGCGCTTCGCGGAATTCTTTTTCCGCCGCCGCCAGTTGTTGCGTATTGATCAATGCCGTCCCGAGATAATGATGTCCCAGGCTTGATTCCGGATTAAGCGAAACTGCCTGTCGCAGGGCATCGAGGGCTTCTTGATCTTTGCCTTCCAGAAGCAGGGCCTGTCCTAGAACGCGGTATTCGGCCGCACCCGTCGGATTGGCAGCGATGGCGGCTCGCAATTCACGTACGGCCGCTGGATAGTCGCGTTTCGACATATAGGCCCGAGCCAGGCAGTTGTGGCCGCCATCCCACTCCGGGCTTTGACGAAATAGATCTTTGAACTCAACGATGGCGCTGTCGAAATCTTCCTTATCGCACAGAGTATTCCCCAGGTTATTGCGGACGCTGGCTTCCTCGGGGTTCAAACGCTTCGCAGCGCGATACTCCGCAATCGCCTCGTCCAGTTTGCCCTGGTCATGCAGCACGACGCCGAGGTTGCTGTGAGCCTCCCAGAAGTCGGGGCGCAGCGAGAGGGCATGGCGATAGGCGATAGCGGAGCGCCGCAAATCGCCCTGATCGCGGTGCGTTATTCCCATATCGAAGTAGACGTCTGCATTCGCAAGCGACCCGGCCGGTTCGCGCACTAAAGCCTCGTCAAAGGCGTGCAGCGCGGCCTCGTAATGGCCCTGTGCGTAGAATGCGAGACCGAGGTACCGGTAGGCTTCCGCGTTTGCAGGATCCATGCTCAGGGCGGTCCGGGCTTCGGCGAGCGCGTCATCGGCATCGTCGGTTCTATAAAAGAGATAAGAGAGCTGGTTGTGCGTTTCAGGGAAGCCCGGAGCTAAACGGGAAGACTCGGTAAATTCGTCCAGCGCTTCGTCAAAGCGATCCTGCCGGCGGAGTACGGTTCCGAGAACGAAGTGCAATAACGCACCATTCAAAGCAACAGCTGGAATGGGCGTATCAGCGCGGGGGCGGAGCCAGCCGCGCAGCTTGTCCTGGGCAGCATTCAGGTTCTTTTCATGTACCAGAATTGCTATCTGAGCGGCAGTGCCAGAATTTGTGCAGGATGAATCGCCGTCTGTTTTCCGATGGGCATTAGGACCTGCGCCATTACCCTTTAGAGTTAATTTGGCATCCTGCTGCTGTAGGCTGGCGATTAAGCCCGCGTCAGCTCCGGCCTTTTGCAGGATATGCCGGCATTGGATCGAGGCAGAGCAGGAAGCGACTCGAATCGCATCCGACGATATAAGACGTTGGATCCGAGCACTGGAGATTCCCCCAGCCAGCCACCAGAAGACTGTGTCGCAGCTGGGCCCGGATGAGACCGGTTCAGCACGCAATGAGCCTGCCGCCAACAAAAGTAAAAGCGAGCTGAGGACCCATTTCTTCACGAAAGCCTCCTGGATTTGGCGGTTTGCACGCCTGGAATCGCCTGTGAACAAAATATCCCGCCAGAGGTCACACCGAAAGGTCACGGAAGTAATTCAAATGGACATGGCCAATAGGTTCAGCAGGCCGCTTAGGCAGCGTGCAACCGGAGGATACTGACTGGTTAGGCGGGTTGGGGTACACTTTAGCTGGAGTGTGCCGTCCAGACGCCTGGGCTGCGTTTCTTCTGCGGAGGGCTTATGTTTGAAGGTCTATTTCAACCGATGCACCTGCTGATCATCTTCTTTATTGCATTGCTGGTCTTCGGGCCGAAGAAGCTTCCCGAACTGGGCAAAGGGCTCGGCGATGGCATTCGAGCGCTTAAAGAAGGTATGAAAGATCGCGAAACTAAGGCCGAAGCAAAAGCCGAGGTAAAGCCCGAAACCAAGCCTGAGAACAGGCCGACTATTACACCTGAGAACAATCCAGAAAATAAAGCCTGAGTTGCGCTCTTTGTGATTGTTATTGCTTGCTGGTATCACGCGGTCCTTCCGAAAACCATCTATCCAGGCACAATAAATCTCTGGTAGGCGCAGTCTCCGCCTAATCTGGAAACTCTCCCTCACCACTTACAACCTTCCAACGCGAATCCCCTTCTATTGTTACGGCATTTCGGAGGTTCGTGTGCGCATGAAAGTTGGAGCAGTGCTGCTCCTGCTGTTGGCGGTTCCGGCGTTCGCCGATCAGATCGCCCTGAAAAATGGCGATCGTCTCACTGGTTCGGTCAAGAGAACGGACGGCAAGGCAGTCGTGATCAAGACCGACTATGCTGGCGAACTTACGATAAAGTTCGACGCCATCCAGTCCATTACTCCGACTACCTCGGGCGACTTAACTGTGAGTCTGGGCGGTAAGACTGTGACTGGCGGATCGGTCACCACTGAAGGCGAGAAAGTGGTGGTCGCAACAAAGAGCGGGCCTGTAGAAGCGCCGATGTCTACGGTAAAAATGGTGCGCGGTCCGGAGGAGCAGCAAGCCTACGAGAAGAGCCTGCACCCCGGCTTGCTGCAGGGCTGGAACGGCGGTTTGAATTTAGGCTTTGCTTTGACTCGCGGCAACAGCGAGACCAAGAATCTGAATATCGCCTTTAACGCCGTGCGCACCGGATTCCGCGATAAGCTTCTTCTTTATGAAACCTCGATATACGCGGCCAATGACTTGCCGACGGCAACCCCTCATACGACGGCAAATGCGATTGGCGGCGGAGCACGCTACGACCATGATCTGACGGCGCGCCTTTTTGCCTTTGTGAACGCCGATTTCTATCACGATTCGCTGCAGTTCTTAAATTTGCGATCCATAATGGGTGGCGGCCTCGGCGTGCATGTAATCAAGACTGACTCCACGGTTCTCGATCTACTGGCTGGCGCGAACTATACCCATGAAAGCTATTCCGCTTACATTCGCGCCACAACTCCACCGACGCCTGTGGCAAGCAGTTCGCGCAGCCTCGCCGCTTTAACCCTGGGAGATGCCTTCGTTCACAAGCTCGGCAAGGGAACCGTGATCACGCAAGGATTATTGTTCTATCCCGATCTGACGCACACCGGTGAATATCGCGGTACATTTAATTTTGGCACTGTCACTAAAATCAATAAGTGGTTTGGATGGCAGAACACATTTGGCGACATCTACGTTAGCAATCCACCTGTAGGAACTAAAAAGAACGACCTGCAACTGGCGACGGGCTTGAATATTACTTTCACGCACTAGCGAGGGATGGCGGTCACGTTATTGGAGGTGGCGGGCGACGGCAACTGCAACTCCAACGTGCAGGTCGAACCGTGCCCCGCAAGTCTCCAGAATGCCACTACAACGTGGCGCTCTTCTCGGCAATCAGCTTCTTGATTTTCTCCACAAACTCAGCCGTGTCCATATCCTCGGTCTTCTCTTTTCCCCGAGTGCGGACATTCACCTTGCTCGATTCAGATTCCTTGTCGCCGACGACGAGCAGGAACGGTATCTTCTGCATGGCATGCTCGCGGATTTTCGCATTCATTTTTTCGTTGCGAGAATCCACCGTCACTCGCACTCCCGCCGCCCGTAGTTGCGACGCGACTTTTTCCGCGTACTCCGAATGCCTTTCGGCGATCGGAATCATCGCCACCTGCACCGGTGACAGCCATACTGGAAACGCTCCGGCATAATGTTCTATCAGCACCCCGAAGAAGCGCTCGACTGATCCGAAGAGAGCGCGGTGGACCATTAGAGGCTGCTTCCGGCTGCCGTCTTCGGCTACGTATTCGAGATCGAAGCGCTGCGGCAAGTTGAAATCGAACTGTACGGTGGAGAGCTGCCACAGGCGTCCGATGGCATCGACCAGCTTGATATCGATCTTCGGACCGTAGAACGCAGCTTCTCCTGGAATGGTTTTGTATTCGATATTCAGCTTCTTGAGCACATTTTCGAGCGAACTGGTCGCCATGTTCCACTGCTCTTCGCTGCCTACGAAACTCTTGCGGTCGTTCGGATCCCAGGTAGAAAGTTCGGTCTGAAATTTGTCGAAGCCGAAGTCTTTGAGGACATCGCGGGCAAACTCGACGCAATCCGCGATCTCCTTCTCGATTTGTTCGGGAGTGCAGAAAATATGCGCGTCATCCTGAGTGAACCCGCGTACTCTCAGCAAACCATGCATCACGCCAGAACGTTCGTAGCGATACACCGTCCCGAGTTCACCGAGCCGCACCGGCAGGTCGCGATATGACTTCAGTGAGTCCTTGTAGATCAGAATATGCCCGGGACAGTTCATGGGCTTGACGCGGTATTCGGCGTCATCAAGCTCCATGAAATCGAAAAAGTTCTGCGCGTAATAGCCCTCGTGACCTGAAGTGAAGAACAGCTGCCGCCGCATCACGTGCGGCGTGTACACCAGCGAATACCCGCGCTTGACGTACTGGTCGCGCATCCAGTCTTCCATCTCTTTGCGGATGATCCCGCCCTTCGGATGCCAGAAAATCAGGCCGGGGCCGGCGAGTTCCTGGATGGAAAACAAATCGAGTTGCTTGCCGAGCACTCGATGGTCGCGCTTCTTCGCTTCTTCGATCCCATTCAAATAGGCATCGAGATCCTTCTTCGAAAAAAACGACGTGCCATAGATGCGCTGCAGCTGAGGATTCTTCTCGTCCCCCAGCCAATAAGCGCCAGCAATGTTCAACAGTTTGAAGGCCTTGATCTTGCCGGTTGAAGGCAGGTGAGGACCGCGGCAGAAGTCGAGAAATTTTCCCGTCTTGTAGATTGAAATTTTTTCATCGGGCTTGGTGAACTGCTCGATGAAATGGCACTTCATGAAGTCGCCTTCACCCTTGAATTTCCTGAGGCCCTCCGTCCGGTCCACAAACTCCCGTGCGTAAGGCAGGTTTAGCTGGACGAGCTCCTGCATCTTCTTCTCGATCTTTTCCAAGTCCTCTGGAGTGAACGGAGTCTCGCGGAAGAAATCGTAGAAGAATCCATTCTCAGTTGCGGGCCCGTGGCCAAGCTTGGTCTCAGGAAAAAGCTCAAGCACAGCCGCCGCCAACAGATGCGCCGAGGAATGCCGGTAGACTTCAAGTGCCTCGGCATCGCGGTCGGTAAGAATGCGGAGGTCAGTGTCTTTGTCAAGCGGCCGGGTGAGATCGATCAAGTCCCCGTTAGTTTTGGCCGCAAGCGCGGTATCTGCAAGACGCGGGCTAATGGACTTGGCAACATCGAGCGCAGTGGTGCCCTTCGGGACCTCTTTGGTGCTGCCGTCGGGAAGCGTTAGATGGATACTGTCAGACATGAATTATTCTTTAGGCTGAAGTTTTTTAGTTTACCATCCGCGCTGCGAGGGGAAAACAAAACGCGCGCTATACTCAATAGTTTGGCGCAGTAGCAGCGATTCATATTAGAAGCAGAGCGTCGATACTTAGAACAACGATACGAAAATGAGCAACAGAGCAGAAATCCAACTCCGACGATTCCCGGTTGACGAACTGGTGGGCAAGCTTCGCGCGTTGCCAGTCTCGGCTTTCGATAAGATTGAGCAGGTCCGTTCTTTGCTAGTCGAGATACCGGTCGCAGAACTCAGTCTTGCACCCTACCTGACCTGGGACCGGCAGCATTACACGCGCAACCTGATCGATAAAACCGATCTTTACGAGCTTGTGGCCGTCTGTTGGGAGGTTGGGCAGAGCAGCTCCGTACATAACCACCGAGGCCAGAATTGTTGGATGGCAGCTCCAGTGGGAAAGCTGCGAGTCGAAAACTTCCATGTCGAATTTCAGGATATTGAAACGGGGAAATGCCGCCTGCTTGCATCTAACACGGTTGAGTTGTCGCTGAGCAATCCATGCGCGGTCGATCCCCGGGAGCCAGTGCATCGGGTAATCAACCCCCGCGAAGCGAATCAGCGCGCGGTAACGCTGCATGTTTACTCGCGGCCCTTTGATACCTGCATGGTGTATTCGCCCGAACAGGGGACATGTGGAGACATAAAGCTCCACTACAATACCGTGTTCGGCCAAGCAGTACGCGCTCAGTGACAAGGAGCGGGCTTGATAGTGGAAGATGGAGTAAACACTGGCATTCTGGCTAGACACACAAAAGCACTCCGGCAAATTACCAAGATATGGCGAGCAATGATTTTCAGGGAGGAATCGTGAGGAAATGCCTGGGAGCGCTGGCAGTCAGCGCCGCGCTGTGTGTATCGTCGTGGGCGCAGGATCCAGCTCAGCCAACCGCCCCTCCCGCATCTCCAACCGAGCCTTCTACTCAGGTTCCTGCCCCAGCCACGCAAACCGAAACTCCGGCGGCGCAGCCTACCGCGACTCCGGCCCCGCGGCGTACAACCGTCCCCGCGGCTGCGATTCAATACCCGCGCTTCGAACTTTTTGGTGGGGGCACGTATGCCGAGGCTGGGTTTTTCAATGCCGGCCACTGGGCGGGTCTTAAGGGCTGGGATGCCTCTGTCGGATTTAACGTCGCGCACTGGCTCGCCTTTGTCGTCGATGGCGGCCAATATTTTGGGACAACCAAAATACCGACGGCCGTGCCAACTCCGTTTCCAACTTGCCCGCCCTTATGCCCGACGACGTTTCCTACATTCGGCGTGACGACTAAGGCGTACGATGTCCTCTTTGGCGCGCAGTTATCTCGCCGCAAGTCGGAACGATGGACCCCTTTTGGCGAGCTGCTTTTCGGACGTTCTGGAGTTCGAGGCGAGGTGGTCGCTCAAGGTTTCGGATACAGGGCAGTTAGTTCAGGCGTCGGATTAGCGGCGGGCGCCGGTGCGGATTACAAAATCAATCAACGCTTCTCGCTACGGGTAAAGGCTGATTACCTCCAGACTCGCGACTTCAGGAAAAAGCAGGATAATTTTCGGGTTTCGGTCGGCGTTGTCATCCACAGCGTGCGCAAAAAGAAACGCAGGCTGGAGGACGAGACCCAGCCCGAATAAGACGAACGCGGAGCGTTTCCCACAATACTCTGCAACTGTGTAAAATAAACGGTTGACCGGAAGTTGCGGCGGAAGCCCACGGGCGACCTCCATCGAACCGTGATCTCAGACTATTGAGCCCTCGGATCTGTCCCGCCGCTCAGAATTCCAAGCAGATTGTAAGGAGATGTAAAAGAGCAATGTCGATTCCAGCCACCCAACTCCGTCCCGGCATGATAATCAAGCACAACAATGATCTGCATTCCGTGTTCAGCGTAGAGCACCGCACTCCAGGAAATCTGCGTGCCTTTATCCAGGCAAAGCTGCGCAACCTTCGCACCGGCGCCATGTTTGAGCACCGTTTCCGTTCGCCCGATCCCATCGAGAAGGTGAACGTCGACGAAGAGAACATGGAGTTTCTCTACAGCGACGGTGATGACTACTACTTCATGAACACGGAAAACTACGAGCAGACGCATCTCACGCGCGATACCCTCGGCGATGCGGTCGATTACCTGACGCCAAACCTTCAGATTAAGGTGGAGTTCTTTGACGGCAAGGCGGTCGGCATCGAGTTGCCGCAAACGGTTGTACTGACTGTGATGGAAGTTGAGCCCGGATTGAAGAGTGCTACCGCATCCAGCGTTACGAAACCAGCGAAGACGGAAACTGGCCTCATCGTTCAAGTGCCTCCATTCATCAACGAGGGGGAAAAAATCAAAGTCGATACCGCGGAAGGGACATATCTCTCGCGGGCGCAGTAATTGCGGTTTCTAATTGATTTTTGCAGATCAGAATTTGAAATCAACAATGCCCCCGGAAAAAATTCCCATACAAGCCCGTCGTTTTCTCGTGCGTGGGCGTGTTCAAGGCGTTGGCTTCCGCTGGTTTGTCGAGCGCGAAGCGCACATCCTGCAAATAACGGGTTGGGTGCGCAATAACCCCGATGGCAGTGTGGAAGTGCTGGCCGTCGGCACCTCGCAACAACTCGCCGGCTTGCGAGCACGTCTGCAGGAGGGCTCCCGGGCGGCGCGGGTGGACAACGTGAATGAATCGGAAGCCGATCCGGTCAGCGGACTTAATTCGTTTCAGGTTCGCGGCGCGTAATTCCCGGCACTAGCAATGGCACTAGCAACGGAGCTTAACATCACGATGACGATCAAAATATCTCCCGAAGCGGTTGACTGTGAAAGCTTGAAGAAGCTGATCCGTGAGGTGCCAGATTTCCCAAAGCCCGGCATCCTCTTCTACGACATTACGACGCTATTGAAAGACAAGCTGGGCTTCGCTCGACTCATCGACGCGCTCTCCGCACACTACATCGGCAAAGAAATTGATCTGGTTCTAGGCATGGAGGCTCGCGGATTTATCTTTGGACCGGCGCTTGCGTACCGGCTAAATGCAGGATTCGTTCCGGTCCGAAAGCCGGGGAAACTTCCAGCGGAAGCGATAAAGGTCAGCTATGACCTTGAATATGGCAGCAACGCGCTCGAAGTCCACAAAGATGCAATCCAAGAAGGCCAGCGAGTTCTGATCGTCGATGACCTGCTAGCCACCGGCGGAACGGCAGCCGCAACCGCCGACCTCGCCAGCCAGTTGGGCGCACAAATCGCCGGACTGGCTTTCGTAGTTGAGTTGGACTTCCTGAAAGGGCGAGAACGGCTGGCCAAGTACGACGTTTTTTCCCTGCTGCACTACTCCAACTAGGCCAGCTAGGAAGCTTGCGCCGCTTACTTCAACAAGTGCGCGACAAGTCGAAAGATACCCGTCCAAATAGCTACGCTAAGAGCTGCGGATGTGGTGAAAGACAAAATCGCAACCCAATTGACTTCAAAACCTTGATCGCTTTCGCGGACCAGCATGGGCGGGGACTCCTCGTGATCTTCGCTACAGAAATTATGGTTGGAACTATTGCGAGTATTATGGTTCAAATCACTCCCTTCCGCAAGTAAATCAGCAGATTTCATAGTCACAACCCTTATTCCCGCCAAAGGCTGGAATCGAGGCGCAAAGCCAGCCGATGTTAAGCTAGACCTCATAAGGAAATGATCTATGTACGTGGGCTGGGCCTCAATACACCTTTCATTGCAAAATGCGGTCGGACTTTTCCTTAGCCTGATTACCGTAGCCGGCGTTAGCGGAAACACTACGGGTCTCCCCGCTTCCGTCAGCAAGTCGCCGCTCTCCGCCTCACAAGTCGTGGATAACCTTATCCGAAAAGATCAGGAACGCGCGCAAGCTCTGCGCCACTACGAATCGACTCGGATTTACCGTCTTACCTATCACGGGTTCCCAGGCGATCGGGTGGCTGAAATGGTGGTGGAAGCAACTTACGATCATCCCTCGAAGAAGCAGTTCAAAATTGTTTCTCAAACGGGATCGAAGCTGATTATTGATCGCGTGTTCAAGAGACTACTGGACAGCGAAAAAGAGGCCGCCGAGCCAGAAGTGCACGCGCGGACGCTCCTGAATCGCGATAACTACGACATTGCGCTTACGGGATATGAGCAGTCGCCAACAGGTGGTCAGTACGAGCTCACGGTCGATCCAAAATCGAAGAGCAAATACGTGTACCGCGGCAAGGTTTGGATCGACGGGACTGATTTCGCAGTAACTCGAATTGATGCAGAGCCCGCTCAGAATCCATCTTTCTGGACCAAGAAGAGCGAGATTCATCACGAGTACATGAAAGTTGGAGATTTCTGGTTGCCCCGGCGCAACGAATCTATCAGCTACATCCGGCTCGGCGGACGTGCAACGCTTACGATTGATTACAAGAACTATCGGATTAAGTCTGCCCGCCTGACTGGCAGCTCAGAAAAAACAACTGTTGATACGGCTCGCTAATGTTTCCATTCTGCTGCGTTCAGGGTAGTACAATCCCGCCATGGGTGGCCTGATTGAGCCCAATATAAACCCGACTACTGAGAAGGAAACATCCCCTGCCCGTCCGGTTCTCATCGGGATCATCATTGTCGGAGTTGTCGTTGGCGTTCTTGCGCTGATATTGCGCAGCGAGCAGCCTAAGCCCGCTGCTCCTCCCGCATACGCGGCAAATCTGAAATTTTCGGACTTGCAGACCAGCGCTGCACAAAATTTTGTCGGTGCCACGGTGAGCTACATTGACGGCACAGTCACCAATACAGGTGATAAAACCGTGACTCATGCCGTCCTGCAAATCACATTCAAAGACGATATGGGACAAACGGCGCAACGCGAGGAAACTCCCCTTCGCGTTTTGCGCACGGGTGGTCCCTACGATGAAGCCGTCGATCTCAACCGCTCGCCGCTCACTCCCGGACAAAACAAACCGTTCCGCCTGACTTTCGAAAATATTTCTGCTCAATGGAACCACGCGTATCCGGACTTACAGATCGTTCAGGTTACGTTGAAGCAGTAGTCACGAAGAGCCGGGCCTCGATGCGACGCGACCCCATCGCCTGCGAATCATCTGATTCACCGGTTCTGAGTAGAATCGGGCCACCAGCTCACCTGAGAAACCAGCTGTACAAATGACGACAAGAAACAATAGTGGCACTGCGCTCATCCGCTTCCCGCCCAGCACGAACAGTTGAAAGAGACCGAAAACGATAAACATGTGCGTGAGATAAACCTCATAGCTGCGCTGGCCGAGGTTTAGAAGGGGACTCATGAAACGTGGGCTGACCCACTTCGACTGCGTCGACGCTGCAATGAGCATGCAAGTGCCAATCGCAACAACTGTCATGTCCAGTCCACTGCGGGCGAGACTCCAATTTGCAACTCGAATCGAAAAGCCCAGGATCAATATCAAAAGCCCGCTACCGATGCTGCCAACGATCCAAAAAGCGCGCCGTGAGCCCTGAAATCGAGCCAGTATGAGAGCCGTAAGACAGCCCAAAGCAATCGCGTCCATGCCTCCCAGATAGGAGTACTCTTTCCAGACTTCATTGCCGTGAGCGAGCACGGTACGTGCAAACGGTCCGATTACAACCAAGCCGAGGAGAATCGATATAAACACCTTTCCATGGCCGAAGAGCTTGGCAACCACCGGGAAAAAGAGGTAGAAAACCTCTTCCACAGAGAGTGACCACAAAATATCCCAATTAGCCGGAAGGTATCCGCGCCTGGCTTCCAGCACATTTACGTGAAAGCCGAGTGCGGCAATAATCGCTCGACTGAGACCTCCCGTCTTGGCGGACACAACGAAATATTTGACACGAGCAAAATGGAGAATAGCGAGTACAAACAACAGCATCAGAAACAACGGCGCAATGCGAGCAAAACGCATCAGGTAGAACCCGCGAAGACTTACATGCTGCAGCGCTCCCCACCGTCTTAGCGTTGTTGCCGTAATGAGAAATCCCGAGACCGCGAAGAATATCTGAACGCCAAATTGCCCGTTCCACATGAGCGATGAAACCAACTGAGCGGGGAGACCGTTGGCATAAGGCATTTGGGCGATTAGCAGCCGCATGTTCACGTGATTCATCAACACAAAAAAGATGGCAAGCCCGCGGAGCAGATCCACGCCATCGATTCTGTCCCTAACGTGAAGAGCGCTCGCGCACGCAATTGAGGTCACGGCTCATTATGCCTCAGAGACTGGCGATCAACTGATCCGCTGTCTCCAGTACAATCACCTCGTGTCCGAAGCAAAGCCATTCCGCCTCACGGAGTCCGTTAAAGCCGCAGGTTGAGCGTCCAAGCTGAGTCCGGCGGCGCTGGACACGGTGCTTGGGAAATTAGCCCGGCAACAGGACCCGAATGTTCTAGTCGGTTTTGATCATGCCGACGATGCCGGAGTGTATCTGCTCACGCCCGAGATGGCCCTTGTCCAGACAGTCGATTTTTTTACCCCTATCGTGGACGACCCTTTCACCTTCGGCCAAATCGCCGCCACCAACGCGCTCAGTGATGTCTACGCCATGGGTGGGAAGCCGCTAACTTCGTTGGCTCTTGTCTGCTTTCCGGAGAAAGGCGACCTCGGAATCCTGGAGCGCATTCTCGCAGGCGGCCTGTCGAAGATGATCGAAGCCGGTTGCACTGTCGTCGGCGGCCATAGTATTCGCGATGACGAAACGAAATTCGGATACTCGGTGACTGGAGTAATTCATCCCCAGCGGGTCCTCGCCAACCAAGGAGCACAACCCGGCGATAAGCTGCTGCTCACTAAAGCTCTGGGCACAGGAGTGATTTCGACAGCGATAAAAAAGGGCGTTGCCAAGCAAGAGTGGATCGATGCCGCCGTGCGCTCCATGACAACCCTCAACAAGGCCGCAGCCGACGTAATTACGGGTGTAGGTGTGGGGACGGGCGCCTCGCAAGCCCGCCCTGAGCATAGTCGAAGGGCCCAAACGGATCAAACCTCCGCAGTGCGTGCAACTCCGCGAACTCTGTGGCGTATCGACGCCTTGACCGACGTCACCGGCTTCGGGTTAATCGGGCACTCCCGCGAAATGGCGCTTGCATCAGACGTTAGCCTGATTCTGCACTCGGCGAAAATCCCGAAGCTCGACGGTGCGCTAGACTGCGTACGAGCGGGATACATCCCCGGTGGCCTCACCGCTAATCGCGAATTTGCCGAGTGCCTGGTGGAATACGAAGACGGAATATCCGATGACGCGAAAACGATCCTCTTCGATCCGCAGACTGCGGGCGGATTGCTAATATCGGTCGCATCCGAATCTGCCGATGCCCTACGCCAAGCGCTCGAGGCTGCTGGCGTTCCGGCAGCCGAAATCGGCGAAGTGGTACCCCGCACTAAGCCTCTGATTCGAGTAACGAATTGATTATCTTGATCGCCGCTGCCAGTCACTTCCGCTGGCCAACACCCTTCAGCAATTCCCAGATACGCGCCAGATGATGGTCGTCGTGTTCTGCGACAAAGTACAAATGATCTACCAGTCGCATCGGCTGCTGCAAACGCGGATGCAGCATGGCTCGAGCAAGAAGCGCCGTGTCCATCGTCTCTGCTCGCTGCACCAGTCGCAGTCGCGCGTCCCGAAACTCCTTGAGTATTTGATCGGCAGGGCGCGCGTTATGGTTTCCTTCATGTGTCTTTCGATTGTTTAGATCGGCTACGGTGAGTTTCGAGCCGCCTTTCAGAAAGTCGTCAACCCGCGCCATCCACAAGGGCTCCAGGTCGAGCAAGTGACCGGCATGCTCCTGCGCAGACCACTTCTCGCTATCGGGCTTTGCGGTCAATCGGTCGCCACTCGACAGATCGGCACTCGCCCCCTGAACGAGTTCTTCCAGCCGAGCCGGGGTGCCGCGCAAACGCGCGCATAGGTTGGGATGGAGTTCCACGGGAAACGTGAATTCGAACTTCCGCTCAAACCACACCGGTACTCGATTCATTGATAAGTCCTCTAACGTGGCTGCAAGAAATGATGCAAAAAAGAATGATGACGATTCTGCAATTCCGGAACCGACCGGCCACTTTTTTCATCTATACAAAAATGAAAAGCAACATCATGCACTTTCTTCACTTCATTTCCGATTAGGAGTCCTCATGAAAACCCGCACTCTTGGACGTTCCGGTCTCACCGTTTCCGCTCTTGGCTTAGGCTGCATGGGCATGTCGGAGTTTTATTCTGGACGCGATGATGCAGAATCCATCGCCACCATTCATCGCGCTCTTGAACTTGGCATCAACTTCCTCGATACGGCAGACGTTTATGGACCGTATACGAATGAAGAGCTGGTCGGTCGAGCGATTAAGGGAAAGCGCGACGGTGTTGTACTGGCCACAAAGTTCGCGATCGTCCGCGATCCCAGCAATCCAAATGTTCGTGGTGTCAACGGCAAGCCCGATTACGTGAAGAAAGCTTGTGAAGCTAGTTTGAAACGGTTGGGCGTTGATTACATCGACCTTTACTATCAGCACAGAGTAGATCCACAGACGCCGATCGAAGACACGGTCGGCGCAATGGCGGAGCTAGTTGAGGCGGGCAAGATCCGGCATATCGGACTCTCGGAGGCAAGCGCCGTAACCCTGAGGCGAGCCGTGAAAGTTCATCCGATTACTGCCTTGCAGACCGAATATTCGCTGTGGACGCGGGATCCAGAAGATGAGATCTTGCCCACCTGCCGCGAACTGGGGATTGGATTCGTCGCGTACAGTCCACTTGGACGAGGATTTCTCACCGGCCAGCTGAAAAAGTTCGACGATTTGGCGCCTGATGACTATCGCCGCTCCTCGCCGCGCTTCCAGGGCGATAATTTTCAGAAGAATCTAGCTCTGGTGCAAGAAGTTGAAGCAATAGCTCGAGAGAAAAATTGCCGGCCGTCGCAACTGGCGCTGGCGTGGGTGTTGGCGCAGGGCGGTGACATTGTTCCCATCCCCGGAACAAAGCGCCGCAAGTATCTCGAGGAAAACGCTGCGGCAGTTGATCTCCAACTGAGTTCGGAAGATGTGCGCCGCTTGAATGAAGTGTTCCCCTCCGGCGCAGCTTCGGGGTTGCGATATACGGAACAGATGATGGATTTGGTCAATGGGTAAGCGTTCGCTAGGGGTAAGTCTTCGCTAGCGCGTGAGCTTTATTCGCGCGCTGCTACGCCGCTGCCCGTTGCGTCCGTCGCGCCTCGATGCCATCCAGCGCAGTCCAAAGCGCCTTGGCGGCACTCTCGGCGGCCGCTAAAGCTTTTTCGGCAGTCTCTCGATCAGGATTAGCGTTGACCCGCTTTTCGAGTTGTTTGCGCCACACCTGCGAGTGATGCACATCGGCGATGGCGTGCAAAGTAAAGTACCCGCGCGTTTTCTCATCCGCGCCATAGAGCTCGCGCAAGCCCCGATCTTTTTCTCTCGCCACCCGCGGCACTTGCGATTCGTAGGCATAAAATGCTGCCAGCGCCTCGTCTGGAGTGCCTTCGCTCGCGACTCGTTCAAAGAAGGAGATGAGCTGGCGGACTTCAGCAATCGTCTCCCGAACAGGAATACGATTCCCGCCGAGGCCTTCGACAAAGTCGAGCCACAGCTCAGCGTGCGGACGTTCGGTGTTGCCAGAAGAATCCTCGCCACCCTTCTCGTCTGCCATGTTCGCCAGCACCGCCCGCCGCAACTCGCCCTCTTCCAACCGGAGGCCAAGCTGCGCGAGATAGCCTGGGAACGCTTCAACGTGAGGATAGTAATCCTCGGCGTAGGCGCGAAGATCATCGCGCGTCAACTCTCCTGCCGACCAGGCTTTGTAAAACGGGTGACAAAGCAAGTCGTATTGCTGGATGCGTTCCGCGAGATGAGATAAGAATGCGTTCGTTTCCATAATCGCCATGACCTCGATGCAATCCACTATACGGTTCCTGCGCCGTTCGTCGCAAGAGTGCGCAAGCGTCCATCGCAACCACCGGATCCTAGAAAATCCCTGCGACCGCCAGACACAGTGCGCAGTCAAACCATAGATGGAATACCGACAACTGGGCACCAGTGGATTGAAGGTTCCGGTGCTTTGCTTTGGCACTGCGACTTTCGGCGGCGGAAATGAATTTTTCCGGCAATGGGGCGAGACGGATACGGCAGAAGCTACGCGCCTCATCGACATTTGCATGGAAGCGGGCGTCAACTTTTTCGACACCGCTGATGTCTACTCCGATGGCCTTTCAGAGGAGATACTGGGCGCGGCGATCAAGCACCTGCCGCGCGAAAGCATTCTGATCTCGACCAAGGCGACCTTCCCTTTCGGCAAGGGGCCCAACAACGCTGGCTCTTCGCGCATTCACCTGACCCAGCAAATCGAAGGCAGCTTAAAGCGCCTCAAGACCGATTACATCGACGTCTATCACATGCACGCCTTCGATGTGCACACTCCCATGGAAGAGACGTTGAACAGCCTCGACACATTTGTGCGCGAGGGCAAGGTACGCTATATCGCGGCATCGAATTTTTCCGGATGGCACATGCAGAAGTCGATCGACATCAGTGAGCGGTACGGTTGGGCTCGATATGCGGCGCATCAGGTCTATTACTCGCTCGTGGGCCGCGATTACGAATGGGAACTGATGCCGCAGGCATATGCTGCCGGGGTAGGCGCTCTGGTATGGAGTCCGCTCGGGTGGGGCCGCCTTACCGGCAAAATCCGACGCGGTCAGCCGAAGCCCGCGGTGAGCAGGTTGCATAAAGGCGCTGAGGGTGGTCCCGTCATCGCTGAGGAGTATCTCTACAATGTGGTTGATGCGCTCGATGCGGTCTCGGCTGAAACGGGTAAGACCGTTCCGCAGGTCGCGTTGAACTGGTTGCTTCGAAAACCGACCATCGCGAGCGTGATCATTGGCGCTCGCAATGAACAGCAATTGCGCGACAATCTTTTGGCAGCCGAATTTGTGCTGACGAGCGCACAGGTCGCCAAGTTGGACGAAGCGAGCGCACCGCAGCTACCGTATCCATACTGGCATCAGCGGCAATATCCGGTCAGCAACCCAGGCTTGCCCACTTATCGATAGGGAGAGACGGCGAAAGATTCTCCAAAAGGCAGGCTTCCAAGGCTGCCTTTTCAACTTTGCCGCCAGAGTGTTTTGTATACACGAGATCACGTTGAATACAATGTTGATGATTGTGGAAATGTCGCACTTCCCGTGCAACGTATTCTGAAAGTAACTGCCGCGCGCATGGTGCAATCAGGATGAAAGCAGACAAGGGCTTATTTGCTCCAGAACACGAGGAACAGGCCAATTACCCCAAGCGCAATTAGCCAATAGAAAATGTGCTGACGCTTTGCTAGCTCGTAGAAGCTTTTCGCGGGCGCTTTGTTGGGCCTGAACATGACAAAATATTAACCCAACTCGCCATTTCACCCTGGGGCCCGGCTAGGCAAACCTCACGCGCGCGCTCACGACCGGGACCATCCAAACTGCGTAACCGTTTTTATCTCGGATGTTCGCGATCATCTGATTGAAATATCCGACCGCCTCCTCGGGCGTAATCGGTGTTTTTTCGCCGATTATCCCGGCATATCCGTCGCGCCATGCTTCGATAATGTCGGCAAAGGTTTCGCGCGGCACGCGCACTGTATCGACGACGATGTAATCCACCGTGATTTCATCGAGTTTCAGCGCAGCGAGAATGCTGAACGTGTTGCGCCCCATAAAAAGGTCGGTCCCGGTTGCCGACGCAAAGCTCGTAGGCACCTGATGCCAAAAATCGCTAGGGTCGAGGGTGGCGCGCTGAAAGTGAAGCATGCCGTAGTCCTCCGGGATGAGGTGCAGATAGCCGCCAGGGCGCATCACCCGCACCAGTTCGGCAATCACGCGCTCTGGGTACGGGATGGAATGAAGGACGTGACGGCATACGACAAGATCAAAACTGCAATCTGCGGCCTGCAGTTCGTAAATACTTTGGTGTTCAAACGCTAGCCGGGACGCGAGGCTTGCATAACGCGATCGCGCAAGCTCCAGGTGGGCATCGATAATATCAACTCCAAGCACGCTCCCCTTCGGAAAGAGTTCGGCGAGCCGCGACGCCCCCTCGCCAGTGCCACAACCCGCGTCGAGTATGCGGGGTTTTACGGGCAGGGCATAGCGGCGAATTAGCGGGACTTCCTGAGGCCAGATTGCCCGCGCCTGGGCGTCCAAACCTCGAACCATGGATTCGTCGGTTATTTGCGTCGCGTGGGGGTTGAGGTCAGTCACCGTGCTCTCCATCGTGCTGATGCGAAAAATTATAACTACTGGATGCCGTCAAAGCTAAGAACATGGTTGTTACAATCGGATAGTCCCTCCGGTTGGTTGGACTCACCGCACATGCAAAGGTTTGACGAACATTTCGAGGTTGTAGTGGTCGGCGCCGGTCACGCCGGATGCGAAGCGGCTATGGCCGCGGCACGTATGGGGCTGAAGACTGCTCTCTTTACATTGAACGTCGACCTCATCGCGCAGATGTCGTGCAACCCCGCGATTGGTGGAATCGCCAAGGGCCATCTGGTGCGCGAAGTGGATGCTCTTGGCGGCATCATGGGCGAAATTACGGACGCGGTCGGCATCCAGTTTCGCCTGCTCAATACCTCGCGAGGACCGGCAGTCTGGTCGCCTCGTGCGCAGTGCGACAAGCAGGCCTATCGCCTGAAGATGCGCGAAGTTCTGGAGGCACAACCGAACCTGAGCATCAAGCAGGCTGAAGTCGCCGACGTGATCCTGGAGGGGCAGCCGTCAGCTGTCAGCTCTCAGCTTTCAGTTACCTCCGGCAGTTCCGGTGCCTCAGGCACTTCTGAGGACAGGGACCCGACAACCGAGCGCCGAATCACTGGCATCCTCTTGCGCGATGGCCGCCACGTTTCAGCCGATGCAGTCGTCATCACGACTGGAACATTCCTGAACGGGCTCATTCATTGCGGTGAGCAGCAATATCCTGCGGGCCGTTCGGGCGAACCGGCAGCGGTTTTGCTCGGCGAGTCGCTGAAGAAGCTAGGACTTCGGGGATGCCGGCTTAAAACCGGAACGCCTCCAAGGCTGGATGGGCGGACCATTAACTGGTCGCATTTCGAGCGGCAGCCGGGAGATGTTGACCCAACTCCGTTCAGTTTTCGGACCCGCCGAGTCGCGCATCACGACTCGCAGGTTCCGTGTTACATCGCATTTACCACAGAAGAGACGCACCGCATTATCCGCGAGAACGTTCATCGCTCACCGATGTACAGCGGGCAGATTCAGTCAACCGGACCACGCTATTGTCCCTCGATTGAGGACAAGATCGTAAAGTTTCCTGACAAGCTGACGCACCAACTGTTCCTTGAACCCGAGGGACTGAACACGCATGAGATCTATGTCAACGGCATGAGCACCTCGCTGCCGATCGACGTGCAACTCGCCATCTTGAAGTCAATTCCGGGACTTGAAAAAGCCGAGATGATGCGTCCGGGATATGCGATTGAATATGATTCCATCGATCCCACGGAGCTGAAGCGCACCCTGGAGACGAAGCAGATCACTGGCCTGTTTCTCGCCGGCCAGATCAATGGAACTTCTGGGTACGAAGAGGCGGCGTGTCAGGGGATCATGGCTGGAATTAACGCGGCGTTGAAAGTCAAAAATGAGCCTCCTCTGATACTCGACCGAACCGAGGCTTACACGGCGATTCTTATCGATGACCTGATTTCTAAGGGCACAAACGAGCCTTATCGGATGTTCACTTCGCGCGCGGAGTTCCGCCTGCATCTGCGGATCGATAATGCTGACCGGCGGCTGACTCCGCATGGACGGCGAGTGGGCCTGATTTCGGATGAGGCATGGTCCGACTTTGAGGCGAAGCAGCAGCGATTGGATGTAGTTAGACAAATTTTAGAACGGACGAAGGTGACATCCGCGATAACTGAACACCTTGAAGCCGCACTGCTAGTGTCGGAACGGGCGCCCTCGCAAGCGTCACCAGAGCTAAACCGAGGGGTTCATGTCGAGCAATGCTCGACGCCCACGGCCGGCAGCGGAACAGCTGTTGATCTGTCTTCGGCCGTTGGCCAGCCATTGGCACAGTTGTTGAAACGTCCAGAGATCATCATCGAACAGCTGGCAACAATTCTCAAGGAGCTAGTGCCGAGGTTTTTTGAAAGGGGTTCCGGTGCGAACTCATCGGTCAGCGCGGTCGCTAACTCGCAAATTCCGCTTTCCTCCGAAGTCCGCAACGAGCTCAAGTCCGTCGAGACTGAGATCAAATACGCCGGATATCTCGACCAGCAACAGCGCGCGATCGATCGTCTGAAGAAGGCGGAGCAGCGCCGCATTCCAGACTGGTTCGATTACCGTGCCGTCAGCGGCCTTTCGCGCGAAATGCAGGAGAAACTGGGAAAAGTAATCCCACAGACGCTCGGGCAGGCCTCCAGCATTCCTGGCGTCACTCCAGCCGCCGTTTCCCTTATAAACGTCTACATTGAGATTCAGGGTCGGCGACGTGCACAAGCTGCGGCCCTTTAGCGATTTGATTTTCTGTATGTGTTGCGATCCATAATTTAGCCGACAAATTTTTGTCGACGAGGCTTGGTAAACAATTTCCGTTAGCCAGCTTTCAACGAGCAACAGCCTTCTGGACAGCTGTACGCAGTTCCTCATAGGAAAGCGCTCCCGGATGATACATCGCGACTTGCCCGGCGCGGTTTAGAACAACGAGAGTAGGCGTTGTGCTCGCTCCGTAGGCGTTGAAGTTCTGCTTACTTAACGGAACAGGCATGTCTTGCAGACTCGCATAGTAGCGTTCCCGGACGGCCTCGATGTAGCTCTTTTCCTGCTGAGGCGACGCCGCGTTTCCTTGCGCAGCGTAGCCATAGAATTGCGTTGGGCCGATCACGATCAAGCCATCCCCCGCAAACTCCTGCTTCAAGCGGGCGATTACAGGAACTTCTGCTTTACAGTCCACGCACCAGTGCGCCCAGAAGAACAACAGAACCGGCATCCCTTTTACAGACGCGAGAGTTGGCGGCTTGGGCCCGAGATATTGGGACTCTTGCAGTGGCGGAGCAAGCTGTCCGACAAACGTGATAAGGTTCAGATTCTTTTGCAGACGCGCTTTGATGGATGTGTTTCCGTATCGCGCCAGGGCAGATCGCAACAAAACTATGGCTTGCGGGTGTTGGCCTTTTTCCTCGAGAGTCTGAGCGAGAACTTCATAGGCGGCTCCGAGCGCCAGGGGCAGCTGCGGTTCAGCATCAAGTTTACGTTTGGATAATTCTTGCTCCGAGAGCTTGCGTACCTCGGTGGCATAGTTCGCTGCTTGCTCCCAGCGGCTCATACCGGCGGCGCCGCGCGCCATCCATGATAGAGCCTCGAGATACTCCGGAGTAACGCCGCGTTGCGCCTTGTAGGTTTGAAGTTCCGACTCAGCCGCAGCAACCGAATTTTGCTCTACTCTGGCGCGAATATCGCCTACGAGGTCGGATTGGGCGCATAAACGAAGACTAGCGGCAAAATAGAACAGAATAAGAGCGACGAGGCGGGACCGTCTCCCTACATGAATGCGCATCACTTCATGATGAATTAGGTGACACGAAAGTTGCAAACCAGAGGCCACGCGGCCTACCGGGATTTCAGAATTTGGCTGCGAGGGAGACACCTCTATGCGGCGAAGCTGTATTGATTATCAGCCTGCGAGAGAAGTTCCATCATTTCATGAAAGCTGGCTATCTCGAAGTTTAGTTGGGCTCGAGTCTGCTCCAGCCCTTTAAGCACCGCTCGCGATGGACAGAATAGCTTCAACCGGATGCCGCGGTCGCGGGTCCATCGCTCTAGAAACGCCAACATGCCCAAACCGCCGCCGCCAATTGCTTCAACCTCAGACATATCTAAAGCGATCGTCTGAACCGGCGCCTGGGACTGAACAAAGTCACGGAGTTTAAAAACTGAATCGCTGCGAACGATTCTTCCCTTGCACTCCACTACCGCCACGTCGTTGAGTTTTTCGGCATTGATCTTAAACATGAAGCCTCCGTGCGCCGTCTATATCACCGCACGATCCAGTCCATAGTGTTAAATGTTTTGATTCAATGCGATATAACGCTTCTACAGTAGAATCCTAAGAATTTTCGTCGATAGCCTATGCAATCCATTCCTAGGGTATCGACCGTATAAGGTTCGAAACGCCACCGGGTAACGCGGCGCCAATTGACGGATGTAACCTGAAAATGCAGTGGCCAATTGCCTCAAAATTGGTAGAATTAGCTGCGTTTGAATTTGCGGCCCCGTCAGCAGTAACCCCGCTCCAAAGCGTGTCCTGCCTGGATTGTGCTGCGACTTCCAGGCGCACACTTCAACAAAAGGGACACAGCGCCAACATGGAAACCGGAACAGTTAAGTGGTTTAACGATGCCAAGGGCTACGGTTTTATCAGCCGCCAGAATGGGGAGGACGTTTTCGTTCACTTCTCCGCCATCCAGGCGAATGGTTTTCGCAGCCTGCAGGAAGGCCAACAGGTTCAGTTCGACGTAGTGAAAGGCCCCAAGGGCTGGCAGGCGTAAAACGCCAAAGGCGTCTAGGCCACATTCACAATTCGCAGAGGAGAGGAAAAGCGACCCGGGAAAAGCGGCCCGACTGGCCGCTTTTCTTTTCGCGCAAGATTCTCGCGTACAATTGATAATTCGCGCATTTTTGAACTCATGTCTGAGCTCCGCCGTGGCCTCATTATCGTGAATACCGGACCCGGCAAAGGGAAGACTACCGCAGCCATGGGGACGGCACTGCGGGCAGTAGGTCAAGGAATGCGCGTCCTGATGCTGCAGTTTCTAAAGGGCTCCTGGCATTATGGCGAACTCGATGCCGTCAAGGCTTTTGGGGATAAATTTGTCATGAAGCAAATGGGACGCGGCTTCGTGAAAGTCGGAGCCGAGAAGCCTGATCCAGAAGATGTGAAGATGGTGGAAGAGGCTTGGACCGAAGCGGAAAAGGCAATCCAATCGGGTGAATGGGATCTAGTGGTGCTCGATGAGATTAACTACGCCATCAGTTACGGTATGCTGGATTCCGCAAAGGTGGCGGAGTTCCTAAAACACAAGCCTGAGATGGTGCATTTAATATTGACCGGGCGGAACGCGCACCCGACAATTGTCGAGCTAGCCGATACGGTCACGGAGATGCGCCAGATAAAGCACGCATACGAAAAAGGCGTGATGGCACAACGAGGAATCGAATATTAATGTCGGGTGATCTGAACCGCAGAGATGCACTGATGGCCCGATCGATTTTATGACTTGGTTTAAGCGACAATCCGTCCCATTGGACACGTCCGGCGAAAAAAAAGTTCGCACGGAGGGGCTGTGGGTAAAGTGCGAAGGATGCCGTCAGATTATCTGGAAGAAGGACCTGGAAGACAATCTCAACGTTTGTCCGCAGTGTGACAAACATTTCCGCATCGACGCCCGTACACGGCTCGCTCAACTTTTAGACGATAACCAATACGAGGTCTTCGATAGCAACCTCGTTTCAACTGACCCTCTCAAATTTGTCGATCTGAAGGCCTACTCTTCCCGCCTCAAACTCGCCAAGTCCGACACCGGGCTGAAGGACGCGATCATTAACGCGGAAGGAAAACTCAACGCACGTCCGGTCATCGTTAGCGCCATGGCGTACTCGTTTATCGGCGGCAGCATGGGCGCGGTGGTGGGCGAGGCAATTACCCGGGCAATTGAGAAGGCAATGGAAACGCGGAAGCCAATTATTATCGTTTCCGCATCAGGCGGTGCGCGCATGATGGAGGGCGTAGTCAGCCTGATGCAGTTGGCGAAAATTTCAGCGGCGCTGGCGCGTTTGGATGCAGCACGGGTTCCTTACATTTCGGTCTTGACCGATCCCACGACCGGTGGAGTGACTGCTTCGTTTGCCATGCTCGGGGATCTCAACATCGCGGAACCTGGAGCGTTGATTGGTTTCGCCGGACCACGAGTCATCGAACAAACAATCCGGCAACGGCTGCCAGAGGGGTTCCAGCGCTCTGAGTTCCTGCTCGAACACGGCATGCTCGATGCGGTCGTTCCGCGCAAGGATTTGAAACCTTATATCGCGCGAGCCTTGGATTTTATGGTGCAGGCAGCTTAGCCTCCCCAAACTTCAGCAAAGCTCATCTGGCCCTTACATTCATTTGCTGTTGTTTACCTCTCAGGCGCAATTTTCGCTCTTCAATGCACGGACATCTTAACTTCTACGTGAAAGCCGTAGAATGTCGTCTAGGCAGAGCAAGACCGTCATGACGGCCTTGGCGACATTCAATGTCCTACGAAACCGCCATTGAGCAGATGTATGAGCTAGGCCACGAACTGGCGCAAACACCAGTTCGCAAGTTCGATCTGGCGCATATGCGTGTTTTGCTTAAGGGCCTTGGAAATCCCGAACTACGCTTTCGAAGCGTTCTGATAGCCGGCACCAATGGTAAGGGTTCCACGGCTGCCACCCTGGCGTCGATTCTGCAAGCCTCGGGGCTCAAGACCGGCCTCTACACTTCACCCCATCTGATTCGAATCAACGAACGCATTCGGATCAACGGCGATTCGATCAGCGATGGCGATTTTGAGATGCACCACAAGATAGTTGATCGAACCGCCAAGCGTCTCGTAGAGGAAGGCCGTCTACCATGGCATCCCAGCTTTTTCGAAATGCTGACCGCGATGGCCTTTCAATATTTCGCCCGTAACAATCCGGATATCGTCGTGCTTGAAGTCGGCATGGGCGGGCGTCTGGACGCAACCAACGTGGTTCACCCCCTCGTCAGCATAATCACCGACATCTCGCTTGATCATCAGAAGTATCTCGGCGAAACGATCTCTGAGATTGCGCGCGAGAAGGCTGGGATTATTCGGACGGACGGAGTCGTTGTCACGCTGCCGCAAATGCCCGAAGCCAACGACGCAATCGGAAACACGACCTTGGATCTCGGAGCGCAGGCCGTAAATGCTGTGCTCTATGTGCCGCCGGTATCGCCAGGGAGTACCGACACTCTAAGCCGTGATCGAGAGAAGATTGCGATCCGAAATACTTATCCGCTAGACGTCATGGGCACCGAAATCATTGTCGATTCGCCGCTAGCCGGTCGACATCAACTTCGAAATCTCGCACTCGCGATCGCGTCCGCAGTAGAACTGCATAATCAGGGGATGGTTCAAATCACGCCGCAGTCGATTGAACGGGGCATCCGCGAAACACGTTGGCTAGGTCGCTTCCAAACTGTGCCCGTAACTAACAACAGTCCGGAATGTGTGTTCGATGTCGCCCATAATCCGGCGGGAGCGTGGGCCCTGCGGTCCACCCTATCGTCCGCTTATAGAAATTCCACCGGTGGCCCGAACATTGTGCTCGTATTCGGCGTGATGCGCGATAAGGCAGTGCGAGAGATGACCGAGATTTTATTCCCGATAGCCACGCACGTGATTGTGACGCACGCCGACAATCCCCGCTCCGCCAGTGCGGATGAAATCCGGCTGGCTGCCGAACGAGGCGGGAACACAAGCATCGAGGAATGCGCCGATGTGGCAGAAGCAATGGAGCGGGCACGGGCGCTCGCTGGAGCTGATGACGTGATTGTGGTTACTGGGTCCATATACATTGTGGGAGAGGCGATGCGAACGCTTGGCATTCGCATCTAATCTGAGAGTGGGATTGAAATTTTGAATAAGGCTGGCACAGCGACGGAACCGGAAAAAGAGCGCGGGCAACTTCAGTCTGACGCGGATGCAATCTCTGACTGGCTAGGCGCTCCGCCGCGTGAGGAAGTCCAGAAACGCCACGGCTGGCTCAGTCGATTGCGCTCTTATTTCATCCTGGCGCCCCTCATTTGGGTCTACACCATCGTTCTGGGGACGATTTCCCTCGGCTGTTCTCTCTTCGACCGCAATGGCACGATTCAGCATAAGTTTGCACGCTTGTGGTCGTGGCTAGTGATGAAGACAATTCTGTCGCCCGTCAAAGTTACGGGAATGGCTGGCCTCGACAATTCCAAACCGAAAGTGTACGCGGTCACCCACGCCTCGGCCCTCGACATTCCGATTCTCTATGTCTATTTGCCATTTCAATTTCGTATCGTTTTCAAGAGTGAATTGCTTGCCTACCCCTTTGTAGGCTGGCATCTGAAGCGTTCGGGGCAGGTCTGTATCAACCAGCAAAATCCGGCAGCTTCAATCGGCGCCGTCAAATCTGCGCTACGCAGCCTGCGAAACGGAATGCCACTGGTTATCTTTCCCGAAGGTGGACGCACTCCGGATGGCCGTCTTCAGCCTTTTTTGCCGGGTGCGTTCTTCCTGGCAATCAAGGCGCAAGCTGATATCGTTCCGATTGCGCTAGTCGACACTTTTGCGCTACTGCCTATGAATACCTACCACATCAAGTGCCAGCGGCTGGAGATGCGGGTCGGCGAACCCATCTCGACCGTCGGATTGACTGCGCGCGACACCGATTCGGTTACGGCCAGAGTGAAGTCCGCAATCGAAGCGCTGCAAACTTCTGCCTAACCCCACGCACGACATAAATGCTGGTAAATGGGGTGCACTGCTTTGAGTAGTTGCCGTCGAAGCGTTGGTTGGGTGAGCAGAATAAGGTTAAGAAGGTAGGCTGGTAGATCTGTGCGGCGAATACTTTTGACCGGAGCGTCGGGGCTGATTGGGACGGCGCTTCAGAATTCATTCGAACCGCGACTCAAGAATCGTGAAGTTGAAATCGTGCGCATGGTTCGTGGACTCGCGAAGGACACAGCGCAACTTTCGTGGGATCCTCTCATTCCGTTGTCCCCCGCAGTAGTCTCAGGCTTCGATACCGTAATTCACCTCGCGGGTGAGAGCGTAGTTGGACGATGGACTCCGGAAAAGAAGAAAGCTATCCACGACAGCCGTGTTAATGGAACCCGGAACCTTGCAACGGCACTGGCCAAGACTGAAATTAAGCCGCGCGTGTTTGTCTGTGCTTCGGCAATAGGTTTTTACGGCAATCGCGGGGACGAAGTTTTGCGTGAAGATAGCCCGTCCGGGCAGGGATTTCTTCCTGAGGTGTGCCGTGAGTGGGAGGCTGCAACCGCTCTTGCGGCAGACGTGGGCATTCGCACCGTAAATCTCAGAATAGGCTTGGTATTAAGCGACAAAGGCGGAGCTCTGGAAAAGATGCTGGCGCCCTTCAAACTAGGATTGGGTGGTCGGATTGGCTCGGGGCAATCGTGGTGGAGCTGGATTCACATCGATGACATCGTTGGGGGGATCCATCATGCGGTAGCTACCGAGTCGCTTTCCGGGCCACTGAATATGGTCTCCCCGAATCCGGTGCGGAACGCGGAATTTGCGAAGGTTCTAGCGGATGTCCTGAGACGTCCCGCAATTTTCCCTGTGCCACCGTTTATTTTGCGTCTGGCTTTCGGCAGGATGGCGGCTGACGAAATGTTTCTTTCGAGCGCGAGAGTTGCGCCCGAAAAACTAAAAACGAGCGGCTACAGTTTCCGTTACCCCGAACTTCGCACTGCCCTCGAAAATCTGGTTTGAAACGAGGACGTGGCCTCCTGAAAGACGAACCGCGGTTGAGTCGCAGATCCCAGCATTCATGTGTCACCGATTGCATCCGCTATTTCCTGACAGTCTGAACGTAGGTGCGCGTAATGCGATCGTGCCAGCACAGTCCTTTTTCATCAAGAAGGCACCAGGCGTAGCCCAGACCAGCTGAAAAGGCGGAGAGGAACGAGGTGACAACGCGCCATCTCCGCAAACGTCGGTCTATTGGCGTTCCGTCGAACCTTGCCAACTGCAGCCTCGCAACTCGCAGCCCCGGTGTAGAGCCGGTATAGACCAGGAACAGAAAGTCGTAAATCATCCAGACCACAACTGTGACCGCCGCAAGTGCCTCGATAAACACCAAGAGTGACCCGGGCTCATGACTCAAATTTAGATTGAGGCGCAAGAAGACTGCAGCGAAAGCGGCCAACGCCGATCCTAGAATAACGCCATCCAACAGAAAAGCTATCCAACGCCGAACGATGGACGCGGGCGATGTCAGAGTGCCGAACTCGTCGCTACGCTCCGACGCGCGGTTACGAACCGGCTCCATCAACATTCCCCCTAAAGCAGGGGGAGGTGGCAGAACTTCTGGCGCCTCCACAATGCGGGGTCGATCAATCACCGGATCGGCCAAGTCACTCGCGTGGAATACAGGAATTGCGGCGAAACGAGGAAACTCGATTATTTTGGCGGAGGTTTCCAGAAACGGATCGATAAATTGAGTAAGTTGTTGCCGCGGCGCTTGCTCCGGCGGCTGCGGAACTTCGGAGAATTGGTTGCACGGCGCCGTCAGGTCGGTTTTCGATTCCGTTGCGGTCCCGGCTTGCCTTGTGCTTTCACTTGCTCCTGCTGGCGAGGATTGGTACCGATATTGAGGCGGGTCGAAAGGCAACAGTAGCGATGGATAGCGGGGACCGCTAGGCTTTCGGCGTGTTCGATAGCGTTGAAGACGAGCCGCCACCTCGCTCCGCCACGACTCCGCGTCGGAGTGGACACCAGCTTCCGCGCCGAGGCCCTCTGCGTTCTCCGCAACAGAACTCATGCCCGGTTCGGTTTCACCTGTGGTCGTTTCATCTTCGGTCGATAGTAGAGACGGTATCTCGGGATCGTCGTCAGTTGAAAAACTCGTCAATCCCGTGGTCATCGGTGGCCTTTATCCAGTCACACTGGTGGTAGTCAAGTGGTGTCAGTGCAGATCGCGGAGAAACGCCCGAAGCCAGAGCCAGGCCGGGCACGAATGCCGGAGACCGCAAAGATGCGCAGTTTTGCCTCGCCTGCCGCTCGCGTGCTAAGGTCAGTTAGTTCCCGTTGGCAGACCGGCTGGCGGAGCGCAATGCGCGCTTGCGGATCAACTGTTAATGATCACCCGCTCTCGAATCTTTATCATGGCCGCCGTGGTCTGTCATCTGCTTCTAGCAGCCAGGATAGTAACCAGCCAGACGCTGCCCCCTGATTCCAGCACTTCACCGCCGCCACCGGCCCCAGCTCCTCGACGTCGTGAAGACGTCACGATACGTGCACTGGAACAGGAGAAAGATGGAGTTATCTATCATTTGCGCGGCAACGGCGAAATTCATTATCGAAATTACATCTTGCGGGGCGACAAGATCACATACAACTCGGATACGGGGGATAGCGAATTAGAGGGGCACGTCTTGTTGGACGGCGGCCCCAATGATGAGCATATCGAGGCTAGTCACGGCACGTACAACATCAACACCGAAAAAGGGATTTTTTACAGTGCCGTTGGAACCGTAGGCTTTAAACCGCATCGATCCCGTTTCATGCTTCCCACAAACAATCCATTTGCTTTTACCGGAAAAATCGTTGAGAAGCTTGGACCGGACCGTTATCTGGTGCGCCATGGAACGGTAACCACCTGTGAATTGCCGCATCCAAAATGGCAATTTAGCGCTAGGCGTGTCAACGTGGATGTGGATAGCACCGCCAAGATCTACTACAGCAAATTCGAAGTCATGCGAGTACCGGTTTTCTATTTTCCCTTCGTGACCCATCCGGTTGAAAAAGATCAGCGGCAGACCGGCTTCTTAATTCCCAGCATAGGGGATTCAACTGCCAAGGGATTTATTGCCGGCGACTCCTTCTATTGGGCGATCAATCGCAGTATGGACGCCACCATCGGAGCCGAGCTCTACTCAAGACGAGGCTGGGCGGAGCACGGCGAATTCCGCATGCGCCCAAGTGATCGGTCGTATCTGTTTGTAGGCTATACCGGAATGCTGGATCGGGGCATTGGCACCCCGCCGCAGAATCAGGGGGGCAGCGATACACGTATAATCGGCGAGCGTCCGTTTGGAGATCTCCGCGGCGTTGCAAACGTCGATTACCTGAGCTCTTTCATTTTTCGACTTGCTTTCACGGACGTTTACAGCCAGGCCATCAATTCAGAAGTAAAGTCGCAAGTATTCTTGTCTAATACAACTAACGGAATTCACATCAATGCTTTGACAGAGCGCTACCAGAACTTTGACTCGGCCAGTGAGCTCGTCCGCATCCTGCATACGCCGAGTTTTTTGGTCTCCGGCGAGGAGAGACGGTGGGGAGAGACTCCGCTGTATTGGTCTTTTGTGAGCGCAGCCGAGGGATTGCAGCGCCGTCATATAGGATTCCGCACAGGTCCACTAGTAGCGAGGTTGGACGTGGCGCCTTCGCTCGTGATGCCTCTGCAATGGCAGGGTTGGTCTCTTCGATCTGCACTCACGTTGCGAGACACGTTTTACACAGAGCAATTTGACTCTATGCAAGTGAATTCCACGCCAGCGGACGGGATTCTAAGGGCTTCGGGCGATGCTCTCAACCGGAAATCACTGGAAACCTCGGTGGAATTGCGTCCTCCAATCGGGTCGCGTGTCTTCGATCATCCGTGGCTGGGCCGCAAGATGAAGCATGTGATCGAGCCGCGGATTCGATATGACTACGTCACCGGTATCAATAATTTCGCCGATATCGTGCGTTTCGATGCCACCGATGTGCTCACCAATACGAATGAGGTCGAATATTCCGTAATAAACCGCCTGTACGCCAAGAAACTTGATCCCAAGCGGAAGGATTGTGTTGTCCCCTCGACAAGTACGGTCAACCCTCGGAATTTTGTCGGGACCATGCCGGAAGGCGGCCTGCTTCCCTGGGATGAGCCTATGCGCCCAGAACCTCAACCGTGCGTCACTGCATCACGAGAATTCCTAAGCTGGGAGGTCGGGCAGAAGTATTTCTTCGACCCTACTTTTGGTAATGCGCTGGTTCCCGGCGCCAGAAATGTTTTCGCATCGACGGTTGATTTCACAGGTATAGCGTTCCTTGCTGAAATGCGGCGTTTCGCCCCCATCATTTCGCGCCTGCGCCTTCAATCCAGCCTACATACCGACACGGAGTGGGACTTGGATTACGACCTGAAGAAAGGCCGTATTAACTCCAGCAATGCTCAAGTCAACTATCACACCGGCCCGTTTAGCATCGGAGGGAGTGACACCTTCCTGCGCGTGATCGATAATTCCCTTGGATCTACTCCTACGGGCGCCAATGATTTCCACCAGTTTCGACTGCAGGGTGGTTATGGCCAGTCCACAAAGCGCGGATTAAGCGGGACAAGCTTGGTCGGCTTCGACGTCAACACGGGAATCGTGCAGTACACCATGGCGCAAACAAGCTATAACTGGGATTGCTGCGGCGTAAGCATGGAATTCCGCCGGTATGCGCTAGGAACAGTGCGCAGAGAGAATCAGTATCGTTTCTCTTTCAATTTGGCGAATGTTGGAGCCTTTGGCAACCTCAAACGCCAAGAGCGACTCTACTAGACCGAGGCACCGGTATAGTTTACGGGTAAGCAGGGATGGAAATTACTCACAGTTTAGTCACGGTCAATGAAAAAGCTGATCGCCTCCGCCAGGTTCTGGCCAGCCAGCCTCGACTTCTTGTCGCTTACTCTGGTGGCGTGGATTCCGCGTTCCTGGCTTGGAGCGCGCATCAAGTTCTAGGCCGCGAGATGCGCGCCGTGATTGCCGATTCTCCAAGCTTGGCACGCACTCATTTGGAAGATGCACTTGCGTTTACTCGCGAGCGCGAAATCCCGGTCGATGTTGTGGAGACCCACGAACTGGAGAGTCCAGCCTACATCCGCAACGATTCGATGCGTTGCTTTCATTGTAAAGACGAATTGTTCACAGTCCTAGAACGTTACCGGGACGCGAACGGCTTTGAGGCGATTGCCTACGGGGTCAATGTCGACGACCAAGGTGATTTTCGTCCCGGACAAAGCGCCGCACGCCGACATCATGTGCTCGCACCTTTGCTCGAAGCAGGCTTAAACAAAATCGAAATTCGAGATCTGGCCCGGCGTGCGGACTTGCGGGTCTGGGACAAGCCAGCAACGGCGTGCCTCTCCTCACGGATGGAGTACGGGCGCGCCGTTACAGCCGAAGCTCTGAACGTCATCGAGCGCGGAGAAGACGCGCTGCGCAAGTTGGGATTCCGCCAATTCCGTCTCCGCCATCACGGCGAAATTGCTCGCATCGAGATTGCCCGTGAAGAATTGCCGCGCGCTCTGACGCAGGAGATGGCAGCTGAGTTCACTACCGTTTTTAAGCGCTTGGGATTTAAGTTCGTCACCCTCGATCTTGAAGGATTCCGTTCTGGCTCCATGAATCAATTACTGACAACGGAGGAATTGCTGCGAGTTCGACGTTGACTGTCTGACGATGAAAGACCGACGTTGGCTCTACGCACATCTCCCTCGACCCGGCGACCAGCCTCCCTGCCGTGAGATAATCAGGCAACTTCGCAGGATTCAGGTGGCTCCTATTATTTTAATGATTGTGCGTCCCGCATATTTACTACTACTTCTTGTGTTGATCTGCATGGGATGTTCAGCCCAGTCTCCTCCTTCACAGCCTTCCGTTCCCCCAAATTCGTCGGACCTGACAACACTGATCGAAAGGCAAGTGCGAGCCCATTATTCTGTCCCGCCGGACGTGAAAGTGGCGCTTGGCCCGCTTCGTTCCAGTGAGTTCCCCAGCTACGATGCCTTGACGGTTACCTTTTCTAGCGGCACCAAGAAGCAGGAGTTCGATTTTCTTGTCTCCCACGATCATAAAACGTTGATGAGAGTAACCAGAATGGATCTGACCAACGATCCGTACGCTGAGACTATGAAGAAGATTGACCTCACCGGGCGGCCGGCGCGGGGCAACAAAGATGCCAAGGTGAAGGTCGTCAACTATGACGACTTCGAATGTCCTTTCTGCTCTCGTATGCATGCAACTCTCTTTCCCGGCCTTTTCAAGGAATACGGCGACCGGGTCCTTTTCATTTACAAAGATTATCCGCTTGAAGAGATTCATCCCTGGGCCGTTCACGCCGCTGTGGACGCAAATTGTCTTGGCAACCAGAATAGCGACGCCTACTGGGAGTACGCCGACTACCTGCACGGCAACCAAGGCGTAATCAGCGGTGAAAAGGGTCGGGACGGGCAAAATGGGGAACTCGACAAGCTAGCCACACTTCAAGGTCAAAAACATAATCTCGACGTACCTAAGTTGCAGGCTTGTCTCAAGGCGCAGGACGAAAAGACTGTGCGCGCATCGATGAAAGAGGGAGATTCGCTGGGTGTGGATGCGACTCCAGCGATGTTTATTAATGGACAGAAACTCGATGGGGCCGTGCCTGCGGACGAGGTTCGCCAAGCCCTTGATCAGGCATTAAAGCAAGCCGGGGTTGCGCCGCCAGCGCACAAGCCCGGCGCGGGTGATGAAACAAAGACACCGTCAACCGCTCCAATGAAGTAAGCTGTCATTCGCTTCGATGTGGGCTCCCCCTAAGAGCGGTCGTGGAATGGGTTTCGCCTTGTTGGCGGAGGGAAAATTGGAAAATCAGAACCTCTCGGTGCGGGTGTGCCTGGTGGCCACCACGGTTTTACTATTCATCGGACTCGGCGCGTGTAATCGCAACAGCAGTGGCGGCGACGTTATGGCTTCGGTGAATGGAAGAAAAATCTATCGCACTGAAGTCGACAAATACTACTTGAATCAAACCGCCGGATCAGACCAGCAGCCCGCAGGCGAGCAGGCGGTGAGCCTGCGCCTGAGCATTCTGAACGAGCTTATTGAGACAGAAATCCTGATGCAGCGCGCCGAAAAACTCGGCCTGCTCGCGACCGACGAGGAAGTAGATCGCAAACTGAACGAGATCAAATCGCCTTACAGCCCCGAGGAATTTAACAAACGGCTACAGGATAAGAAAATATCGCTCGATGATTTCAAGCGCGACCTGCGCCGCTCACTCACCCGGGACCGGGTGTTAAACAAGGAAATAACGTCCCGCATAACCATTACCGACCAGGATGTTTCGAACTACTACAACGATCACAAGGCCGAGTTCAATCTGATCGAAGCGCAGTATCACCTGTCGAAGATCATGGTTTCTGGAGTAGTCGGCGCCCAGTTCCACAATCTGCAGAACAGCAAGGCACAAAATGACGCCGATGCGCGCAAGAAAATCCAGATGATCGCGAATCGTCTAGACAGCGGCGACGATTTCGCCACGCTAGCAATGAATTATTCCGAAGATCCGGAAACCGCAAACAATGGCGGGGACCTGGGAATGGCTCCAGAGTCCGCTCTGAAGGCCGCCGATCCTGCAACCCGTGATGCCGTCATGAAGCTGAAGCCCGGTCAATTTACCCCGGTGATTCCGATGATTAGCCCGACCAATCATCAGCCCTATGGTTACATGATCGTGAAGTTAATTTCGAAAGAACCAGCCGGCCAGCGTGACTTGGCCGATCCCCGCGTCAAGCAGGCAATCCGCCAGCAGCTACGGGATCGACGCGAGCAGCTCTTGAAGGCGGCCTACTATGAAACTCTCCGCGATGATGCCAAGGTAACGGATTACTACGCCGTTGAAGTGCTGAAGAACTTGGGAACGAAATAGATATTGTTTGGCAAATACTAGCCCTCCAGTTTCTTCAACAGAACTTCGTTCACCAATTGCGGATTCGCCTGCCCCTTCGATGCCTTCATCAACTGGCCCACAAAAAATCCAATCATGGTTTTCTTGCCGGCGCGATATTGCTCAACCTGCTTGGGATTCGCTCGAATTAACTCGTCGGCAAGTTTCTCCAGCGCGGATGTGTCGCGCGACTGCTCAGGACGTCCCTCGGCTTCGTAGACGGTAGGAAAGTCCTGCTTACGTTCGAAGCACAGGTCGTAAAGATCTTTGAGCATTTTGCCGGAGATGGCGCCCGCCTCCACTAAATCCGCCGAGGCCGTGACTCCAGCCATGGAAATTGGCGATTGCTCGAGTTCAAGGCCCTGTGCTTTCAGCCGCCCGAGTAATTCGCTTTGTACAAGGTTAGATACTCGCTTTGGGTTTTTTGATGTGCTGGCTGCGGATTCGAACTGATCCGCCATTGCTCGCGTCAGCGTTAAGGTGTGGGCATCGCCCGCGGTAATTCCGTATTCCTTCATCATCCGCTGGCGGCGCGCCTCGGGCAGTTCAGGAAGACTCGCTCGGATCTCGCCCTGCCATTTTTCATCAACCACCAAAGGAAGCAGATCCGGCTCCGGAAAGTAGCGGTAGTCATGCGCCTGCTCTTTCGAACGCATGCCATACGTCCTTCCTTCATGCGCGTTATAAAGGCGTGTTTCCTGAACGATCCTATCCCCAGACTCTATGAGTCTGATGTGGCGCTCGATCTCGTACTCCAGCGCATGCCTGATAAAGCGGAAGGAGTTTACGTTCTTGACTTCGGTCTTCGTGCCGAATTCTTTCTGGCCCCGAGGTCGCACACTAATATTGGCATCGCACCGTAACGAACCTTCCTCCATGTTGCAATCGCTGACGCCGGTGTAAAGAATGATCTCTTTGAGCCGAGTCAGATACTCGTAGGCTTCATCGGGTGACCGCATGTCTGGTTCGCTGACAATCTCGGCCAGCGGCACGCCGGAGCGGTTCAGATCGATTGCCGTCTGGGTAGTTGCATCGGCGAAGCCTTCATGCAAACTTTTGCCCGCGTCTTCTTCGAGATGCAGGCGAGTAATGCCGATTTTTTTCTTGGCGCCGTTGAGATCGATTTCGATGAATCCATGCTCTGCAAGCGGCTTGTCGTACTGCGAGATTTGGTACCCCTTGGGCAGGTCAGGATAAAAATAATTCTTACGGGCGAAGATAGACACTTCGTTAATGCTGCACTCCAGGGCCAATCCCGCGAGAGTCGCATATTCCACGGCTTTGCGGTTCAGTACAGGTAATGCCCCTGGAAATCCCAAACAAACCGGACATACGTTGGTATTTGGGGGATCGCCAAAGCGAGTCGAGCATGAACAGAAGATTTTCGACGCAGTCAGCAGTTGTACGTGAACTTCGAGTCCGATGACCGGCTCATATTTCGCCCTTATTTCCTCGGAAAGGGCTGAAGTGGTCGCCATATCGGGTGATTATAACTGGCGAGCGGAGCCTCTAGGGTCGCCTGGCATCGGTCGAGTTCAAGTATTTCTCCATCGGAATCTCGAAATACATAAGCTCATTTCCCTTTGCGTCCTGAACTCCGGTCAGATAAAAACTCGCGCCGATCAGCGGGTCCACAATGTCCGAAACGTCAAAAAACAAAAAACCCCGTGCGGTAGAGTGCGGCTCAACCGCCTTGGCACTAAACTGGGCTTGCTCGATCTCGTCCCAAGTCTTCCGGTCCAGGCCACCTTTTACTTCCTTCTTGGGTAATGGAATTGGCAAGGTGTTCTGGCGGTCGTTACGCTTAGGATGTGACAGTCGACGCACTAAATCGTCTGTCGAAGCGGATAAGAGCTTCGTCCGATCCTTGGTATTCAGTTGGGCCTTCATTCCCGCTAGCGATACAGCCTCGTCCCCGTCGTTCGTGACGACGAAGAAGATGGGCAGGTATCCGTAACTGCGATACTTGACATTGAAAACAGAAGCTTTGGCATCGACGTCATAGGGATCAACCGCGATCACGACCTTTTCGGTTGGGTGATCGTCGCGGGCTGGATAGCTTCGGGCCGCCTGCGCTGCCGGCATAACAAATTCTTTAGCCGCAAGCGCACAAAGACAACCAAGCAACAGGAATCCAAGGAGGATTCCGAGCCGCGTCGGTGTCGTCGAAAACCACGCCATCCGCGAAAAATCTAATTCCTGCTTACCAGCATTCGGCATAATGTGAATTATAGGATCTCAAAATGTTCGATGCCGTCAGACCATACCGGCGCTGTCTGGCACGATGACATAAAGATTCTCTTCCCGCTGGCGTTTAGAATGAACTGCCTCCATGCATGTGCTCTACAGTGTGTTGCTCGCGATATTTCTGCTGCTCACGCTGCCTTACTGGTTAGTGCAGATGATGCGGCACGGAAAATATCGAGCGGGGCTGCGCCAGCGATTCGGGGCGGTTCCACCTCATCTTGCACCCCCCCAAAATGAGCCTACACTTTGGGTCCACGCGGTTTCTGTGGGCGAAGTAGTAGCTTCGAGTGCTGTCATTACAGCGCTGCAGGAGCGTTTACCTTCTCATCGGATAGTGATTTCGACCACAACGAACACAGGACAAAAACTAGCCGCTCAACGTTTCGGGCAAGAGAACGTGTTTTATTTTCCTTTAGATTTTAGTTTTGCGGTGCAACCCTATCTCGACGTTTTGAGACCGGATTTGGTAGTGATCGCTGAAACTGAATTCTGGCCAAATTTTCTTCGGCTTGCCAAACGTAAGGGATCTCGCATCGCCGTAATAAACTGTCGCATTTCCGACCGCTCCTTCCCAGGATACAAACGGATGCGTTTCTACCTTTCAAAAATATTCAAGAACGTGGATTTGCTTCTGGCCCAGACCGAAGAAGATCGACAGCGGCTCTTAGCGATCGGTGCGGACGAGTCCAAAATCAGCGTATCTGGCAATCTTAAATTTGATGTTGCAGCTCCACCTTCTCCCAAGATCGTTGCCAGATTCGATCGAAGCATTCGCCAATCCGGCGCCGGACCAGTGCTTATTTGTGGAAGCACGCTAGATGGCGAAGAGGGGTCTTTGCTCTCGGCGTTTCGCAACATCCTGGCCAACCATCCCAAGGCGGTGATGATTCTTGCTCCGCGTCATGCGGAGCGTTTCTCAGAAGTCGCCGCGCTTGTGGAAAAACTTGGATTCCGTATTTTGCGTCGCTCCTTGTGGAGCGGTGAACCGCTCGCCGGCGCCGTATTCCTGGTCGATAGTATCGGAGAATTGGCTGCTCTTTATTCTCTGGCTACCGTTGCATTCGTCGGAGGAAGCCTGGTGCCGCGCGGAGGTCACAATATTCTTGAGCCCGCACTCTATGGCGTCCCAATCGTTACGGGTAACCACTACGAGAATTTTCGCGATATTGTAAATTTTTTCGCAAGCTGCAATGCGGTCCGTATTGTTGGACTTGCGGAGCTACCCCTGGTTTTCATTGAACTCATAGAAAACGCCGCAGAGCGACAGTTGCTAGGCCGCAACGCGCTTTCGGCGCTGGAATCGCAGCGTGGCGCTACGGCGAAGACGGTTTCCGCGCTACTGCACCTTCTCGAACCCGGTCAATCATCCGACAGCCGGTCTTTGGATAAGAGCTCGGCATGAATTCGCTCACGGGACTCTATTCTGCCGCTACAGCGTTGCGCAATACTCTGTTCGATCGTGGCATCCTGAAATCGCGGCGCTTGCGCAGGCCTGTGATTAGCGTGGGCAATCTTTCGGTTGGCGGCTCTGGCAAGACTCCATTTGTAATCGCGATCGGAGAGCTGCTGAAGACTCGCGGCATAAAGTTCGATGTTCTTTCGCGCGGCTATGGGCGTGAGACGCGCGGAGTGTTGCTGGTGGACCCTAAAGGTGAGGCGTCAGAATTTGGCGATGAGCCATTGCTGATCGCCCGTCGCCTGGGCGTCCCGGTTGTTGTGGGCGAAAACCGTTACGATGCGGGTCGAGTTGCCGAAGAGAAATTTGAGAGCCAACTTCATATTCTCGACGACGGCTTTCAGCATCGTTCCCTGGCTCGCGACTTTGACATCGTGCTGCTCTCGCAGAGCGACCTTGATGATGACCTCTTGCCTTCGGGAAGATTGCGGGAACCACTTTCATCGCTGCAACGGGCCGATGCCATCGCAGTGCAGGATAATCCCGCGAAAGAATTCTCAAACAAACTCACGATTAAAGCCGGAGGCGCACAAGGCAAGTTTATATGGCGGATGGAGCGTGATTTCGCAGCCCCTGAAGCACCACGTGAACCGATCGTTTTCTGCGGAATCGCGCGGCCACAGCAGTTCTTCGCCCATGTGCGAGGCGCGGGCCTAATCCCGGCGGCCGAGCTTACGTTTGGCGACCACCATCGATACACCAGAGCTGACGTGGAACGCCTCATGAAGATGCGCGATAAGCACAGTGCAGGAGGTTTTCTCACGACTGAAAAAGATGCTATCAACCTGGGATCATGGCGAGATCGTCTTCAACCTTTGGCAGTGGCTTCGCTCAACCTTAGGCTTGACCGCCCTGATGACATAATCGATGCGATTTTGGCTAGAATTGCGAATCGAAAGCCTCAGTCATGAGAAAATCTTGAGTTGCGCTCAGCCGCTCCTTAATAGCTGCAGCCGACACATTGATGACCAAGCATATTAAAGAAAATGACCGCTTGCGGAAGATTGTCTCTTCTTTCCCCAAATTAACAGTAACGGTCCTTGCGGATCTGGTCGCCGACGAATTTGTCTTTGGGGAAATTTCTCGCGTGTCGCGTGAGGCCCCGGTGCTTATTCTGAAGCATCGCGACCGAAAAATCGTTCCCGGCGGCGGCGCCAACGCCATCTACAACCTGGCCGACTTGGGAGTGAATGTTTTGCCGGTGGGGGTCGTGGGCGACGACGAACCCGGAAAGATTCTGCTGCGCGCTTTCCGGCACAAACGAATTCCAGTAAGCGGTGTTTTTAAAGAGAAGAATTACGCCACCGTTACCAAGACACGAATTCTTGCCGGGTTCGCCCATACCACTGGCCAGCAGGTGGTCCGACTTGACCGCGAGCCTGTGGAGGGCCCCAATTCGCATTTGCGGCGTGAATTGGTGCTCGCCGCGCGGGAATATACCCGTGCATCGGATGCACTGCTGATCTCCGACTACGGCTACGGCGCGGCGACACCTAGTCTCCTAAACGTGATTCGGGAAAAGCGCGGGCTCGACAAAGTGCCCGTGACCGTCGACTCTCGCCATCGTTTGCTTGAGTTTTCTGGCGTCACGGCTGCAACTCCCAATGAAGCTGAGGTGGAGGAAGCTCTTGGCATCCGTATCGGCAACAATCGTGAGCGTCTTCTAGCCGCGGGCGATCAGATTGCCGGTGAGATGGACTTGGAGTCGTTGCTGATCACGCGCGGCAAAGACGGTATGGTGATTTTTCCGCGACGCCATAAGCCAGTGGATATTCCAATTTATGGCAGCGATCAGGTTGCGGATGTCACCGGCGCCGGCGACACGGTAATTGCTACCTTCACCGCTGCGTTGGCGGCGGGGGCCACCTCTGAAGAAGCTGCTCACCTGGCGAACTTTGCCGGAGGTATTGTGGTAATGAAGCGCGGTACCGCTACTGTCAGTCAGCAGGAATTGCTGGAAGCATTGGATAAGGTTCCGGTAGTAGATCGAGATCATTGAACGAATCACCTCATCGGAAAATCGTTTCGCGTGCCGAACTGCGGCAACTCGTTGCAGACTGGCGGGCTGCTGGCGAGCGCGTTACGCTGACCAACGGGTGTTTCGATATCTTGCATGTGGGACACATCCGATATCTTCAGGCCGCACACAATCTCGGCGGCAAGGTGATTGTTGCGGTAAATTCGGACGACTCCGTACGCGTACTAAAAGGAGAAGGGCGCCCAGTGATGCCGGCCGAAGAACGCGCGGAGATTTTGGCAGCTCTATCCAATGTTGACGCGGTCATTGTCTTTCCTGAAAAGGATGTAAGAGCTATTATTCGCGAAATTCATCCTGATTTTCATGCCAAGGGTACCGACTACACCGAGGAAAATGTTCCCGAGCGGAACGAAGTTGAAGCCTGCGGAGGCCGGGTCGTCATTGTCGGCGATCCCAAGAATCATTCGACTACGGACATCATCCGCCAACGATCGCGGACTGAGCCGCGCACATCGTGAGCAACAAGTTGTGGCGTGTGCCTCTACCGGGCAGGTCGCTGAAATAATGGACGCGCTCGCTTCTCCGCAAACTGGCGCTTCAAATTTTGCGAGCCTGCTCATCGTGCGCCTTGGCGCCATGGGCGATGTAATTCACACCTTGCCCGCAGCCGCCGCGCTACGCCAGGCTCTGCCTCACGCAACTTTAGGATGGCTGATCGAGGAGCGATGGGCTGAACTCCTTTGTACGTCGCGTTATCCGCGGTCTGGCCCCCGCTCGCCACAGCGGCCATTGATCGATCGGTTGCATTCCGTCAATACAAGCGAATGGAGGCGCGCGCCGTTCTCATTCAATACATGGATGCAGATGGCGGTGGGATTAAGCCAGTTGCGCGGAATCCATTACGACGCGGTAATAGATTTCCAAGGCGCAGTCCGTTCTGCTTTGCTGGCCCGCTGGTCAGGCGCCCCCATGGCATTTGGAAGCGCGCAACCGCGAGAACATGCTGCCAGCATGCTCTACACGCGAAAAGTGCTGACCACGGATCGCGCTCATGTTGTAGAACAGGCGCTTGAGATGGCCCGATCGATTGCTCCTACTTTGACGACGGAATCTGATTTGAATCTTCCTGTCGATCCGGAAGCCGAGATCAAGATTGCCTCATTGACCGGCGAATTGAAAAAGTTCGCGATCCTCAATCCAGGCGCAGGTTGGGGTGCGAAGAGATGGCCTCCAGAGCGTTACGGAAAGCTTGCCAGAGCACTAGCTCAAGATGGATTAACTCCGCTCGTAAATTACGGGCCAAGTGAGGATTTGCTGGCAGGAGCCGTGGAACAGGCCAGTGACGGCGTGGCGAAGAGAGTTACGTGCTCGATCTCTGAATTGATCGCGCTTACTCGCCGCGCCTCGGTCTTTATCGGCGGCGATACCGGGCCCTTACATCTGGCGGCTGCGCTCAAAATTCCGGTCGTGGCAATTTTCGGTCCCACCAACCCGGCGCGCAACGGCCCATTCGGGACTCGATCGGTCGTTCTACGAAGCGCAAACAGTGTTACCGATCACAGCCGGCATCTTGAGCCAGAACAGGGTTTGCTGGAGATCACAGTTGACGAAGTCGTCGCGGCAACCCGGAGCCTTTTGCAAAGTAGCCACATTGGAGCGCCATATCCCGAAGCGCTATCTCGCAGGGTCAGGTGAGTGAAGTTTCACAACCCGGAGGAACGTTGCCGCCGTCCACACTCGACACGTGGTCCCGTGTCGCCCGCCGTGTTCGGGTTCCACTTGGCTTTATCTTTGCCATCGTATATGTGTGGTTGGCGCGACCGACGCCAAGTTCCCTAATCTTCGGCGCTTTGGCAATGGCCCCGGGACTGATCTTGCGTGGAATGGCGTCTGGTCACGTGCAGAAAGATAAACAACTTACCACCAGCGGCCCCTACGCATACACCCGTAATCCCCTGTATCTGGGATCGTTGTTTATGGCGGCAGGTTTCGCTATCGCGGCGCGCAGTTGGTGGATCGTTGGGGTCATGGTTCTGATGTTCGCCGTGATTTACGTCCCAGTAATTGCGGGCGAAGAGCGCTATCTCCGCCGGACATTCGCCGAGTACGACGAATATGCTCGTAATGTGCCACGTATGTTTCCCCGTTTGACGAGATTCGGAGTTCAACAGAGCGCATATTCCGCGGCACGCTACTGGAAGCACCGCGAATACGAGGCGAGTATCGGCTGCGTGGTGGTGATGGCCATCCTTGTCCTCAAGCTACTGATGAAGCGAATATGGTAGTCTGCCGTTAGTTATGGGAGGTCCTGGACAAAGGCTGATTCGCCCTTCCGCGCTGCTACTACTCTTTGCTTCGATATCGGTTTCGATATTGGTTTCGATATTAGCGGGACAAGCAGTCCCAGCTGCCTCAATCGGCCCTTCGGCCCAGATCACGCCTCCACGCCCTAACTATCCTTTCCCTGATAGAAAAAGCTACGTCTATTCCGCGGAGTGGCACATGTTGACCGCGGGCATGGGCGTTATCAGAATGGAAACCTCCGGCAATGAGCGCAAGATTGTGGCGACGGCCGAGTCATCAGGACCGGTCAACGTGATTTTCCCGGTTCGTGACCGCTTCGAATCGCGCTTCGATCCTCGGACGTTTTGCTCACAATCCCTCGCTAAACACAGCGAAGAGGGATCGCACAAACGCGAAACTTCGATTCGTTTCGACTACGCACAAAAGAAAAGTAATCTCGAAGAACGAAACATCAAAACCGGTGAGATCAAACACGTCGAAAACGATCTGGCCGGCTGTGTCACCGACATTCTCACTGGCTTTTACTATCTGCAGTCCCTGCCGCTCAAGCTAGGCGCTACGTACGAGTTCCCCGTCAGCGACGGCAAGACAGCAGTCGTACGCGCTACCGTCGACAAGCTCGAGCTTGTCAAGGTGCCTGCCGGAAGCTTCTCCACCGTGATGGTCACGACGGAAGCCATCTCAGGCTCGCTGCAATCCAGGGGGAAGGTTTGGGTGTGGTATTCAGACGATCCAGGTCACACGCCGGTCCAGATGCGCGCGAAGTTAGGATGGGGAACGCTGCTCTTCCGGCTGCAGAGGATCGAAAAGTAGAAATCTGGTCCAGGGACAGCCCGCATTACTGCTTCTCGCAGTCACACTTCTAGAGGTGCCGCTACTTCTGCGCCGCCAGCAAGGCCTCCGTCACGAACCTTTTGGTCTGCTCATCCATTTGCCATCCATCACCTTTCAGAGCTGCCTCACTGGCTAGTTTCTTGTTCTTGATCCCGATATAGACAGCGCTATAGGAAGTATCGCCGAGGTTTTCCACTCTGTGTTTGAAGGGCGGGAACCAACGTGATTCGCCCGGCTTGGCGGCTACCTCTTGTGATTTGCCGTTTTCATCAGTGAACTTGAGGTGCCCGGCACTGAGAATGACAACCACGCCGCCCGGATGCGCATGCATACCGGACTTCTCGTGTGGTCCGTAGTGAACGTTTACGACCTGCACAAATTCATTCTCAAAAGCCAGTTTGTAATGCGTGGGCTCGGCTTTGGTGGGATCTTGCGCGAGTCCTCCCGAGTTGAGCATGTACAAGATAAAAACTAGAAATAACGATCTGCGACACACCGACATCCGCATGAGCGATGGCCTCAATTTTTCTGTGAGCGTTCTCTAGCTTATGCCGATGCGAGCCGCTGTCAATAATTCAAATACGGTTGGACCCAAACTGGTAAGAGCCCTCGGGATGGCTTGCTAACTGAGACAGAAGGTAATTCGCTTTCGCTCCAGGCGACGGCCACGGACGCGTCCCCGTGACGTGAAGTTTCTATTGCAGCCGGAAGCGCTCATTCATCAGGCGCTGCAGGCGTGGCCGATAGAGAATGTCATAGGCGAGTTCTTTGTCGGGAAACATACTGAGAGCGGCGCGGCGAGCGTTGGCTGAAATTTCTGCTGCTTCTTCCAGGGTCAGGTCAGGATCCTGGCTGATGACCGACATCACCATGCTCATCATCACTTGCAGGCGGCGCAGTCTCTTAGCTTCATCCAGGCGTTCGCTCTCTTCTCCGCCTTGGTCATGCCGTCGATCACCTTGTTCGGCCCGTTGAACATCCATGCTGCCTCCCTTTGGAAAACTCCCTTTCCCATCCACGCCGCAGCCTGCCTTGCCCCAGCCGCAAGCTTTTACGCACTCTTTTACGCACTCTTTAGATGTCGAGCGCATTCACCCCGGTTGCGCCCGTCATCACAGCATAAGGGTCATTGTGCCAGCTTTCGGGGGCAAAACAAGCATCTCTTGGGCTACCACTTATGGGTCCGCAAGACAGGGACATGGTGACTGCCGTAATCTGTTAAGACATCATCATCACCGGAGGATGCATGCCAGAGTCGACCAGCCCCACGCCAAAACCCAAGCCGAACGAGAAACTGGTCAAGATTTTCGATACCGAACAGGAAAACGAAGCCATCGTCGTGCAAGGTTTGCTCGAGTCCGCCGGCATCGAATCTGATCTGAAATCAATTGACGCGGTCCAGGATGCTTTTCCCGGCATCGGAGGTATCGTTATTCTTGTGCGCGAGCAGGATGAGGCCGAAGCAAAAAGGGTCATCGAGACGCGACGTCAACTGCCGCCCCTCGATGACGAGACGGCTGAAATCAGTGGATGACATATTCGAACGGGGTTACTGTTCGACTCGGATTACTGGATGATGGCAACTGCCGGGGTGACCGAGTTGCCATCCAGATAAAAACTCACCGCGCCCTCTTCGTCGGTACGATACGTTTTCACCCCCGCCCGCTGTAGCCGTTCAAGGACCTCGCGACGAGGATGTCCATATACGTTTCGGGTGCCGACGGATATAACGGCGTAACGAGGACGTACGGTCGCCAGCAAATCCGCGGATGTTCCGGTCGCGCTGCCGTGATGCGCCACTTTCAGCAGCATCGCCTCAGGATGCTCCTCAACCAGCCGCCGCTCCGCCGGACTCTCAGCGTCTCCCTCCAGCAAAGCAGTCGTCGCGCCAAAGGTCGCTGTAAATACGAGGCAGTCGTCGTTCGGGCGCATTGAACCGGCGACTTGATCGCGCCCCGGAGCAAGCATCTTGAAGTGCACACCACCGTAGTTGAATTGGTCGCCTTCCTTTCTTACAAGAACCTTCATTCCTGACTTCTGGGCTTGGGCCACGATCGACGCGAGAGCTCCCACTGGCTTGTCGATACTCAACCACAGCTCTCGCGGATGAAAGTTTGAAATTACTGCAGGCATCCCGCCGAGATGATCGGCATGAGGATGGGTGATTGCGACAATATCAAGATGGTCGATACCGCGATTCCACAGATACGAAGACACCACCTGCTCACCAAGGTCAAAGTCGGAATGCATCCATTGCGGCAACCCTCCGGCGTCGACGAGAAGAGTGCGGCCCTCGGGAGTTACCAGCAAAATGGAATCACCTTGTCCGACATCGATCGTCGTCATTTCCATCATAGCGGCGCGAATGTGCGGCCGCGCGGGGACGAACGCAATCCAGACCCCAACTACGAAGATTACGGCCACGGAAGCGAACGCGGCCCACAGTGCGCGCCTCGCCGCAATCATTGCGAGCGCCAGCACAGCGATCGAGGCCACGATCATCGCAACCGAAGGCATGGCGACCCGCATGTCGGCAACCGATGCGCCAGCAAGATGAGCGCCGCCGAGAAGGTGCACCGTTCCAGCGATCCCATCCAGCGCGAGTCCCGAAATCCAAACTGCCGGATGGGCGAGGACGGTCGAGATGTATCCGAGGCCGACGGCGACGGCCGCAGCAGGCATCAATATCTGGGTGAGCGGAATCACAGCCAGATTGGCAGGCATTCCCATTGTTGTGGCGCGATGGAAGTGATACGCCATCAGCAGCGCCAGTCCCGCCTGCATCAATGCCGAGATGAAGAGCAATTCACAGAGACCAATTGCCACGCGCATGAAAATCGCAGGCACTGCAAGGCTGAGACGCGAGCCGCTGAATCTCCGCAGCCGCCCCGCGATCAACCGCATATCCAGACGAAATTGCGCGACCGCAGGAGCGACATGCAAATCGTAGCTGGCAACCCGCAATAGGCGTAACCCTCGAGCGTATGGCGAAGTTGTCCGCTCCAGAATCGGCACCCCTATTCCGGCGATGATAAACACCGCCAGGAACGTCAGCTGAAAACTCGCGCCAAAGAGAGCGCTCGGATCGACGATTAGAACCCCCAGCGCGGCGGCTCCAATGGCATTCATCATGTTGCGCTCTCGATACAGCAGGCGCGCGCCGAGATATGTAGCGAGCATCAACGCGGCGCGCCACACAGGCGGGCCAACTCCTACAACAAAGGCATAGGAGAACGAGACTACAACGGTAGCGATGGCCGCCACCGAGGGATCGATGCGAAATTGGCGCAACGTCCAAAAGATGGCGACCGCGAGGATACTGAGATTCATCCCGGAAACGACGAGCACGTGATAGGTGCCTGAGCACTGGTATTCCGTTCGCGTCGAATTACGCAGAAATGATTCTTCGCCAAGGACCATGGCGTCCATGAGCGACGCTTGCGAGGCGGGCCAGAGTTGATGAATCTTAGCAACGATGCTGGAGTGAACGCGGTTTCGCCAAAGTTCAATCCGGTTACCGGAAAATCCGGGAAGCCGCTCAACGTCCTTCTCGTCCGCTGATCCCAGCATGCTGATGCCGTTGTCTCGCAGATAGTCTTCGTAATCAAAGGCTCCAGGATTGCGGTAGTTACGCGCCGGATGCAACTTGGCAATTATCCGAAGACGCGTTCCGTAGGTCAGCGGGATCGGGCCTCTGTGCGAAACCGCACCATCTGCATCTGAAGGACCCAGGAAATTCGACGACTCACTGGCTCCGTCCCGCTCATTCAGCGCTGGCTTCGAAGTCTTGGTTTTTGTCTTTCCGTAAATGGTGAGCCGTACGCCGGCGCGCCATGGCCAGACCTTATCGCCCCTTTCAACGGCTTCCGTTTGTACATCAATCGACTGCTGGATTGAACCCGGGTATGTCTCCTTTTGATATCCCTGCTTCGAAATGTAAGCCGTGATTACGAGGGGACTACCATCGGCCAATTCAGAAAGTGGAGGCGTAGTCGCCTCAAGGTGACGCGGCTGGCAGCGAACTTGAATTAGAAATGCGCCCAAAAGAAACCACGCGCCCAAGGATAGCGCCTTGGAGAACCAACCTCGTTTTGAAAGAAAGAACGACGCTGCAGAGATGAACCCCACAAGCGCGATCGCCCACCAGGATGGTGGCCGCCATGCGCGAATGCCCCACCAGATTCCCAATGAGAATGTAATCGCGGCCCAGAACAGAGGCTGCCTCGGAGGTTTCTCGTCCTGCATCATCGGTTCCTCCTCAGGGTCGCCTGCTCGGTTTGCCTGCTGGACTTGCCTGATAAGAGCGTTGCCGCGCTGGAATCGGGGATCACATCGGATCGTGGATGAAACCAGTTGGCAGAAAACCGAGAAGGACGAACGTTCAGGAAGCGTTCAGCGCGCCAGCAGCATGACTGATTCGATGTGAAACGTTTCGGGAAACAGATCGAATAGGTGAGCTTCCGCAACGTGATACCCGGCCGCGAGCAAGGGTACGAGATCTCTCGCCAGGGTTGCCGGGTCGCAAGACACATATCGAATCAGGGGCGCCCTAAGTTCCAGCAAAGAGTTGATCACCTTCTTGCCGGCGCCGGCGCGCGGAGGATCGAGAACGACCAGATCAGGTCGGTTTTTTCGCAGCTGCCCCAGCAAGCCACTACTCAGGTATTCCTCCGTCCGCGCGCCAATCGCTTTCACGTTCGCAGGAACATTCTGCACAAAGTCGGCGTGGGATGTCTGTGACGCCTCTACACCCAAAATGTGATGAAAGTTGCGTGCCAGGACCACCGAAAAGAGCCCAACCCCGGCGTACAAGTCCAGCGCGATCTCGCCACGAGCGTTGCCCGTCACGACTGAGATCAGATCGTCGATTAGATAGCGGTTGACCTGAAAGAAAGCTCCCGGGCTAACCCGATATTCGTGGTGCTTTGTTCGGTAGTAAATTGCATCGGCTCCGGCTTGCGCGAGGCGGACAGGTTCATCATCTTCTGATTGATCCAGGAGTGATTGATTCTGCCGGGCTCGCTTACTTTTGGATTGTTCCTCCTTGGAGTTGGAGCGTTCCGGCTTCGAGTGTTTATGCAATCTCTGACGGGAAGAGAAAAAAGTCACGCCGATGATTTCCGTCAGCTCGTGCTGAAGCGCCGCTGCCCAGCGCAATAACTCATCACGATCTGCGCCGCCTGCGCAAAAAGCCCATGCGCACAAGCACTTATCCTCGGCGTCAGCGAATAGTTCGATCTCTTCGACGGAATCCGGACAATTCAATCCGCGTAGCGCTAGCAACCGCGCCATGACGTGATTCAGCAGAGGCGAACTAATGGGACATTCCCGCGCCGGAAGAAATTCGTGTGACCCAAACCGGAAGTACCCCAAAGCAAACTCTGGCGTCGTCCGTATCCGCAGGCGCGTCCGGTTGCGGTAGTTCCACGGCGGAGACGCATGCAGCTGAATCTCGGAATTCAGTTCGACCTTCGCAATTCGCTGGATCGTCTCCCGCAAAATCTCTGCCTTGAATTGCAATTGTTTGTCGTAGCGGATGTGCTGGTAGTGGCACCCTCCACATTGGCTGAAGTAGGGACAGCGCGCTTCAACGCGGTCGGGCGACGCCTCTATCAGCTGCAACACAGAGCCACGTGAGAAACCGCTCTTTTCTAGTCGAACATTCTCTAGTCGAACATTCGCCTCCACCTGCTCCCCGGGAAGCACGAACGGAACAAAAACCGCCATGCTCCGCGCGTCCGAACCGACGGGCACGCGCGCCAAACCGTCACCCCCATAAATGAGTTTTTCGATGGATAAAAGCAAGTGATAAGTGTAGCGCGGGCCAAGTTCCAAGCCGATCCTGAATGCATCTGCCTGAATTTAGTGCATATAGAACAAACTTAACCGCGGAACGCCGCTGCGTTCGAGCAGTCGCTTATGCACATATTGCTTGTGCAGTTGCTCAACCTGCGATGCTGTCATGTTCCTGCGGTAAGGAGCGATATCCCGATCTGCCTCGGAACGCACTTTAATCAGGTTTTCATCCGATGTCGCTGCCATTAGCATGCCAAATAGTTTTTCTTCCAGCACCGCGAGCCGCCGTTCCAAGTCTTCCAATCGGGGAAGCTTTCCTTTGCGCTCTATTCCCTCTGCCAGTTCGCGTAATGACGCTGCTTCTTCCCGAGCCAGCGCGCGAGTCGAGAATCCAACTCTCTCTGGGAGTTTTGCAATCTCAAGCTTCTCGGCATTACCGCGGAGGAACGCCGCAATCTGCGCGGCTTCGAATCCTGTCTCTCGCCGGCTCTTCTCATCGCCGCTTACGCCGACGGGCACGTCGCTGGTCACACCAATAGCCGCTTCCTTCATATCTTCCGCAGCGGCCAGCACCGCCTGAGAGCAATACGCGAGGCTATTCACCTTCTTCGATCTCGAGGGACGCTGATCGTATTTATCGAAGGCGTCATCCACTCCGCGAAGAACGGCTTCAAGCGGAACCCCAGCGCCTTTCCAAGTCTCAATTAATGCCCAATCAAGCGTGGAAAGAAGCAGAATTCCACCACGCCGCCGCTGGAAGTGCTCTTCAATCTCCGTGAAGTAATTGAAATAATTTTCCACGACGGCTCAGCGCGATTTGGGAGTTTTGGGCGATGGCCACGGCTTCGCATCGCTATCCAAGGGCCTGGTGGACACAACCGCTTTTGCAGTTTTCGGAGCAACTTCGCGGCGAAAAGATTGGTTGCGATCCCAGATTATGCGCAGCCCTTCCAGGGTCAAGAACTCGTCTACATCTTTAATGAAGTGGGACACCGTACCGAACAGCGATCCGAGTCCGCCGGTAGCGATCACGCGTGTCTCTTCCCCCATCTCATTCATTAACCTTTCAAGGATGCCATCCACCAGGCCCAAATATCCGTAGTAAAGGCCCGATTGCAAGCTGCCCACCGTATTCGATCCGATCACACGCGCAGGCTTGCGGATCTCCACCCTCGGCAGGCGCGCCGTGCGCTGAAACAACGCATCCGCCGATATCCCGATTCCAGGACAAATCACACCACCCATGTATTCGCCTTTTTTTGAAACGCAATCGAACGTCGTCGCGGTTCCGAAATCAACGATCACGCAGGGGCCACCGTATTTTTCGAACGCCGCCACAGAGTTCACAATGCGATCAGCGCCAACCTCGGCGGGATTGTCGTACAAAACCTGCATTCCTGTCTTAATACCGGGCTCAATGAACAGCGGCTTGGTGTTGAAATATCGTTCGCAGCAGGTTCGCAGCACCGGATCAAGAGGTGGCACCACCGACGAAATCACGATGCCGTGGACGTCTGAAACTTCCAGATTCTCCATCGAAAAGAGATTGCGAAAGATAACTCCATACTCATCGACGGTACGAGTCAGATGCGAACCGACGCGCCAGTTCGCAGCCAGCTTCTCGTAGCGCGCGGTTTCGGTGGTGACATCGTCCCCGGGACGATGCGGCACGCGCTCAAACACGCCCAAAACGGTATTCGTGTTCCCTACATCAATCACAAGCAGCATAAAAATTTCTTGATTTTTCGATTAACTATTAACTACTAACTATTAACCATCCTAACCGTTCCACTCAGTACAGCACGCAATCCCTCGTCAGTTCTTACTCGCAAGAATCCGCGTTCGTCCAATCCCTCGGTAATGCCTGTCAGGCGCTCGTCTTCCTCGACTGTCACTTTACGGCCTCGCACCGAGGATGAATTCGTTTCGAAGCGGCGCAATATTGCGTCTCGACCATCGGAGTTGTCGATCAAGCTCCGATACTCCCGGTCGAGCGATTTTAGCAAAGCGACGCATAACTCGACCCGCGACCATTCCGTGCCCGTTTCGATTTTTAACGAAGTCGCATTTTCCCTTAATTCGGGCGGGAATTTCGCCTGATTCACGTTGATTCCGATACCCACAACCAGATACCTCACCCGCGTTGCGTCCGCATTCATCTCCGTCAGAATGCCGCAGAACTTCTTACCCCTGAGCAGAAGATCGTTGGGCCATTTCAAATCCGCGAGCAACTGCGGCGAGATTTCTGCAACCGCATCGCGCACAGCCAGACCCGCAGCCAACGAGAATATCAGCGCATCGGATGGCGGCATCACTGGCCGCAGAATTACGGAACAATAAATTCCAGTCGACCGCGCTGAATGCCAGATATGTGCAGACCGCCCGCGTCCGGCCAGCTGTTCTTCCGCGAGAAATACGCTGCCCTCTGGAGCTCCGCCCGCGGCAGCCTGCATCGCTTCAGTATTGGTCGAACCGATTTTGTAGTAGTGATGGATATGCTTGCCTGATTGCGGGGCAAAAATTGTTCCCTTCAAGGATGGCCCCAGCATTTCGGGGAGAAGTAAGTCAGGCACCGCACGCAGTTGATAGCCTGTCGCCGGATGCCCAGCGACATCCACGCCCAATCCTCGCAGTTGCTGAATGAGTCGCCAGACCTCGGAACGGCTAATCCCGATCTCTTCGGCAATCTTCGTGCCACTGACTACGACGGTGGCGTTGTCCATCAGTAGTTGAACGATACGGCCGAGGCGAACATCAGTCGCCTTGTGTACGGAGGGCAGACTACGAGATTTCGTGGAGCTTGGGATGGAAGGATTATAAACAGATTAGCTATTTGCGCACGGTAACTGGACATCATGCAGCCTGCCGGACTTAGGCTACGGTGACGCGCAAACTCATATCAACATCCGTGGCCGATTGCGTCAGCGCCCCAACCGAGATGAAATTCACTCCGGTTTCGGCATACGAACGCACATTCTCTAAATTGATTCCGCCCGCGCATTCTAGTGGTATCCGGCGTTCGCGCTTCGAACAGATCTCGACCGCCTTGCGAACATTCTCAACGCTCACATGATCGAGGAGAATCGCCTCCGCCCCGTGATCGAGCGCCTGCTGCAATTCCTCCAGGGAACGCACTTCAATCTCGATAGGTTGACGGCCCCGCCGATTACGTACGGCCTGCTCTAAGGCAGGAACGGCCCCGCCGCACAGCGCAATGTGATTGCCTTTAATCAACACTCCGTCGGAAAGGTCGAGGCGGTGGTTCTGTCCGCCTCCGCACCGCACCGCGTACTTGTCGACCAAACGCAGGCCTGGCGCCGTCTTGCGGGTATCTAGAATCCGCACACGCGTGCCTTCCACCGCATCCACAAACATGCGGGTCAGGGTCGCAATTCCAGCCATGCGCTGCAGAAAATTCAGGATCACACGCTCACACGAGAGAATCACACGAGCATTGTGCCGGATCACGGCAATCTGCTGCCCCGGTCTCACCCGTATACCATCAAAAATCGAAGGGTGACTTGTCACTTCATAATGTGAAGTAACCGCCCCGTCCAGCGCCGCATAAACGTCAAAAATGCGCGGCACACATCCGAGACCGGCAAGAATGCACTCCTGCTTGGCGATAATCGTCGCCGACGCGCGTTGGTTCGGATCGATGCAAGCGTAGCTGGTCGCATCGCTTGTGGCGCGATCTTCCATCAGCGCGTTCTCGATAATTGCGGTGATGCGTCGTGAATTCCAGTCCATATATGCAAGTGTGTGGGGCGGGCGCCCTCGCCCGCCTGACCGCGCTCAACCACTACCCAGTCAACTCATTCAACTGGGCAAGAATTTTATCGCGCAAAGTGACTTGTTCCTCGACCTGCTTGCGCAACCCTTCCACCACGTGAGCCGGGGCCTTCCTCAAGAACTGTTCGTCACCTAGTCGAGCTTGCGGGCCAGCCAGTTGCTTCTCAATCTTTTCCAGGTCTTTCTTTAGACGCTCGCGCTCAGCGGCCACATCAATCTTTTTTTCGTAAATCGCATGCACATCGAAGCGCGAGGTACTGCGCGTGCCCGCCAATTTCGCCATCGAGCTATTTACAAAAGTGATCTTCTCCACATTCGCCGGACGGTCAAGCAAAACCGCGCTGGAATTTTTTTCCAGCATCGTGCGAATCTCCGGTTGGAGCGCGAATACTTCAATCGGGATCTTCACCTTCGGCTCAACTTTCAATTCCGCACGCAGATTGCGCACGCTAACTATCAGGTCCTGCAGAATGGCCATCTCCGTCTCTGTACCCAAATCAATCTGCTTCGTATCCGCCGCTGGATACGGAGCCAGCGCTATCGACTTCAACGGAGGTTTCCCGTCATACATCGCGTGCCATATTTCTTCGGTGATGAACGGCATCACCGGATGCAGCAATCGCAAAGACGCTTCAAACAGATTTACCAGATTCGCGCATGCAATCTTCGCCGGTCCGCGGTCCGCGCCTTCCTCAAAGTTCAGCCGCGGCTTGATCAATTCCAGGTACCAGTCGCAGAGATCTCCCCAGAAAAAATCATAGATGCGAGTTGCCGCTTCATCAAAGCGATAGGTCTGCAGCGATTCATTCACATCTTGAGCCGCGCGATTGAAACGCGACAGAATCCAGCGATCTTCTAGAGTCTGTCCCTCGAAACCCGCGATACCGCTGGGTTGCGCGAGCAACTCGCCAGCCCCCACGCCAATTTGCCGCAGGCCCGCGTCGATCCGATCCACGTTCATGAACAGGAAGCGCGCGGCGTTCCAAATCTTATTAGCGAAGTTGCGATAGCCCGCGGTGCGGCTCTCGCTGAACGCAATATCCGTTCCCGGTGCCGCCATCGCCGCCAGGGTAAAGCGGGCCGCATCCGTCCCGTACTGTCCAATCACTTCGATCGGATCGAGCACGTTGCCCTTGGTCTTCGACATCTTTTGACGATCCGCATCACGCACCAGCGCGTGAATATAAACCTCGCGAAAGGGAACACTCGCACGAAGTTCGTCTTCTTCCGAACCCGTTCTTCCCTTCGGCCCCGGCTTATGCGGCGGCATCATGAACCAGCAACCCAGCATGATCATCCGGGCCACCCAGAAAAACAGTATGTCGAAGCCGGTGATCATCAGCGAGTTGGGGTAGAAGACATCCAAGTCGCGTGTCGCAGCGGGCCAGCCGAGCGTCGTGAACGGCAGCAGGCCCGAGGAAAACCAGGTGTCGAGCACGTCCGTTTCTTGCTCGAATTTCACGCTGCCGCACTTGCACACCGCCGGAGCTTCGCGCGCCACCACAACTTCCTTGCATTCATTATTCTTGCAATACCACGCCGGAATCCGGTGGCCCCACCATAACTGCCGCGAGATGCACCAGTCGTGGATGTTATGCATCCAGTTCAAATAAATCTGGCCGTAGTTGTCCGGCGTGAAGCGGATATATCCCTTTTCCACGACCTCAATGGCGCGCTTCGCCAGCGGCGCAATCTTCACGAACCATTGCGTCGAAAGGCGCGGCTCGACAATTGTGCCGGAGCGGTCGCACTTGCCAATCGCAATCGTGTAGTCTTTCGTGCCGGCAAGAAATCCCTGCGCCGAAAGATCTTCGACGATACGAGCGCGGGCGGCAAAACGATCCAGTCCCGCGTAGGAACCGGCATTCGCGTTCATCTTCGAGTGCTCGTCGATCACTTCGATCTGCGGCAGGTTATGGCGCAGGCCAGCCTCAAAGTCATTCGGATCATGTGCCGGAGTAACCTTCACCGCGCCCGTCCCGAACTCAGGCTGAGCCAGTTCGTCCGCAATAATCGGAATCTCTCGATTCATCAGCGGCAACATCACATGCTTGCCATGGAGATGCATGTAGCGCTCATCTTTCGGATTCACCGCAACCGCCGTGTCGCCAAGCATCGTCTCCGGACGCGTAGTTGCCACCGTAATCGACTCTTTACTGCCCAGCAACGGGTAGCGAATCTCATACAACTTGCCTGGGACATCCTCGTGCTTCACTTCGAGATCCGAAATCGCCGTGCCACAGTCGGAGCACCAGTTAACGATGTACTTCCCGCGATAGATCAGCCCATCTTCATAGAGACGAACAAAAACTTCCTTCACCGCAGCCGATAGATTCTCGTCCATGGTGAAGTATTCACGTTTCCAATCGACAGACGCGCCCAGACGCTTCATCTGATCGAGAATCGCGCCGCCGTACTCGCGCCGCCATTCCCAGACGCGCTCAAGAAATTTCTCGCGCCCCATCTCGCGCCGTTTCTTGCCCTCGCTGGCCAGTTGCCGCTCCACCAGCATCTGGGTGGCGATGCCCGCGTGATCCGTGCCCGGCAGCCAGAGCGAAACGAAGCCGCGCATGCGGTGCCAGCGCACAATGACGTCCATCTGCGTCTGTTCCATCATGTGCCCCATATGCAACCGCCCCGTCACATTCGGAGGCGGCAAGAGCAACGTAAACACCGGCCGCGAATCTCCGGGCGGAGGCGTATCGACATGAAACAGCTTCTCCCGCACCCAATACTCAGCCCAGCGCGTTTCAATCGCGCCCGGTTCGTAAGTTTTCGGCAATTCGTGCGGCATGTGGGTTGGAGTTGGCGTTGTGAGCTAGAACGTTTGATCTTACAGGCGCACGAAAAGAAGGGTCAAACCGCAGAGGGGAGGAGGGAAAGTGACCCTCAAATCGCGCCCCGTTACTGATGAGTAAACATAGATGTGAATGTGTGAGTGAAAGTTAAATTTGGTGGGCGCTGGGCGTGAAGTTGAGTTGAGTTAAGTTCTAGTTGAATCGTGTGATGCGTTGACGCTGAGTTGACTGAGCGTGAACTTCACGTCAAAGCCTCCGCCTCTGGGCCGGAGGAAGAGTGGTCTTAATAACCTAAAGCTTTTTTCACCAAGTGAGTACCAACCTCCGTGTTGACCGCACGGAGCCAATACATTTTGCCAGTGGTGGAGGGCGATAGCTCTAGATTAGAAGAGCATGCTGTCATGACTTCTTTCTTGATTGCCGATCGCTTTTCTCTTGGAAGATTGACCTTGGTATTCACCACAAAGTTCGTCACAGTCTGTCGGTCTTTCGCTAGCTCAGTCTTAGTCTTGTCCGGCTTTACATTGAAACCTTCGTCTTCAATAATTCTTTGCAACAAATGTCGAAATCTTAAGAGTTTTTCAGGGCCAGAAAATGTAAGATCATCAACCCATCGCGAATAATTAAAACCCTGCTGCTCAGTCAGTCGCATAATCCTCAAGTCAATCCTTAGGAGGGCCAAATTAGCTAAGGCGTTGCTGGTAGGAACACCCTGCGGCAGTTCATTATGCCAAGTGGTGAGCTTTGTCAGTAAACCCGTGGCTTCTGGCCCGAAGCCAATTGATTGGAAGACGGCTTGAACTTTTCGCGGGCAAATACTCGGAAAACATTGCGCGATGTCCATCTTGAAGATCACTTCTTGATTGGTGTGTATCCCCGCATTTTCAATCGGCGACTTGCCTTTTACTCCACCCATGACGCAAGGCAAGAGTGGTACTTTGCTCAAAATATTGTCGTAAATCTTGCGCTGAAGCAGTTTCAATTTCTCACTCGGAACGAAAAGTATCCGGTCTGAACCATCCGGTTTTTTCCGAGGTCGTCGAAAATATTCTTTGTCCAGGCGAGACACAATATGATTAATCTCACCTGCCGATATCTTTAAGAGTGCCGCGAGTTGCCTTGTATCGGAAATTGAGAACAATCTATGCCGCTTCATGCTTTATCCTGACGAGAAGCACGACCAGAATTTTCAACGACCATATGATCGATTCTCAAGAGCATTTCCCTGAGTTTTTCTATATTACTTGTCGGAACTCCGGGAAGAGGTTCCCCTTGAAACACAAACAGCATAGCTATAGGCACTTCTAGCGCACCAGCCAGGCGGTTCAAGAACGCCAGACTTGGATCACGTTTGTCGCTTTCTATGAGAGAAAGGTAGTTGGCGGACACCTTCAATTTCTTGGCAATCTCTCGCTGAGTAAGATTTCGCGCGGTTCGAATTAGTTTTATTGCGTTCCCGAGGGTCACTGTTGCTCCGTCCAAAAACGAGTATCCGGTAGATTAGCGAAGTAGCTTGCTGACTAGGTTCATAAGTTTCATCTGCGCATTTCGTAAAACCCTAAAGAATTCCTCAGGTGGACCGTTCTGCTTGATGCGCTTCAGTCGCTTTATATAGTCTTCAAGTTCTCGTGCCAATCTACCGGCTGTGGTGGTTGACGTGCTGTTCGACACTACCCGATTTGCAATCCGGGAAGCATGTTCCAGCACACGTATGGCTTGTTGTTGTGTGGTATGGGTACGTGCCAATTCCAGTCCTCCTATATTGAAGTCAGTGCTGTTTCCCACCCGAAGATGGGCCACCTCACTCCGCGAAAGCGAAACTCGCTTGCGCATGCCGCCATCCCGACAAGTCAGATTTCCAAATTGCCGGTTAGACGGAAGGCGAGAACCGTAAACCTCGGTTTCCAGAGCTCAATACGGAACGAGAGTTCACGCTTCAGCCTTCAGTTACTGCCACGTGGGAAAACCTTCACACATGCCACCAAGAAGGGACCACGCAAGAGCAGAGGACTTCGCCGCACCATGCCATACGTTTCAATTTTTTCAAAGAGCCGGGCTTGACGCCCACTTTCTGATTTGCAATGTACCAACAATCACACTGTGTGTCAATGCAATATTCCTATTGGACAAATTAATGGTTCAGATAGATATTTCACTTGGTCCCAGCAGTCTCTCGGCTTCCGAATGATCTGAGGCGAATATAAAGCGGATACAGGGGGCCCGCTAGTGCTTAATTTTTGTTACCGATTCCATCGCATCGAAGATGTTGGAGCAAGCTTCACGATTGCCGCGAGTCTGCCGTCATAGGCGTCGCGTGCTGTATCCAATAGTTTTCGGGCTGGAGCATATGCCGGATTGTGCCAGTTCCGCAAAAGCTGCCTCGACCATCGGTTGCGTCGCCTTACTTCGCTGCAACTTTGATTTGCGGGCGTTCCCAGACCTCTACGTAAAGATCATCCCTATTCCAAGTTTCCATGATTGTAGTGAACCTCCCGGACAGCAGAGTATTACGGAGCGCTTCTGCTGGCACTGGCTGTGATAGCGTGCAGCATCAGTTGAGGATGACAGTGTTTCCGATGCGCTATCTTAATTGTGTGTAAGCTGATGCGATGTGCAAGGGGTTGCCGCCGAACTCGCCTCAAACTACTGGTCGGAATAACAAGCCGTTACCTATGAATTTGATCAAATCCAAGAGGCGCGTTGCAGACCACGGGGAAGTATTTACGCCTCAGTGGCTTGTGGAAAAGATGCTTGACCTCGTGAAGGGTGAGACCGAGCGCATTGACTCTCGTTTCCTAGAGACTGCTTGCGGAAGCGGGAATTTTCTTGTTCCCGTCTTGCAGCGAAAACTAGCCGCCGTGCAGGCCAAGTTCGGCAAGTCCGACTTTGAGAGACGACACTATGCCCTGTTGGCCATGATGTGCACCTATGGGATTGAACTCTTGGCGGACAATATCGCTGAGTGCCGCGCGAATATGCTTGATGTCTTTGCCCAGTATCTGAATCTGGTTGAGACGGATGAGCTATATCTGGCCGCTTTCTATGTCCTGTCGCAGAATCTCGTGCATGGTGATGCGTTGACGATGCTCACCGATGAGGGTCGACCAATTACCTGGTCTTCGATCCTGATGCTGCGAAATCTGAAAAGCCCTGAGACCTACTTTCAAGCTGCCTTCCGCGTGCAGTCCCCATGGTCTATTAAGAACCCGAATGGTGACGACCCGAACCAGGAAGAAATCTGGAAACCGAGTTGATTCTGTCGCTCGCTATCGAGATTGCCGACGCGCTTGACTCGGCGCACTCCGAAGGCATAGTCCACCGCGACATCAAGCCAGCCAACATCTTTGTAACCAAGCGCGGCCATGCCAAGATTCTCGATTTCGGTCTGGCGAAGGTCATGGTTACAGCCGGTTCTTCGAGCAAAATTGCGTCCCTTAACACGCAGACGAATTCGGTGGAAGCGGAGCATCTTACCAGCCCCGGTTCTACGCTCGGCACCGTTGCTTATATGTCGCCCGAGCAATCCAAGGGCAAGGAACTGGATGCCCGCACCGATCTGTTTTCGTTCGGTGCAGTTCTGTACGAAATGGCAACGGGAGCGTTGCCATTCCATGGTGAAACCTCCGCGCTAATCTTCAATGCCATATTGGATTCCGATCCGCTCCTGCGATTCGTTTCAATCGCGGCAGTGTCAAGTACTTTTGGGGCGCACTAGTCCGTGCACTCCGAAGAGCGCCATTTCGCTCTAGTTGAAGGCTTTGCCTCTGCCATACCAACCAAGGCTCGCTCGTAATCTCGTTTCAGGTCAGG